>Ga0187778_10001731_pt1 | contig 15018 bp, 13 predicted proteins | sample 1015_Q2_SP5_20_M_FD_132418 | JGI IMG/M metagenome (GOLD analysis project Ga0187778, IMG submission 132418) | Tropical peat soil microbial communities from peatlands in Department of Meta, Colombia - 1015_Q2_SP5_20_MG | ecosystem: Environmental > Terrestrial > Soil > Wetlands > Peat | place... | reverse complement strand
GCGGGAGCGCCTCGCGGACATCCCCGGCATCTGCGGCATCGTCCCCGGCTCGGTGATGCCGGGCTGCTACGGCATCGAGGCCGGGCAGTCCGCCGTGGGCGACCTGCTCGGCTGGTGGGTGGACCTGGTCGCGGGCGCCGCCGAGCACGCCCGCCTCACGGCCGGCGCCGCCCGGCTCCGGCCGGGCGAGTCGGGGCTGCTGGCGCTCGACTGGAACAACGGGAACCGCACTATCCTCGTCGACCAGCGGCTCACCGGGCTCCTGGTGGGCCAGACGCTGCACACCTCGCCCGCCGAGGTGTACCGCGCGCTCATCGAGGCGACGGCCTTCGGCGCCCGCGCGATCGTCGACCGGCTGATCGAGTACCGCGTCCCGATCGAGCGGGTGGTGTGCTGCGGCGGCATCGCCGAGAAGAACCCGCTGTTCATGCAGGTGTACGCGGACGTGCTGGGTCGCCCGATGCTGATCGCCGGCTCGCCCCAGACGCCGGCGCTCGGCGCGGCCGTCTCGGCCGCCGTCGCGGCCGGAGCGGCGGCGGGCGGGTACGACGGCTTCGAGGCGGCGCAGCAGCGGATGACCACGCTCCAGGAGCGGCGCTACGTGCCGGACCAGGCGGCGCGCCGGGTGTACGACGAGCTGTACCGGCTGTACCGCGGGCTGCACGACGCGTTCGGCGGCGTCGCCGGCGCGGGCTCGGGGGCGGACTTCGGCCGGCTGATGAAGCGGCTGCTCGCGCTGCGGGAGGAGTCACGATGAGCGACGTGGCCGCGAAGCTGCGGGAGATGGTGTGCCGCGCCAACCTGGAGCTGGTCGAGAGCGGCCTGGCGATGGGGACGTTCGGGAACGTCTCGGGCGTGGACCGCCAGGACGGCGTCATGGTGATCAAGCCGAGCGGCGTGCCGTACGCCGACCTGACGCCGGGACGCATGGTGCCCGTCTCGCTCGCCACCGGCAAGGTGCTCGAGGGCGATCTGCGTCCCTCGTCTGACACGCCGACCCACCTCGAGCTGTACCGGGCGTTCCGCTGCGGCGGCGTCGCGCACGCCCACTCCGAGGTCGCCACCGCGTTCGCCCAGGCGCGCCTTCCGATCCGCTGCCTCGGTACCACCCACGCGGACTACTTCCGCGGCGACGTGCCGGTCACGCGCGCCCTGACGCGCGAGGAGGTGGAGAAGGACTACGAGCGGAACACCGGGCTCGTGATCGTCGAGACGTTCCGCGGCGACCCGCGCGCCGCCGACGAGATCCCCGCGGTGCTCGTGGCCAGCCACGGTCCCTTCACCTGGGGCGCCGATCCGTTCGCCGCCGTCGAGCACGCCCGCGTGCTCGAGATCCTCGCGGGGATGGAGCGGACGGCCCGCCTCCTCGCCTCCGACCTCTCCGGTCCGGAGCCCTGGCTGGTGGACAAGCACTATCTGCGCAAGCACGGCCGGGACGCGTACTACGGGCAGAAGTAGGGCGGCGCACCCGCGGGCCGTTCTGTGGGACATGGACGGCACGCTGGTGGACTCGCGCGCGCTGCACTGGCGCTCGTGGCGGGAGGCGCTGGCGGCCGAGGGCGTGGAGGTCGCCGAGCGGCAGTTCCTGGCGACCTTCGGTCAGCGGAACGACCGCATCCTGCGAGCGTGGCTCGGCGAGGGGGCGACGCCGGAGGGGGTGAGGCGCGTCGGCGACGCGAAGGAGGTGGCCTACCGCCGGCTCGTGGCGGAGCAGGGCCTCGCACCGCTGCCCGGCGCGGCGGAGTGGGTGCGCCGCCTCGGTGCCGCCGGGTGGCGGCAGGCCATCGCCTCGTCGGCGCCGCGGCTCAACGTCGAGGTGGTGCTGCGGGTGATCGGGCTCGAGCGCGAGTTCGCGGCGCTGGTCTCCGCCGAGGACGTGCGCCACGGCAAGCCCGATCCCGAGGTGTTCGTGACGGCGGCGGAGCGGCTCGGCGTGCCCGCCGCGCGATGCGTCGTGGTGGAGGACGCGGAGCACGGGCTCGAGGCCGCGCGCCGCGGCGGGATGCGGAGCATCGGCGTGGGAGGCGTCGGGTCTGGCGACGTGAGCGTCGGCTCGCTGACGGAGCTGGAGGCCGACGCGTTCGAGCGGCTGGTGAGACGCTAGGTCACGCCCCGAATCTCGTTCGGAACGCCGCGATGAGCTTCCCCGGCTCCGGCCCCTTGCCCAGCGCGTGGGCCTCGCAGGCGGCGTACACCTTTTTCAGCTCCGGGTACAGCCCGGCGAGACCGGCCGCCGGACGGATGGGCGGCTCCTCGGGCTCGACGAAGCCCGCGACGATCTCCTTCCACGGCACGCGCCGCCCCTCGGACAGCTCGTCGGCGTGGTAGGCGCGCAGCGCGGCGCCGAGGCAGGCGGAGTTCCCGACCTTGAGCCGGCGCACCGGCGCCCCGTGCACGTCGGCCATCACCTGCAGGATCCCCGCGTTGGCCGCCGCGCCGCCGGTGGCGCGGATCTCCCGGACCTCGACGCCCATCCACTGCGAGTGGATCGCCAGGGACATCATCTGCGCCTCGACCACCGCGCGCACGTTGGCGCGGCCGTCGGCGGGCTCGAGCCCCCCGTACCGGCGCACGCCGGGCTCGAGGACGTTCGGCGTGATCTCGGCTTCGAACCACGGCAGCATCAGGGCGCCGCCGTTGCCGGGACGCGTCTCCCGCAGCGCGCTCGTGAAGCCCGCCCAGTCGAGCCGCGCCTGGTCGCGCACGCGCTCCCTGGCGAGCGAGCCGTTCTTGAAGCACAGCAGCGCCATGTACCCGTCGGTCGGCGCGCCGAACACGCTCGCCGCGAGCGACGGGTCGGTGCGCGCCTCGCGCATCGTCCCGAACAGGGTGTCGCTGGTGCCGAGCGAGATCGCGACCGCGCCCTCGCCCGCGAGCCCGACGCCGACCAGGCTGCAGGGATTGTCGCCGGACCACGCGACCACCTTCGCGGCCGGAAAGCCGTGACGCTTCCTCCAGTACTCGGCGAGCGGCCCGACCACCGACCACGACTCCGCGAGCGGCGGGAGCTTGCCCGCCAGGTCGGGGGCGGTCGCGTCCAGCGCCGCGGGCGCCCACCGCTTCCGCGCGAGATCCATCAGGCTCATCCCCGCACCGTCGCCCGGATCGATCGGGGCGTGCCGGCCCGCCAGCAGCGACGCGCCGTACGAGCTGACGAGGTGGATGGTCGCCGTGCGGGTGTAGCCGGCCGGGTCGTACTCGTAGAACTTCCGGATCTGCGGCCCCGTGAAGCGCTCGAACGCGACCGAGCCCGTGAGGCGCGACACCGCCTCCGCCCCGCCGAGCGAGCGCGTGATCTGCTCGCACTGCCGGGCGGTGCTCGAGTCCATCCAGATCGGGGAGGCCTTGCGCGTGAACACGCCGGCGAGCTGCTCCGGCAGCGGGCGCCCCGGCTCCAGCGAGGCCAGCACGGTGCGGGCGTGGGCGTTGAGGTACACGCTCCCGTGCTGCTGGCCCGAGCCCGAGACGGCGCGGACCCGCGCGGGATCGAGCCCGCTTTCGCGCCCGAGGATCCCCATCATCCGGTCCAGCGCCTCCGCCCACATCAGCGGCGACGACGTGGCGACCAGCGGGTCCTCGCGCGGCAGCACGCCGTGCGTGGTGCCGTACGCGGGAAAGTCCGCGTCGTAGCTGAGCGAGCGCTCGAACACCACCGCGCGGCGCGACCCGTCGACCTCGATCGCGATCGCGGTGAGGCTCTGGGTGCTGATGTCGAACCCGATGTAGATGGCCATGACGGCAGCAAACGTCTGCGTCCGGGGGCGCCTCCGCAAGCAGGCGCCCCCGGAGTCGTGCGACCGCTAGGGGCGAGCCGTCATCACGACCAGGCCGTCGACCCAGGCCCGCTCGGCCACCGGCACGGTCTCCATGTAGGGACCGATGAAGAACTGGTTGAACAGCATCGTCGGATGCGCTCCGGTGCGCAGCAGCACGTCGTGCCGGTCCATCACCAGCGTGCTGTCGAACCAGTACTGGATCACGCCGTCCTGCTGCCCGATCCCGTTCACGATCGAGTTGAGCTGCACGTACACCTCGACCAGGTTCCAGTTGCTCTTGTAGCCCGGACCCGGGCCGGGGAGGAACACCGGCCCGGCGCTGCTCATGCTCCGCTCGTTCTCCCACTGCGAGCCCGACTGGTAGCAGGTCACGAGCGCCCAGGCCGTGCTGTCCGGCACGCCGTTGCAGCCGGACACCGCGCGATTCTCGGTGACACCGACCAGGTTCTTGCCGACGTTGGCCGCGTCGATGTTGGTCGCGTCCTGGGTGTTCACCGACGCGTAGCCGCCGGCCGTGCCGCTGGAGTGCCAGTTGTGCTCGACGTAGATCGTGAGGTGGTTGGACGCCGGACTCACGTACTGCTGGTCGTCCGTGGTGAAGAAGTAGAACTCGTGCGGGTGGTAGGGCAGCCCCGACCCGACCCAGTTGGTGTCGTACTTCACCCAGTAGCGCAGGTACACGGAGGCCGACGGCGTGAACTGGTGGCGCATGCCCACCGTCGGCACCGGCGTGGTGCTGCCGGGGGTGAAGTCGATCTCCAGCGAGCCGGTGCTCCCCGGGGCGTGCTGCGCGGTGGTGATGCTCGTGATGCCGCCGGACGGCAGATCGTACCATCCGCGCGCGCCCAGGTTCGCGTCGTCGAAGTTCTCCTGGAAGAGCACCGACCCGCCCCCACCCCCACCCCCACCCCCGCCGCTCGTCGCGGTGGCGGTGAAGGTGATCGGATTCCCCGTGATCCCCGAGCCGGCGACCGTGGCCGTGAGCGTGTTGGTGCCCGCCGCGCTGCCGAGCGTCCAGCTGCCCACCTGCGCGACGCCGCTGGCGTTCGTCGTCTGGCTCCCGCCGCCGACCGAGCCGCCGCCCGAGGCGGCGGCGAACGTCACCGACACCCCGGCCTTCGGGTTGCCGAGCGCGTCCGTCACCACCACGGCGGGTGCCGTCGCGACGGCGCTGCCGGCCGCGGCGCTCTGGCCGTCGCCCGCCTGCCGCGCGACCAACGCGGCCGGGCCCGCGACGCCCGTCCCCTGGAAGCTGACCGCGGGCAGTCCGGAGACGCTCGCCGTCGCGCCGTTCGCGCCGGCGGCCGTCCCCAGCGTCCACGTGGTGGACGCGAGGCCCGAGGCGTCCGTCGAGCTGGTGCGGGGATTCACGCTGCCGCGCCCGGCGGTCACCGCCCAGCTCACGGTCACGCCGGTCAGGCCGTGGCCGGCGGAGTCGTTCACCTGCACGGCCAGGGGCGTCGGCAGCGCCTGGCCGGCCTGGCCGGTCTGGCGGTCGCCGCCCACCTTCGTCACCGTGGAGAGGCTGGGCACCGGCGTGCCGGTCGGCGCGCGGTCGTTGCAGGCGCCCGCAACGGCGGCCAGGCTGCCGGCGACGGCCAGGACGCAGGCGTACTTCGGAGGTGAGCCGAGCATGACGGAGGCCTCCCAGCGTGCCAGGACCGACAACCGGCCCCGGGGGACGAGGCGGCCGGTGCTCCTTCGTTCCGACGCAGGGGGGACCTCAAAGGTAACGTGCGGAAGGAAGGCCGGTAGAGGCGTGGCGGCACTCCGGTCGGGTGCGAGCCCGCACGGAGCAGCCCGCGACCCATTCCACTAGATGGCGGAGATCGAGGAGCCCATGTCCGAACCCATCTCGCGCCGCGACCTGATCAAGGCCGCCGGCGCCGCCGCCGCCGTCCCGCTGGTCGGCCGCGGGTCCCGGAGCCCCCGCGGCCGGCCGCAGGGCCGCATCCTGCCGCTGACGTCCACCAGCGAGGTGTTCGTTCCGCCGCGCGGGAGCGGGTTCCAGAAGTTCAGCTTCGACTTCCCGGAGCCGTCGGTCGAGTACGAAGGGCTGCGGTTCGGGTTCCTGGTCTTCAGCCGGGAGAACGCGTACGGTCTCGCCGCCGATCGCCTCAGCGCCGAGGTCGACGGCGGCGACCTCGTCGTCACCGGCTCGGAGCTGGTGTGGGCGGGCGGGCAGGCGCGCGCGCCCGGGCGCGTCGCGGCGAGACTGCGCAGGAACGGAGACTGGATCGAGTGGGACGTGACGGCCGCGATGGATCAGCCGATCAAGGCGGTCACGACCGTCGTGCGCGGCGTGCCGCGCGGCCGCATCTCGGTCGGGGGCGGGGGCGGGGGCGCGTCGGACGTGCACGACGACGAGGTGCTGATCGGCTACCCGTTCGGCGCGGGCGACCTGTTCGGCGGGAACACCGCGTGGAGCGCGGGCACGCCGCTCGTGATCGTGCAGCCGGAGGCCGGCGACTGCTTCTTCCTCTCCTCGCTCGACGACCGCGTCCGCGCCAAGCGCTTCTTCTTCCAGCCGGGCGAGAGCGGCTACCGGGTGGAGTGCGTGTTCGAGACGGAGGGCTGGCTCGACCAGCGCGAGGTCCGCGTCCCCACGTGGCGGGCGGGCAGGGCGGCGACCGTCGACGCCGCCGCCGGGCCGCACTTCGACCACCTCGAGAAGGCGTACCGCCTCCCGCGCTTCGCCGACCGCGACGACGCGCCGCCGTGGCTGCACGAGACCGCGCTGGTCGTCGCCCTGCACGGGATGCACTGCACGGGCTACGTGTTCAACGACTACGCACGGATGCTGGAGATCCTCCAGTGGGTGGCGGCGCTCGTCCCCCCGCAGCGCGTGCTGGTGTTCCTGCCGGCGTGGGACGGCCGGTACTACTGGGACTACCCGGTCTACCGGCCCGCCGAGCGGCTCGGCGGCGAGCGCGGATTCGTGCGGCTGGTGCGCGAGGGCCAGCGGCTGGGATTCCGCTTCATGCCGATGTTCGGCGCCAATGCGGCCAACCGGCGGCAGGCCGTCTGGCCCCGCGTCGCGGACGCGGCGACGAGCAAGATCGACGGTGACCGGTTCGACCTGAACTGGGTGGACTGGGACAACGACCGCCACGAGGAGGGGTGGCTCTCCTACATGAACCTCGGCGTGGACTCGTGGCGCGCCTGGCTCACGGGCCGCATCGCCGAGACGATCGAGCGCTACGGCGTGGACGCCTACTTCCTGGACATCACCGGCGGCTGGATGAACAACCCGCAGGCCGACATGCACGAGGGCCTGCGCCGCCTGGTGACCGATCTCCGGACGCGCCACCCGCAGGTGCTGGCCTGCGGCGAGTTCCTCTACGACGCGCTGGCCGCCTTCCTCCCGCTCCACCAGGTGTACTGGCCGCGGCTGGCGCCCTACGTCCGCGCGTTCTCGCACTTGAGCCATCCCGCGCCGGGCCGCGGCAGCAGCGGCGTGCACGAGTCCGGCTTCGGCCGGTTCGACGGCGACACGCTCTCGCTGGCGCGGCGCGAGGGCCTCATCCCCACGCTCACGGTGGTGGACGACACGTTCACGGCGCACCGGGAAGTGATGGCGGCGGTGATCCGGCGGGCGGCGGAGTGGGCCGGGATCCCCGGGTGAGCAGGCGGGTCTGCGGAGCCGCGGTGGAGGGGCGCTTGACCGGCCCGCTCGCGGACCCTAGGGTGGAGGGCATCCACGCCAGCCGGAGTGTCCGATGAAACGCAGGGACTTTCTCGCGGCCACGGCCGCCACCGTCCCGTTGTGGCGCGCGCGCCTGAAGGCCTGGCGGGCGCGGCCGCTCGCCGGCGACGCGGCGCCGGCGCCGCTCGCGCGCCCGTTCGACGTAGCGCGGGTGCGCCTGCTGCCGGGCCCGTTCCTCGACGCGATGCAGGTGAACCGGCGGTACCTGACGGGACTCGACCCAGACCGCCTGCTCCACACCTTCCGTCTCAACGCCGGCCTGCCGTCCGCGGCCGAGCCGCTCGGCGGATGGGAGGCGCCCGAGAACGAGCTGAGGGGCCACTTCACCGGCCACTACCTCTCGGCCTGCGCGCTGATGTCCGCCAGCCTCGCCGACGCCGACGTGAAGGCGCGCGGCGACCTGATGGTGACGGAGCTGGCGCGCTGCCAGCAGGCGCTCGGCAACGGATACCTGAGCGCGTTCCCGGAGACGTTCTTCGACCGGCTGCGGGCCGGGCGGCCGGTGTGGGCGCCGTTCTACACCCTGCACAAGATCATGGCCGGCCTGCTCGACATGCACACCCTCGCCGGCAACGCCCAGGCGCTCGACGTGCTGAAGGGGATGGCGCGCTGGACGGCGGGCTGGGCGCAGCCGCTGGGCGACGACGCGATGGCCCGCGCGCTGGAGCGCGAGTACGGCGGGATGAACGAGCTGCTCTACAACCTCTCGGCCGTCACCGGCACCGCGTGGTACGCGGAGCTGGCGCACCGCTTCGACCACGAGCGTTTCTTCGGCCCGCTGGCCGCGGGAAGGGACGAGCTGAAGGGCCTGCACGTCAACACCAACATCCCCAAGGTGATCGGGGCGGCGCGGCGCTACGAGCTCACCGGCGAGGCGCGCTACCGCGCGGTGGCCGAGTACTTCTGGCGCGAGGTCTCGACCCGGCGCGCCTACGCGACCGGAGGCACCAGCAACGGGGAGGGATGGAACACCGAGCCCGGCGTCCTGGCCGCCGAGCTGTCGAGCGAGACCCAGGAGTGCTGCACCAGCTACAACATGCTGAAGCTCACCCGGCACGTGTTCGGCTGGACGGCCGATCCCGCCGCGGCCGACTACTACGAGCGGCTGCTGTGGAACGGCGTGCTGGGCACGCAGCACCCGGCCGACGGCGACAAGCTCTACTACGTGCCGCTCGCCTCCGGCTACTGGAAGCTGTTCGGCACGCCGCTGCACGACTTCTGGTGCTGCACCGGCACCGGCTGCGAGTCGGCCGCGAAGTTCGGCGACTCGATCTGGTTCCACGACGACGACGGCGCGTGGCTGAACCAGTACATCGCCTCGGAGGTGGACTGGGCCGAGAAGGGCGTCCGGCTCGTGCAGGACACGCACTTTCCCTCGGTCCCGGGCACGTCCGTCACGGTGCGAGGCGCGCGTCCGACGCGCTTCACGCTGCGCGTGCGGGTCCCGGCGTGGACCCGCGGCGGCGGCGCCAGCCTGAACGGCCGGCCGCTCGACGGCTTCGCCGCGCCGGGCGGCTACTTCGTGGTGGACCGCGTGTGGAAGGACGGCGACCGGCTCGAGGTCTCCCTCCCGATGTCGCTCCACGTGGCCCCGATGCCGGACGATGCGACGGTGCAGGCCGTGATGTACGGGCCCCTCGTCCTGGTGGGAAAGCTCGGTACCGACGGCATCACCGACGAGAACCGGCGCGCCGAGCCCACGCGGCCCGGCCGGGTGCCGGAGTTCAAGTACCAGCCGCCGCCCGTGGCGGCGTTCCGCGTGCGGTCGGACGATCCCGCGACGTGGATCGAGCGCGTGGCGGGGGACACGGATGCCGGCGGAGGGAGCGGCGGCGCGTCCGGCCGTGCCGCCGGGCCCCAGCCGCCGACGTTCCGGACCAGCGGGCAGGCGCAGGACGTCACCCTCGCGCCGTTCTACTCGGTCATCGACGAGCGGTACGCCGTGTACTGGAAGGTCGCGCGGGAAGGGTAGCGCTGCCGCCGCTCCGGTCGGCGGCCGCCGATTCTGCTGCGGCGACTACGCACCTCGTGCGTCGGGAGGACAGCTTTCGTTGCGCGGGCGCGACGGTCGAGCGGCGGCGGCCTCCGGACGCTGGAGCGTAATGGTCTGTCGCACAACGGATTAGCGGCGCTCCGCCCGTGCCGTGCCACCGGGCCCGCCAATTGCGAATTGCTGGCAGCCGGATTCTCCGACGTCCCCTGTCTCAAGGACTCTAGCCCCTCGGAAGGAGGCACAGCCGTCTATGGATAGGAAGCCCTTCGTGCCACCGACGTTGAATGAGGAGGCCTCGCTGGCTGAGGTGACGCTGGTGAGCGAAACCGGCGGCGGCGGACTCCCCACCTAACGTCGGACAGTGTAGCGTCGCGGACGCGCCAGTCCCTCGCGGGCTGGCGCGTTTGCTTTGCCTCCCGCACCCTTAGCCTGATGAGCGCGCGAATCGAAGTGCGCAGCGACGACCTCGCCCTCGCCGGCTGGGTCGCCGCTTGGCTCGACGGCATGCGCCTGTCGCCGCCGGTGTCGCTCGCCTTCGAGCTGCGACTCGTGCGGGAGCCCCTCGTCGGCGCGGAGGATTCGCGGACGCCGTTCCAGCAGCCCGGCGTGGAGATCCGGAGCGGCCCGCCGCACGGGGACGTCCGGATCACGTGGCTCGCGGCGCCGGCCCGGGCCCGGATCGCGCCGGGCGCGCTCACCGCGTCGGTCGAGCTGACCGAGGCGGCGCTCGCCGACCGCGAGCCGCTGCAGCAGTCGTTCCTCGCGGTCGTGCTGATCCTGCTGCTGCGGCGCGCCGGGTGGCACCACGTGCACGCCGCGCTCGCGCGCGATCCGCGGGGCCGCGACTGGCTGTTCGCCGGCGACGCCCAGTCGGGGAAGTCCACGACGGCCGCGCTGCTGGCGACGTGGGGCTGGGCGGTGGGATGCGATGACGCCGCCTTCCTGGTGCGGAACCCGTCGAGCGTGGAGGCGGTGGCGCAGCGCGCCCCGGTGGCGCTCCGGCCGGCGGGCCGCGCGCTGCTCGGCCTCGCGGGCGGCCGTCCCGCGCGCGGCGGCCGGAAGAGCGCCTTCTTCCCCGAGGATCTCGGCGGCACCTGGGCGGCGCGGGTGGAGCCCCGCATCCTGGTCTTCCCGCGGATCGAGGGCGAGCGCACGAGCGCCGCGCCCCTGCCCGCGCGCGAGGCGCTGGCGGAGCTGGTGCGCTGGTCCGCCTGGGTGGTGCTCGAGCCGGAGCTGGCGCAGGAGCATCTCGACCTGCTCAACGCCCTCGCCCGACAGGCACGGTGCTACCGCGTCGCGCTGGCGCCCGACCTGTTCCACCACCGGGACCTGCTGATGGAGCTGGTGCCATGACGCGTCGTTACCGGCGGCATCCCGAGCTGAGGCTGACGGCGCTCGAGGGTGAGGGCGTGGCCCTCCACCTCGGCACCCGGCGCTACTACACCGTGAACGAGAGCGGCCTCGACCTGCTCGAGGCCCTCGCGTCCCCGAAGACGCTGGACGAGCTGGCGGGTGTCCTCACGGCGAAATACGAGGTGACGGACGCGCAGGCGACCGACACGGCCCGCGCCTTCGTCGAGCGCGGCGTGAAGGCGGGCGTGCTGCTGCTGGAGGAGCAGCCCTGAGCCGGGGCCTCACGCCCGCCTGGCGCGTGCGCGCGCTCGCCGCGTGCGCGGTGCTGCCGCCGCTCGTCTCGGTGGTTTCGCTCGAGCGGATCGCGCGCGTCGCGCGCGCGGCCGCGCGCCGCAGCCCGACCGCGCCCGACGACGACCTGATGGCCGCGTACGTGAGCCAGCTCCTGTACCGGCTGCCGCCGCCCTGGCGCCACACCTGCCTCAAGCGGGGCGTCGTGCTCTACTGGCTGCTCCGCCGGGCGGGCAGTCCCGTCGCGCTGCACATCGGGGTTCGCAAGGATGACGCCGGCGCGCTGGCGGCGCACGCGTGGCTGGTGAAGGACGGGCGGCCGTACCTGGAGCAGGATCCCGCGCACAGCGCGCGGTTCACCGAGATCGCGAGCTTCCCCTCGCCGGCGGCCGGATGACCGGGGACGCGCCGACCCTGGTGCGCACGCTGCGGCTGCGGGGGGTGATCGACGTGGCCGCCCTGTGCGAGGCGTGGGCCCGGGCGGACGGGCGCTCCGTGGCCCGGCTGATGGCGTGGGAAGGGGGCACCCAGTGGCTGCTGAGGCGCCTGGCGGCCATGGGCATCGAGGACGCGGTCCCGGACGGGCTGCGTGCCTCGCTGCGCGCCGCGGCCGCGGCCGAGCGGGCGCGGTGCCTGCTCGTCGACGCCGAGGCGGAGGGCCTGGTCCGCTACCTCGGCGAGCGGGGCGTTCCCTGCGTGCTGATCAAGGGGACGGCGAAGCGCGCGGCCGCCGCGCGCTACCCGGGGGTCGACGCGCGCGCGACCGTCGACGTGGATGTGCTCCTGCCGGCTGAGCGCGTCGACGAGGTGTGGAACGACCTGCGGGCGCAGGGCTGGCCGTTCGCGGGCGACCCGTCGCTGACGCCGGCGGGCCACTACCACCCGCCGCCGCTCCGGGGTCCGAACGGCGTCGGCGTGGAGCTGCACAGCTCGACCGGGCGAGCGGTCGCGCCGGCGGAGGCGTGGCAAAGGGTCTCCGGCGGCGACGAGCTGGAGTGGCACGGCGTGCGCGTGCGGGTGCCGCCGGCGACGGAGCTGCTGTGGCACGGCCTCGCGCACGCGGTGCAGGCGGGCGCGCCGGGCTTCCGGCTGCGCTCGTTTCTCGACGCGGCCGCCGTCCTCGCGTCCGGGGTTCCGCTCGACTGGGACGTCGTCTCCGCGCGACTCGTGGCGGGCGAGGAGGCCGACCCGCGGCTCGCGGCCTCCTGGCTCGGTGCCGCCGCGGATCTCGCCGGTCCTCCGGTGCTGCCTCAGCCGCGCGCGCCCGCGGATGCGCCGAGGTTCGACGTGACCCGGGCGCTGGCCTGGCGACTCGCGGTCCTCGACGGCGGCGGCGAACGGGGCTTCCGGGAGCGGCTGCTGGAGGAGGGCACGCGCACGGAGCTGGGCATCTCCGCCACGCCGGTGGTGCGGGGGACGGGGCCGTTCCGCCAGGCGCGGCGGTGGATGGCCGGCCGGGTGGCGCGGCTGGCGTACCGGGGCTGGCGCGCCGCGGCGCGGGCGGGTGTCGCGTGAGCCAGCCCGTGCAGTTCCGCCGCGGCGTGAGGCGCTGGTGGGACCTGGTCGAGATGCTGGCCTGGCGCGACATCCAGATCAAGTACAAGCAGTCCGTGATGGGCTTCCTGTGGGCGATCCTGATGCCCGCGCTGGTGGTCGGGGCCGGGGTGGCGGTGCAGTACGGGCTGGGGTGGTACGCGGGCCGGCGCGTGGACGTGCAGAACCTCGCTGCCGTGGCGGTCAAGTCCGTGCCATGGGCGTTCTTCGTGGCGTCGCTCCGCTTCGCGACCAACAGCCTGATCGCCAACCGGGAGCTGGTGACGAAGGTCTACCTGCCGCGCGAGGTGTTCCCGGTTGCCGCGGTGCTGTCGCAGTTCGCGGACTTCGCGGTGGCGTCGGCGGTGATGATCGTGGTCCTCGCCTTCGCCGGCATCGGCGCGAGCCCGGCGCTGGCGTGGGTGCCGGTCCTGGTGCTGGGCCTGGTCGTGCTGTGCCTGGGGCTCGGGATGTTCCTGTCGGCGGCGGCGCTGTTCTTCCGCGACGTGAAGTACCTGGTGGACGTGGTGATCACCTTCGCCGTCTTCTTCACGCCGGTCTTCTACCCGGTCGAGATCTTCGGCCGCCATGCGGCCACCGCGATGCTCAACCCGGTGGCGCCGCTGCTCGTCGGCCTGGCCGACGCCGTGGTGGGCCGCCGGGCCCCGGACGCGGCGTGGACCGCCTACGCGCTGGGCGTCGCGGCCGCCTGCTGCGCGGGCGGGGTGCTCGCGTTCCGGCGGCTCGAGCCCTGGTTCGCGGAACGGATCTGAGCCCGATGGCCGACACCACCGTCGAGGTCGAGCGCGTCTCGAAGAAGTTCCGCCGCGGCGAGCTGCACGACTCGCTGCGCGACCTGGTGCCCGCGCTGGTGCGTCGCGCGGTGCGCCGGGAGCCGCAGCCGGAGCTGGCGGCCCGCGAGTTCTGGGCGCTGCACGACGTGTCGTTCGCCGTGAGCCGGGGCGAGGCGCTGGGCGTGGTGGGCGGCAACGGCGCGGGCAAGAGCACGCTCCTCAAGCTGCTCGGCGGCATCCTCCGGCCCACCCGCGGCGCGGTGCGCATCCACGGCCGGCTGTCGGCGCTCATCGAGGTGAGCGCGGGGTTCCACCCGGATCTCACCGGGCGCGAGAACGTCTTCCTCTACGGCACCATCCTCGGGATGTCGCGCGAGGACATCCGCCGCCGGTTCGACGCGATCGTGGCGTTCTCGGGGCTCGAGGAGTTCATGGACACGCCGGTGAAGCGCTACTCGTCGGGGATGTTCGCGCGGCTCGGCTTCTCGGTGGCGGCGCACGTGGACCCGGACGTGCTGCTGGTGGACGAGGTGCTGAGCGTCGGCGACCTCGTCTTCCAGCGCCGCTGCACCGAGCGGATGCGCGAGGTGATCCGCCAGGGCACGACGGTGGTGTTCGTGTCCCACAACCTGCGGGCGGTGAGCGACCTGTGCAGCCGGGCGCTGCTGCTCGATCACGGCCGAGTCACGGCCGCTGGCGAGCCGGACCGCGTGGTCGAGGCGTACCTGGTCGACTCGCTCGCCGGCCGCCACGACGTCGACGGGCGCGACGCGTACATCGCGCGGGTCGCGGTGCGCGGCGCCGACGGCTCGCGCACCGTGTTCCAGTCCGGCGAGCGGGCGTGGGTGGACGTCGACGTCACGGCGCGGACGGCGTGCGACCGGCTGTCGGTCACCCTGTACCTGCAGGACGGGAACGCGCTCGGCGTGTTCGACACCAGCACCCAGCGCCTCGGCCTCGATCCCATCCGCCTCGCGGCCGGCGAGACGTTCCACTGCTCCGTGCAGCTCGACCTGCACCTCGCGCCCGGCACCTTCCACGTCGGGGCCGCGCTGATCCGCTACGACGTCCAGCGGGAGTACGACCGCTGGTTCCCGGCCGCGTCGCTGGTCGTCGCGACCGACCGCGACGTGCGCGGGATCGCCAATCTCCACCCGCGGGTCGTGGCGTTCGCGCCCGGTCCCGCGCCGGCTCCGTCGTCACGCCCGTAGGCAGTGCGCGTCCCGCGTCGCTCGACGGCCGCGCGATGACCGGCGCGTGGAAGCGGCCGGCCGGCGCGGCGCTGGCCCTCGCGGGCCTGGCGCTCATCCTCGTCCTGACGCTCACGCCGGCGGCCGGGCCGGACACCGGAGCGTTCCGCTGGTGCCTCCTGTGCGGCGACGTCGGGACCGCCGACTTCGTCGCCAATGTGGCGCTGTTCGTTCCGCTCGCCGCCGGGCTCGTGCTCCTGGGCTGGAGGGCGCGCGGCACCGTCGCGGCCGCCGTGCTCCTCGCGACCGCGATCGAGATCACCCAGCTGGCGATCCCCGGTCGCGAGTCCACGCTGGGCGACATCGTCGCCGCGGGCCTGGG
>Ga0187778_10001728_pt1 | contig 15031 bp, 11 predicted proteins | sample 1015_Q2_SP5_20_M_FD_132418 | JGI IMG/M metagenome (GOLD analysis project Ga0187778, IMG submission 132418) | Tropical peat soil microbial communities from peatlands in Department of Meta, Colombia - 1015_Q2_SP5_20_MG | ecosystem: Environmental > Terrestrial > Soil > Wetlands > Peat | place... | reverse complement strand
GTGGAACTCCCGGCGCAGGTCGAGGTTGCGGTTCCGCCCCGGCGGGAGCCCCGTGAAATCGATCGAGTAGTCGGACGGAATGAGCCGCTGCACGCCGGCCCGGACCGCGCCGTCGAGCAGAACCGTCTGCGCCTCCACGATCACGTCGCGGAGGCCGTTCAGCGCGGACACGACGCACGACGCGCCCGAGGCCGCCCGCGCCACCGCCGCCGCGTCGGCCAGGTCCACGGGAGCCACGGTGGCGCCCAGCGCGCGCAGCGGCTCGAGCCTTTCCGGCGCCGTGCCGGGGCGCACCATCGCCACCACGCCCGCGCCCCGGGCGCGCAGCTCTCTCGCGATGCGCCGGCCGAGGCCGCCGGCCGCACCCGCCACCGCGACGAGCGCGCTCACGGGGTCAGAACCCCGCCGGCCGCTCCGCCGCCACCTTGAGCGCGGCCTCGAGCGCGAGGCCCGCGCGCGCCACCGTGCCCTCGTCGAACAGGCGCCCGAGGAGCGTGACGCCGTGCGGCACCCGCCGCGGCGGGGAGAACCTGGGGAGTGGATGCGCCGGGTCCGGCGCCCAGTCGCTCCTGGCCTCCGGGACCTGCACGAAGCCCGCGCGCAGGGTGAGCGAGGGGTGGCCGGTGAAGTTGGTGATGGTGAGCTGCTCATCCCTGAGCGACGGCACGAGCAGCAGGTCCACCTGCGAGAACAGCCGCGCCATCTCCTGCGCCACCCGCCGCCGGAGCCGGTCCGCCTGCACCAGGTCCACCGCCGAGAGGAACCGCGCCTGGCGGAACAGGTTGGGCCAGGCGTCGTCGACCTGCATCCGCAGCGTGTCGTCCTGGCGCTCGAGGGTCAGGTCCTCGAACGACGCCGCGGCCTCGGCGAACAGGACCGGCATCAGGGAGGAGTAGGGCCAGTCCGGCAGCGACACGGGGACCGGCTTCATCCCCAGCGAGCGGATGGTCTCCACGGCCGCGCGGTCCACGTCGGTCGCAGGGCTCTCGTTCATCCACTTCTCGACGTAGCCCACCTTGAGGCCGGCCACCGGCGCGGAGGCGTCGAAGTCCAGGTGGCACGGCACGCTCGCGGGGTCGCCGGCGTCTGGGCCGCCGATGGCGCGCAGCACCAGCATCGCGTCCTCGACCGACCGCGTCATCGGGCCGAGCTTGTCGAGCGACCAGCACAGCGTCATGGCGCCGGTGCGCGGCACGCGGCCGAAGGTCGGCCGCAGCCCGGTCAGCCCGCAGCGCATCGACGGGCTCACGATGCTGCCGTCGGTCTCGCTGCCGATGGAGAACGCGACCAGTGCCGCGGCCGTGGCGGCGCCCGGCCCGCAGCTCGAGCCCGACGCGCCTTCCTCGAGGAGCCAGGGGTTCATCGTCTGGCCGCCGAACCAGACGTCGTTGAGCGCGAGGGCGCCGAGGGAGAGCTTGGCGACGAGCACCGCGCCGGCATCGTCGAGCCGCCGCACCACCGCGGCGTCCGCGGCGGGGATCCGGTCGCGGAACGGCTCCGCGCCCCAGGTGGTCCGGATGCCGGCGGTGTCCAGCAGGTCCTTGACCCCGTACGGGATGCCGTGCAGCGGGCCGCGGTAGCGGCCGGCCGCGATCTCGCGGTCGGCCTGCGCGGCGCGGTCGAGCGCGTGGTCCTTGGCGAGCGTGATGACGGCGTTGACCTTCGCGTTGAGGCGCTCGATGCGGCTCAGGTAGATGCCCGTGAGCCGGCTCGAGCTGAGCCGGCGCGACTCGATCCAGCGGGAGAGCTGCGCCACCGGCGCGAAGGCGATGTCGTCGTCGCTCGAGGGCAGCGGCGCGGTGCCGGCCGTGCGGACGAACCGGTCCCTGGGCGGCCCGGCCGAGGCGCCGGGGAGCGCCGGATTCCACAGCAGCGCCGGCGCGTCGGTCGCGGCCAGCGCGAGCTTGCGCGGGCCGGCGCGCCGCTCGAGGTAGGGCGCCATGGAGCGGCGCCAGGACAGGGCCGCCTGCCGCCGGTGCTCCGGCGACATCGTCACCTGCGCCAGCTTCTCCGCCTCGGCGAAGGTCGCCTCGCTCACCGGCGGGCCGGAGCCCGCCGCGGTGGCGAAGGTCGGCGGCGCGCCGGGCGCCGGGGCCCGGGAACCGGACGCGGACGTCGCGCCCTTCTTCACCTCCACGCGGCAGGCGCCGGCGACGGCGAGCAGCGCGACGGGCGCCTGGAGGAGGAACTGGCGGCGGGTGTTCATGCGTGCCTCCGGAGAGTCGGCGGTGCCGCCCCGGCTCGGATGCGAGGCGGGCGGCCCGATGATGTGCGACGGCTCACGCCACTTCGAGCGGCCCGAACCCCCTGAGCAGCGAGGTTTCCAGCGCCCGCTGGCGCGCGAGCTGCCGCACCAGCAGCGCGGGCGGGAAGCGCCGCATCGCCCAGGTGTGCCACCAGGTGCGCAGCGTGTTCCGCGTCAGCAGCAGGTCGAGGTTCGACACGGCGGCCCGGTGGTAGTGCGCGATGACGGGCTGCATCAGGCCGTTGAAGCTCGCCAGCGCCGCGGGGACGTCCGGCGTCTCGCGCAGCGCCTTGTCGAGCGCCTCGGCGCCCAGCAGGCCCATCGAGGCGCCCATGCCGGAGAGGTAGCTCGGGCAGTAGCCGGCGTCGCCGAGCAGCACGACGCGCCCCTTCGACAGGTCCGGCAGACCGACCATCCCCACGCCGTCGCAGAAGACGAACGCAGTGTCGGCGACGCGATCCACCAGGTCGCGGATCCGCGGCGGAAATCCCCGGCACGCCTGGCGCATCAGCGAGCGGGCCTGGTCCGCCGGCGCGCCCGCGCCCGGCGCGCCGCGGAAGTACGACTGGATCACCAGCTTCCCGTCCGGCAGGGGGAACAGCTGCACCGTCGTCCCGGGCTCGAGGAACAGCTGGCACACCCGCTCGGGGACGCCGTGGCTCCCTTCCACCACGGTCGCCGAGTAGACGACGTCGAAGGGGCGGAACCCCTCGTCGCCCCACAGCATCCGCCGCGTGGTCGAGCGCAGCCCCTCGGCGACCACGACGAGGTCGAACCGCCCGGCGCGGCCGTCGGACCAGGCGACGTCGACCGCGCTCTCCCGCGGCGCGATGCCCGCGACGCGCACGCCGAACCGGACCGGGACGGCCTTGTCGGCGGCGGTGAACAGCACCTGGTGCAGGTCGGACCGCAGCATGAAGAGCGATCCCTTCACCGCGCGGTTCAGCAGCTCGAGCGGGAACTCCTGCACGAACCCGCCCTTCGCGTCGTACACCTGGGTGGTGCGGTACGGGATGCCGACGCGCCGCACGTCGTCGAGCAGCCCGAGCGAGCCGACGATGCCGAGGCCGAAGTACTTCAACGACAGCATGTAGCCGAGCCGGCGGAACGCGGGAGCCTGGTCCACGGTGACCACGTCGTGGCCCGCGGCGCGGAGGAACAGCGTCGCGGCGCAGCCGGTGATGCCGGCGCCCGATACGAGGATCTTCATCGCCCGCCTCCCGCGCCCCCGGGACGTCGCCGGCGCTACACCCCGACCAGGATCTCGCTCTCGCCGACCACGAGCTCGACGCCGGCCGCCGTGGCGGCCTCGGCCAGCGCGGCCTTGAGCATCGTCACCGGGTCCCTGCCCACGTCGAGCCGGCGCAGCAGCCCCTCGCCCTTCCTGGTGCCGACGGCGAGGGAGATCTTGAGGCCGCGCCGCTTGCACGCCACGCGGGTGCCGTCGGGGAGGGTCACGTTCATCGGCTTGATGAAGGCGTCGGCGTAGTGGACGCCCACGCCCGACTTGTCCGGGAACGCCGGCGGCAGCTTCTCCTTCGCCGCGGGATTCACGTCGCACAGCTTGGTCATCGTCCCTCCGGGTCGATGGTCGACTTCAGGGGGCCGCGGCAGGCGCCGCGTCCCGCTCGCACAGGGCGAAGTGCAGCACCTCCAGCGCCAGTCCCCACTTGTGCTCGCGGCTCGAGGCCGTGCAGTAGCAGCCGGCCGCGGAGGTCCCGCGCCGCCACCCGACCACCGCGTCGAGCGGGTGGCCGAGGAGCGGCTGCTCGCCGGCGATGGCGCGCATCAGGTCGTCGCCGTGGTCGAGGTACTCGCACATGAACTTGTGGCCGACGTCGCCCTCGGCCGGCGCGCAGGAGAGGTCGGTGATGGTGTACCCCTCCTCGCGCGACGCCAGGGCGATGCGGTACTCGAAGGCGAGCGGCTGGCCCATGTTCGAGCACGTCGTGCCGTCGTAGCGGAACGCGGCCTCGACCGTCCGGTCGCCGAGGACGCGCAGCCGCAGCCGCTCCCTGGCCCAGCGGCGCAGCACCGCGGGCGCGACCGAGTAGCGCGCGCCGGCGGTGAGCGGTCCCGGCGCGGCGGCCGCGCCCACGCCGTCGGAGCCCGCGCGGGCCGGGTGCACCGACTCCAGCTGGCGGAGCGGGCGGCGGTAGGGCGCGCGGCGGTACCGGCATCCGGCGAGCGAGCAGTTCGCGCACGGCACCAGCGTCGTCAGGCGCTGGACCCGGTCGAGGCGCGGGGTGAGGCCGAACACCGCGAGCAGCGACTTCTTCGGCTTCAGCATCCCGGTCGGCAGCGCCCGGACGCCCTCGGGCAGGTCGCGGCGGCGCGCGACGCCCACGAGGTCGAGCAGCCTCGCCTGGTCGGCGATGTCCCAGTCGGGGTAGCCCGGGCTGTAGTGCGGCAGGACGGCGAGCCCGTGCCGGTCCGCCCACTCGCAGAGGCGGAACGCCGCGGCGGCGACCAGCGCCTCGACCACCGCCGAGCCGTACACCTCGAGGAAGAAGTACTCGTCCGGCCTGCCCTCTTCCCACAGCGCGCGCGCGTGCTCCTCGCACGCGGCGCCCGCCCCCACCGCGACCAGCATCGCCGAGGTGGCCTCGGCCTGCGCCAGCATCTCGCCGAGGCGCAGCGCGTCGAACGGCGCCGCCTCGATCTCCACGCGGCCCGGCCCGAGCGCCAGGCTCGCGGCCTGGCGCGCGTACCACCACGGCCGGCCGTGCTCGGCGTACCAGCTCCGGGCCCACGCCGCCAGCTCCAGCGAGCGGCCGGTGACCTCGTGGCCCGCCGGCCAGCCGAGCAGGCGGCGGTACTCGGCCTCCTGCACTTCGACCGCGGGCGCGGCGTCGGCCAGCTCGAGCAGCGCGGCGGTCACCGGCTCGCGGCTCCCGCGGGCGGCGCCGAGGGGGAAGGTGGTATGGGAGTCTCCACGGGCTGAAACTGACACCCCTCGACGAAGTAATGGAAGAAGTCGGGGTGGGTCTCGAGCCGCACGTGCTCCACGCGGGCGACGAGGTCCTCCAGCTCCGCGCGGCGCGCGCGCGACAGGAGGGCGATGGTGGCGCCCTCGATGGCCGCGTTGCCCACCTGGCGGATCCGCCGGTCCGCGACGTTGGGGATGAGCCCGATGCGCCGGGCCGAGTCCACGTCGAGGTGGCGGCCGAAGCCGCCGGCGAGGTAGAAGACGTCCAGGTCCTCGAACCGCACGCCGTAGCGCTCCATCACGATGTACAGGCCCGCGACGTTGGCGCCCTTGGCCTGCGCCAGCTCGTTGATGTCGGCCTCGCGCAGCACGACCGGGCGCTCGCCGCGCGCGTCGAGCACCACCTCGGCCGCGCCGTCGGCGAGCCGGCCGAGCGCGTTCATCCGCCCGGTCCTCAAGAGCTCGCCGAGCGCGTCGACCAGGCCCGAGCCGCAGATGCCCTCGGCCGGCCCGCCGCCGATGGTCGCGGTGCGGAACGAGCCGTCGGGGAGGATGCGCACCTCCTCGATGGCACCGGGCAGGCCCGGCATCCCGCACAGGATCTTCCCGCCCTCGAACGCCGGCCCCGCCGGGCAGGAGGCCGCCAGGATCCGGCGGCGGTTCCCGACGATCAGCTCGGTGTTGGTGCCGATGTCCATCACCGCCACCAGCCGCTCCTCGTGCCCGACGTCCACCGCCAGCATGCAGGCCGCCGCGTCGGCGCCGACGTGGCCGCTCACGATCGGGAGCCCGTACACGCGCGCCCTGGGATGGAGCGGGAGGCGGAGCCGGGCCGGCGTCGCCGTGACCGCCGTCCCCGTCCGCCGGCCGTCCCGGGCCTCCAGCTCGGTGATCGACCGGTAGGGGTTCTGGCCGATCGAGTACACGTCGAGCCGGAAGAACAGGTCCCGCATCGTCGAGTTGCCCGCGACGACCATCTCGTAGATGGAAAGGGGATCCGCCCCGAATTCCTCGATCGCGTGGCCGACGTACCCGGCGAGGGTGCGCTGCAGCAGCTTGCCGCGGTGGTGGGTGTCGAAGTGGATCCGCGACATCACGTCGGAGCCGCCGAACCGCTGCGGGTTCTCGAACGAGGTGTCGGCCACGACCTCGCCCGTCTCGAGGTCGAAGAGCCGCAGCACCACCGTGGTGGTGCCGAGGTCGGCGGCGACGCCGAGCAGCGGCCCCGCGGCGCGCGCGATGGGCCTGCCGTCGAGCAGCACGCGCTCGCCGTCGCGGGTGACGCAGGGATCGCGCGGCAGGGCGGCGAGCGTGACCGGCAGGTCGAGCGCGTGGCGCTCGATCCGCATCTCGCCGCGCCGCATGGTGTGGCAGCGCACCAGGCGCGGCGCCGCGGCGCCCGCCCCGGCCTCCGCGCCGGCGGCCGCCGCGTCGCCTTCCGGGCCCGGCAGCACCCGCGCCTGGCAGGAGAGGCGGAACCGCTCCCGGAGATGGCTCTCCGCCGCGGTCCGGCGCGTGAGGTGCTCCATCCCCTCGGCGACCTCGACCAGGCACTCCTTGCACTTGCCCTGGGTGACGCACGAGGTGGGGACGAACACGCCGAGCGCGCGCGCGGCGTCGAAGATCGAGGTGCCCGGCGCGACGGTGCCGTGCCGGTTGTTGACGTGGAGCTCCACCCCGCTCACGCGGTGCGGCTCAGCGCTGGATGCGCGCGCCGGCGCCCTGCGCGTAGGCGCGGACCTGCTCCAGGGTCGCCATCGTCGTGTCGCCGGGGAACGTGGTGACGAGCGCGCCGTGCGCCCAGCCGAGCCGCACGGCCGTCTCCGGCGTCTCGCCCGCCAGCAGCCCGTAGAAGAAGCCGCTGGCGAATCCGTCGCCGCCGCCCACCCGGTCGCGCACGTCGAGGTCCGCGGTGGGCGCCGAGCACCGCTTGCCTCCGACCCAGGCCACGGCGCTCCACGCGTGCCGGTTGGCCGAGCGCACCTCGCGCAGCGTGGTCGCGACGGCCTTGATGCCGGGGTACTTCGCCGCCACCTCGTCGATCATCGCGTAGAAGGCGCCCGGATCGAGCGCGGACGCCGCGGCGGCCGCCGGCCCCCTGATGCCGAGCGCCTTCTGCAGGTCCTCCTCGTTGCCCACCAGCACGTCCACGTGCTCGACGATGCGGCCGATCACCTCGGCGGCCTGCTTCGCGCCCCCCCCTCCCCAGACGCTCCACAGGCGCTCGCGGTAATTGAGGTCGAAGCTGGTGACCGCGCCGGCGGCCTTCGCGGCCTGCATCCCCTCGAGGATCAGCGGGCCGGTGGTGGCCGAGAGCGAGGCGAAGATCCCGCCGCTGTGGAACCAGCGCACCCCGCCGGCGAAGATCGCCTTCCAGTCGAAGTCGCCCGGCCGGAGGCGGGCCGCGGCCTCGTTGCTGCGGTTGTAGAACACGACCGGCGCGCGCACCCCGTGCCCGCGGTCGCTGTAGACCGTGGCCATGTTGGGGCCGGTGACGCCGTCGTGCGCGAACCGCTTGTAGAACGGGCGCACGCCCATCGCCCGCACCCGCTCCGCGATCAGGTCGCCGATGGGGTAGTCCACCATCGCGGTGACGATCGCCGTGCTCAGGCGGAAGCAGTCGGCGAGGTTGGCCGCGACGTTGTACTCGCCGCCGCTCACGTGGATGTCGCACCGCGTCGCCTTGCGGAACGGCACGATGCCCGGGTCGAGCCGGTGCACCAGGGCGCCGAGGCTCACGAGGTCGAGCGCGCCGGCCGCGGGGATCTTCAGGTCATGCGCCACGCGAAGCTCCGGATGAGTGGGGCGCGCGCCGGGCGTCCGTCACGGCGCCGCCGTCGCGGGGGGAGGGCCGAACGGGTCGTCGCGCAGCCGGTACAGCGTCTCGCCGGCCTGGGGGACGAGCAGGCGGCCCTCGGCCTCCCGGTTCCGCCACGCCTCGGGGTCGATCGAGGCGGGGTCGCGCCAGCCGAGGTTGATCTTCCGGCACAGCGCCTCGGGGATGCCGGTCGCCAGCGTCACCGTCGCGCGCGGCCGCTCGACGCCGCCCTCCCAGGTGCCGAGGCCCTTCACGTGCGTCGAGTGCGCCAGGATGCCGCCGGGCACGTCGGCGAACCGGTCCATCTGCTTGAGGAAATAGTCGCGCACGTGGTAGCCGATGCGCTCGATCAGCACGCCGTGGGTGGCCGAGATGCGGGTGATGTGCGGCCCGTAGACGATCAGCTCGCCGCCGTCGGCCACCACCGGCTCGAGCTTGTAGGCGCACTTCCCGCCGACCCACATCTCGTCGTACATCGCCGGCGCGCACGACAGCACGCTGGTGAACGGCCGGTCCCGGTAGACGATGTGGATCCGCTCGGACAGGTCGGCCGCCGCGGACCACGCCTCCTCGGGGCTGCCGCAGAACAGGCCGGCCAGGCCGCCGCCCTTCACCACCATGCTCATGGCGAGCCGCGGCACCGGCAGCATCCGCGCCGCGATGTCCACCACCGCGCGCACCGGCGTGTGCTTGCGGCCGATGATCACCGGGCTGGTGATCAGCGCGCCGAGCCAGTGGAACATGTCGATGATCTCGGCGCCCGCGATGCCGGGGAACAGGTACTTGTTCCCGCCCGAGAACCCGACCACCTCGTGGGGGAAGGTCGGGCCGACGATCAGCACGACGTCGTAGTCGAGCACCATCCGGTTGACGGTCACAGGCACCGGCTGGTGCATCCGCCCGCCCGACAGCTCCTCGACCTTTGCGCGCGGGATGGTGCCGACCGTGGTGAGCTGCGCCGGGTCCTTCCAGGCGTGGTTGACGACCCGGCTGCGCGGGTACTTCGCGGCCCGCTCGCCGGGCGCGAGGCCGAGCCGGGCGTCGATCGCGGCCTCGCTCATCGGCGGGTGGGTGCCCAGCGCGATGAGGAAGTCGAGCGCGCGGGCGCGGCCGGCCAGCAGCTCGTAGAGGGTGCGGAACATCAGGTCGATCGGACCGGAGCGCGTCTGGTCGGGGATGATCGCCACGACCCGCTTCCCCGCGAGCCGCTCGCGCTCCACGAACTCCGCCGCGATGCCGCGGACCTCGGGCTCGGTGAGCGTGCCGGCGGTCGACCCGTGACCCGTCATCGGGCCGCTAGCCTTCCCACTCGGTGTGGAACACGCCCTCGCGGTCGATCCGCCGGTAGGTGTGCGCGCCGAAGAAGTCGCGCTGGGCCTGCAGCAGGTTCGCGGGCAGCACCGCGGTGCGGTAGCTGTCGTAGTAGGCCAGCGCGCTGCCGAACGCCGGCACCGGCACGCCCGTCTCCGCCGCGGTCGCCACGGCCTTCCGCCAGCCGGCGGAGGCGTCCCGGATCGCGCCGGCGAAGTAGGGGTCGAGCAGCAGGTTCGGCAGCGCGGCGTCGCGGTCGTAGGCGTCCTTGATCTTGGAGAGGAACCGCGCGCGGATGATGCAGCCGGCCCGCCACAGCGACGCGATGGACCCGAACTTGAGGCCCCAGCGGTAGTGGTCGTCCGCGGCCCGCAGCAGCTGGAAGCCCTGGGCGTAGGAGCAGATCTTGGACGCGTACAGCGCGTCGCGGATCGCCGCGACGAAGGCCGTGCGGTCCCCGGAGAACTTCGCGTCCGGCCCGGGCAGCACCCTGGCCGCCGCGACGCGCTCCTGCTTGAGCGCGCTCATCATCCGGGCGAACACCGCGACCGCGATGGTCTGCGCGGGCACCCCGAGGTCGAGCGCGGCGCCGCTGGTCCACTTGCCGGTGCCCTTCTGCTCCGCCGTGTCGAGGATCATCTGCACCAGCGGCTTGCCGGTGTCCGGATCCCGCTTGCCCAGGATGGCGGCGGTGATCTCGATCAGGTAGCTGTCGAGCTCCCCGGTGTTCCACTCGGCGAACACGCCGCGCATCTCGTCGGTGCCGAGGCCGAGCACCCGCTCCATCAGGAAGTAGGCCTCGCCGATCATCTGCATGTCGCCGTACTCGATGCCGTTGTGCACCATCTTCACGAAGTGGCCGGCGCCGTCGGGCCCGATCCACTCGCAGCACGGCTGCCCGTCGCTCGCGCGGGCCGCGATCTTGCGGAGCACCGGGCCCACGACCGGCCACGCCTCCGGGTTCCCGCCCGGCATGATCGACGGGCCCTTGAGCGCGCCCTCCTCGCCGCCGCTCACGCCGGTGCCCACGAACAGGATGCCGGTGCCCTGGAGCGCGGTGATCCGCCGGCGGGTGTCCTCGAAGAACGAGTTGCCGCCGTCGATGAGCACGTCGCCCTTCGCCAGCACCGGCCGCAGCTCGGAGACCACCGCGTCCACCGGCCCGCCGGCCGGCACCATCACCAGGATGCGGCGCGGCCGCTCGAGCTGCGCGAGGAACTCCCCGAGCATCCCGGCGACCGCCATGTTCTTGCCGGCGAACGCGTCGCGCGCGGCCTGGACCTTCTCCGCGTCGATGTCGTAGCCGGCCACCGGGAACCCGTTCCGCGCGATGTTGAGGGCGAGGTTGCGTCCCATCACGCCGAGGCCGATCACCCCGACGGCCTTGTCCGCGCTCATCGTGCCGTCCTTTCCGTCACGGTTCCGCCGCTCACACGCCGGAGAACGCCGCGAACCCACCGTCCACCGGGACGACGGCGCCGGTCACGAACGCGGACGCCGGCGAGAGCAGCCACAACACGGTACCCAGCAGGTCCTCCGGCGTGCCGAAGCGGCCCAGCGGCGTGTGGCCGATGATGCTGCGGCCCCGCGGCGTGAGGTCGCCCGACGCCTGGTCGGTGAGGAGGAACCGGTTCTGCTCGGTGAGGAAGAAGCCGGGCGCGATGGCGTTCACCCGGATGGCGGGCGAGTACTCCTGGGCCATGTGCACGGCGAGCCACTGGGTGAAGTTGCTCACCGCGGCCTTGGCGGCGGAGTAGGCCGCGATCCGCGTGAGCGGCCGCAGCGCGTTCATCGAGGAGACGTTGAGGATGACCCCGCTCTTGCGCTCCGCCATCGCGCGCCCGAACACCTGGCTCGGGAGGATGGTGCCGAGCAGGTTGAGGTCGAACACCGCCCGCAGCGCCTCCGCCGGCAGGTCGAAGAAGCTCGCCTTGGGCCCGGTGGTGGCGCGCGGATCGTTGCCGCCCGCGGCGTTGACCAGCGCGTCGACGCGGCCGAACTCCGCCACGATCCGCTCCCGCGCGGCGGCGAGCTTGTCGCGGTCGAGGACGTCGCCGTAGACCACGATGTAGCGGCCGACGCCGGTCGGGATCCGGTGCACCAGCCGCTCGGCCATCGCCGGGTCGCGGTCGAGGATCGCGACGTTGGCCCGGCACCCCACCAGCGCGCACGCCATCTCGCCGCCCAGGACGCCGGCCCCGCCGGTGATGACCACCGTCCGGTCGTGGAAGTCGTACAGCCGCGTCAGCTCCTCGAGGTTCATCGCCGCCTCCGCAGCCTTGAAAGTGCGGCCCCCGGCGCGCGCGTGCCAGTCTCGTCTTGATCGCCGGCGGCGCCGGGCCCATGTTGAGCGCCGGTGCCGAGGTCAAGTCATAATATCTCTTCAGGGAGCGGGATGGGCGCTGGGGTGTCGGGACGGGATCCGGGAGCCGCCGGCCACGCGGCGGCGGTCGTGGGGCGGGCCCGGCCGGGGCCGGTCCGCGCCGTCGCGCTCGCGCTCGTCCTGGCCGCCGGCGCCTGCGCGCCGCGGCCCGCGCCGCTCGCGGCCCCGGGCGCGCACTGGCTGGGCACGTGGGCCGCGTCGCCGCAGCTCACCGAGCCGCGGAACATGCCGCCGGCCCCGGGCCTCGCGGGCAACACCCTGCGCCAGCTGATCCACGTGTCGGTCGGCGGGCCCCGGATCCGGCTGCGGCTGTCGAACGCGTTCGGCGACGGGCCGCTGACGGTCGCGGCGGCCCGCATCGCGCGGCCCGCGGCCGACAGCGTTCGGGCGCGGAGCGGGAGCGCGATCGACACGGCCGGCGCGCGAGCGCTCAGCTTCGGCGGCGCCGACTCGGTGACCATCGCCGCGGGCGCCACGGCGACCAGCGACCCCCTGGACTACCAGGTCGCGCCGCTCTCCGACCTCGCGCTGACGCTGCGCTTCGGCGCGGTGCCCGCCGGGCTGACGGGGCACCCCGGCTCGCGCACCACGTCGTACATCGCGCCCGGCGACCGCGTCGCGGCGCCCGACCTCGCGGGCGCGGCCACGACCGAGCACTGGTACGTCGTCGCGGGGCTCGACGTCGCGGCGGAGGGCGCGGCGGTCGTGACGCTCGGCAACTCCATCACCGACGGACGCGGGTCCGGGACGAACCTGAACGACCGCTGGCCCGACGACCTCGCGCGGCGCCTGGCCGCCGACCCGCGCACCCGCGGCGTGGCGGTGCTCAACGCCGGGATCGGCGGCAACAAGATCCTCGCCGGCGGCCTCGGGCCCACCGCGCCGTCGCGGCTCGAGCGCGACGTGCTGGAGGCGAGCGGCGCGCGCTGGGTGGTCGTGCTCGAGGGCGTCAACGACCTCGGCGGCGCGGAGCCCGGCACCGCGGCCGCCGTGGCGCGGGACCTGATCGCGGCGTACCGGCGGATCATCGAGCGCGCCCACGCCCGCGGCCTCAAGGTCTACGGCGGCACCATCACGCCGTTCGCCGGCTCGTTCTACGACCGCCCCGAGCGCGAGGAGGCGCGGCAGACGGTCAACCGGTGGATCCGCACCGGCGGCGCGTACGACGCGGTGATCGACTTCGACGCCGCGGTGCGCGACCCGGCCGACCCGAGCCGGCTGCTGCCCGCGGCCGACACCGGCGACCACCTGCATCCGAACGAGGCGGGTTACCGGATGATGGCCGACGCGGTCGACCTCGCCCTGTTCACCCCCTGAGCGCGGCGCGCGGCCCGCGCCGCGTCGCGCACGCCGAGGACCGATGAGACCCTCCCTCCGCCTGTCCCTGAGCCTGCTCGCGGCGGCGCTGCCCGCCGCGTGGCGGGCGGCCGCGGCCCAGCAGCTCACCTTCACGCCCTATCGCGCGGACGGCACCTACGCGGTGGGCGAGCGCGTGGGCTGGACGGTCGCCGCCGCGCCGGGCCAGGCCGCGCCGGCCGGCGCGTTCACCTACGCGGTCAAGCGCGACGGCGGCACGGTGGTGGGCTCCGGCTCGTTCGACCTCGCCTCGGGCACGGCGACGATCGAGACCCGCCTGGCCCGGCCCGGCATGGTGCTGGTGGAGGTGCGGCCGCCGGCCGGCGACACCGGGTTCCGCGGCGCGAGCAAGGCCGAGGTCGGCCGCGTCCTGCTCGGGGCCGCGGTCGCGCCCACCCGGATCCTGCCCTCGGCGCCACGACCGGCGGACTTCGACTCGTTCTGGGCCGCGAAGATCCACCAGCTCGAGGCGGTGCCCGCCGAGCCGGTGGCGACGCCCGGGGAGAGCGACCGCCCCGGCGTCGAGTGGTTCACCATCCGGATGAACAACGTCGGCGGCGGGCACGTGTGGGGACAGCTCGCCAAGCCGGCCGGGAGCGGGCCGTTCCCCGCGCTGCTCATCTACCAGTGGGCGAGCCCGCCCTACCCGCTGCAGAAGCGGTGGGTCACCGACCGCGCCGCCGAGGGCTGGCTGGTGCTGAACGTGGAGCCGCACGACGTGCCGGCCGACATGCCGCAGGCCTTCTACGACGCGCTGCCGGCGCTGATCAGGAACTACCGGACCATCGGCCAGAACAGCCGCGACGAGAGCTGGTTCCTCCAGATGTACCTCGGCGACTACCGCGCGGCGGAGTACCTCGCGGGCCGCGCGGACTGGGACGGGCGCACGCTGGTGGTGACCGGCATCAGCATGGGCGGGCAGCAGAGCTTCGCGGTCGCCGGCCTGGATCCGAAGGTGACCGCGCTGGTGGTGGACGTGCCGGCGGGCGGCGACGCGCTGGGCGGAGCGCACGGACGCGCCGCGGCCTATCCGAACTGGGACCTGTCCCGGGCCGACGTGCGGCGCACGGCCCCGTACTTCGACGCGGCCAACTTCGCGCCGCGGATCCGGGCCCGCTCGCTGGTGGCGATCGGGTTCATCGACGAGACCTGCCCGCCGGCGAGCGTGTGGGCCACGTTCAACCGGATCCCCGGCCCGAGGGAAGCGGTGTCCATGGTGGACTCGCCGCACAACCACATGGCCACGCCCGAGGAGCAGGCGCCGTGGACCCGGCGCTCGACCGAGTGGCTGGCCGCGCTCGCGAAGGGCGGCGACCCGACGGCCCCCGGCGGCGCGCCGTGACCCGGGCCGCGGCGCGCGGACCGCGCCGGCCGCGGTGAAGAAGGCCGCGGCTGGCTACACCCTACACCCTGACACCCTACACCCTCACACCGGCCGACCCGTGCCATGACGACGATCCGCAACCCGATTCTGCCAGGCTTCAACCCCGACCCCAGCATCGTCCGCGTCGGCGACGACTACTACGTCGCCACCTCCACCTTCGAGTGGTACCCCGGCGTGCAGATCCACCACTCGCGGGACCTGGTGCACTGGCGGCTGCTGACGCGGCCGCTCACGCGCGCGAGCCAGCTCGACTTGCGCGGCGACCCGGACTCCTGCGGCGTGTGGGCGCCGTGCCTCAGCCGCGCGGACGGGAAGTTCTGGCTGATCTACACCGACGTGAAGCGCTACGCGCGCACCAGCGTGCCGGGCGCCTCCGGCGTCTCGCTGCGGGACTTCCACAACTACCTGGTGACGTGCGAGACGATCGACGGCGAGTGGAGCGACCCGGTCTTCCTCAACAGCAGCGGCTTCGACCCGTCGCTGTTCCACGACGACGACGGCCGGAAGTACCTGGTGAACATGCTGTGGGACTGGCGCCCGGGTCACAACCGGTTCGGCGGCATCGTGCTGCAGGAGTACTCGCCCGCGGAGCGCAAGCTGGTCGG
>Ga0187778_10001726_pt1 | contig 15043 bp, 14 predicted proteins | sample 1015_Q2_SP5_20_M_FD_132418 | JGI IMG/M metagenome (GOLD analysis project Ga0187778, IMG submission 132418) | Tropical peat soil microbial communities from peatlands in Department of Meta, Colombia - 1015_Q2_SP5_20_MG | ecosystem: Environmental > Terrestrial > Soil > Wetlands > Peat | place... | reverse complement strand
GCAGTTCGTAGAAAGAAGCGCGTTTTGAGAACGCCAGCCATTCATCTGCGCTCATCTCAAACCGTTCGCCCTCGTCCGCGCGGGACCGCATGACGTCGGCAACCGCGCTACCATACGACTTCAACCCGGCTTCGGCTTGCCAGATTTCCGAATAGCGCCCATCGATCTTTTCCAGCTCGCGGTCGAGCTCTGCTGCCCTCGCGTTTACAAGGGTTTGGGCAGCCTCGCGGATGACCGAAATCAGTCCCACCCGATCCAGCCAGGCAAAGGCCGCTGCGTACTCAGTTTCCGACACGGCGAACAGAAGGTGCCCGCGCACTTGCACACCGAGTTCGAAAAGTTTTCGCACGATGGCTAGATAACCAACCCGGTAACTTGGCAGCTCGACGTTGGTTGCGCCGAGGATAACGGCTTGATCTCGCTCATCGCTACGATTGTCGATAAACGTGGCCGCTTCGGCGTCGGTTCGCGCAACGAGTATGCCCGGGACTCTCATGATGTCCAGCTGCAGCCGCGCGGCGTTTAGACGTTTGATCTGCTCGTCTTGGGACACGAGCACTTTACCGGCCTGATGGCCGCACTTCTTGGCTCCGGGTTTCTGGTCTTCGATGTGGTATCCAGGAATTCCGACCTCGACGAAGCGGCGGATTAGGTTGCGCACGTGTGCATCCCCACCGTGCCCAGTATCGGCATCGGCAATGATGAACGGCCGATAGTCTACTGCCGGAGTCTTCTCGCGCTCCGCTTCGGTCATCCTTATTCGGACAAAGTGTTGGTTCTTATCCGCGGTGAGGAGTGCTCGCACCAACCCAGCCGCCTCGTCTGGCACCTGGCTTAACGGGTAGCTTGCTAGATCTGGCCCGGGATCTTCCGACGATGAGCCCTTTGCAGAGGTCGCCCAACCGCCAAGGTAAATGGCTCCTATTCCCATGCGTTTGAGCGTAACTGCTTGGCCCGGCGAGTAGGGGCCGAAGGTCGTGATCTGCTTGCGCTGGTCGAATAAACCGCGCAAGAGGGTGTAGAACTCTTCGGAGGTTTGTCGCGCAACGGCGTAGTCGCTAGGAATAGTCCCTTGCTGTTCAGCCACCTCACGCGGAGAGTAAAGGCGTAGGATTCCAGCGAACCGGGGACTGGCGAACCATTGCTCAGCGGCTGCCATTTGCTGGTCGAATGTGGTCATGTTTCTCACCGTATGCATAGGGCATAACAACTGGCCTAGACCACTAGCAACTTGTAACTTCGAGCGCTGTGACTGCCGTCACACTGCTGGCTGCGACGGACTCTAGCGCACACGTCGCAGCATCGCGTAGCCGCAGATCGTCATCGCGGCGACGCGAGCGACACCCAGGGGGCACGGTACAATGGTGCCGTTGTCGCCGCTGGTGTTCTGCACAAGCTCTCCCGCAATCCTGACCGCATTCCTCGCACGACCGGACGTGCCGACTTAGACGCCGGTAGAGTAGCGACGGTGGAGGTGGCTACTGTCGGGCCGTGCGACGAATCACAATCGCACTGGTTGTCGAGCGGGCCTGGTGGAAGCAGTCGACATGCACGGCGTGGCGCGCCTAGCTCTCGTACTTGAAGGACAGCAGCACGCGGGTGCGGTATGCTCGCACCTTGCCCCCTTCGAGCTTCAAGTCCATCTTCACGACCTCGGCGATTCGCAAATCTCGCAGCGTCTTTGAGGCAGTTTCGACTGCGTTTTTGGCCGCGTCCTCCCAGGACTTTGTGCTCGTGCCAATTACCTCAACGAGTTTGTAAACCGCTTCGCTACTTTGTGTCGCCATGCTGTCTCCTCGCTTGGAGAATACAAATCCTCTGACTGGGTACTTTCTTGCCGTGACATGGGTCACACCCACTCGTGACTGCTATCACTGTGCGGGTGTGCCCCCAAATCTAGTGTCGTAAGGATTGTAATGGCAAGCAGTCCCAATCCTGCGGAGCGGCGAATGACTATCCAACAGAAATTGCCGGCCGAATCCCAGAAGACAGCGCAAATCCGGCTCACATTGAACGGCGAGCAAATGGACGTATCTTTCGCGCCGTACAAGACCCTGCTGGAGGTTCTCCGAGAGGATCTGAACCACACGGGCACCAAGCACGGCTGCGAATTGGGCGAGTGCGGAGCGTGCGCAGTTCTCCTGGACGGTGAACCCGTACTTTCCTGCCTGGTCCTGGCGCTGGAGTGCGACGGAAGAGATGTGGTCACGATCGAAGGACTCGCTTTGGACGGGGAACTCCACCCCCTGCAGGAAGCCTTCGCGAACCAGGGCGGATCCCAATGTGGGTACTGTACACCCGGCATGATCCTCACCGCGAAGGCACTGCTGGACCGCACGCCGAATCCGAGCCACGACCAAATCCGCGAAGCACTTTCAGGGAACTTGTGCCGCTGTACGGGCTATCTGCAGATTTTCGACTCGGTGGAAGCCGCCATGAGAGAGATCAGCGAGCGCCAGCGGTCTGGCAAGGCAAAGTAGCACGCTGAATTCGGACAGCTTCCAGGGGAGGATACGACTTGGCGAAAAACGACGATCTGCCAAAGAGAGCTTCCGGGCGGTTCAGATCGCGCGCTGATCACCTGCGCGTCATCGGTTCAGCGCGCCAACGAATCGATGGGAGGGGCAAGGTCACGGGCCAAACCATCTACGCCGATGATATTTCGCTGCCGCGTATGGCTCACTGTAAGATTCTTCGTTCGCCACACCCGCACGCCCGCATCCGAAGCATCGACGTCTCACGCGCTCTGGCCTATCCGGGCGTGTACCTGGTGCTAACCGGTAAGGACCTGCCTATCGAGTATGGGATCCTCCCTGTGAGCCAAGATGAGACAGCATTGTGCGTCGATCGTGTGCGCCACGTCGGAGATCCGGTCGCTGCGGTGATCGCGAGAGAGGAGCTTACGGCCTTTGACGCGTTGGATCTGATCGACGTCGACTATGAAATCTTGCCGACGATCTCCAGCCCGGAAGAAGCGCTTGCTTCATCCGAGCCCCGAATTCACGAGTACGGCGAACAAGGCAATATCCACAAGCGAGTGTCGTTTGAATTCGGTGATGTCGACAAGGGATTTTCCGAAGCGGACGAAATATTCGAGGACCTCTTTTTCTACGAGGGCAGCAACCACCTTGCGATGGAGCAGCATGCCTCCATCGCGCTGAAAGATCGCGAGGGCAAACTGACGCTGTGGACGAGCACACAGGTGCCTCACTACTTGCATCGCTCGTTGGCTAAGGTGCTCGAGATGCCAGCCGGGCACATTCGCGTGATAGCCACTCCCAACGGCGGAGGGTTCGGAGGAAAAAGCGACCCGCTCAATCACGAGATCATCGTATCCAAGGCGGCGTTAATGCTGGGTCGACCGGTGAAGATCAGTTTGACGCGCGAAGAGGTGTTCTATTGCCACCGGGGCAGACACCCTGTGCTGATGAAATTCAAGACGGGAGTCAAGAAGGACGGCACCATCACCGCGCTCGATCTTCAAACGCTGATCGACGGCGGCGGCTATGGATCTTTCGGAGTGGCCAGCACGTTCTATACGGGTGCATTGCAAACCACGTCCTACCATGTTCCGAGGTACAAATTCCGGGCCTGCCGCACGTTCACCAACAAACCTCCCTGCGGCCCGAAGCGTGGCCACGGAACTCCGCAGCCGCGCTTTGGCCAAGAGGTGCAGATGGACAAGATTGCCGAGCGGCTCGGAATCGACCCGGCTGAACTGCGGCTGCGCGTTGCCGTGAAACCCAATGAGCTGACTGCGAATTTTCTGCAGCTGGGCACGGTCGGGCTCGAGCAATGCATTCATCGCGTCGTCGAAATGTCCGGATGGAAAGACAAATTCCGAAAACTACCAGAGGGTCGCGGCGTTGGTCTGGCGTGCTCCTGTTACCTGACTGGCGCCGGTCTCTCCATCTACTGGAACAAGATGCCCCATTCGGGAATTCAACTGAAACTGGATCGGGGCGGCGGCGTGACACTTCAGGCTGGCACTACCGAAATAGGCCAGGGCTCAGATGATGTTCTCGCGGCGATTGTGGCCGAAATCTTGGGCCTTCGTACGGAAGACATTCGCGTGTACTCAGGCGATACCGATCTGGGGCCGGTCGACTTGGGGTCGTATTCAAGCCGCGTGACTCTGATGGCCGGGAACGCGGCCGTTCAGGCCGCCGAGAGGGCCAAGGCCATGCTGGCTGAGGCGGTAGCCGAAAAGCTTCAGGTTCCCATCGAGCGGCTGCGCTTTGCCGATAATGCGGTATTCGATTCAGTCGCGCCGGAGAAACGAGTTACGTTCGCCGAGGCCGTTTGCCTCGGAGAGGCACGCTTCGGCACGATCGGCACCGTGGGTTCCTACTGGCCTCCCAAAATGCCCGCGGCCCAGTATAAGGGCGGCGGCGTGGGCACTTCTCCGACGTACACATATTCGGCGGCGGTCGCAGAGGTCGAAGTGACTCCGGCCACCGGATGGCTTCGCGTCGTCAGAATCTGGAATACGCACGACATGGGCCGGGCACTGAATCCAACTATTGCACTGGGACAGATTGAGGGCAGCATCTACATGGGGTTAGGGGAAGCCCTCATGGAGCAGCAGGAATTTCAGCGGCTTCCTAAGAAACTCTCACACGCACTGGTACACCGGACTCCTTCCATGCTGGACTACAAGAGCCCGACCTCGTTGGACATGCCTGAGATTTTCACTGAATTCATCGAGGGACCCGATCCGCGTGGCCCATTCGGTGCCAAGGAAGTGGGTCAAGGTCCGCTTCTCCCCATCATGCCAGCAGTCGCCAACGCGGTTTACGACGCAGTCGGCGTGCGGATCGATGAAGTTCCGATCACTCCGGAAAAAATCCTGAAGGCGCTGACTGAGAAGAAGGCCGGGCGCATAGCCCGGTACGGTCCGACCCACTTTCCGGACGTTCCCTGGCCCGAGCCGCTGCGAGTTCCGCCGCCGTGGGAAGGCGGAGACGGGCGTGCCAGCAACGAGCCTCCGCGACGAGCCAAACCGGATACGGAGAAAGAGAAGGTACTGGCCCGATGATGCGCCTGCCGTTGTTCGAGTTTCGGTCGCCCCATACGCTGGATGAGATCGCCCGGATGCTGGACGGAGAAGGCGAGAAAGCGATGCTACTCGCCGGGGGCACGGACCTACTGCCCAACATGAAGCGAAGGCAGCAAGTGCCCAGAATTCTAGTCAGCTTACGCAATATCAGAAGTCTTCATGAGGCCGACTTCGATGGCACCGGTGCACGTTTGGGAGCCTGCGTGAAACTCAGCGAAATCGAGAAAGATTCGCGATACCGTAACGGCTATTCGGCATTGTGGCAAGCTGCTTCACAGGTTGCGACCTCGCACATTCGCAACCTGGCCACCCTCGGCGGCAATGTTTGCCTCGATACGCGCTGCTTGTACTACGATCAGAACTACGAGTGGAGAAAAGCGATCAACTTCTGCATGAAGAAAGAAGGTGAGACCTGTTGGGTCGCACCTGGAAGCGACCGATGTATGGCCGTATCGTCGAGCGACACGGCACCTGCACTCATAGCCCTGGGCGCACGCGTGCGGTTGAAGTCGCTTGCCGCAGACCGCGAAGTTCTGCTGACCGATCTTTACAATAACGACGGTATGAACTACATGACCCGCCGACCCAACGAGATTCTGTCGGAGATACGGCTAGGCCCTTCGCACCGCTGGAAGAGCGCGTACTGGAAATTGCGGCGCCGAGGGTCGTTCGATTTTCCAGTGCTCTCCGTTGCCGCGGCTGCCCGGCTCTCGAGTGACGGTGTCGTAGAGGAAGCGCGCATCGTTCTGGGTGCCGTGGCCTCGCGCCCGCTCCTAGCCGAGGATGCGGCGAAGACCGTGGTTGGACGAAAGCTAGATGAGGAGACGATCGCCAACGCCGCAAAACTGGCGAGTAAGATCGCCAAACCACTCTCGAACACGGACTTTGACATGAGCTGGCGCAAAAAGGTCACCCTGGAATTCGTCACCTATGCCCTAAGGGAACTGCGCGGAGATGATATGAGCGCCGAGCGGCGGCAGCTGTTGGGGCACGGCTAGGACGAATCTGATCTGCTCCCTCTATGTTTTGAGCTCCAGTCCCGTAATGCGAATGCCGCTATGATGAATGCGATGGCGGCGGTTCACCGAAATCAAAAGCGCCGTGATGCCCTCGACGATGCAGGACATCTCGAGCGGCCCCGCATCAATCGGGCGCAGCCCGGGTATCTGCTCAATCAAGGGGAACACTGCTTGTTTCGCGGCATCGTCATCCCCGCATACGAGGATGTCGCAGTCGGGCGTTGCCGAAAGGTCCTGTAATATACCGGCCGAGACGTTGTGGAAGGCCGCCACCAGAGGTGTTGTGGCTGGTAGAAGCTCGCGAGCCTGGGCAGCCGCGGAACCTTGCCAAAGCCTTAGCATCCTTGTTGGCTTGCCGCCCAACGCTGCAGCCAGTGGAACAGTCGCGTCCACCACGATTGCGGTTTTCAGTGAACTTCGAATGGTTTTCAAAATATCGGCCTGGGCTGCGATAGGCACGGCCAACACCAAAACGGACGCCCGTGCTGCGGCCTCCGCATTATCGGTACCGCTGATCGACACGTTGTGCGAATCAGTTGGCGCATGCAGCTTCAGGCTTTCCTCTATGCGTTGTGCCGCCTGCACCGCTTTCTTTTGATCACGGGAACCGATAATGACTGACACCCCTGCTCTCGCCCATCGGAGAGCCAGACCGAATCCCAAGTCGCCGGTTCCGCCGATGATGCCAATCTTCTGTTCCGCCATATTCCCTCCCTGCACCTTCCACGACCAGTTGGCCTGCCTTGTTTTTCGGTGCTAGTCTGTGCGGGTTTAATCGAACTAACGTGTCGAGTACGGAATTGCGCGAGAACCCGACTCCTTCTCCAATTCGGATTGTTCCGTTGACTGGCTTGCCTGAACTTACGCCGGGTGACGATGTTGCTCGGTTGCTCGTCCAAGCAGTGCAACGACAAGGACTCGTTCTCAAGCCCGGAAGTGTTTTCGTGCTGGCGCAGAAAATCGTGTCCAAGGCTGAAGGACGGATCGTGAGCCTCGACTCGATCAAGCCTTCCGAGCGAGCGAAACAGTGGGCTGCCGAATACCAAAAGGATCCGCGCGTCGTCGAAATTGTTTTGAGAGAAGCAAGCACTATTGTGCGGATGGAGCGCGGAATCCTGATTGTCAGGACGCACCATGGCTTTGTGTGTGCGAACGCGGGTGTAGATGTATCCAATGTTCCGCCGGGAATGGTGTCGTTGCTGCCCGAGAATCCGGATCGTTCCGCGCGCACTCTCCAGGAACGGCTCACGCAAGCGTTTGGCGTTCACGTGGCCGTGATTATTTCCGATACTTTTGGGCGCGCTTGGCGGGAAGGCTTGGTGAATGTCGCGCTTGGTGTCGCGGGAATAGCGCCCTTGGTCGACTACCGAGGACAGCAGGACGCGCACGGGAAAACGCTTCACGCCACCGTCATTGCGCTGGCAGACGAGCTGGCCGCTGCCAGTGGACTCGTGATGGGCAAGCTCAACCAAGTTCCTGCGGCAGTTGTCCAAGGAGTGTTGACGCCGGACGGAACAGGAGTCGGACACGACCTTATTCGACCGACGGAAAAAGATCTGTTTCGATAAGCTGTTGAGATGGTCCGTCACTCTTGAGATTCTATGAAGCCTTGGACGCATCGGCTGTCCCAGCATTTTGAGAGCTGAAGAGTTCCTGATAAGAAGGAGGACCTCCAGAGTTCTGAGCGGCAGTATCGGGCGCCAGAAAGTTCAGCCCTGCGTCAATTTCACGCGCAGTCGCATGCACAAGCGCAGAAATATTGGCGATGGATTGGGGAGTGGTTTCGCTCTCAGGAATAGCCATGGTGACGCTCCCAATTACCATGCGATCCCGACCGAAAACAGGCGCCGCAATCCCGACACGTCCTTCGTCGACCTCTCCCCGTGTAATGTGAAGGCCGGCCTTGCGGATTCGACGAAGATTCACCTTTATCGTTTCCCAATCGGAGCCTAGGCCCGCCTTAGCGATTTCGTCCGGATATCTTTCGAAGAACCACCGCGCAGTCCTCGACGGAAGGTTCGCAAAAATAACCTTAGAGGATGCGCCCCGGAACATAGGCATCGGCCGACCGCGTTCGTAACTAATCGTGTTGTCGGTAAGTGCGGCGGGTTCCTGGTGCACGCACATGACACAATTTCTATAGATCCGGCACAAAAGCGCAACTCCGACGGTTGTGGAACGAGAAATCAAACGTTGCAGGGCGGGCCTGCCAACCTTGATCAGCGGATCGGTCAGTCGAATCGTGCGGTCATTCTCAATGACCGCAGGTCCCAAGATGTATTTGCCGCCGGAAAATGGATCGAGAAATCCCGCTTCAGATAATTCCCGAAAATACCTATACGCGGTGCTGACGGGGATCTCCATCTCTCTTGCGGCCTCCTCCACAGTCCACTCCGATTTTTCAATGCTAAAGAGACCGAGAATTCGAAGGAGCCGATTCGCCGTAGTCACTTTTGACCAGCCATGACGCCCCCCGTCAAAGTGGGGACACCCTCGGGCCCGTCTAATCCGACAAACGCCTTTAGCATTTTTATCACATTTATGCTGTGACGGGCGTCACAGAAGCCGAGACTCTCACAATGTGAGAATCCAGCTCGCGAAGAGGCCGGACAACATTAGGTCTATTTCTGAAGTCGTTGGACCGATTCCTTTAGGGAGCCATATTGCCTTGGGCGCTTTCTCAATCGCCTACAAAGCCATTGCAACCGTCCATGAACTAATGCCACAGCAAAAGAGAGATCTGGCTTTACCCCAGAGGGTCGTAAGCCTCGATACCGATCTGCTTGTCGGAGCCCGACTCGTCACACACCTCATCATGGGCGGTGGATCCCCCGATCGGTTCGGCCCGGTCCATTGCGTGAACAGGGCGCGCGCGACAGGGTCGCCAGTCTACCAAGATCTTGACGCCAAAATCCATTCGGCTTGTGTCGCCTCTCAGCACTCCGGCGATCGACTGGAGCAGTTGAAAGAGAACACTGGATTCCCGTTACATATCCCGAAGGAGATGTGCTTTACACCGCTTCCTACTGCCGCGGAGCTGCGTCTTCTGCGAGAAGAAATTGACCCGAAAAGGGTGTATCTTCAATGGCCAAATGCCACCAGTCCGCGGCCATGAAGAAAGCGAGGAGCGAGCGTGATTTATGACATCGAACTGAACTCCGCTGCCCATTATCCCGTCGCTGGCGTAGTGGAATTGTCTCCCTTGATTGAACAGGCCGGCTTCGGTGCCTTCTGGAAAGGCGAATCAAACAGCACGGATCCGTTGGTCATTATTTCAGGTATCGCTGCCCGCACTCGCACACTGAGAGTGGGGACGGCGATTTATCATATCTACGGTCGAAGCGCCGTGACCTTGGGCATCCAGTCCGCCACTTTACAGGACCTCTCCGGAGGGAGGCTTCTATTGGGCCTCGGGGTGGCTAACAAGACCATCGCTGCTTGGCACGGCGGTATTTTCGATCGTCCCCTCCGCCGCGCTAAGGAATACATCGAAATCGTTCGCAAGACCGCGGCTGGCGAGCGCGTGGAATATCAGGGAGAAATCTATTCGACGGGGCAGCGGTTCCAGCTTTCCTGGAAGCCGTCCCATCCCACTTTTCCAATTTATCTCGCGGGTTTGGGACCACAAATGACGAACCTGGTCGGTCGTATTTCTGACGGCGTGTTCATCAACATGGCCACACCAGCCAAAATTCGAGACATTGCGGACCGCGTTCGCGCCGGCGCTGCCGAGGCGGGCCGTGACCCGAGCAAGATCGAAATCATCGCGAAGGTCCGCGTCTCACTGAATCCGGATCGGGCTATGGCCAGATCGCGCATCCGTCAGGTCCTAACGTTCTACAACATCGCGGACCATTACAAAGACATGCTGCGCGCCTCGGGATTCGAGGAAGAAGTGAACGCCGTCCAGGAAGCGTTCAAGCAGGGCGGATTCAAAGCCGCGAGTACCAAAATCACGGACGCCTACATGGATAAACTGCCTGTGATTCCGGCGACATCGATCCAGGAAATCAAGGAACGTTTGCAGCCGTTTGTAGAAGCGGGCGTGACGCGTCTGATTGTTCCATACGTTCCGGTAACCGAGCCGGTCATCGGCGACGCTCGAAGGTTCGTAGAAGCGTGGGGAAATTCATAGGCAAGCCGATCTCAAAAGGAGAAAGCCATGTGCGATTTTGCTGCTGATGCTGAGGCGGCTAGTCAGCGAGTCCGGGGAAGTGCTGCCGGAAGTGGTGGAGATCATGAAGATGGCTGTGGCCAAGAAAGTCGGCATCGGATTTGGCCACACGGACTTCAAAGAATTGCTACCGCTCGCCAAGAAGGCGAAAGAACTTGGCGTGCGAGCCACGCTGGATCATCCCTTGCTCGAACTCAACAAATTGCTGCTGGACGAAATGTTGGAGTTGGCCGATCTAGGCGTCTACGTGGGGACCTACTGCCAGCCTATGATCCCGAGCCTCTACCAGCCCGTAGCCGACCCCATGGAGACGATCAAGACCATCAAAGCCATCGGCGCGCATCGCTGCATTATCGGCAGCGATTTCGGCCAAGTGCTGCACATGGACAGCATCGACGGAATGAGGGTATTCATCCGCGCACTGCTCGCTTTCGGCATCCAGGAACACGAGGTTCGGATGATGCTTCACGATAATCCAGCCAAGCTGATGTGGCTCGACTAAGCCCAGCGACCGCTTCGCGAGCACGGGGGACACGACATGGCATCGACGGCAGAGGATCTTCAGGCAATCCGAGAAAATGTGCGCGCGCTGTGTCGCGACTTTCCGGATACCTACTGGCGGGAAGGCGACAAGAAAGGGGAATACCCACAGGAGTTCGTCAAGGCTCTCACGGAAAGCGGGTATCTCGCAGTCCTGATTCCAGAGGAATACGGCGGCTCGGGACTGGGGATCACGGAGGCCGGCATCATTCTTGAAGAAATTAACCACTCCGGCGGCAATTCCGGCGCCTGCCACGCTCAGATGTACACGATGGGAACGCTGCTTCGTCACGGCAGTGAGGAGCAGAAGCGGCGTTATCTTCCGGGCATTGCCAAGGGCGAATTGCGCCTGCAGGCGTTTGCCGTCACAGAACCGAACGCAGGATCAGAGACGACGCGTATCGAAACTCGGGCGGTTCGCAAAGGGGATAGTTACATCGTTAACGGTCAGAAGATCTTCATTTCGCGCGCCAAGCAGTCCGACTTGATGCTTCTTTTGGCGCGAACCACACCATACAGCGACGTGCAGGATAAAACGCAGGGAATCTCAGTGTTCGTCGTGGATATGCGACACGTGAAGGGGAATCTCGAGATTCGGCCTCTCGACGTAATGGTGAATCACCATACCAATACGATTTTCATGGAGGATGTGGAAATTCCCGCTTCCAGTTTGATCGGTGAAGAGGGAAAAGGTTTCCGCTACATCATCGACGGATGGAACGCCGAGCGGATTCTGGTTGCCTCGGAAGCGATCGGGGATGGCCACTGGTACATTGAGAGGGCGTCCTCTTATGCGTGTGAACGCGTCGTTTTCGGGCGGCCCATCGGGGCGAATCAAGGCGTGCAGTTTCCCATCGCAAAAGCCTACGCGCATGTGGAAGCAGCCGACCTGATGCGTTTTGATGCCGCCGCGAAGTTCGACCGTAAAGAAAAATGTGGTGCGGAAGCGAACATGGCCAAATTGTTGGCGTCGGAAGCTGCTTGGGAAGCGGCCGAAGTTTGCCTTACGACATACGGGGGATACGGATTCGCTCGCGACTATGATGTCGAAAGGAAGTTCCGGGAGACGCGGCTTCTCACCGTCGCGCCGGTAAACAACAACTTGATCCTGGCATTTCTCGGCCAAAACGTACTGAAGATGCCGAAGTCATATTAGGAGCGGTGAAGTCGGGACTAGAACATAGAGCAACGGCCCATAGTGGATTCACAAGTGGCGAATGGAGAAGAGCGAATGGACCAGCGAAATGCCTTAATACGTTCGTGGATGTTCGTGCCCGGGAATCGCCAGCGCATGATCGAAAAATCTCTTGGTGTTCCTGTGGACGCCGTGATGATGGACATCGAAGACGGCGTGGCCCCCGCAGAGAAGGATTCCGCTCGCCAGCAAATTGCCGCCTGCCTTGACCAGGTTGCCGCACGCCTGAAGAGTGAAAAGCAATTCCGCAGTCCGGCGCGGTTCGTTCGCATCAATGCCGTCGGGCACGAGCGCAGTCGTGACGATCTTGCCGTGGTGGTACGGCCCGGTCTCGAGGGTCTGGTTGTGCCGAAGGTCGAGACTCCCGATCAGGTGAAAAGCGTCTCACAAATCTTGGATCATCGCGAATTGGAGCTGGGACTTTCTCAGGGTGCAATTCGGATTCTGGCCGCTCTGGAAAGTCCCAAGGGACTATTCAATGCCTATGCAATCGCTACTGCCTCGCCTCGCGTGATCGGACTGCTTTTTGGAGCGGAAGATTTTTCGCGCGAACTCAGTTTGCCTCTGCGGCGCGAAGGCGAAGCCCGCGATCTGATCTACGCGCGATCGACCCTGGTGACAGCCGCCGCGTGCGCGCATGTGCAGGCGGTGGACGGTGTATGGCCAGACCTTCAAGATACCGAGGGATTGAAGGTATTTGCGCGGCAGTCCCGGCGGCTGGGCTTCTCAGGAATCTCCGTAATTCATCCCGCTCAGGTTGAGATTGCAAACGCTGCCTTCACGCCTGCAGCCGATGAAATCGATTATGCGAAACGAGTGCTCGAAGCTTTCGATGAGGCCAGAGCCCGCGGCGAAGGTGCCGTTGCGTTCGGTGGCCAGCTTCTTGATCTTCCGATTGTGGACCGAGCTCGACAAACTCTGGATTTGGCGGAATCGCTGGGAATCCGCTCCGCGGGAACCTCAGCCTGATCACGTTGAATTTCATAATGCTCGCGCATGGGACACCTAATTCCCACGCGAAATCTTCAAGACTGATCAAGGAGGGATTGAAATGGCCGTCAAACCTGGCTGGGAGGGGAGATTCTTTGAAGATTTCGAAGTCGGAGACGTTTACCGCTGCCGTCTCGGGCGCACGGTAACGGAAAACGACAATATTTGGTTCACATTGCTGACCAACAATACGAACCAGATTCACTTCAACAATGAATACGGCAAACGCACTGAGTTCGGCCGATGTTTAATCAATAGCGCTCTTACGCTCGCGATCGTAGCCGGAATGGGTGTGGCCGATGTAAGCGAGAACGGGTTTGCGCTCGGATGGGATGAAATTAAGCTGCCCAACCCGTTGTTCGCCGGGGATACGCTCTACTCTCAATCGGAGGTGCTGGAGAAGCGCGAGTCTAAATCCAAGCCCCAATGGGGAATTATCAAGGTCCGCACGCAGGGTATCCAGCAGGAGGGCAAGGTTGTCATTGATTACAGCCGAAGCGTTATGGTGTGGAAGCGCGCGTACGCGCCCAAGCAAAATCTATTCCCCGAGGTTCGTCCCTGATGGCGGAAAATTCCGCCAAGAAGCCGCCTTTGGCTCTTGATGGCGTTCGGGTCTTGGCGCTGGAGGTTTCCGTGTCAGGTCCACACTGCTCGCGGATCCTCGCGGACATGGGCGCCGAAGTCATCAAACTTGAAAAGCCAGGAACGGGTGACCTGATTCGCGCGTGGGATTCCGTCGTGCGCGGGCTGTCGTCCGGCTACGTTTGGCTCAATGGCAACAAGCGCAGCTTCGCTGTGGACATCAAGAAGACAACCGGCCGGCAGGCCGTGCAGCGATTGGCCGAACGGGTCGATGTCGTCCTCGAAAATTTCGCGCCCGGCGTCACCGACCGATTGGGCTTGGGGGCCGCGGAACTCTGCGGCCGCAATTCCCGGCTCATCTATTGTTCCCTGTCCGGCTACGGCCAGGACGGCCCGTACCGAGATGTAAAGGCGTATGACTTGCTCATTCAGGGTGAAGCCGGGATCATCGCTACGACGGGCTACCCGGACAAGCCAGCCAAGGTTGGAGTGCCGATCACCGACCTCGCATCGTCGATGTACGCGACGGTGGGAATTCTGCTGGCTCTTTATCAGCGGGAACGAACCGGCCGCGGACAAGTGATCGACATATCGATGTTCGAATCTGCGCTCGCTTGGCTCGGATATTTTCCGCATCATTACTGGCATCGCGGCGAAGAGCCCGAGCGCGTCGGCATGCGACACCACTACATCGTTCCCTACGGACCCTACCTCGCTGGCGACAATGTGTACGTCAGCCTCGCCGTGGCCACGCCACAGGACTGGGAAGTATTTTGCCGGAAGGTTGCGCGACGCCCCGAACTGCTCGAAGACCCGCGGTTTCGTACCGCGCCGGACCGGCGCAAGAATCGCGCGACGTTGGAAGAGATGGTCGAGAAGCTCTTTCTCGAGCAGCCACACGACGAATGGATACGCCGCCTCCGCGACGCCGAATTACCACACGGTAGGCTAAACGGCATTGGCGAGGTCTTGGCCCACCCTCAGGCCATCGCACGAAAGATGATCCGGGAGATGGAATCGCCGGTAGGGCCCGTGCCCGTCATGGGAAGCCCCTTGCGGTTGTCCGATAGCCCCGTGCGCTTCGACCCCATTCCGGCCCTCGGACAGGACACCGAGCCGATTCTGAGAGAACTTGGTTACACCGCCGCTGAAATCGAAGCTTTCCGGCAGGATCAGGTTATCTAACTGCCAGCCGCGCTTGCCTGAGGCATTTCAAGATCGATGTCGCGCTTGATCAACCACCGAGCCGTGGCCGAGCCGGGCCGCAGCCGATTCGAAAGCCTCCGCAGATCGTCCAGCTCATCGATGTCGAGTTCCAAACGAGGGTTTCGCAACACTTGAGTGTGCGCGCCACATTTCTTTGCCTCGGCCAAGTGAAGCGGGAAACTATTGAGGCCGAAGTGTGAGGGGAAAAGCGTGGCTGGCGATCGCAAGAGCGCATTCGTGCCCGTGCCGTCGCTCGAGGGAACCATAACTACGCAAGG
>Ga0187778_10001723_pt1 | contig 15048 bp, 19 predicted proteins | sample 1015_Q2_SP5_20_M_FD_132418 | JGI IMG/M metagenome (GOLD analysis project Ga0187778, IMG submission 132418) | Tropical peat soil microbial communities from peatlands in Department of Meta, Colombia - 1015_Q2_SP5_20_MG | ecosystem: Environmental > Terrestrial > Soil > Wetlands > Peat | place... | reverse complement strand
GCCGCATTAAATCGGCGGTCCTCGTTGCAAGGAGCCTTCACGTGTCCGAATCGCTCAGAAAACACCACCTTTAGGAAAAGAACATCCAGCCCAGAGGTGTTGCATCGACCGGTTGAGCCGGCAGGGCTTATCGGTAAAGTGGGTTTTAGTACGAACTTGGTTTTGGTATGAACTTTCCAATTACCCGATCCGTCCGCTCAAGTTCGTTTTCTAAGTTCTTCGTGCCAGCTCTCGAAGCCAGGCCGTAGGACGCGGCGGGCGGCACTTCTTGCGGATGGCACCTTAGCCCTTGCGTTGACCCGAAGCGTTCCATGTAAGCTCGTAGGAGGAAGGGGTTAGCTCAAGAGCCTGTGGGGCGCGAGTCCAACGGTCACACCTACGTCACTTTCCTTTGCGTTGTTTTTGCGTTGTAAGTTGGCAAATGATGGGGCAGTGACGGGGTGTGAGGGGCAGCTAAGTCCTTGAGTTTTCAGCTATCTTCTTTGTTTTCACTGTCTTGCCACTGTTTACGAAATCGGCTGCTCTACCACTGAGCTACCTCGGCTTGCTCTTACGACAATAGCATCCGCCCACCAATTCTTCAATTCACTCACGGGATTTACGTTATTTTTCTTTTAACGCAGGAAGAGCCTGACAGGAGTGCCAGGAGTTCAGCGCGAGAAGGGATACATCGCCCAGCCGATCCCGACACCTACCAACAAGAACAGAAACAGCGACCATACGATGTACTTTACGCGGTCTGCTGGCCGCCGGCGCCCCAAGAATCCAAACGCAATTGAAATGACCACGGCGAACAAAAGCATTGCTTGCAGGTGAGTGAGTTTCAAACTGAGTTCCGCGATCATGCTTTGCGCCCTCGCGCTGCTTCATAGGCGTGCAGAGCCGCCAGTAAATTCAGCACACCCGCGGTCGCCAGGAATCGCGTTCCGTAGTCGCCATCCGCGTGGGAGACGTCCGCCCCCTCTTTTTCCAGTGACTTCGCGACAAAATAGAAACTCCCGGTTCCAAGATCTGCAATATAACCCAGCGAATCGAAGGCGTCATTTCCGCCCGAGCTGAAGAGGTTCCCTCGCATCTTTGCACCGACAAATACCAGCAACCCGACCGTCAGCACACATGCCACTGCCCTCCCCCACATCTTTTGCAGTGCATGTCCCAAGCCCGGCACAAGCCAGCCCGCTACTCCGATCATCAGCGCAGCCGTCTCGCTTCTCGCAGTTTGCGGCGCCGCTACCGGCGCAACCGTTTCGTCCGCCATCAATTCCCTCTTTGCCAGCCTACGCGAGCAACGGAAGAATTTCCTTCTGAATCGCTCCCGTCACGCGCGCTTCTCCATCGCCGATATAGACATTCACTTCGCTACGCACTCCAAATTCCGCCAAGTAAATTCCAGGCTCGATCGAATTGCACGTGTGCGGAATCAAATGCCGGACGTCATGCGTTTCCAGCCCATCCATATTCGCCCCATTGCCGTGAACACTTTCGCCGATGCTGTGACCCGTGCGATGGAAAAAGTATTTTCCATAACCGGCCTTCTCAATCACGTTGCGGGCCGCCTTGTCCACCTGCCAGCCTTCCAGCGGTTTCCCCGCCGTGATGTGCTTTTGAATCAGCTCAACGGCTTTGTCGCGCGCTTCCCGGACCACTCCAAAAATTTTCGCATACTTTTCCGGCACTTTCGCTCCAAGATACCCCATCCACGTCACGTCGTAATACACGCTCCCGGGCGTCTTTTGCTTCCCCCACACATCCAGCAGTAGCAAATCACCTTCGCGGATGGGCGCTGCCGATTCCGCCGTTGGGCCATAATGCGGATCGCTCGCGTGCGCGTTCACCGCGATGTCCGGTCCTTCTTCCGCCCAAATTCCCGCCGCCTCAAACTCCTTCAAAATCCAGAGCTTCAAGTCGTATTCGGTGAGCATCTTTTTCTCGCGCGCGCATTTTGCCGCATGCTCGAATGCTCCTTGCACGATGCGATCGATGGCCACGCCCGCCGCCAGATGCGACTCCAGTTGCGCCGCAGTCCAGCAAGCCTCGTATTTCTGCACGAGGTCCGCCGAACTTACGACTTTGGGGCCGGCGCTGCGCACCAATTCCAAAGTGCCGGCATCCACCATTGCCACGTACGGAATTTCATTTTTCGGCGAGTACTGCATGGCCACTTTTTTTGCCCGTCCCAATACTTTCCTCAAATTCTTGTGCAGCTCTCCCTGGCCCGCGTAATAAAACGTCTCTCCCGGCAGCGCCGCCAGCGATTCCGATTCGATTTTGTGCACCAATTTCTTTGGCGCTCCCTTAGCCGGCACAAAGTAATACCAACGGCGCGTGCGCATTCCCGCGGGCAGGCTCAATATGTTTTGCCCTATGGGATCGCGGCCCCGGAAATCATAAAAAAGCCACCCGTCCAACTTGGCCGCACGCAAATCGTTCTGGATACCTTCTATGTTCGCGCTCATCGCTGGTTTTGCTCCATTGGGGCCAACTGAATAGGCCGTAAATGTCTCCCGAATGTCATTCCGAGCGTAGCGAGGAATCTGCTTCTATCCAAGCTGCCACTATGCATCGTGCGCCAGCAAAGCTTGAATCTGCGGCCCCGTCACACCACGAATTTCGATGCGTTTGACGCGGCTTCGCTCGCCCCCGAGAATTCTAACAGCCGACTTCGTCGTTTTCAAAAGCTGCGCCAGAAACTCCACCAGCGCCTCATTTGCGCGCCCCTCTATCGCCGGAGCCTGCAACCTCACTTTCAGCGCTCCGCCCATCTCTCCGGCAATTTCATCCTTGCTCGCCCGCGGTTGAACTCTTACAGGAAAGAGCACCGCGCCATCTCGCTCTTGCATTTCCAGCATTCAATTTCCTTCGACGTTTTTCCCTGCTGCCTCTCGCGCGCCAAACAACGCCGTCCCTACACGCACTTCCGTCGCTCCTTCTTCGATAGCCACTTCAAAATCGTGCGACATTCCCATTGACAATACCGGCAACGCCACGCCGAGCTTCGCAACCAGTTTGTCCCGCAACTCTCTTAACCGCCGGAAATACGGCCGCACCTTCTCCGCCTCTTCCAAAAAAGGAGGAATGCACATCAGTCCGGCAAGCTCTAGCCGCTCCAGACCGGTGATCTTCTCCACCAGGCCTGGCAAGGCCTCAACTTCCGCGCCACTCTTTGTTTCTTCCGCTGCCAGACGTACTTCAATGAGGACCCGTAGTTTCCCTATAATCCCCGCCTCTCCCCTCGCTCGGTCCAGCTTCTGCGCCAGCGCAAAGTCGTCCACCGAATCGACGCTGTGAAAAAGCCTTGCTGCTCGTGCTGCCTTGTTGCTTTGCAAATGACCAATCAAGTGCCACGTAGCTGCCAAGCCTTCCGCCCCCGCGTGCTTCCCTTCCCACTCCTGCACGCGGTTTTCCCCAAAATGCCTGACGCCCGCTTCATACGCTTCGCGAATCGCGGTTGCCGCATGCGTTTTCGAAACGCCGATCAAAGTAATCTCTTCGGCGCGCCGCCCCGCCCGTTGCGCCGCCGCGTTAATCTTCTCTTGAACCCGCCGCAGATTTTCCTGAATCGAAGTCTGTGTCATGGCCCAATTCGAATCCTAGCACGCGCGGCATTGCAGCGCCGAGTCTGTGCGGTTAGACTGGCTTCCGACCGTCCCCGCAACCACGGTCACGTCAAACAATGTCTGGCCTCGGAAAACTCATTGCCGTCGAAGGAATCGACGGCAGCGGCAAGCGCACGCAAGTTGAACTCTTGGCCAACGCCCTCCGCTCTCGCGGCCATTCGGTCTATTCAACTGGCTTCCCACAGTATGACTCTTGGTTTGGCAAAATGGTCGGCCAATTCCTCAATGGGGATTTTGGCTCCCTCGACACTGTCGATCCACATTTCACCGCAATGTTGTACGCTGGCGACCGCTTCGAAGCCAAGCCTAAGCTCGAATCCGCGTTAAACAACGGCCAAATTGTTCTCGCAGACCGCTACATCGCTTCGAATCTTGCTCATCAAACCGCACGCGTCCCTCTCGATAAGCGTTCCACATTTCTCGAGCGGATCGAGCACCTCGAATACGGGATTTACGGCCTTCCCCGCGAAAACCTCGTCTTGTATCTTCGGGTGCCCGCGCGCGAAGCCCAAAAACTCGTCGCACAAAAATCCACCCGCAGCTACACTTCTGCGCAAAAGGATTTGCTCGAAGCCAGCTTGCGCCATCTCGAAGACGCCGCCGCAATGTACGATTCCCTCGCTCAGCGTCCTTCCTGGGCTACCATCGAATGTTTTGACGCGGCGCGCGCCGCCATGCGCACCCCCCAAGAAATAGCCGCTGAAGTTATGGCTGCCATCGAATCGTTGCTTTCTTCGGCTGCCGCCGGGAGAGGTCGCTAACTCATGGGCTTTTCCGAATTTCTCGGCAACGAACGCATTGTCGCTGCTCTTCGCGGCGCTTTGCGCTCCGGCCGCGTTCCGCACGCGCTCCTCTTCACCGGCCCGCGCGGAGTCGGCAAATTCACGCTCGCTCGCATGTTCGCCCAAGCCGCCAATTGCGAGCGCCTCCCAGACGATTTCTGCAGCAAATGCCCCACGTGCCAGCGCATCTCTCTTCTCGCCGATACGCAATCTCTTCTTGAGCAGGGCCTCGTCGAGCGCGGCGAAAGTGCTGACGCCGCCACGGTTGAGCGCGTCCCTCTCATTCTTCAGTCCCATCCTGACGTCTGGGCGCTCGTCCCCGATCCCGTCCGCCTCAAAAATCCCGTTACGCGTCCGATGCTTCGCATCGGCCAACTCCGCGCCGTCCAGCGCGCCGCCTATTTCCAGCCCATGGGACGCCGCCGCGTTTTCATTCTCGATGGCGCGGAAACCATGCGCTGGGACGTCGCCAACGTTTTTCTGAAAATCCTCGAAGAGCCACCCGGCTCAGCGACGCTCATCCTCACTGCTCCTTCGCCCTACGCGCTTCTTCCGACCATCGTCTCGCGCTGCATGCAATTTCAATTTGCTCCGCTGCCGCAAGCCGAAGTAGAGAAAATCCTCAAAGAGAAAACCTCGCGCAAGCCCTCAGAAATCAAGCTCGCCGCCCAACTCGCCGAAGGCAGTCCCGGCCGGGCCATCGAAATGGACATCGACTCGGCTTTTCAAGCCCGCAAGCAGGCACTCCGCATCCTCGAACGCGCTGCGCGCGGCCAGGGTTTCGCGCAGCTCTTCGCCGACACTTCCGCCCTTGCCAAAGACCGCGAAAATTCTTTCGAAGAGCAACTCGGCGTTTTTTACGGCTTGCTCACCGATCTCCTCGAGCTAACGTCAAACATACAGGACCCGGTCCTGCGGAACGCGCCGCTTGCCAAAGAGCTCGAGTCCCTCAGCCAATCGGTTGACTCCGCCTGGGTGCTTCGTGCCATCTTCGGTTTTGATGAAATTTACTCGGGTTTGCGCCGCAACTTGAACCGCCAGCTAGGTCTCGACGCCCTCGCAGCCTCCCTTGCGCCTTCCTCCACCCAAGCCCCTGACCCTCGCAACTGACCCTGCCCCCTACTGCTCGCCATTTTGCATTTTTCTCGTTACACTGAAACCTAACGAGTGGCCCACGCATCATAGGTACAGAGATTCCAACCCTTTTCTTTTAGAAGGAGCAGTCATGGTGAACCGCCGTATGTTTCGTCCGGGCTTCCCGGACGTAAAGGAGCCAAGCCCACCCCGCGCTCCCCACAATGGCCCGCACAATGGGCCGGTCCCGAGCAAAAAGCCCGCGCCCCCAGAAGTGACCCACGCGGAAAACTTTTACTGGGTTAAACAAATGCAGTCGCACACTCCCATGGCCGTCGTCCTCGAAGACGGTGAGGTTCTTCGCGGGACCGTCGAGTGGTACGACCGCGATTGCATCAAGCTAACCCGTCAAGGCAGCCCGAATCTCCTCGTTTTCAAGCGCGTCATAAAATATGTTTATAAGGATGGCGAGGAGTCCGCGCAAGGCGGAGACGAATAGTCCAAGTTCTTAGCCTTAAGAGTTCTTAGTCAGAAGAGAAATGTGGTCCCGTTCACTGAGGATACGCAAGAGGTATTTGCTTGCCCAACTATGCCTAGGGTGCAGATTAGCAACCATCTTTCTCCCCATTCTTCTGACTAACAACTAAGAACTTATAATTACAACTGCTTTCATCCGATCGAGTGCCCGGTCGCTGCTCCAAACGTGAGCAGCGCCTTGGCCGCCATCGATCCGCTTTCATTGAAAATCTCACACTCGGTCACTACAAAATTCCGCCCCGCCCGCAGCACCCGTGCGTCCGCCTTAATCCGCCCGCCTGGAACCGGCTCAAGGTAATTGATCTTCAGCTCCACGGTCGCGATTTCCGCCCCTCTCGGAACTGTTGTGTACGCCGCAATCGCCGCCGTGGTGTCTGCCAGCGCCGCTAGAATCCCCCCGTGCACCACGCCATGCAGCTGCTTGTGGTGCGCCCTGACGTCCAGTAGAAAAATGGCTCGTCCCTTCTCCACTTTCTCCACATCGAACCCCAGGTGCGTAATCACCTGGCTTTCCTTCATGCGCTCGCGCACCAGCTCCGTAGCCCACCGCGCGTCCACCGATTCCGCCGCTTTTTCTCCCGCCTTTTTCTTCGTCTTCATAATGAGCAGTTTCTCTCGACTCTCCGGCAAATCCTATTTCCCAACACTCTCGCACTTCCTTTCTCTTCTTCTTTACTTCTTTACTTCTTTACTTCTCAGAATGCCGTCATTCCCCCATCCAGCGGTATCGCCGCTCCCGTAATCCACGACGATTCCTCCGAAGCCAGAAACACCGCCAACTCCGCCACGTCCATTGGCTTTCCGAAACGCCCCAGTGGAATCGCCCCCATCCGCGCTTTCTTCAGCGCCTTACCTTGCTCGCTATCGTTGAACAACCCTTTCACCAGCTCCGTCTCCACAATCGAAGGACAAATGCAGTTCACGCGCACATTCTCGTGTGCGTGATCCAGTGCCATCGCCTTAGTTAGCATCGTCACGCCGCCCTTTGACGCGCAATAGGCCGCCCGGTTCTGCATTGCCACCAAGCCCAGCACCGACCCAATATTAACGACCGCTCCCCCGCCCGCCTTGCGAAACTCCTTCAGCGCCGCCCGTGACAGCAGAAACGGCCCCTTCAAATTCACCGTCATCACGCGGTCCCAATCTTCCTCGCTCACATTGTCCACCGTCGAAACGCTCAGCATCCCCGCGTTGTTCACCAGCACATTCAACTTGCCGAATTTCTTCGCCGTCTCCACCACCGCCCGCTCCGCGTCCTTAGCCCGCGTCACGTCGCACTCCACAGCAATCGCTTGGCCGCCCTCTTTCTCAATCTCTCCGGCCACTTCCTTCAGCTTTTCCACCCGCCGCCCCGCCACCGCCACACTCGCCCCTTCTCGCGCGAACGCCAGCGCAATCGCCTTTCCAATCCCCGTGCCCCCGCCCGTAATCAACGCTACCTTGCCCGAAAGTCGTGTCACGCTTTCCTCTGCTCCCGCGTCTAATAGGATGCCGCGCCATCCGGACTCTGTCCCGCCCGGTGCGCGCGACTCTAGCATTCAGCCGCTGCTCTCGCAACATGCGGCGAGAGAGACCAAGAATGGTAGTGGGTTAGTTTGAATTTTGTGGTTCGTGACACAAAGGGTGTCAGAATTGAAACTGACCCCCTACCCCAAAAATAGTTTTCTTGCTTTTTTCTTTGCTTGGAACTTACAACTGAGAACGGAAACGGCCTCAGCGTGCAGCAGTAATGATCAACAGAGTTTTTTGGTTTTTTCCTTTACTTAAAACTGAAAACTTATAATTTAAAACTCTCTTTATGCGCATCGGCATCACCTGCTATCCCACCTACGGCGGCTCTGGCGTCGTCGCCACCGAGCTTGGCATGGAGCTCGCCGCCCGCGGCCACGAAATCCATTTCATCAGCTACGCCCCGCCCATCCGCATGACCGCGGACGGCCAGCGCATTCACTTCCACGAAGTCGAAGTCGTCACCTACCCGCTCTTCGACCATCCTCCCTACACTCTCGCTCTTGCCACCAAAATGCTTGAGGTTTTCGAGTCTGCCTCGCTCGACCTTCTCCACGTTCATTACGCCATTCCGCATTCCGTCAGCGCCCTGCTCGCGCGCTCCATGGCCGCTCCCCGTCGGCTTCCTTTCATCACCACGCTTCACGGCACGGACATCACCCTCGTCGGCAGCAACCGCAGCTATCTTCCCATCACGAAGTTTTCCATCGAGCAAAGCGACGGCGTCACTTCCATCTCCCGCTATCTTCTCGGCCAAACCCTTAAGGAATTCGACATCAAGCGCCCCATCGAAGTGATCCCCAATTTCGTCAACTGCGATCTCTACAGCCGTGCCGCCGACAAGGGCCTCGGCAAGCAATGGGCGCCCAACGGCGAACCCATCCTGATGCACCTCTCGAACTTCCGCCCGGTCAAACGCCTCACCGACACCGTCGAAATCTTCGCTCTCGTTCGCGCCAAAATGCCCGCCAAGCTCGTCCTCATCGGCGACGGCCCCGACCGCGGCGCCGCCGAATATCTCGTCCGCAAGAAAAAACTCCAAAAAGACGTGTTCTTCCTTGGCAAGCAGGACACCGTCTACGAAAAGCTTGCCGCCGCCGACCTTTTCCTTCTTCCTTCGCAACTCGAGTCCTTCGGCCTCGCCGCTCTCGAAGCCATGGCCTGCGAAGTTCCCGTCATCGGCACGAACACTGGCGGCATGCCCGAAGTCGTCGAGCACGGTGTGGACGGTTATTTGGTGGATCCGGGCGATGTAAAGGAAGCCGCCCGCTACGCTATCGAAATTCTCTCGCGCGCCGACCGCGGCCGCGAAATGGGCCAAACCGCCCGCGTCCATGCCCGCAAAAAATTCTGCGCCAACGACGTCATCCCCGCCTACGAGTCCTACTACAAACATACCCTCTCCGAATCCTGACCTATTTCGAACTCTCGTGGTCCACGGCTCTGAGCGTTCCGACAACGAGGTTGATGTCGCCTTGCTGAAGCTCCATCTGCGCATCTTTCTTCGATTGGAAGATCATTCTGATGTGTTGATTTTGAGAATTGTACAAATCAACTTGGACTCTTTTGGGTTTTTGCGCAGGATCGTCGAACTGGAATCCCTTCCACCCATTAGCCTCTACTGTAAAAATCCCTGTTTCGCCGTGTATGCTGTCGATGCTGTCTTTGATCGAGAGCAATGTCGCTGCCTGAATGGCTTCTTTTTTTGAAATCCAGATCGTCAACATTCCGGGATTAGCTTCGAGCACAGCCTTACGAAACTCGTAGTCTGATCGTGCTGCGCTTTCGCCTACGACCTGCCTTAGTCCTGCCATCACCTCTAGGTTCGGCGACCGCGTCTCTAATTCGGATATCGGCTCTCTGTCCGGACTGAAGAAGGTCATTCCAATACCGGAACGAAAAATGAAGGTGGCAATGTTATCCCTCTTCGTAACGCCGTCCGGCTACAGGTCACCCCAAGGGACCTCGAACTCAAATCCGGCTTGGGTCAACTTCCTTGTTTCTCCCCGGCTCGCCGTTACATTCTTGAGGGGCTGCGGCGTCTTCCATAGAACCGGCGTTTTTGTTGCAATGCGCCGATACTTTATGGCTAACATTGCCTGAAAACCCCAGACGTAAACGGCACCCAGCAGAATAAAGACGGCGCCAGTGATCTTCCAATAGGTTGCTGTCATTGCGACCTGCCTCCAACTCACCACGTCTAAGCGCCGTACTCGATGATAACGGTTAGGTACCTATATGTTACTATCTTTCTCGTTTATTTTCATTTCAAAGGAAAAACCGAGAGCTAAACGCATGCCCGAGGACGAAGACATTCACTTGGTTCGAAGTGAAGAAGAGCGGCGCGGGAAAAAGCCGATCGACATCGCTGCACGCCGGCGGAGATTCATCCTTCTTCAAAAATTCAGAGAAGCGCTAAAGAACAACGACGAGGAACAATTCAAGGAAGCAATTATTCACGTCCTCGGGCAACTCCCCGGGACGCCCGAGTACGAGCAGTCGATGAAGATTTGGCGCTCTTTTCACGGGCGGAAGTAAACCTTACCCGGGCAAAAGCTGCTACACGCGCCTCTTGCTCTTCCTCCGGAAGCTTTGCTAGATGCCTTTCGGCAATCGTTGCTAGCTCTTCAGCCGCCGCCTCTAAGCTTTTCTTCTTGTTTTTGGCAGTCGCCACTAGGAACCCTCTCTCGTCCTACAAGGATAATCTCCTTAGCTCACGATACGCAAGCCATAGAAGGGCCAGACACGGCATCCCTCAACTAACTCTCGTGCTTCTTGCGGCGCGTCTTCTTTGCTTTGTTCTCGTCACTCAGCACTCGCCTCTCGTCACTTTTCTTCTTCCCCGCCTTCGCGTTCTTCTCCGCCCGCAACTTCCACGCCGTACGCAGCGCCCCATCATGTCTTAAGCGTTAAGAAGAACAAGGTCCTTAGCTCTGTTCTGGAATGCCCGGTCAAAGGTGACCACCGTTAAACGCGATGCCTGCGCGAAAGCCACGAGATAGGAATCAGCCCAATCCTTTGGTGAAGCCTGTGCGGACCGAGTGAGCTCTCGAAACGCCCCCTCAAGCCCGAAAGGTTCGTCCATGAAATCAACCCGCTCATCTTCGAGCCAATGGTCGTAGGCTTGCCAGGCTTCTTGTTGACTCTTTGCTTGATCCGGCCCCATGACCGCCGGTGCGCTCAAGAGCCGAAGCAGCCCGAGTTGCGTGAGTCGACAGAAAAAAAGGCGCGAGGTAGGCGCTAATGCTTCAAACCACTGAAGAGCTGTTGCATGGTGGACATGTCGGTCGTAACTCAGAGCCACCCAAACGTTGATATCAGGGAAAAGAAATAATCTCGAAGATTCTCTCATTGTCCAGCTCGAGCGTTCCCGGTTGTTTGGACCTTATTAGGGGGAGCTTGACTCTCCTGCCCCGCTTGCGCGGACGTTCATTGAGCACCTGCTCGACTCCGCGAAGAATCAGTTCCTTGGCCGAACTTCCTTCTCTGGCCGCGCGGCTTTTCAACCGCCGGTAAACCGGATCAGGGATGTCAACTGTAGTCCTCATGACCACACTCTGCCATATTTATGGTCGGCTAGCAAGCCTAAACGGCGCCAAATCCTGTTGCAGGAACGGTCCTCCGCAAATCTCTGCGTCCTCTGCGTCTCTGCGTTATCTTTTCTTCTTTTTCGCATTTCTTTTCTCGCCGCTCGCTTACCCCGAGCGCTTTCTGCGAGTGGTCACTCGTCACTCGCCACTTTTCTTCTTCCCCGCCTTCGCATTCTTCTCTGCTCTTAACTTCCACGCCGTCCTTAGCGCCCCTTCCAGCACATCCTCGCTCACCACCGCCAGCCGCACATGCGTCGCTCCATTCCTTCCCCATCCGCCATGCACGGGCAGAAACACCTCCGGCATCTCCTCGACGAACGCCGCCTGCTGCTCCGGCGTCAGCATCAAGTTTCCGTAGCCTTTCTTCTCATGCGCCAGCGTCGCAAAAATCCTCCCTCCAACGCGAAAATCCATCGCCCCCATGTGCGAACCCTCTTCCGCCCCTCCCAAACTCAGCGCAATCCGCCGAAAATCCTTCGCGTTCATCCGTTTCCTTCATCAACAAACAAATTGTCACCGGTTATTTATCGCTTTTGCCCGACGCACTCGCCCCGGCACCATTCGCGTAAACCGCGCGCTCGAACTTCTCCACGGTTCCGACCGCCTCGTCATCGCTAAACGGCAGGATCTGCATCAGGATCACCGCGCAAGTCTTCTTTAGAGGGTCAATCCAGAAATACGTGCTGAAGATCCCGGCCCATGCCAGCGAACCGGCCGAGCGGCCTCCTTCCACAGGCTTTGTGTTGATTGCGAATCCCAAACCAAATTTATCCAGTCCGCCTGGAATGCGTGTCGGATTCTTGGCAAACTGTGGCGCCAGACTCACCATCTCCGTAAGTCCAAGGTTGCCAATCTGATTGCGGCTCATCTCCGCAACCGTCTCCGCTTTGAGAATCCGCTGGTTGCCAAGTTTTCCGCCTCCCAACAGCATTTGCTCGAACTTCAAGTAATCTCCGGCCGTGGACAAAAGTCCGCCTCCTCCGCTGAAAAACTTCACCGGTTTGAACGGCTGCTGCGGCAGCTCTGCGAGGCTGCCATCCTGTTGTCGCTGATCGAGAGCCACAACTCGCCCTTGCTTCTCCGCCGGCACATCGAAAAACGAGTCCGTCATTCCCAGCGGCTCAAAAATATGCTGCCGGAAATACTCCTCCAGCGTTTGCCCGCTGACTTTCTCAACCATTCTGCCGAGCACGTCTATGCTGATTCCATATTCCCATCGCGAACCCGGATCAAACACCAGCGGCGCCTTCAGAAACCCATCGTCCCCTTGACCCACGCTGGGCACCGCTCCCGTTGCCACATAGCCTCCCAGCTTCGCATCGAAGAACTCGTACACGTACCCGGAAGTGTGCGTCAGCAATTGCCTCACCGTGGGCAGCGTCTTCGGCGCCCGCAGCTTTGCCTTTTTTGTGGCGCCGTCGAATTCCTCCAGCACCTGCACTTGCGCAAGCTCCGGCAGATACGTGCTGACTGGTTCATCCAGTTTCACCCGACCGCTTTCCACAAGCTGCATCACGGCTACCGACGTGACCGGCTTGGTCATGGACGCGATGCGGAAAATCGTATCCATGGTCATGGCCACATTTTTGGTCGTGTCCCGCTTCCCTGCCGCTCCTTGATACACGATCCCGCCCGCGTTCCCGACCATGGCCACAACCCCGGACAGCTTTTTTGAATCCACCGCATCCTGCAGGACCTGGTCAATAGCCTTGCCAGACTTAGTGGTATCAGCGGCAAGGAACGTTAAAATTGTCGCTGCCGCAAAGGCCGCGATCAGGGCGCTCCGCCAAATGGCAATTCCGAACCTGTTATTTCCTCGAAGAGTTTTCATCTCGACCTCCGTGCCTCTGATTGCGCAGTATAGCCAAGCGCTCAGGATTTTCCACCACACGCCACGAGAGACTGCGCTGGCAAACGGGGTTTTTGCCCTCTTGATTTGTCCCCTAGCGGCAGCACAGCGACTCTCTCCGCTTTGTACCCGCCAATCCAGCAAATACGTCGTACAATAGCCTTCGCCAAATCCCTTTCGTAGAGCGATTAGCCCAGGTTTATCCAGCGATGCTCAACAACGCGCCGCGGTTCCGCGAGCTCTCCCGTTCCATGGCAATGTGTCTCTCTGCATTTCTTCTCCCTGCCTTCACCGCCAGCATGAAAGCCTCTTCGCAAGACCAATCCTCAACCCCTGCCTCCGCCCCTCAGCAACCCCCAACCATTCGCGTCACCACCCGCCTCATCGAAGTCACCATCGTCGTTCAGGACAAAGACGGCAAGCCTATCCCCGGCCTGAAAAAGGAAGATTTCTCGCTTTTCGACGAAGGCCAACCCCAGTCGCTCTCCTTCTTCTCTTCCAACACGCCTGCGCAAACTCAAGTCCCCACCGCCCCTCTTCCCCCAAACTTCTTTACCAACCGTTCCGATCTCAAAGGCGAAGATCCTGGCGCCACCATTATCATTCTCTTCGACGCCCTCAACACCGCCTTCGAGGATCAGTCTTTCGCCCGCAAGCAAATCTTCCGCTTTCTGCAAACCGTCAAGCCCCAGGATCACGTCGCCATTTTCGCTCTCACCGACAATCTCATCGTTCTTCATGGCTTCTCCGAAGACGCCGCCGCTCTCGCCAATTCCGTAACACGCTTTAGCCCGCAGCTTCTGGCCGCGTTCGATTCCTCCCGCTCCTGGAGCTCCCGCAACTCCAGCCTCGCCAATCCCACTTCTTTTCCCGGCGCAGGTGGCGGCGGTCGCCGCAACAACGTCGAAGGCCAGTTCGCTGATAGCCGTACCGTGGACCGCTTTCAAATCACCTACGCCGCGATTGTCGCGCTGGCCGATTCCGTTTCCCTGATTCCCGGCCACAAAAGTCTCGTCTGGGTTTCCGGAGGCATTCCCATCCAGCTCGGCGGCTCCCGCATCGGCGTTCCCGACCGTGACAATTTCCGCTTCGACACCCAGGGAAAGCCGGGCGACAAAAACTCCGGCGGCGTCGACGACCTCACTCGCGTTCTCAATCGCGCCAACATGGCCATCTACCCCATCGATGTCCACGGCATCGACGTCAACGATTCGTCATGGGGGTTTTTTCTGCGCCAGAATCGCCGCGACACCTTCCGTGTTCTTGCCGATAAGACGGGCGGAAAAGCTTTCTACGGCACTAACGATGTTTCCGCCGCCATCAACTCCGCTTTCGAGGACGGCCGCTACACCTACACGCTCGGCTTCTATCCCAACCACAGCGCATGGGACGGCAAGTTCCGCGAACTCAAAGTCAAAGTTTCAGCGGAGGGCGCACAACTCCGTTATCGCCGCGGCTACTTCGCGTTTCCCGATCGCTCCAAAGGTGAAGTCGAAATGAGGACCGATCTGCAGGAGGCCGCTCATAGCCCGCTGGATGCCACTGGCCTCGGCATCAGCGTACGTGTCAAGAAGTTGCCGTCCTCTTCGTCGTCCGGGCTCGTTCAGCTTCAGGTCTCCTTGGACCCCAAACAGTTTCTGCTCCATCAAGTGGACCAGCGCAGCCGCGGGGGCCTCGACCTGCTCTTCCTCCAAAAGGACTCTTCCGGAAAATTCCTTTCCGCAGAAAAGCAGCACTTCGATGTCAATTTTGCCCCGAAGGAATACGACTTCCTGGCCAAAACCGGCTTGATCCTTCAGCGACGTCTCTCCATCGACCCCGTCTCCTCCGAGCTTCGCGTCTTCGTCCGCGACACCGGCTCTGGCTCTCTCGGCTCCGTCACCATTCCCGTTAAGGGGCTCCTTCAATAGCCCGAAGGACCGCTCCAACTAGAACCGCGATAGTTTTTTGCTTTTTATTCGCTTTCGGACTAGAAGTTATCTCATAAACACATTCAAGCTGTTGCGGGCTTGAGAGTTATGCAAATTAGCGTAAATCCAGAGCATGGACCTCACCGACGCCCAGTGGGCAGTGCTCGAGCCACTGTTTCG
>Ga0187778_10001722_pt1 | contig 15051 bp, 13 predicted proteins | sample 1015_Q2_SP5_20_M_FD_132418 | JGI IMG/M metagenome (GOLD analysis project Ga0187778, IMG submission 132418) | Tropical peat soil microbial communities from peatlands in Department of Meta, Colombia - 1015_Q2_SP5_20_MG | ecosystem: Environmental > Terrestrial > Soil > Wetlands > Peat | place... | reverse complement strand
GCTTCGCCTTTCGTCCGGATCATGGCTGCGCCCTCAGCAATGCGGCGCAAAGCTTCGCCCAGGTTCCGTGCGCCGCAGACAAACGGCACGGTGAAGGCGTGCTTGTCGACGTGATGAGCTTCGTCAGCAGGCGTCAGCACTTCAGATTCGTCGATGTAGTCGACGCCAAGTTCCTGCAGAATCTGTGCCTCGGCAAAGTGGCCGATGCGGCACTTGGCCATCACCGGAATCGAAACGGAAGCCATAATCTCGCGAATCTTTCTTGGAGAAGCCATGCGGGCTACGCCACCCTCTGCGCGAATCTGGGCGGGAACGCGCTCGAGGGCCATTACCGCGACGGCGCCGGCTTTCTCGGCTATGACCGCCTGCTCGGCATTGGTGACATCCATAATGACGCCGCCCTTCAGCATTTCGGCGAGGCCGGTCTTGAGGCGAAGGCTATTACCGTTGTTTTGCGACATTGTCATCCTCCGAATTCGCTCTCAGCATATAAAACACAGTGGTCTGTGTGAAATATCCATTTATCTACTATTGTACATACCACTTGTGCGGGCGGCTGTATCTGGCCGCGATATCCTGGGCGTGCGCTAGTGGCGGATTCGGCTGATCACGTAGAAAATGGCGGACAGCACGACACTCAGCAAGATGCAGGTGGCAAGGGGAAAATAGAAGGTCGTGTTTTTGCCGCGGTAAACGATGTCGCCGGGAAGCCGCCCCAGGGGAATGCCGGTACGGCCGAGCAACATAAGGACAATTCCAGCAACAATGACAATTGCGCCGAGCAAAATCAGCAGTTTTCCCAAATCGGCCACGCTTTAATTTTACCGTAATGATGTACTAACGAGAGCCTGTGGCGCTGACATCTACGAGGCTTTGGCCTGCTAGAATTTTGAAGATGAGAGTCAGGTTATTTTTGATTTTTATCGCCTGCGCGGCTATTCCGCTGGCAGCTCAGAAACACAGGGCGCAGGCCAAGCCGCCCTCTGCAGTCGAAATCACGGCGGAACCAAATCACCACCTCATTTTTCAGAACGCCGAAGTGCGGGTCTTTGAGGTAGAAGCAGCCCCGCATTCGGTGACGATGCTGCACCTTCACCGCCACGACTACGTGTTTGTAACCCTCGGTTCTGCCGAGATTTCCAATGAAGTCGAGGGAAAGCCTCCGGTCAAGCTCAACTTGCAGGACGGTGATACGCGGTTTGCGCCGGGGAATTTCGCGCACGTCGTGCGCAATGTAGGTGACACTCCATTCCGCAACGTGACCATCGAGTTGTTGCGCAATCAAGTGCCGGACGAGTCAGCACCGAAATGGGAGGATGACCGCAGTCTGCAGGTGCTGCACGGCGGGACCCAAGAGGTCTTGTTTGTCCAAGACGGCGTCCGCGTTTCCGAAGTCGAACTGCAGATAGCTGGGGTGCTACCCAAGCATCATCATCCCGGCCCGCGCCTGGTGGTCGCGGTATCCGATCTGCTCTTCCGGGATGATGTGGTTGGTAAACCTCCCTCCAACATAGAAATGAGATCCGGTGAGGTGAAGTGGCTCGAAGGAGGAATGACGCACACGGTCACGAATGTCGGCCCCAAGCAAGCAAAATTCGTGATCCTGGAATTGTAGGCGGCGCGACGGATTCAATTTCTCAGAAAATCATCGCAAGCTGGCGCCACGGGCTGCGTTCTCTCTTTGACAACGGCATTCGGCCCTTTCGGTTTCAGTCGTGCCCGCTGCTCTCTGTTACAATTTGGGTTCACGCGCAGTCGTAAGGGTGTTGCTCAGATTTTCGCTAACATGTTGAATTCAAAGCAGAAGCTTGGAACCGCTGGAGCTTTCGGGATTGCCTTGCTCGTCGCGTTCGTCGCCGGATGCAATGGCTTTTTTGTCAACCCGACGCTTAGCAGCATCGCCATCACGCCGTCGAGCCCATCTCTTACGGTGCTTAATCAGACGCAGCAGTTGACGGCCACCGGCACCTACAATGACGGGACAACCAAGAATCTGACGGCCGCCTCAGGCACGACATGGAGCAGTTCCGATCCTGCGGCCGTGAGCGTCGGCACCAGCGGCTTGATCAAGGCGCTGTCTATCACCGCAACTTCTTCAGTTACGATCACGGTCACAAACACCAGTTCCAATGGCGCGGTCAGTGGTACCGCGAGCGTCTGCGTGGGAAGCTCCTGCACAACCACGCAGACGGTCACAATCTCGCCGTCGACCACCTCTTACAGCTTGAGTACGAGTCCCGTCGGAACCGCCATCGATTACACGGCCACAGTTAGCGGTTCGACGGTCAGTGCGACCTGGAGTTCCAGCAACACTGGAGTGATCAGCTTTACCAACACGTCCACCGGAACCGCTCAAATCGTGGGTCAGGGTACGACTACGATTACGGCTACTACCTCGTCAGGCACAGGTACATTGACGGTCACCGTCGGTCCCTAACGGCGATTGGCACTTTGCCGTGAGGTACGTCCGACGGTAATCCCCGGTTGCTTGCGGAGACGGTATTATGAAAACAGCGGGCAAGCAGCCCTAATGTTTCCATGTCCAACGTTCGCTGCATCGGAATTTGCACTGGCGGTGGCGATGCCCCGGGACTGAACGCGGTCATCCGCGCTGCAGTCAAGTCCGCCATCCTGAAATACAAGTGGAAAGTCTTCGGCATTCCGGATGGTTTCGATGGTCTGATATGGCCTGAGAAGTCATACGAACTCGGCCTGAAGGATGTCAGTGGCATCCTCCCTCGCGGCGGAACGATTCTTGGCACCACCAACCGCGGTAATCCTTTCCATTACAAAAGCCGCGAAAACGGGAAAGACGTTATTCGTGACATTTCGGATGAAGTCATCGCCAATTCGCACAAGCTTGGGATCGATGCCGTGATCAGTATTGGCGGGGACGGGTCACAGAAAATCGCATGGGAACTTTTCGAAAAAGGATTGAAGGTGGTTGGCGTTCCGAAAACCATTGACAACGATCTCTCGGCGACGGAGATCACCTTCGGATTTGACACCGCCCTGCATACGGCAACCGATGCGATCGACAAAATCCACACCACCGCCGAGGCGCATCATCGCGTTATGGTCATTGAAGTCATGGGGCGGGATGCCGGCTGGATCGCGCTGGAGGCGGGGATCGCCGGCGGTGCTCACGTCATTCTCATTCCCGAAGTTCCATTCAGCCTGCAGCGAATCTGTGATTACGTTGCGGAACGAGAAGGCTACGGTAAACGCTTCACCATCGTGGTCGTTGCTGAAGGAATCAGACTGCCTTCCGAGTTGAAACAGCTTGCCCGTGGCGGTTCCGTCGGGAATCTCATCGGAGATGGCATTGCGCTTACCGCCCACAAGGAGGTTCGCGTCAGCGTTCTCGGACACATCCAGCGGGGCGGATCGCCTTCGCCTTTCGACCGGATTCTGGGCACGCGGTTCGGCGTCGCAGCGGTGGAGTTGGTAGCACAGGGCGGCTTCGGCAAAATGGTGTGCCTGCGGAATGCGCAAATCGAATCTGTCAACCTCGCCGATGCTGTGGGACAGTTGAGAATTGTCGATCCGCAGGGCGAGATGGTTCGGACAGCTCGAGCAATTGGCATTTGCTTTGGGGATTAGATCAGCGATACCAATCCTCTAAACACTATCCTTTCACTCTGTGCGCTATATTGGCTTGTGATCCACGCGGGAGCCTTCCGTGTTCGCGCCCTGCCATGGGCAATCGTGACCGTGCTTTGCTTCTCCGGCTGCGCGCGACACAAAAAAGCTGCTGAACTCGGGTACGTCTCCGTTCCTCAAGCCGTTCTGCGCGACCGGGTCGCGACCGTCTACAGCAAGGTCGGAACTGTAAAGAACGGTGACCGGGTGGAAATACTCGAGCACGAACGTCGTTTTGTGCGCGTGCGCACCGACACCGGCTCAGAAGGATGGATTGAGCAGCGATATCTGGTATCGCAGCAGGTCTACGATGGGTTCCAGAAACTTGCGCAGCAGGAGCAGAGCGATCCACTCCAAGCCACCGGGACAACTCGCAACGACACCAACATACATCTCGAGCCCGGCCGGGAAACCGAGCACCTGTATCAACTGAACCAGGGGAGCAAGGTTTCCATCTTCAAGCGTGCCACCGCTGAGAAGGTGCTGCCTGGCGCCGCCCCGCCTGCCGCCAACAGCGAATCGCCCAAATCGGCCATCCTGGAGGATTGGTGGCTCATTCGTGATCCTGAGGGGCACATGGGCTGGGTTCTCGCCCGGATGGTGGACCTCGATGTGCCTTTGGAGATAGCCCAGTACGCCGAAGGCCAACGGATCGTCGCATTTTTCGTGCTCGATGAAGTGGCGGATGGTGACAAGAAAGTTTCGCAGTATCTGGTCGGCCTCACTGAGCCGAAAGACGGATTGCCCTTCGACTACAACCAAGTGCGGGTTTTTACCTGGAACGTGAAGCGGCATCGCTACGAGACGGCTTATCGCGAGCGAAATCTTAATGGGGAACTGCCAATCAGCGTGTCACGCGAAAATTTCGACAAGGAAGGCGTGTTGCCTGTGTTCGTACTGCGGGTAAAAGACGAAAATGGAAATGTCAGTGCGCGCAAGTACAAGCTGAACACGCCGATCGTTCGCCGGGTGCTCGCGCCCGGGGAACAACCAGCGAAACCTGCGCCCAAGAAACGCCGGCCCTAGTTTGCTTTGTTCACAATCTCAGTGAACCTATCCAGATCAATGTTACCGCCAGAAACAATCGCTACCACTTTTCCCGAGCCGGCACGACCCGATAGTGCGGCTGCAACAGCACAGGCAGAGGCGCCTTCGGCAATCACACGGTTGCGCTCAGCAAGCATTTTCATCGCTCGCGCGGCTTCCTGCAGACTCACCACCAGCGAACCGTCCAGGAGGTGCCGTGCACGCTCGAACATGCTGGGAAACACCATCTTGCTGCCGATACCGTCGACGAAGGATGGTTTGTAATCGACCGTGCGTGGCTCGTCTGCAGCCATGGAGGCCGCTAACGGCGCACCTGTTTCAACTTCAGCCGCATAAACTTTCACGTTAGGTAGCTTTTTCCGCAAAACGGAGGCAATTCCGCAGCTCAGTCCGCCTCCGCCCCAGGGAATGACCACAGCCTCAAGGTCAGGCAGGTCCTCGAGCAACTCCAACGCGATCGTGCCATTGCCAGCCATCACGTGTGGATCGTCAAAAGCATGAATGAACGTGGCGTCTACGCCCGGATAGGAACGGGTCTGGAAGGTTTTCCACCATTCGGCGAAGGGCACCTTAATCACGTGGCCGCCCATTCGCTCCACCGCTTGAACCTTGGTCGTCGGGGCGGTTTCGGGCGCCACAATGGTTGCGGGGATCCCCAAACGCTGCGCGCAAAAAGCCACCCCTTGTGCCATGTTCCCGGCCGAAGCAGTCAAGACGCCCCGCGATAACTGCTCCAGAGGTGTAAGGGCCATGACATTGGCCGCTCCCCGAATCTTGAAAGAGCCGATCGGCTGCAGGTTTTCCAGCTTCAAATACAATTCGCACGGCGCCTCCGCGTTCCAGCGGACCAGAGGCGTGCGGAACGCAGTGGACTGGATGTTGCGACGCGCTTCTTCCACTTGTGCCAATGTGATGGGCGTTTCGTGATCCGAATCTGAAATTTCTATGCGCGGCATTGCCGGAAGCTTCCCACCTTTGTCCAGAGCCTGACGCCAAGCAGCAAGGGAATGTATGAGCGGTGCTAGATTAACTTTGTAATCACGACTCTGGCCTCCCAGGTTCCTAATTCCACGCTCCATCACGGACCGCATCCCAACGCAGTTTCCAGTCGAATGATGATGGAAGGCGACGGCCAGCTGGACCAAACCCTGTAGGAACTTCTTCTCCTGAGCAGGGGCCGCACGCCAGACGTCTTCGAGCACTTCATGAGCTTCAAAAAAGTGTCCCTGGTTGAACAGGACTATTCCGCGGGTGAAATCGGCGTTCGGCACGTCTTATTCTGGCACAGAAAGGTCGTTACCAAGAATTGGTCGCCGGGAGAGTCACACTCGCGCTATCGACCGAAAATTACGTAATGTGATGCCGTGGCCATAAAGAAAAGCAGGGGCACGGACAAGAACAGATTCGTGCGCGAAGCGAGAAAGACCTGGCGTGCCAAAGTCGGAGCATTCGAGGGAAGCGTTCCCGCGAGAGTGCCACGAATGATTTTCTTGTTGTTTCGCCAGATGATGCCCCAAACGTTAAAGAGCATAATGATTCCCATACCGCCACCAACCCCGATGGAAAGAACATGATTGTCGTCCTGCCCTACTGGTGTGTATTTGAGGAATGCCCAGCTGGCAGCAATCACCACAATGAGAACCACGGCCCCAAGCAAATATCCGCTGGGACTTTTGGAAATTACGAAATAGAGAATCGCCGAAGCGACGATCCAAACGAGCAGGAACAAGCCAATCGTTGCGGCGGCGCTTTTCCCTTCGCGGGCGGCATCGGGTGCCACAAGGATCTGCCCCCAATACCAAAGACCAAAGAAAACGGTCAACAGCGCACTCCATCGAAATATTTGCAGAGCAGGCATGGTCATGTATTGGAAGATCTTCGGCTTCATGCTCGCGTCGACCTGCTTCATGAATGGAACGTTAACGAGGTTGAAAAAATAGAGCAATCCTACCCACGTAATCCCTGCAATGAAGTGAAACCAGCGGAGAATCAGAGCCAGAGCTTCGGTGCCGGTGTGTGTAGGCATGACCCACATTCCGACGAGCGCACTCAGAGATTGCATGTCTTCCTCCAGACGCCACATGTCACGGACAGCGGTCATAATCCTGCGAAAGGATCAGGAGAATGCCCCCGCTAGCGTTACGATCCGCGAATCAGAGGCCTACGAAGTTCTCAATCGCCGGACTATTACACTTCGGAAACTGTTATGTCAACGTTTGCAGCCAGAGCGCCATTTCAGGATCAGTTCGCAGGCCGATGTTCTCTTGAAAAGTCGCCAACAACACCGTATCGTACCAGTGTTGCTCTGGGCGTGGATCAGACCTGTAACCTCAAGCTTCCCATCGAAAGGCTCCCTATGATGTGAGAGCCAAGGAGATCGGCTATGGAAAATAAGCCGGCACAAAATATTCAGGATTCCTTCCTCAACACCGCCCGCAAAGAACGAATGAATATCACGATTTACTTGTTGAGCGGGGTCAAGTTAAGCGGACGGATCCGCTCTTTTGATAAGTATTCGGTAGTGCTTGAAACGAACAATCAGGAGCAACTGATCTTCAAGCATGCGATCTCCACTGTGTCCATGGGCCGGTTACACGCCCACGGCGACAAACCGGCGGTGGTTCCTACAACGAACTCAGCCGCCGACGGCAGTTCCCCGCCCAGCGCTTCCGGCACCGAGGGGTGAATTAACCCTCGCCGTCATTAGAGAATCTATCCATTGAGCAGTCACTCAAGGCATTTACAAAAACGCGATGGCACCCCCAGAGCCACCAGAACGCATTCGCCAAGCGAACGTGCGTTCCTGGTGGGCATTGACTATCGTGTGCGTTTGCGACGCAAGGTAGCAGCGGCCAGCATAGATGAAGACTCAACCCCGACATATCAGGCAGGGCGGGAGAGCGCAGCTTTGGGAAGCAGCTCTTCGAAGGCTCCCAGCATTCTTCAGTTCAGCGCGGAGGAATCGCTAGAAGAGCTGCGCGATCTGGCAATCAGCGCTGGCGCACAGGTTGTCGGAGAAGTACTCCAGCATCGTGACAAACCTGATCCGGCCACGCTGATCGGCAAGGGCAAGCTCCAGGAAATCGCTGGCGCAGCGGCGTCGGTGTTGGCGGATCTTTTGTTGTTCGATCATGATCTGACAGCCTCCCAGCAGCGAAACATCGAGAATGTCGTGAATACCAAGGTCATCGATCGTACACAACTCATCCTCGATATTTTTGCCCGGCATGCGCGAACGCGGGAAGGACAGTTGCAAGTTGAGCTGGCACAGCTCGAATACCTTCTGCCGCGGTTGGGTGGACGAGGCATCGAGATGTCGCAGTTGGCGGGTGGCATCGGGACACGCGGCCCTGGTGAAACCCAGCTTGAAACCGACCGGCGAAAAATTTACCGACGTATCCGTCATGTAAAACAACAGATTGAGAATGTGCGTCGGATTCGCGCGCAGCAGCGCCAGCGACGCGAGTCTGTGCCCGTGGCTACCGTTGCGTTAGTCGGCTATACAAATGTCGGGAAATCCACCTTGTTCAACGCTTTGACCCAGGCAGCGGTGCTGGAATCACCCAAGATGTTTGCGACGTTAGACCCCACGATTCGTTCCGTGGTGCTGCCCTCGCGTCGTAAGGCGTTGCTTTCGGACACTGTGGGATTTATCCGCAATCTGCCGCACACTTTGGTATCAGCTTTCCGCGCCACTTTGGAGGAGGTACAACGCGCAGCGCTCATCCTTCATGTTTCCGATGCCAGCAGTCCGCTTTCGGCCGAGCAGGATGCGCAGGTCGAACGAGTGCTACAAGAATTGGAGGCGGAGAGCAAGCCCAGGCTGCACGTGATGAACAAAACTGATCTGCTCCCACCAAAACAACGCGAAAGCCTGCTCGACGACGCTGCGACAATTTACGTTTCAGCAGCGAAGGGAGCCGGCATGAGCACCCTCCTCGAGCGAATCGATGCAATGCTCTCGGAAGATGCCATCAGCCGTATTCGCCTTCGGGTGCCCCAGAAAGAAGGCAAGACGCTGGCACTGCTCGAGGCCCGATCGCGAATCTATTCTCGGGCATACAAGGATGGACTGGTGGAATTGGAGGCCGAGGCGCCCGAGTCTCTGGTAAGAAGAGTCAGGCAGTTTGTTGTGGGTGAAAATTCTGGCTAACTACCTCGCGACCCGCCGCTTAGTCCAAAACACCGACTTAGCCTCCATTGCTCGCCCCCGCTGCGCTTTCCACAACCAGGGTAACTTCGCTACCCTTGCCGGAACCAATAAGCTGTGCCGCCGCGGCACGGTTGGAGGCAATCTCCAGGTACCCCATACTGCCCAAAATCCCGAAAAGCTCGTTGGGTGCACCTTCTGAATAGTTACCGTGCAGTGCCGTAACTTCGCGCGAACCGATGACAATTTTGAACGGCGGCGGTGACGTCTGAAAAAGCATCGGGACGTCCGTGGGAGTGAAGTTGGTCACCAGATTGCCAAAGCGGTCTACCCTCAGGACCACGCCACGGAAAGTACGAGCATCGATTGGTTTGGGCTTTGGTGCATTAAATCGCAGGTAGTCTGAAATCTCTTCTCCAAACTTGGCGCCATCTACCCCTCTGGCCAGCCAACCAGCGACCGGCGCAAAAATATCCCGACCGTGAAACGTATTGCTCACTGGTTGCAAGAAATAGTGGTCCATGGTGATGTGCCGCACTCGGATCCGTTCTTCGCGACTGCACACCAGCGAAAGCACCCCATTATCTGGAGCGACAAAATAATATTTCTCGGTAGACAGCAAAATGGGCCGACGCGCCGTTCCCACTCCGGGGTCGACGACCACCACATGAATGGTCGCGCTCGGGAAATAGGAGTAGGACTGCGCGATCGCGAGCGCACCGTCCAGGACATCAAACGCCTGCACAGCATGGCTGATGTCCACAATTTCGGCGTCGGGCGCGATGTTCAGAATTACGCCCTTCATGGTGCCGACGAAATGGTCATTAAGTCCGAAATCAGTGGTTAGCGTAACGATCGGTCTATTGGCCACGTGTTCTCGCCCCGATGAAATAAGAAATTTCCCAGTTCGGGAAAGTAACCTGTTGCCGAATGCCGAGTCAAGACACCGGCGTCATAGTCCCGATGGCTCAAACGAATAAACATCACTGCGGGTAAAAGAGCGGCAGCTAACTGCCAAGGTCATCCGCCGGTTGCAGCACCATCTTGCGGCTTCGGCTGCGTTTGCGCTCTGCCCTGCATTCCTGATACACAATTGAAGTAAGCGAGAAATATTTCATTTTTGGCCTTGGCTTCGCGAGAACGCTAAACTCCCGCCGAGGCAGCATTTGGAGAAATAATAATCGATGAGACTCCGTCTCCGTGTGTCATTGCTGCTGGTTGCGCTTTGTGGCCTGCTGGCCTGCACCACTCGGACCCTCGCACCTGGCCCGATCAGTACGGCGGTCCTTTACCTTGCCACGCAGGGAAACAACGCGGTCCAGGCCTACTCAGCGACAATCAGTTCTGGCGTTGTCAACACCTCTGGCAACCTGCTCCCCACCGGCAGTATGCCTTATGCGATTGCGATCACCCCGTCGCTGGATGCACTGTTCGTGGACAACAACAACTCGGACGACATCTATTCCTATTCCATCAGCACCGATGGTACCTTGACAGCGGGAAGCAAGGCTTCCGATGCCACTGGCACAACGCGAGCCATGCCGACGGGTATGGCAATTGATCGCGCGGGGAAGTTCTTGTTCGTGGCAAACCAGGGCGCGAGCAGCATTGCCGTGTACTCAATTAACGGCACTTCTTTGACGGAAATTGGCGGATCCCCATTCACGACGATTCCGGCAGGGACTACCGTTCCCACTTCGCCAACTGCAGTGGCTGTCAGTGCCAGCGGAAACTTCCTCTACGTGGCAAACAACTTCACGAACACCGTCGGAGTTTTCAGCATTAGCGCTTCCGGTGCGCTCACGCAAAAGGGATTTTCGCCGTATACGGTCGGCCTTGCACCGTCCGGATTGGGTACGGTTCCGAGTGGAGCGTTTTTGTACGTGGCCAACAGTGGATCCAACAACGTTTCCGCCTTCGCCATCTGCGATAAAGTGGTTACCAGTTGCGCAAATCCTAACAGTCCCGACGGCACGCTGACGCCGGTTGCGGGTTCACCGTTCTCCGCCGGGCTCGGTCCGTTTGCGTTCGCCGCCGACCCCAGCTTTAACTTCCTTTACGTTGTGAACAAGCAATCGAGCAATATCTCGGAATTTTCCTTCGCTCCCGGCAGTGGCGTGTTGACCGCGCTTACCAGCCCAACTATCTCGACTGGTCTGACTCCGTTCTCGCTGGTTATCATCGCCGGTACTACGGGATCAAACGTTGGCAATACTCTCACCAACCCCACTGACTTCGTGTTTGTGTCCAACAACGGGGCATCCACTGTGACCGAGTTTAATTTGAACACCACCAGCGGAGTTCTGACGCCAGTCGGCCAGGCCACCACGATCGCGGGCGGCAATCCCTCGGCCGTGGCGGCGGATTAGGTTGGGACTCGAAGGATCAAGTAACCGCCCAGCAATGCAAAGATCAGGTCCGGCGACCAGGCGGCTAGAAACGGGGGCAGTTCGCTGATATTTCCCATCGCTTCAAACAAGCCAGACACGGTCCAGTAAACCAAGGCGATCCCCACGGCAATGGCTACCCCCGTTACGGTGCTTCGCCGGCCGGCTTGCAGGGCGAAAGGAATCGCGAGAATCGCCATGACCAGGACCACCATGGGAAAAGCAAATTTCTTTTCAAGCTGTACTCGCAGCCGGACCACTTCGAATCCGCTCTGCTGCAAATCATGGATGTAGCCGCGTAGTTCCTGATAATTCATCTCCGAGGACTGCTTCACTTCCTTCTTGAAGTATGTCGGAGGCTCGCTGACGGAGGCGAAGGTTGCTACATCGAAGGTACGATAGTTCCCGATAGCCGGGCCGCGGAAATTGCGTTCCCAACCCTGAGTGCAAACCCACTTCCCCACCGTCTCTTCCCAGCGCGCCCGCTCGGCATAGATTCGCTGCGTCAACTGGAAGGTCGCAGGCTCGAATTGGAACACCGAAAGCCGGCCGAATTCATTGCGTTCCGAATCAAACAGCTGGTAGTAGTAAATGCTGGAGTGTTGCCCAAAAATCCACTTGCGATCGGGATTGAGATAAGTTTGCGCGGGCTTTCCTTTGATCGCGTTACGCAGCGCGTCCTGCCGCTTGTTCGAGTAAGGCAGGTAAAGCTGGTCCGAGAGGAACAGACTTACAGCCAGTATGGCGCAAACTGCTAACAGCGGTGTTACCACTCGATAGATGCTGATGCCGGTTGCTTTAATTGCGGTAATTTCGTTCGACCGTTGCATCAGTCCCAGTGTGATGAGGACTGCCAGCAGGATGGCCAGGGGTGCGATGTTGTACAAGAAATATGGCGACACGCTGAGCAGGTACTCTCCCACAACCAGAGAAGAAACCTGATTCCGAACAATGTCACCAAGCAACTCGAAAACCGTGAAGACAAGCAACAGCAGTAGAAACGCTGAAAGCACCAGGGCCAGATTGAGTACAAAGTCGCGCAATACATAGTCGTCCAAAATCAGGGGAAAGCGCGCGCTGAACATGCGGCGGCGAGAAGCAACACGACGAAAAGCATCTTCACCGTGATTCGGACGAGCAGTAAGCAGGTTAACTTCCTTCCTGCTGGCTTTGAACGGATTCCGAAAATTGCGAAACTGATAAAGGTCAATCGGCCTGCGCTCGGCGCGCCACAACAGAATTACGCCTCCCACGAAAAAGAGAATGTCGGCCATCCAAGCGCCGAGCGGAGGAGATAGTTTTCCTTGTCGCGCCAAGGCCACTCCCACCAGCGAAGCCGAGTAGTAAGCAAACACCAGCAGGATTGTAAGAACGAAGCCGGTGGATTTTCCCCCTTTCTTGGCAGAAAGGCCAAATGGAACTCCAACCAGAGCCAGCACCAGGCATGACGTCGGTAGAGCAAAGCGCCGATGGAACTCAATCAAATCCCATCGTCTGGTTGGGTTGTTTCGGTCGCTCGCCAGCCGCCAGAGATCCACGGTCGAAATCTGTGATAGAGGTGGCGGTTCCTGTGATTTGCCAGCGTCGGCTTCGGGTAGCGTGATCGGCAAGTCGGTCTGCTCGAAAGTCGAAACCTGGTAGTGGTTGGGCTCGTTGGGCACGGTTTCGTGCGTCTCGCCATCGGTCAGATGCAGGTGCAGAGCGTTAGGTCCCTCACTGACCAGGATTCCCTGTTTGGCGAGCGTTATGCGCGGGGCCGCGGGTACGCTGGTGTCAGCGATGAAGACCCCATTCCAAATAGCTGCTCCCTGTGCTGGCTTCACGTTTTCCACATACAAAACCAGACGCGGAAAACCTTCATAGAAAACCCGCGGTTGCACTTCGAAAGATGCCTGGGACGACTTGAGCCGATCCTGCAAGCGGGTCATTGCTGCCTGAGATCGCGGCGCCAGATAGACGCCGTTGGCAAGCGCCAGGAGCCACGCCACCACAGCGAAGATCGAGATCACTCGCAGGAAGGTCCATATGCCGAGGCCGCTGGCTCGCATGGCGGTGATTTCACTGTCGGCAGCCAGGCGGCTTAGTCCCACAAGAATGCCGATCAACACGCCGGCAGGAATACTGAAGGTCAGAGTCAACGGAATGATGAAGAAGAAGACTTGGGCAACGCTCGGCAATGGCGCACTGTTGCGGACGACCAATTCAAGAATCTGGCCCAAATCTCGAGTGAAGAGAATGAACGAGAACACCACTACCCCGATCAATGCATGACCGGTCACTTCCCTGAGGATGTAGCGTGTCAGGATGCGCATGGCAAGGAGCTGTTTCCTGCAGTCTAGCACGCGCTCCGGTTGGTATTCCGCGTGCGGGCGTTGACGAAACCTCTTGCCTCTATCCCCTTGGGACGGGAGGTCGGAAAGGATCAGTCCCCCCTCTTGAAAGCGCCGTTAGTGCTCTGCGTAGATGACGACCCTGGTATTCGTGAATTTTACGGAAGCCTGCTAGTACAGGAGGGATATAACGTCATCTCCGCAGGCACCGGCGCCCAAGCCTTAACCCTCGTGCAGACGAGGGATGACACGGTTGATGCCGCGATTCTGGATTACAAACTGCCTGGTATGAATGGCTTCGAGTTGGCCGTCCGCCTCAAACTGCATAATCCCAGGCTGCCCATTTTGATGGTTTCCAGTTGCCATCCTGATCCGGAGGAAATGTTGCCCTTTGTTGATTCAGCCATGAAGAAGGGGGTTCCGATTACCGAGATCCTGGGTGGAATCGAGCTGCTACTGGCGAAAAGTCGAGGGCGTCGATTCGCTGAGTCGGTGGGCGAAGTCTGAAACATTTCAGTGACCAGCCAGTGCCGACATTTCGGCACGTTGCCGTTTATTCGGCTTTCAGAAACAGTGCCGCCAATGGCGGTAAGGTCAAGCTGACCGAATATGGACGCCCGTGGGCAGAAATCGGCTCTGCCCGGACGCCTCCCACATTTCCCATATTGCTGCCCCCATAGTCCCTGCTGTCACTATTCAGGAGTTCTCTCCAGAAACCATCCGATGGCACACCAACCCGGTAGCCAAACCTGGGGATCGGAGTGAAATTGCCGACCACGACAATTCGCTCGTTAGGCGACCTGCCTTTTCTTAACAATGAGATTGTGCTGGCGGCGTTGTCATTGCAGTCAATCCATTCGAAGCCGGCAGGGTCGTTATCGAGCTCATGCAAGGCTGGTTGCTCGCGATAGAGGCGGTTCAACTGCTCCACCCACCTCTGCACCCCGCTGTGAAACGGATATTGCAGGACGTGCCATTCGAGGCTACTGTCATGGGTCCACTCGCGCACTTGCCCGAATTCGCCTCCCATGAAGAGCAGTTTCTTGCCGGGCTGCGCATACATGTATCCGTACAGGAGACGGAGATTGGCGAACCGTTGCCATTCATCCCCCGGCATTTTTCCAATCAGCGACCCTTTTCCATGCACAACTTCGTCGTGGGACAGGGGAAGAACGAAATTCTCCGTGAAGCCGTACAACATCCGAAACGTGAGCTGATTGTGATGATATTTGCGATGGATTGGGTCCTGTTTGAAGTACTCCAGGGTATCGTGCATCCACCCCATGTCCCACTTGAAGCCGAAGCCAAGGCCTCCTACATAAGTGGGGCGGGAAACCATGGGCCATGCCGTCGATTCTTCCGCGAAAGTTTGAATGTCTGGATGCTCGCTGTAGGCTTCCAGATTGAAGTGACGGAGAAAGTCGATGGCTTCCAGGTTTTCTCGCCCGCCATACTGATTGGGAAGCCATTCACCGTGCTTTCGTGAGTAATCGAG
>Ga0187778_10001721_pt1 | contig 15052 bp, 17 predicted proteins | sample 1015_Q2_SP5_20_M_FD_132418 | JGI IMG/M metagenome (GOLD analysis project Ga0187778, IMG submission 132418) | Tropical peat soil microbial communities from peatlands in Department of Meta, Colombia - 1015_Q2_SP5_20_MG | ecosystem: Environmental > Terrestrial > Soil > Wetlands > Peat | place... | reverse complement strand
TTCTCAGAAAAATGGGGGGAGGAGTACCGCTTGGCGTGTTGAAGCGAACATCGGGGCCGTCTTTTTATGTGCACCGAATTGTTCGTTATTTCGTCAAAGCTCTGACCTTCGTTCCCTTGTTTATCGACGCGGATGGCCGTCGGTCGAGGTCGGAAGACTACAAGGAATTCAAGTTTGAGCCAACCGAGCAAATTCTGATCGCGGCATTCCTGAATAGCTCTCTGTTTTATTGGTACTGGCGTGTGCATTCTGACGGTTTTCACTGCGGATACAACGATGTGTATATCACGCCTTACAGGACGCCGATTGCCACGGATAAAAAGAAGACTGTCGAACGTCTACATGGACAATTGATGGATGATTTGCAGAAAAATTCCGAAAGGAAGGCCATCAAGACGAAAGCTGGGACCATCAAGTACCAAGAGTTCTATCCAAAGCTAAGCAAGCCTATTATGGATGAGATTGATCGAACCTTTGGACGCCATCTCGAATTGTCCGACGTGGAGGTTGATTTTATCCTGAACTACGACGTGAAGTACCGAATGGGTCTCGACGCCAGCGAAGAACAAGAGCAGACGGCAATTGCATCAAGCTAGTTGTCGAATTGGGTCAGGTGGGTCTTCATAGAATTCTGTTTGCGTCGAGCCACTCTCAAAATGAGCGTTTGAAGGAGTCTCGCCAAGGCCATTGTGTCCTGCCCACAATATTGAAACAGCCCTTTCCTGACGCGCTCGAACTCTATATGATTCAAGTTCCCTCGGACGAGAGATTCCCATGCCAGCCCTGCATCCTGCCCATTAGCGACCGCCATTCCGTCGTAGCTCATCTCGGGAACAATCGCAGGCAGTACCGATTTCAATGAGTACGACCCCGCAAACGCAGGATGATAAACGTGGTTTCTCACGAGAGGCAGCAAATCGAACAAACGACTCTGCACATTCTTGATCCGTTCCGCGAACTCGGGCAGCCATGCCGCGAGTTCTGAGAGCCTCTGCGATTCAAAGGGCGCATTGTAAACCACGACGTTGCCACTTTCACCTAGCGCGGAACACAGTGAAGTGGCGAACTCACGTCGTGGATCACTCGTATCCGTAGCGAGAAACTCGTAATGTTCAGGTTCCGCGACAGGCTGTCTCCGCACGTGCACCGACCACTGGAACGGCAGTTGATCGAACGGGCGCATTCCCGCAAATCGCGGAATTGCTGGATTGACGGTCTCGAAGTCCATGAAATAAAGCGGATACTTCATGCCGTCCAACTCCTTGCCCAGATCGGGGCTAAACCAAGGCTCTCCCGTCTGGACGCAAGTAGCCGCCCGTCGCTGAATCTCAGTCAACTCAAAATCCTCAGGGATGTCGTGGATGGACTCGACGCCCATTTCTTCAAGCTCTTCGGCAGCACTTGCATGGAGTCGCGGCAGAAATCCGATGTGGTCACTCGGCCTCGGACTATTGCAGCGGTCGAAGAACTCACATATGACGGGGATGGTGCAATGCGGGCCAGCAGGGAGGTCAGGGACTTTAGGCATCGCTAGGACCCGAAGCTCTGATCGCAACTGGAATGTGAGCTTAGGTTCAAGCTGTTCGACCTTGCGGGTCAAATTCCTGATTTTGAAGAACCGTCGAGCGTCTACCGAGCCGCCATTAAAAACATAGGCTCGGTTCACGTGAGCCAAACAGCATGACGCCACGTCCAGCCCTGAGCGGGACAGCACACGATACTGGATTGCCACGTCGTCAAGATGATGGTCTTTAAGATCAGCGGTTGACTTGACTTCAATTAGCCGCCATCTGCCATCTCGACGCCGCTGCAAGATGTCCACCCGCACAAACACGCCGCCGTGCTCGAAGGCCCCCTCGAAAATGGCGGGAACCCGAGGGTTAGCGACCAACTCCCGCGTGGTGCGGATCGCCTGTTCAGGATCACGGGACTCGACTTCCACGCCGCCCGCAAACATCTGTCGTGCGAGCCTGCCGACCTGCCGACCCTGCTCCATGATGGCGACCGCTGCGGCGTCAGGTTCGGCAGCCAGTTCTGGCTCGTGCACCTGCCAGTAGAGACGTTTCAAGCACTGGCATCCTGCGACGAATTGGGACTTTGAAATGGTCATCCCTGCTCAATCACTCCCGCAGACTCCAAAACGTCCAACAATTCCGCCGTTGTGACCCTCTTCCAGCCCTGTCCCTCGGCTATAGGAACGATTGCAAACTTGAGAACAAACTTCGGCAGGTCTTTGTCCCACAGATTTTCGTTGTCGTCGATGGTGAACCATCCAATTCCTTCAATCTCGACGGCAATTTCGCGTCTGCCGCTGAGCTTGCCATCGACAATCTCGTCCTGTACGCGGAGGCGCTGGACGATCTCACCGTTAAGGCAAAAGCGAAATTCTGGTGTCATGTGATCCTCCTAAGAGATTCACGCGCCTGCCTCTCGAAGGTCTTCGCTGAAAACTCGGACTGACTGTGATGGCTTCTTCAGCGAAGCACCTTCGCAAAGCGTACCCAGACGTTCTTTGTACTTGACGACCAGCCCAGACGCAGAGGTAACCGCTTTCGCGGCCTTCTTAAGCTCGCTCTCGATGCGATCCAGATCGCACAGACTGCGCCGAACCTCGTCGGCGAGAGCGGCGTCATTTTCGAGAAAGTCAGGCCCTTGTGCCCTCATTCGCTCAAACAAAGGCTTAAGAACGTCCAGATCGCGGGGAACCCATTGTCTCGTAGTCCTCAACACCCACACTCCGTCCTTCCTGCCGAATCTGCAATCGAGATCGAGTTGCCGAAGCTGCTCCTCCGACCGAGCGACCAGTACCGCGATTCGCAGTTTGCGCTCCCGTGCATCTCGCACGAGTTTATCCAGATCAATCTCAGCAATAGTTGCCTTGTCCTTGTTGTCGATTAGTATCTGTGGCTCCACGGGCTTTCCGCTCGGGTCACGGTACGAAAGAATGAAATCGCCGTGCCGAGACAACTTTTCGAGGCACACCCCTGCCCACGTTCGGGCTTCATCGGCAAAGTCCATCTCCTCCCTTTTGCCGACACGAGCGACCTTAGCCATCTGACCTTCTAGTTCTTGGTTACGCTCCCGAAGCTGCCCGACCTCTCGCAAGCAATCCTCGACACGACGAACGAGAGCCTCTCTTTCGGATTGGGCTGCGTGCAGTTCGTCCTTGTGCCGTTCCCTCATGTCGGCTGTCCGCTTCGCCAGTTCTGCCTCAAAACGAGACCACGCGGCCTGATTGTCGGTAGTGTGTTTCTCCTGAAGCAAACGAAACGCTTCTTCCGCGCTGAGTTGGGCGACACGGGCGAAGTCCTTTACCCCGAGGCGATCCAGAACCTCGGTTCGCTTCAGCCGCCCCTCGCCCAGACACAGGGGGCACTCAATGCCGTCGTTCGGCGATAGAACTGCGGTGTTCTTGGACAAGATGACCTCCCATCATGAGTTTCAGCGGGGAGGAGTTCTTTTCGCTGATTAAGCGCCTGCTCGGTCGAGGTACTCTTCTAGCGCCTGCTTGAGGATGTCTTGGTTTGTCTTCCGCTCAGTAGCCCCAAATGTGCAGAGGCGGACGTATGTGCCGTGATCGACCTTCAGCGTCAGGGCAACAGGTTTCTGGTTGTGCGCCTCCGACCTGCGGGTTGGGGTCTTTTTCTTCAAAAGTTGCTATCTCGACCCCTATTCTACACGTGTTTACGTAATTGCGTATCGCCCGATGGTGCGTGGAACTAGCCAATTCGTGCTATACGCATTTACGTACTTACGCAGTATAATTAGGCTCAATGGAGGAAGCCAGCCTATGAAACGAGCCGCATTTTACGTGCGCGTGTCCACGCCAGAACAAAATCCGCAGACCCAATTGCGAGAACTCCGCGAGTACGCCCAACATCGTGAACTATCAGTGGCGCAGGAGCACGAATACGTAGACCACGGATTCGGCGGGGCGAAGGCACGCCGCCCTGCGCTCGACCGAATGCTACAGGATGCCCGAAGGCGGCAATTCGATGTCCTCATAGTCTGGTCGTGCGACCGACTCGCACGCTCGACGAAGCATTTCCTTCAGTGTCTCGACGAACTCGACTCGTGCGATGTCCAATTCGTGTCATTGCGTGAGGCATTCGATACGTCGGGAGCCTTGGGGCGGGCGTTTCTTGGCATTGTCGCGGTGTTAGGCGAGATGGAACGTGCATTACTGATAGAGAGAGTACGCAGCGGGATGGCCCGCGCTCGTGCAGAAGGTCGCCAGATCGGGCGTGCGCGGTTGGCCGTAGACCGCGAGCAGATCGTCATTGACCGCCGCTCGGGAATGTCGCTGACTCAGATTGCGGAAAAACACGGAATTTCTCGGGCGAGCGTGTGCCGTCTGATGAAGAGCGATTCCTTGGCTGCTTCCGTTCATGCAGAAGTTGCGACTGCATCCAGTATCGCCCTCGGCGAGCACGCGGGCGCGTAGCGATATCGCGGATAGGACGTGATGCGAATCGGTGAACCTCTTCGGACGGTAGTCGTCGAGCCTCTGGAACCTCCGCTGGCCGAGCCGGAGGAATGTCCAGAGCCGCTCGCACCTGAACCCGAACCCGAGTTGGAGCCAGCCAAGCAGTGAATATTCCCGATCTTATCTCGCCAATCATCGCCTTCCGAGTCTGGGGCTGGGACGCTGTTGGGCTGACCTCACTGAATGGCGAGCGATGGCTGCCCAACAAACCGTTTGTGGCTGGATGCAGGGCCTCGGACATACATGGCGTTCACTGCGCTCCACAAATGAACTGCACGTGCGGTGTCTACGCCGCCAAGACTCTTGAGCATCTGCGACAGTCTTCCTACGGGAGCCACGGGCCATGCGGCGAGGTCCTCCTGTGGGGAACCGTCGTGGAGCACGGATTGGGATGGCGGGCAGAGTTTGCCTGTCCCAAGAACTTTGTGCTGCTGCCAGAGTTGATGCCCGTCAGCATCAACATTCTCGAACAACAAATCAGCGCATTGAGAGCTTATCGTTGCGACATTTATATCCGCCGCAGAGGTCAACACATCCCGCTTTGGCTCAAGGATTCGGGCTACGGTCGCAGCGGCATCGACCTGCTCATCACGAGATGTCTGGGCTGGCACGCGGGTCATCAACAGGAGAGGAGATCAATTCGAAATGCTCACGTCTGCGGATAGTCTAAGACTCTCAGCCAAGGCAACAAAGCAGTTGGAGCGGGTAATCGACGACGTTGCTTGGATCACGTATCCGTTGCACTTGGCGGTGGGCGTCATCAAGACGTTCTTGCTCTTGTTGCTGCTCATCGGTGCAGTCATGCTCTACGTCGGCGAATGGATGTTCACTGCACATGACGAGCGTGCAGAACTCATCAAGGATTTCCCCACACAGCAAACCGTGTACCGCGTCAACACTGCAAATTGCATGGTCACCGTCGCCAAAGCGGGCGAACTCGCGGTAGACAAGGACACATTCGATTCGGTGTTCAAATGTTTCGCAAGCAGCGATTCGCAGCTAAAGCACACGACATGGTGGGATCACAACTGGCTTGCCGAGAAGTCGGACATGTTCCAGTCGGCGTACATCACTGCTTCGCACAACATCGCAGCATTGAACGACACGATCAGCAGGGTGCGGGCGGGTCGGGAGGTTTATTCGTTCCGTTACGCTGGCATCTATTGGGACGAACACGTCAAGATTCCGAACGCTCCTGTGGTCAACATCGCGTTCTTGCGTCGTACTGACCATGAATTGGAATCACCAGCAAATGCACTCTATAACCATTTCACAGGTATGTGCTTGGCCTCGGCGAACTGCACGAACGCTGATTACCTGCCGCGCAACGACAATATTTACGCGGATGCTCTGTATCATCAGGTGACACCGAATCAAGCAGCGGCTTTGAAGGCTCTAGCGGACACTGGCAGTCCCAAGTTCTGGATTGAGACGGCTCATGCGAATGGAATTTACGGCAAGGATGCGCTGATTGCCAGCTACGCTCGGAGGAATCAGACTGAGCTTGCCAATGACATTCCTCGGCATGTGCCAACGCCCGAGGAAGAATTCATTCACGAAGCCGAAGTAGCCGTGGTCTTCTGCCTGTTGTTCATCGGCGGCATCGGCGTCTGGATCGTCCGCCGTACGTGCAAACGGCAGCTACGGGAAGGATGATGAGATCGCTCAGCTTGGACGGCTATTGGACGAAAGAAGAAAGGCTTGCTGACCCCGCGCTCATACGGTTCAGCCTTGAAGTGCACGATTGACGATTCCGACTTATGCTTCCCCCTTTGGCGACGGCAGCCATCCAGACACTTTTCGGTACGCCTCTTTCAAATCCTTGTCGAATGCGTTCATAGCCTCTTTGCCAAATTCAGCCTCCACCGCTTCTTCCATAAACAAAATCAGGGTCAACATTCTCAGACTGAACGGCTGACTGCGAAGCCATTCACGAACTCGCTGAACATTGGGATCGGTCACGGTTTTATCGCTTGTGTTCTGCAACCGTCATTCACGAGATGCTTCCCGCCTGCGGGTCATGTATTGACCGTTCTCATGGCAGCGTGTTTCTAAAGCCTCGCCTCGCACTTCGCCAGTTCCGATTGTGAAACTCACGAATGAACCGCAGTTTACGCAGGTATTGTGATATCCCGAGCGCCCGCGATACCAACCGTTGGGATCGACAGTGTGTCCAAGATTCGACAAGTGGCTGTTCACATTCTCCAATGTCTGCATAGCTTCGCAGAGCACGATGCGGGTATGTGCAGCCTCTTCGTCTGGGTCGAAACCAGCCTCGCTGACCTCAGCTACGATGGCCTCATCTGGTAGCGCAAACACTGAATCGGCTAACTGGTTCATCACCTTTTCTAGTCGCTCATCGTGATTTGCCTTATCCATTTTTCTACCCTCTGCCACGGTCGTTTCTCCTGTCCAGCAGCTTTAGCCTGATTCGTTTAAGCGCAGCCGCATATTTTCTTTCGTCAAGTCCATGTCTCGACATGATTTCAGTCTTCCTCAGGCCGTCCATCAGCCCTTGAAGGACTTGAAGAGCCTCACGGTCGTCGCCAAATAGCACGAGCACACGTTCTTTCTCGTCTTTGTCGATCAGATGTTGATCGGCAGGGACCTGCCTCGAAGGCACGGTGTCAATTGGAGAATAATCGTCTCCTTCAGCATCATGGATGAGTAGTTCTGACACTAGATAAATGCGCTCGTCCTTGAACTGCTTCTTCCAGTAGTCGGCAATGCCCCAAACAGCACCTTTTAGATGCTGCGCGAAACTGACGCTTCTGTTCCAGTGTCTTCCATTCTGGGTGTCTTTCGCTCCAATTAGTGTGCGGTAAATAGCTTCGTCAAGCAGGTCTTCCCAATCTCGGCCACGTGCGGCTCTGCCGATACCTCGAATACGAAACTTAGCAATCCGCTGAAGTTTGAGCAACTCTGAGCGAGTTAAGGCATTGATCGCTCGATGTACTTCGATTGTCTCAAGCAGACTTCGCAACTGACCATTTCCTGTCTGGGTTAGCACGGGAATGTGCATCAACTGCGGGGGCCGAGGCACGTCCGCAGCGCGTTGATAGTCGAGAGCCACGATAATGATTCCCTGCGACGGGTTCTTGTGCTGGATCGCCATCGCAAGCTCAACACCATGCGTCTGCTGTGGTGCCAGACAGTCAATTCCGACTCCTTCTCTCGGCGGAATGTAGTAGTTGATAAGCACCACATTGAACGGGCCACACTCACGAAACAAGCGGAGACCCTCCTCCGCATCCGAAGCGAGGCGTACCGCGTATCCCCCCTTCTTTAATAGTTCTCTAAAGCAATTCACCAAAGACTCGTCGTTTTCGACCACCAACGCCGATTTGGGCGAGGCATTTATGCTTTTCGTCGGCGGCAGAGAGGGTTCAAGAGGTTCAATGGGTAGGCTTGGCGGGGTGGTTTCGATGAACGAGAACAAGTGGCCCATTTTTTCCTCCACTCTAAGGAACTTCTAAGAAACTATTGCACTCGTGGTGGGCCTGACTTGAGACTTTTAGGTTGTGATGGGATTACGGAGGTAATCGGCGGAAGCGGCTCTTGCAGTGGTGCCTCAGGGTAGATCGAGGTCTATGGACTCGGAGAATGGTGTTCCAACTGTGGAAATCAATATCGTTGCGTTGTCGATCCTCACAGTAATCCCTCGCAATTGGCCGCGTGCAAGCTCTCCCGCTCTCTCACGTTCGCCCTTGTGACTTTTGAGAGCCAGTTCTGCTTCGTCGAGGTCCTTTCCAACACCATAGCTGAAATCCGCTCCCGTGATCTTGAGAGTGCTTCCATCTGACCGTTGCACCACGATCCTGCGGTCTCGAAGCATGGCTCTGGCAGATTCCAGCTTGGATCGTAGGTCTTCAACGCTTTTGTCCCGACACAAGAACTCATCGCCCTTGTCGTGATACGCCTCAAGCCCAGCCTCGCGCAACGCGCTCGCTTTCGCCCTCAGAACGCAATTTCCTACCTCATATCCGTAGTTGTTCAAGGCTTTGAGTCCGTCCACATCACACATAGCAACCGCCAGAGACCGCCCTGCTTCATCGAAAGCGCGCCGATTCGGCAGTCCCGTCACTTCAGAAGTAAGCAGTTCTCGGCGCATCTCTTCTTGTGACATTTCGGATACACGCCTCCGTTTTTCAAGGGCGACTCGGCGCTCACGGGCGGCGGGAGCATGAATAGGGTTGTTGTCCGCCATCGGTGATGTCATTTGCGAGTGGAAACATCCAGAATTGGTCTGCATTGTTTGCAACTGTCACTGCTTCCGCGTCCTCTAGCGGTTCGCGGAAGCAAATCAACAATGTGAGTGGATGTTTCAGTGACGGTCTTGCCCAAAGTTTCGAGGACAGCCGTGTCGTACTCTTGGTTCCCAAGATCAGGGCCTCCGACTTGACTGATCGAGCCATGCTTCACTTCCGACAAAATACCTTCATCCTCCTCACTGAATCCTCGCGCACTCAGAAAGCGGAGTACAAATTCAACCAAAGTCTCGTCCTTACCTCGCGGACGTAAGCGTTCTTGCGGTGCTGTGATAATGGTTGGAGAAGCGGTCTCCGACTGCTGCCGTAATGCTGCCCATTCGGGTGAGCCAAAACGCACGACCTTGTTGTATTCCCGAGCGTGTGCTGCCGCCTCTGGATAGGTGTCAAAGCACATCCATGTTGTCCAAATCCAACGCTCCCCAATTTTGATTCGGATCATCACGGCGTAGCGGGAAATTGCCGCTGCTCCTGACGGGATTGGCACGGGTGCTTTCCTGTGATTGTCTTGGGAATGGTCACGAATAACATCTTGAAACTCGCGTTCCTCCTCTGCCATCAACGACCTCATTACTCCCGCATGAACCGCCACTACATACGCCCCAGCCGCTCGAATGCAGGCGACAGCTTCGCGGATGCTTCCGTGGTGATGCGAACAAGTGATGAAGCAACCACACTCGGTCCATGCGGCGGAATAATAAAGCGAATACACGGAGTTCTCTATCGTTGAGACGAAAGCTTCTTGTGTGCCCGCGAGATTCGGGATTACGAAGCTAGTTGTCTAATGCACTGTTTTGAAGACACTCGGACAGGAATCTCGGTAAATTCTTGTGTCTAACATCATTGAAAACGGTGCATAAGGAAGGTAGGAGCAATTCGTCTGGCAAGAACGTCTCGCGGATCAGAGGGTCGTCTCAAGTTGATCCAGAAAGAGAAATCCGTCAAGAAGTGGTTTAAGAAATTGATCGCTGACTTTGCGACAACGGAGGAAAAATACATGGACACGAAGACACTGGTGGTTGGTCAGGAAGTTTCCATGTCCAGCAATGCTGGCTTTTACGATCACGGGACGGGCAAGGTGGTCGAGGTTACACCATCAGGTGTGGTCGTGCAGCAGGGACAAGCACTGCATTACTTCGACAAGAATGGCATTGAGCTTGAAGATAGCCGTCGCCACAGGTTAGGTTTTGGGCCAAGTCCTGAATCCAAATTTCATACCATTCTTTGGCAGTGTGCCCCTGAGTTCAGACCTTTGGAACTTGACGACATTCCCTTCGCGGAGCGCACGGCTTTGCGTGAGCGAGCATCCCGCGAGCGGAAGGAGCGTACAAAGAGCTAAAAAAAGCTCCCCCCACCTGAGGATTTTCATGCGGTTTGTGGCTACATAGACATTCGGTGGGCTACCGAAGAGGCAAGGTTCCATTGGACGAAGCTGTATCCGCAATAAATACCTGACGAAGTGGCGAAGCTGAGAAGCGTCAAAGGTCAGCTTGTTTACAGACGGAGATGAAATCATGCGTGCATACATTGAAATCTTGAGTGAACACACGGCAGCGCGTCATGAACTACACCCTTTTCATCTATGTTTCATTGGCGAATTCACGAGAGAGAATATTTCAAGCTTCTTGAACAGGGGCAATTTCTTTGAGACTGGCATCTACGGGTGGGTGGATTTTCATGCGGTTTGTGGCGACATCGACATTCCGTGGGCCACGGAAGATGGAAAGTGGTTGGAGAAAACGAAGGCGTTTCCCCGCCAGTATCCCAGCAAGTACTGAGACGAATGTCGGAAGACGAGGAGTTTCGTTGTGATGCGTTTGCGCCTGAATGTGTTGAATGGCGAAGCTGAGAAGCATCCCGTCGGTCAGACGCGATATTTTAGGAGGAACACCTAAGAACCAGCTTGCGCTTTTGGGGATTTCCTCCCGAAGCCGATGACCCCAAGCGAATCAGCGTTGTTCCAAAAGGCTTTCGCCGCCGCAGCCGCAATCACATGAATTCATTGGCCCAGAATTTTCGATTTCGCTGGTCTATCGGGTATACCTTTTGAGCAGCAGCGGGGCCTTTCAACGGCTGGCATCTTGCCAAATCCGAGGAGTACAATCGCCCGCGTTGAGCTTATGAGCCAAGGTTTTTGGTCGAGTTCCGACGCAATGTGGCAAGGTTTTGAAACGCGATTCCCCCCGAAAGGAGAGCAAAATGGGAATCTGCAAGTACTGCGGCACTAGTGCAGGGATGTTTAGAGATGAACATGCCGCTTGTGCACGGAAAGCAGAAGATGAAAGAGCCTCTGCCCTTGCTTCAATCACAAAAGTAATGCAACAGGCCGTATTGGACAGAAGGATATCCAACGAGGTAGAGAGGTTGTATCGTGCCGCCAAAACTGGAGCAGATATAACATCTCCAACACTTACCGCACTGATGAGCGAACTTCAAAGTAAGCTAAATGGCCTGATTAAGGAAGCGGGTAAAGATAAGAAACCCGTCTTCGATGCGATACTCGCAGGTTGGAGCGAAGCAGCAGTACAACGGGCAAAAACGGAACCACCTTTTGATTCTGCTGAGCGTGACGGTATCGTGAGAATTATATATGCACTTGACCTTCCTGCTTCCTTCGCTGGGATCACTCTCACAACTAGTGGAGTAAACATAAATGGTCCCTACTGTCGAGCACTTCCTGCTACTTCGGCGGGCATAGTGGCAGGAATTGCAATAAGTGAAGGTGCAATGGCAGTTGACTTTAGCAATTTGGTGTGGATGGTGCGAAATAACAAGTACTCCAATGACCCAGAGATCATCTCTCCCTGCCCTTTCGTTTTAAAGGACAAGGATGAACATGCAATTTGGAGCGCAATTTCTGAATTGATGCAAGAGGTTACAACCAGCGAATATGTAGGAGCGTATGGAGGGCCATCCGTCAGAATTGCTTCTGGTTTGTGGTGGAGAGTTGGAGGAGCGAGAGGCCACAAAGAAGTTCATTCATCTGTGCAGCCTGTGGATCAAGGAAAGTTTGCTATAACTACTAACGCTGTCTACTTTGGGGGCAGACGCTTCAACTTCAGGATTCCGTTTAGTAGAGTAGTAAAAATTAATTCGTACAGCGATTCAGTTGGCATTTGCAAGGACGCTGGTAAAGAGCAAATCTTTCTTACTTTAACAAACGGGTTGGCATACTACGTGTATAACCTTCTTGAAGAGATAACCCATCAACACAGACAGCAAGAAGCAGCAGCACATCCACCAATTCAGATGTTCAAACTGGACATATAAGAGCTATTTGGCCGATCACGACGACGGTTCTGCATTCTGCAATCTCACTACGAGAAGAGCCGATCCTGACTTTGCGCGAGTTCCACAGGCCGAGAACATTCCTCATCGTCGTTCACGACGTGGTTGACCCGCGTGCTCACTGGATAGCACCGCATCATCCGAGCATCGAAGGGCTTCGCCAGTTCGGAAATCGCCTCGACGTTCAGCATCGCGGGGTCAAGCCATAAGTCGTAGCTGTTTGGGTCGAGGATCACTGGCATTCGGTCATGGACGGTTGAGGTCACCGCGTTTGGGGTCGTGGTCAGGATCGTACATGTTTTGACCCATTTCCCGCTTGGGTCCTTCCAGCCATCCCACAACCCAGCGAAAGCGAATAGCTCGCCGTCGTTCACTTCAAAGCAATACGGCTGCTTGGATACGCCTCCCCGTTTCCACTCGTAGAAACCATCGGCTGGAATAAGACATCTTCGGAACCTGAACGGATCGCGGAAGGCTGGCTTCGTAGCGGCTGTCTCCGATTTCGCGTTGATCGTGCTACTAGCAATCGAGGCATTTCGTGCCCAATTTGGGATTAGCCCCCAGCGCATCAATGAAATTTGACGACTCGGCTCATTCGGATGCTGACGAATCACAGGGACAGGCTGTGTCGGGGCGATGTTGTAGCGCGGTTCCCAATCGTCTTCCCACGGATCGCAGTCGAACTGCTCCTCGATGATCTGCTTCCGCCGCGAGAGTCTATATCGTCCGCACATGTGGCAATTATGGCGTCGAGTTTACCGCGAAAACTTGGAATCCTTACACGGAGCTACAATCCTAACTTGTGGGGGCAAGTGCCAGCACCCGAAACCGAGGAGTCTAGTCACACCAATGCATGTTTTAGAATATTTGGCAGGCCGATACGCGAACCGCAAGGGCACCATACTCTCGGAGTTTCGTTTGCTTTGTTCTGGCGTCTTGTACAACGCAAGAGTGCAGACGTTCGAGTGGCAAAAGAGTGATGCAGCCCGAAGTCTGTTAACGGAACCCTGCAAACTCTCTGTGGTCAGCCAGCCGCTCGATGAGTATCCTCAGGAATTGACCCTGCTCTTTACATCGCCTGAGCATGTTACTGAGACCGCAGGGAACTCCATCCAGATGTTTCCACCAGATGATGATATTGCTCAAGACATGGCAGTTCTGCTCACGGTGTTTCTGCGTAGGCTTGTGACGGTTTACGTAAAGGCCCGAAGGACACACGTGCGGAATCCGCAGTCACAGGCTGAACAATATGCTGAGGATGTTGGGTTACCGATAGTCGGCGTGGCTACAAGAGTGGCTTGGAAGAGGAAGCCACTAGGAGTCGTGTGGGGCGGCGGTGGAGTGCACTCCGTCATTGACGATAACCCACTACCTTTGGGACTCGATCCTATCCTTCTATCGACCCGCCTTACTGGACTCGGGTACATCCGTTACGCTGACGCTTTCTTGATGGCCGCACGTTTGTACTGGCAGGCGTTGCGGATGATCGAGGAATGGCCTGAGATCGCTTACCAACTACTGGTTTACTGCGTCGAGACTGTTGCGAATAGAAAGTACTCTGACTTCTCGCCATCGCGTGCAGAAATGGTAGCAGCCAAAGGGGGAGTTGCAAAACGTGCAAAAAAATATGGTTTAACGCAACAACAGGCTGAAGACCTTGCGGTCTTGGCGTGTTCAGGCATGTCTTGGGCGTTCCGCAAGTTCCAAATGTTCTTGGATGCAGCGAAGGACGACGTTACCACGGACGGAGATGATCTGTTCAGACTTCCGAGCGTGTTTGACCCGCCCGCTGATAAGTTCGATCAGGTAATTAGCAGGATATACGAGAGTCGGAGTGCAGCGGCTCACCGAGGCAAAGCATACGGCCCAAGCATTGCCTTGGGGACTACGCCCACCGTGCCCATTTCGGCTGTGCACGAACTGCTCTCAGGCTCCCAAGAAGTTCCTCCTGTACCTTGGTTCGAGCGTCTCGTTAACGCAGCGTTGTGTCATTATGTAGACGCGGAGATCGCTTTTCACGCGAGAGTCCGCGAGCGTGCATATCAGATTTTTGAGGAGCGCGGGAAAGAACACGGCCACGACTTGGACGACTGGCTAAAAGCAGAAGCAGAGCTTAGCACGTAAGTTCTGAATTTACGTGGCAGATCGAGATTCGTTCTCCCTCAACCTGAGAAGCACGGGCCGAAGCAGGCTGTAGTGCATCAAGTCTGACAAAAACGCCGCTGTCGCAATCGCCCTGAGAAAGCTGCTACCGTTCTCCTCGGCCCAGACGAGCCAATCATGGAGTTCGGGATCGGTATAGGCGGACTCTATCGCCACGTTCGATACTCCTGCACCTTGGCGATAATAGCAGCCGAATCTCCACGCTGGAAACGCCCACCGTTAGCTCGTGACCCCCGTAATCTTTGCCCGGATCTCCAATTCCGGCAGAATTCGACTATATGGCTACTGTTGCAATCGCCCGTCGTGCTCTTGTCCGACGCCCTGCCGCCTCTAGGCATCGCCTGATCTGTCGCAAGTCAGACACTCTCCACGTTCATCCACTACAAATACAGCCGCTTCAAGCGGCCTCGCCGCGTGCTGCTGCGAAGATGTCGATGCAAGAACGAGCGCGTGCCGAAATCAAAGCAGCGTGGCAGGCAACCGAAAAACACAACCTCAACTTTGGGAAGGTCTGCTGCGAGTGGCGTGACAAGTTCCGTGCACGGGGATTCCAAAGAAAAGGCGACGGCGTGAGTCCAATCTTAGACGCACTTGGTATCCCGAAATCGACCGCTTACTTCTGGATGAACAAGTACGAAATCTCCATCGGGGTGAAACCAGCCAAACTTGAAAAGGAGAAGGTGCAAGCCTCTTCGGTTTGGACACCTGCCGATGAAAAGCGAGCGAATCGCTCCGACCCGATTCCTGGGATGGATGGCTACAAAATTCTCGCCAAGAAAATGCTCGAGGCTGGGTACCGCGCTCTCCTAGCGAAGAAAGCCGCAGATCAGAGTCACCTGTGGGCAGC
>Ga0187778_10001719_pt1 | contig 15055 bp, 11 predicted proteins | sample 1015_Q2_SP5_20_M_FD_132418 | JGI IMG/M metagenome (GOLD analysis project Ga0187778, IMG submission 132418) | Tropical peat soil microbial communities from peatlands in Department of Meta, Colombia - 1015_Q2_SP5_20_MG | ecosystem: Environmental > Terrestrial > Soil > Wetlands > Peat | place... | reverse complement strand
GTGGGCCCAGACCATTACGCAGCATGCTATCTGGTCGAAGAAGCCTAGTCGGCGATTTGAGGCGGACGATTATCATTCAACGATAACTACGATCTATGACCCTTCTCTTTTTGATCTGCTGATATTGTTACTTTCGTGAAAACGGCATGGTCATGCAATGTGGGCCGCCCACTATGGTAGATAGCTCGTCTGAAGGGAACGAGATTACTCTGACTCCTGCGTTCCGTAGCGCCTTGATCGTCCGAACGTTAGCATCATATCCTACGACGGTACCAGGCCTCAGGGTTAGCACGTTAGAAGCTTGTGTGACTTCCTCCGAGATCGCTATCGCAGCATATTCATATTCGTCTTTGTAATCGTCTGGGTCACCAGCTACTGTGATGATTCCGTCTTGGTCGATTTTGTCGTCCTTCACTAAGACGTCAAGAAAGTACCCCTCAACTTTGTGTTCATTTTGTCCTTTTCTAAACACGGTCACTTTGGAAATGTCATCCCTCACGGAGTTTACTAGTTGCCCAGGCCCATTGACGAATTTCTCCAAGTCCTCCTTAATCTTGGGATACTCTGTGAATCTCTCAGCCCTATCAAACAGAGTCTTGTGCCATGTTTCGAGTCCTTTGACCAGAACCTTGCGCAAACGCTCGTCTCTGGTCATGTTTTGGAAGGTTAGCACCTTTCTCTTGTCGACAAAATTGAAAACTGTATCCAAGTGCATCCAGATATATTGCAAATTACCAGCTTTTTCTTCAGGCGGACATTGAGCTTGATGAACAGCATAGACTGTCTTTACATCACATTCCCTGAACAATCGTTCAGCAATACTCTCGATCGTGTTCATAGTGGTCCGGTTCTTGGCTCCAATTGCAAGTGTCTCTTCGTCGATGGGCATAACATCGCCACCTTGAAGGAACATCTCCTTTTTCTTTGAGAAGTCTTCGAATAAAACGACCTTTTCCTTGACTTCTGAGCAGTACGTGACTACTGCTCTAAGTAGCTCAGGTTCCTCGACTCTATACCAGGACGCACCTGGCACGAAGTTTGCCACCACTAGGCCACCGTGAAGTGTGGCTGCCGAATCGCGAGTGAAACGTAGCGATGTGATTGGTCGAATAACTGTAGTGCCATCCTCTGCAATGTATTTCCAAGGGCAAACGGTTCCGATAAGGTGGCTAGAGTCCACCTTGTCGATATCAACTAGATTCGAAAGTTTCTCTAGTCTGTTTTCTCCGATTGCTTCTCGGAGAAAAGACTTTCTCTCGTTTTTTGAGGCTTCATCCAAGAAGTTGTCGATCAGTTTCTCGACATAGAATACCTGGGCAGAGCTATTTTCTTTTATTGTCTTGACGAACGCCTTGTGCTCCGATTTCATCTTCTTAACGTACCTTTCGTTGCTTGGATAGACTGGCTCGTAATCGCCAATGGTTGTTCTCGCCCACATGAATTCCAAACCAGGCTCATGTACCAAGACAGCTTCAAGCGGAGCTATGTCACACTCCACGCGCCACAACTTACTCTCTCACCGTCTAGTTCACACTTGTTCCATTCGTCGGGGCTGAATTATTATTTGCTTCGACTGAACATAGTTCGTAAAATTTGGGCCAAACGAGTGTGGGTCTTTGTGGACCTCGTAACCTTCCAGTCCTGCGTTGATCTTAACTCAATGAAAGGTTCCTTCGACACGAAGATCTTTACACCAGACTCGTAACGGAAAAAGAATTCTTGAATTGCATTGGTCCCGATGGCCGACCGGAAGGAAGGGAAAGACGAACCTTGAAAAAATCGTTCAACTTAGATTTTGCATAGCCGCGTTCTTTGGGCGGATAATATTACGCGACGCTGCCGAAGAAAAACACTGGTGCTTTTTGTGCAAAAGACTTTAAACTGGGACCTCGCCCCTGTTTTAGCGAGGGTTTGTTCTACGCAGATAAGAAATGTAGTATTGTATACGCTCATTTTCCTTATGGTTTCTTCTTCCTTAATGATTCGACCGTCTTTCGCGCAGGCCCAGTCGACATTTACTATTGGGGTTGGCGGGGTAAGTTCAGCCAATTTGGATACCTTGAATCCAACAGCCCTTACGGTGGTTGATGGACTCACATACATACCGATGCATGCAATTTACGATGGTTTGGTACAAGTTGGCGTAAACGCCAGCGCCATTCCCGACTTAGCCCAGAACTGGTCCTTCCGTGACCCCAATACTATAATCTTCAACCTTGTACACAATGCAACATGGCATGATGGGCAAGCGTTCACTGCTGACGATGTTGTCTATACACTTAATTTGTATATAGCGCATCCTGAATGGTATGCTGCAAATGGCATTGACAAGGTGAAATCTGTATCTGCCATCGACAATTACACTGTCCAAATCAACTTAGTTAAACCAGACGTGACTCTGCTAGATTACCTAACGGGAATGTACATATTGCCCAAGCACGTTTGGCAGAACGTTGGGAACTTCAGCACTTTTGCGAATTCAAATCCTGTAGGAACGGGACCATTCACGTACGTCAGCTGGGGTGGTCCAGGAACATATTATGTGCTAGCTGCGAATCCAAACTACTTCTATGGAAGACCACATATAGACCGGCTGGTTGTCAGAGGCTACGCCTCATATAGCGCCCTGATTCTCGCCCTTCAATCAGGTGAAGTCGACTTCGCTGGTTTGCTAATCCAGCCGACCTTTGTTCCGACGCTCAATTCCCAAATCGGGATCGAAGTGATCAGCAGACCGGATGCGAGGTACTTCTATTTCAGCATGAATGAGTATCCCAATGGAACCGAGAATCCAACACTTCGAGACCGGACTGTGAGAATTGCACTGTCTCATGCGATGAATACGACTGAACTGGCCCAAGTAGTGTGGCAGGGTTATGCCACGCCCCAAGCTACCGTCGTGCCTCCTGTATTTGCGGGCTATGTTAACCCGAACATCAAGCCATACGACTTCAACCTAACCGAAGCCGCGCAGATGCTAGACAACGCGGGCTACAAAGTCGGAAGTGATGGCATTAGAGTCAGCCCGGCCGGTGTGAGGATGTCCTACAAAATCGAAGTGCCGAACGGTTTTACGGAAGAATACAGAGCTGCCCAGTTGATTACAGGATGGTGGAAGCAGATTGGTGTAGAAGGAAAACCTGCGATCGTCGATGAGGGTACGCTGGGCGATGAGATAGCGTCATGGAAACATGACACTTTCATTTGGGACTGGGTCGGAGACAGGGTAGATTGGTGGGTGAGCATGTTCACAAGCGACTCGGCACAACCTGCTCCCAATTCAGGTCTAAGCGATTCTGGCTACCTTAATCCAACGTTCGACCAACTCTTTCAACTGCAGGCGCAACAATCTGATCCAGCAGCAAGGATGCAGACCTTCTGGAAAATGGAGCAAATACTCCATGACGACGCAGTTTACGTCCCACTCTACGACACCTCAACCATAGAAGCATTTAGAAGCGACAGGTTCACGGGCGTCCCTGGTGGCTTACTGCCTCCAGCTACTGTTTACTCGAGTAACAACCTGTTCCGTAGCATCACACCGATATCCATGCCTCAAGCATCAATGACAGCAACGAGTGCAACTGCAACCAGTAGCGGGATGGTGTCAACACCTGGAGTCAGTGGCCAGACCTTGGCAGCCGCAGTTGCAGCAGTAATTGTGGTCTTGATAATAGCTGTAGTCGCAATTCGCCGGAAAGCCTCTGGTAAGCCAAAAAATAGTTAACAGATAAAGTCTTCATCCTTCAGTCTCTTTCCTTTTTCTTATCCTGCAATGAACGGCATAGGATGAACCCATGCCAAATGCCGGCTACTTGGTTAGAAAAGTAATTGGCTTAGTTCTAACCACATTTCTCGTACTGACATTCAATTTCTACCTATTCAGGATTCTTCCCGGAAATCCGCTCAGACTCCTCTTCAGAGGCGTAAGTCTATCTCCTGAGGCAATGGCCAGATTAAACGCGCAGTTCGGCCTCGATCAACCGCTATGGGTTCAGTACGTAGACTACCTTAGGAACACATTCACCGGAAATTTGGGATTATCTTTCGCTGTAAGAGAACCGGTAATGGCACTGATGCTACCTGCGATAACGAACACTGCACTCCTTCTGACCGTCGCCAATGTTATCTCCATCGCAGCGGGGATCTTGATTGGAGTGCTAGCTGCTTGGCGTCGAGGTTCTAGGTTCGACGTATCAGCGTCGGCTACCACTCTCGTGCTGTACTCAATGCCAACCTTCTGGTTGGGCTTGGTCTTATTGTTCGTCGGGGTAATCTACTTTCGGTTCCCTGTAGCTGGTGTAACATCCGTCGGTGGTGTTTCAGGAATCCTGGGTCAGTTACAGGACTTGGCTAGTCACATGTTTCTTCCAGTCCTGACATTGGCGCTGGGACTAACTGGGCAATACGTACTGGTGATCAAAGGCGCTTTGCTCGATGTTTTCACAGAAGATTTCATGATTACAGCGAAGGCCAAAGGGATTTCAAATGTGAAGCTTCTCAAAGACCACGCCTTCAGAAACGCTGTCCTTCCAATTGTCACCCTGGCTGCGCTTAACATTGGGTTAAGCATAGGCGGCGCAGTTCAAACAGAGACAGTATTCTCTTGGCCTGGCATGGGCCTGTTGATATATCAGTCAATTTTGTCCCGTGACTACCCTGTGCTTCAAGGCGCATTTCTCGTTGTCACATTGGCCGTGATCTTGGCAAACTTCGCCGCAGACATGCTCTACCCGTTACTAGACCCCAGAGTGCGCTGATGATGAGCGAAACAACTAGCGAAGTACTACAGGAGGTCCGTTATTCGAGGTGGTCGACTTACTCGAAGTCTCTCAAACAGTTCTGGAAAGTCTACAAACGCAGCAGGAGTGGGATGATTGGATTAGTGATTCTTGTTGCATTCATGCTTGTGGCGTTCTTTGCACCATTCATAGCCCCGTATGACCCTAACCAAGTATTCGTGAACCAGATTCTCCAACCCCCTACCTGGCAACATCTCTTCGGTACAAACGATGCGGGACAAGACCTGTTCAGTCAAGTCATCTACGGTTCGCAAGCCTCACTCGCCGTTGGCTTCGCCGCCTCCTTTATCGCAGCTTCCCTTGGCACCTTAGTAGGGATCCTGGCTGGGTACCTCGGTGGCCCCGTGCGTGAACTCCTAATGAGGTTAACGGATTTCTTTCTTGTTATCCCGGCGCTTGTCCTTATGATCGTACTTGCATCGGTCATCGGCGCTGGTCTTACGAGTATAATTTTCGCAATTGGTCTTGTGGGTTGGACGGGCCCGGCACGAGTAGTCATGTCTCAAACGCTCGCTGTCAAGGAACGCACGTTTGTAGAGGCCAGCCGAGCAACAGGCGCGAGTGATATCTATATTCTTAAGGAACACGTTTTGCCAAATGTCTTTCCAGTCGTCTTCGCACAAACGGTATTGGTCGTAGCGAACTCAATCCTATATGAGGCAGTTCTCACGTTTCTAGGCCTAGGGAACCCGAACCAAGTGACCTGGGGGCAAATCTTGGAATTCGCATTCTCGTCTGGCGCTGTAACGACGACTTGGTGGTATGTCGCAGCTCCGGGTCTCAGTATAATGTTGGTTGTGTTGGCATTTTCGCTTACGGGGTACTCGCTTGACGAGATCTTTAACCCTCGAGTGGGAAAGATCTAGTCATGGAAGAAGAGGTATGCTCGAAGTCGCCAATCTGAGCATCAATAATAGAACAATCCGCGGCACGTTGCATTCCTAGGAACAACTGAAAAGATTGAGGGCCGGTACTGTGGTGAATTTGGCGCCTCGTGGAGATGTTTGATCTTCATTAGACTTGGTCATCATTAATTGCCGCATGTCCCAAGCGACTTGTAAGTCACGCCATCTTTCATGACCATTGCCAGGCGGTCAGGATTCGCGACGACCGATATATCTGCTAAAGGATCACCGTCCAATAACACGATGTCCGCTAGCCGACCTGGTTCCAAAGTGCCTAGCTGGTCGCCCATACCCAGAAGTCGTGCGGCCATTTTGGTGGAAGCGATGATTGCCTGCATGGGAGTCATGCCAGACTTGACCATGTAGACAAGCTCCTCAGTGTTTCGTCCGTGTCCAAGGGCTCCCGCATCGGTGCCCATGGCAATTGGGACACCCAGCTCCACAGCTCGTTTGAAGCTCTTGCGGCGAGCCTCCGCGATTGCTGGCAACCTCTCTGATGTGTAGGCGGGCAGTGAGCGAGGATCATGTTCCATCAATTCTAACATCCGGTAAGACACGCTGAGCGTGGGAACTAGCCATATGCCACGTTCAGCCATGAGTTTCAGGTCTGCGTCGGTCGCATAGGCACCATGTTCAATGGAGTCTACTCCGGCTTCGATGCACATCCTCAATCCCTCGCCTCCGTGGGCATGAACTAGTACGGGTTTCTTTGCTCTGTGGGCCTCATCCACTATCGCGTTCAGCTCTTCGAGAGTGAATTGGCCTATAGTAGGCCCGCCACGAGGGGATCCTACCCCTCCCGTGGTAGCAACTTTGATGCAGTCTGCACCCCAACGTATAACATCCCGCACCTTGCGCCGGACACCCTCCACTCCGTCGGCGATACCGTCAGGCACTCCTGGAAGTGTGGGAAAATCTTCGGAGAGTCCGCAGGGCTGGGTCAAGTCGCCGTGGCCTCCTGTCTGGCTGATAATGACCAAACTAATGAACAACCTAGGACCTGGAATGATCCCTTGTTCTACAGCCATCTTTACCCCTAGATCTAGGCCGCCGGCATCGCGTACCGATGTGATACCATTCATCAGGGTTTGCGTAACCCATTTGCCTGCCTGTAATACTGCTAGGCTGGGAGGAGTGTTCATCCGCTGATTCAAATCGAGGCCTAAGTGAGCCAAGTGATCATGGCAATCAATGATGCCAGGCATTGCCACCAAGTCGGGATAATTGTACACTTTTGCATTCTCAACCTCATGAGTCAACACGTTCGAAGGTTTTACGTCAACGATGCGATTTCCTTCGATGACCAGCTCCATATTGGCTTTCGGTATCGCTCCAGTGCCGTCGATCAATTTACCGACTCTGATAATTTGCTTCATAGATTTTCCCTCTGTAGCACTGTGAATTAGCATCAACATATTTCATAGTTTGTTCGCAAATCACTTCTTGTTGTAGGACTGCAAGCTAATTACCCGTTTTCGGTTTGTAGACATCAGAATTTCGGAGAACGAAACTCGCTCCTAGGTTCCATATTTAATCTCAATTGCCGATAGAGCCCTTAATACGAAAGTTCTTTCATTCTGGGCACCTTAGCCCGGAAAGTCCTATGAAAGTTGTCAAAGTTGGGATACTAGGCGCTGGAGCTTGGGCAAAAGGAGCTCATCTTCCAGGTTACAAACAAGACCCCCGCTGCAAAGTTGTGGCAGTCTGTGACCCGCAAATTCATTTGGCACAGGAAGCGGCTCGCATGTTCAATATCGAGACTGTCACCGACAACCACCACGCCGTAATTGGACGCGAGGACATTGACGTGATTGACGTGTGCACGACAGTCAAAACGCACTTCGAACTTACCATGGAGGCATTAAAGGAAGGTAAACACGTCCTCTGCGAGAAACCTGTTGGACACGACTTTCGTCAAACGTTGGAGGCACGTGATCTTGCGCAGAAAAAAGGGCTAAAGACCAAGGTAGGCTTTACGTTTCGCTACTCTCCCGCCATGATGTACATGAAAGAACTGATCGACACCGGATATGTTGGGACGCCATTCATCTTCAATGGGTACGAGCAGAATTCCCAGTGGATAAACCCACAGACACCGTTACGCCAAGAGTCAGAGTTGATAAACGCTGATCAATCCAAACTTCATGTTTCCTCACTCGAGGGATATGGCGCTCCGATTATTGATATAAGCCGCTGGCTGATGGGGTCAGATCTTAGTCAAGTGATAGGCACGATGCGGAACTTTGTTCCTGAACGAGTTGTACGCGAGACGGGCACAATGATGCGAATGAACATTGACGACGGAGACATCTATATTGGGGAATATACAAGCGGGGCGCTCTGTTCGGTTCAGACCAGTTATGTGGCCGTTGGCAATTACCCTGGACTAGAAGCCCGTGTCTACGGAAGCAAGGGCGCGTTGATTTGTCGACTTGTAGAAGAGTTCGGAACCTGTGAAACACTAAAAGGTGCCAAACCTGATGCAGTTGAATTCAAAGACATCCCGATTCCACAACGATTATACCCACCGGGCGGTTCGGTTCGCGATCCAAAGAATGAATATGAGAACGAGAGTACGCCTTTCTACGCGAACCTGATATCGAGCTTCATTAACGAGATACTCTCCAAAGACTCGAAAACTCACGGTGATTTCGCTGACGCAGCGTGGGTTCAAGAGACTATCAATGCCGTAGAGAAATCGTTTAGAGAGCGCCGTTGGGTAAGCCTACCGCTGGGCCGCTAGGGAGAGACATCAATTATAACACCACCCTCCAGCGACTTACTTGATGATTTTTTCAATTCCTATTACAAGAACAATCCTGTAAGCGCGACATTTATCGGAATTCATACCTACGACAGTGACCTTCCGGATTTCCGAGAAGATAAATTAAATCAGCAATGTAGTCAGATGGAGGCACTCCTGAGCAAGTTTTCAAACGACCCAGATGCACGCGCTCCTCCGAACTCTCCTCATCACCTGGACTGTTTTCTCGCTGCGAATTACCTCCAAATCCGGCTGGGCGAGTTTCGCAGTCAACGCATCCATTTGAGCAATCCAGCATTGTACACGGGAGAAGCAATTTTCGGGATCGTCTCTCTTTTTTTGTGCGATTTCGCCCCTATCGAAGAACGTGCGAAGTCAGCAGCTTCCCGACTGGAGGCAATTCCACCATTTCTCGAACAGGCCAAAGCGAATCTGCGAACTGCACCTACCGAGTGGACACGCAGAGCAATTCGAGAATGCGTCGGTGCAAAACATCTGTTGCAAGGTGGCCTCACTATGATAATGCGAAGCTACCAACTGACCAGTCCGTCGATGCAGCATGCGGCAGACAAGGCACGGATTGCGTTCCTTGAGTTTCAGGAATGGCTATCTGAGTATCTGCTTCCACACAGCAATAGTAACCATGGATGTGGAAAATCTTTTCTTGACTTATTGATCCAAAAGGGACACTGTCAGGATTTGGCTGCAGAGCAAGTGGCCGCTTTCGGAGCCAGGATACTTGCGGAACGACAAGAAAGACTGCACCAAGAAGCATTTAATTTCAGGGAGGACGGCGACTGGCAGAAGGTATTGGAAAGCCTAGGCGACTTTCACCCATTACAACCGAATTACCTCAGCAGTTTTCAACGATATTGGCAAGAATGCGTCGATACCGCAACAGAAAATGGTTTCTTGACTTGGCCTAACTGCCAAATCCACTATAGATTTCTACCAGACTATTTCGTGGACGCTGAACCGTACTTGTACTGGTTCTTGCCGTACAGATCTCCCCCCGCCTTCGGGCAATTTACCTCATATGATTACTTCGTCCCGCCGATTGACGCCACAATGCCACAACCCGAACGGGAGAAGCTTTTGAGAGCCATGAATTTCTCAGTCATCAAGCTCAATCATGCTCTGCACCATGGGTCAATTGGCCACCACCTCCAAAATTACTACGCTTATCGAGCTCCTTCACGCATCGGACAAGTCGCAGCTGTCGATTGTGCTTCGAGGCTTGCAATGTTGTGCGCTGGCACTATGGCTGAAGGGTGGGCATGTTACTGTGGTGAATTAATGACCGAAACGAGTTTTTGTACACCGCTGGATAAATACTCCGAACTGCATTCCTCGGTTAGATTCGCTGCGAGAGCGGTGGTCGACTCATCGCTCCATACGGGCACCATGACGATTGAAGATGCTATCCGATTCTACATGACCGAGGCCGGAATGTCTGCAGATGCTGCACACACTGAAGCCGTGAACAACTCTATGTTCCCGGGAACGGCCTGCGAATACCTTCTCGGCACAAATGTAATCCATGCTCTGCGAAATAGGCTGGCAAAGCAAGAAGGCAATTTCAATTTGCGAGACTTCCACGGCCACTTTCTCAGTTACGGATCTATCCCAGTCTCATTGATCGCCCAAGACATGCTTAACAGTCCGCTCTCTCTGCCCTGATACTCCTCCTGGTACGCGCGTACAAGACTTTATCTCTCAACTTTCACGATATTTTCGGAGGCAAAGGATGAACACTTACACTGAGGCCCTTGCACGCTACGTTGCCGATACCGATTTTTCGGACTTTCCTACAACCATTGTGAGTAAAGCGAAACGCTGCATTCTCGATTCGGTAGGATGCACCCTCGGAGGGTATGTGAGTGACCCCGGCCGCAAAGTTGCCGACTTGATTTGCAGTTTAGGCGGGTCTGATGCAACAATAATCGGAAGTAGACGAAAAGCTTCGCTTCCGAATGCAGCGTTGGCAAACACCTACTTGGCAAACGTCTTGGATTATGACGACAGTTACCGCGGTCACCCTGGTTGCACTATTGTTCCACCCGCTCTTGCGGGTGCGGAAATGACGCACGCATCGGGGAGGGAACTCCTGACAGCCGTAATCGTAGGTTACGAAGTTCACTCCAGAGTTGCCAGGGCAATGTACACGTCCCCCGAAACAGTAGACAAAATAGACGGAGTTGCTTACCAGACCTTTGGCTCGGTCGCATCATCTTCTAGTGTTCTCTCACTCTCTCTGGATGCGACTTTGGACGCGTTTGGAATTGCTGGAGCGACTGCACCAGTTCAGTCGAATTTGAAAACAGGAGGATCCTCTGATAGCCCTCCATCAACAATGAAAGTCGGATTCTACCAATGCTCCTCCGTGGGAACCATGTCAGCGTTGATGGCTAAGAAGGGAATAGGCGGTCCCCACGACATCTTCGAAGGGGAAACAGGTTTCTGGAGAATGACCGGAGCAGACAAGTGTGACTTTGAGGAACTTACGTACAACCTAGGGAAGGAATATGAGATAACGAACGTAGCATTCAAACCATATTCCTGCTGCAGATGGTTCCACTCATCGTTAGATGCTGTTCTATTCATTATTCAAGAACACGGTGTCAAGATCGAAAAAGTTAAAGAAATTAGGGCGGAGACGATGGGTGGCAAACGAAACTTGGAATACATGAAAAACCCACGCCCTACCAATTTCGTAGCTGCTGAATTCAGCCTACCTTACTCTATTGCCGTCGCCTTGGCCGGGCTGAAACCAGGACCAGATTGGATCTCCACGGAAACTATGAACAACAGAGTAATTCTCGACACAGCTGCAAAAGCGGTATGCAGCTTCCAGCAGAAAAGCTCGATGTCCGGCAGCCCAAACGAAATTCATAGATGGCCTGCCAACGTTGAAATCAGCGTGAAAGATGGTTCTCACCTATCGAAGAGAATAGAACATCCCAAAGGCTCCCCTCAAAACCCACTGAGCGAAGAAGAACTCAAGATGAAGTTTTTGAGACTGGCGAGTCACATAATGTCTCAAGAGGACGCAAACGGACTCTTGGAGATGGTAAATCGATTAGAACAAGTTGATGACGTAGGTGAACTGACAAATTTGATTGGCAACAAACGATGAAATTACTTGGCTCTCTGGAACTAGCAAGAACTTTATAGTCTCTACATCGTGCAGCGAATCTCCTGAAAGCATTTGAGAGTCAATACGCTTCTCGTCGGGTTCGGCAACATAGGGCAAAGCCTCGCATCAATCATTCTGAGAGATTCGGAATATCTAAAGAAAACTTTGGACTTGGACATTCGCGTGGTTGGAGCTGTTGAAACAGACTCACACGGAACATTCCATAGCGCGTTCTCACAAGACGGCCTTGACTTGAAGATGCTGATTGGGAACAAACGAGCTACTAGCACAATCTCATCCTACCCAAGAGCGGGAGGCCATCAAACCTCGCTAGACCTGATTCGAAGTTCACGAGCCCAACTCATGTTCGAATCTACTCCAACAAACCTCAAAGATGGCGAACCGGGGCTCACACACATTAGGGCAGCATTAGAGGCTGGAATAGGCGTCGTAACAAGCAACAAAGGGCCCCTAATATTTGGCCTAAAGGAGTTGAAGAAGTCCTCGGCAGACAAGGGAGTGGGGTTCAGGTACAGTGCCGCGGTCGCCGGAGCCCTGCCAATTATCCCTATGGGTTACTACAGCCTTGCAGGTTGCCGCGTGAATTGCATTGAGGGAATACTAAACGGTACATCAAACTTCGTTTTGACTGAAATGTCGAGATCGGGCGCAAACATCACCGACGCTCTTGCTCAAGCTCAGAAAATGGGAATAGCCGAGACTGATCCACGACTAGACATCGAAGGATACGATACGGCGTTCAAGCTGCTTTTAGCGACGAATTCGATCATGGGTGCCGATGTGAAGCTTCAGGATGTGAAGGTATCCGGAATCCAAAATGTGACTCAAGAGATGATTAAAGAGGCCGAGAAAAAGGGGCACCGATGGAAACTTGTCGGCCGGGCAAAGAGAATTGACGGCCGTATCGACATTAAGGTAGGCTTGGAAGAGATAGACTCTCAGCACCCATTCTTTTCTGTAAACGGAATATGGAAAGCAGTCCGATTCGACACGGAACTTCTTGGTGAAGTGGTACTGTTAGGTGGCAAATCTAACCCTGTGCTAGCTGCAGGCGCCATGATTAGAGATACAATCAACCTAGTTCAGGACTCTGAACTCAAGAACGAAAACGCCTAGAACACGAAATCCTCCCCAGCTCCCCTACGGAGGGCAATATCGTACACTGCGCGCGCCACAGCCACATCCTCAAGCGCTATGCCTACAGACTTGAACAATGTAATATCAGACTCCCCCATTCGACCTTGGAGCTTTCCAGTAATGACGTCGGCCATTTCGCCGACGATGCTTTTGGGGTTATAGAGACCTTGATTGATGGGGACCGTTAGGTCACCAGACTCCTTCAACACTTGCTCTGTTTTATCAGTGAAAACTCTGCACTTGAGAAGCACGGTGTGATCTATCTCCTGACGGTTCGGAGCGTTAGAACCTACCGCATTCAGATGCGTCCCGGCTCGCAGCTTCTCGCCAAAGATAAGCGGTTTCGTTGACGTTGTAGCCGTACACAACACATCTGTCGTATACAATTCTTCGACCATATGCGCGGCTTTCACGCTGATGCCGAGCTCAGATTCAGCTTTCGTCGCCAACGCATCCATTCTCGACGAGTCTACGTCGAACACGATGGCTTCCTGAACCTTAGCTGTGGCGGCAAGCCCTTCCAACTGTCCGTACCCCTGAACGCCCGCGCCTAGGATTCCAACTGAACTAACCCCTTGTCGAGCAAGATACTTTGTCGCGACTCCGGAAGCTGCACCTGTCCTAAGTTGGGTGAGTCGCCCGGCAGGGATTATTGATAACAGGCTCGCATCAATCGGACTAAAAAGCAAAATAACGAAGTAAGTCAAGTCGGGTCTTCGTCTTGCTGGGACGCCTAGAAGAACCTTCAGACCTAATGATTGAAGGTTAGCTATTGATGCAGCCATTACTCTGACGATCGCCTGGTCAGTCGCCTGGAAAACTTGTCTTTCTGGCAAGAGAAATCGTTTTTCGCTCTGCTCCCGGAATGCGGTTTCAAGGCAAGAGATCGCGGATTTCATGTCAAGTAAATCGTTGACGTCGGACTCTTTTAGAATCAGAACCATGCTTTCACTCACTCTCCCCCCACCGGATTTGACAAGTTAGGAAAGCCATCTATGCGGCATTCCACAACATCTCCATTCTTGACAGGGACGGCACCTGGCGTGCCCGTAGATATAATGTCCCCTGGTTCAAACGTCAGTACATTTGAAAAAAACGAGACAATTCGCTTAGGTGAGAACATCATGTTTCGAATCTGGTTTGATTTGACCGATTTTCCGTTTAGCACCGTGTTTATTGTTAGGTTCGGAAGATCCTTGATTTCATCCGGGGTCAAGATAATCGGGCCGAAGCTGAAGAACGTGTCGAAGCTCTTAGCTCGGGTCAGAAATCGCGGATTTCTCTGAAGAATATCCTCTGCAGTCATGTCTAAGACCGGAACATAGCCGAATATTACCGAATCCACATTCTCTTCCGAAACACGTTTACATCGTTTTCCGATGATTATCCCAAGTTCGGCCTCCGCTGTCACACGCTCCGATTCGACAGGTAATACAATTGTATCTCCAGGTCCAATTATCGTTGTCCTTGGTTTCATGAAGCTCGTAGGTTCTGTGGGCGTCTGCGCGCCTAGGTCAACTGCATGTTCACGGTAGTTGAGTCCAATTCCAATAATCTTTGGGGGACTGTAGAATGGCGCGCAAAACCTAATTGAATTGTTTCGCTCTCCGATAGCATCTTTCTCCGCAGCCTTCATTACGACCCCCTCCAGAGCTGAAATATCGGAGAGTTGAATTACGTCAAGAAGCTGTTCGGAAAAGGTCGCTCCTGTACACGCATTCAACTCATGGAACGTGATAAGTCGATCTTGAACTAAGACGGCACCTAGATAGCCGTCCGCAGTTTTAATGGAGCACCATCGCATCGCGATTCAACTGTCTACCGCACACTTGCTGAATGGACACTATCTGCGCCAACGTAATAGAAATTTCCATCAGGGTTATTACGGGATAGGCGACGCAATGTTAGTGTTTCCCAGTTTGCGTGGCCGGGTGATGCGAAGGAATAACAGAGTCGCGTTTCCGGATGGAATAAGTGAACATTTGAGCCGACATCAGGAATATCGTGTAATTGGCTTAAAGGTTGGTCGAGTCTGTTGTTGCGATGCGTAGTTCGCCAATGCAAATCTCCACAATTGATCGTCATGCGTGCCGGCCGGGTGGCTGAACTTCTGCGTCCCGGACTTGGTTTCGCATTGTTGCGCGGTCATCTGGATTAGTAGTTGTGGGTTGCTCTTGGGATGGTGAGGCTTCCGTGTCGCAGGACGAGTTTCAGTTTGTCCATGAGGTCTTCTTTCACTTGTGCGGTTAGGGTGATGCCCTCCATTTCTCGCATGAATTGTTTGATCTCT
>Ga0187778_10001718_pt1 | contig 15058 bp, 13 predicted proteins | sample 1015_Q2_SP5_20_M_FD_132418 | JGI IMG/M metagenome (GOLD analysis project Ga0187778, IMG submission 132418) | Tropical peat soil microbial communities from peatlands in Department of Meta, Colombia - 1015_Q2_SP5_20_MG | ecosystem: Environmental > Terrestrial > Soil > Wetlands > Peat | place... | reverse complement strand
TACTAAGCCAATCTTGCTTTCGACAGGTTCTGTGAAGAATTTTTTTTGGAATGTGTCGTGTGATCGGTTGAGGCCGCAACGTGAATTGTACGCGCGTTCAACATTGTATATTCGTTCTCCGATCTGGACGAGAGAGTTTGCTGTATATTCTCTCCCGGTTAGCGCGGAGAGCATCTCTGCGAATTCGAATAGGCCGGGGCATTCGGCTGATTGGGACCATGTGTCGTTCTTGCAGAGGCCTATAGAATCTATGACGGCGTTCAGATGTTCGAAGAAGATTACTGCTTCTGCTTTGTAGTCCGTTTTGCTATCGTCAGTGAATTCGTACGGGATCTTCTTCCAGACGCCGAAGGCGTTGCTTAGGGGCATTCCTTTGAGGTGGTCGGCTCCCCTTGTTGATGTGGCATGCGAAAGGGCTGTTGCCCAGCCGGTTCGTGGATCAATCTCCAAGCGACCGCCCTTGATATGGTACGCGAATTTTTCTGACCCTTTGCCGAATTTTCTCGATGCTAGGTCTATTCCTTCGCCTAATAGGTAGGCAAATGAGTTGCCGTGTCGTTTGCATATTTCGTCAAGCATTTCTAAGGCGGCTTGTTGTTTTCCCCATCCCAAGTCAATGCCGCCTAGTTCTTCTTTGGTTATCATGTTGCGGTCGCGAAGTTCGATGGCCCATGCGATCGCATATGCGGGGCCGTCGCAGTCTATGCCCAGTCTGTTTGTTTCTGCGGTCCATTTGAGAACGAAGTTGAGATCGTAAATTTCCATCATCTGACCGTCGATTTGCTGGTTGTATTCGAAACCTTCGGTCATTAGGCCAGCGTATGGTCCTCCTTTGCAGATTAGAATGTGGCTACAATCGAGGGGGCAGTCAAAGCAGCCTTTCCATTTCACTACATGCTCCATGAATGCTTCGAGGCCAACTTTCTTGAATTCCTCGGCTGGCACTCGTGGTAGGATGTAGTTCTTGGTCGGGTTTGTTTTGACTACTTCGTTTCGCAGCCAGTTTAACCACGGTTTGCCGTATATTCCAATAGTTTTAGGTTTTGGTGATTTGAGAACTAATTCTCTCGCATTGAGGCAAGCTTTTTCGAATTCTTCGGGTCGAGCCACTTGGATGCCTTTAGTTCCCCTCACTGCGATGGCCTTGAGTAATTTAGAACCCATAACCGCCCCCATGCCGCCCCAGCCTGCGGCCCGGGAATGGTCGTTGATGATGGCTGCGTAGCGAACGAGGTTCTCGCCTGCGGGGCCAATTGCTGCTACTTTGACGTCTTCGTCACCCAGTTCTTCTTTGATGATTGTTTCAGTTTCCCAGACGTCTTTGCCCCAGAGGTTGCTTGCATCTCTTAGCTGGACGTCGTTGTCGTCAATCCAGAGGTAGGTGGGTTTGCTGGATCTGCCTGCGAATACTACTGTATCGTAGCCTGCGAACCTAAGTTCCGGTCCGAAATGTCCGCCAGAGTTGCTGTCGCAGAATGCGAATGTGAACGGACCTTTAGCTGTTACAGTATACCGTGCGCTCGAGGGTGCGATTGTGCCCACGAGCGGGCCGGCGCCGAAGATTAACCGATTGTCAGGGGAGAACGGATCCACTTCAGGGCCCACTTCGTCGTAGAGTATCTTCGCGTTTGCTCCTGCCCCTCCAAGGAAGTCTATCATCAAGCGCTCAGGTGAATCCTGTTTGACGCAGCGGTTCGTTGTCAGGTCAACTCGAAGCACTGTTCCTGACCATCCGTTCAATGGATTCACCCACCGAGAAGACTAACTTCCTTGATGTTTATGATGGTTGTTCATAGAAATCGCGGCTGAGACTTGAGCAGTCTACGTTTTCGAATATTCTCAGGTCGATGGCTGTCTTGCTCGTGCTCTGTAAGAGTTCGAAACTGACTGTGCGAGTTGCTTGTTAGCTGCTCTCATCAGCAGTTTAGGTCCTATGCTGCGTTTGGTAAACATGATCGCATGTTTCGGGCACACTTGGGCGCAGATTGGATCTCCGCCACATAGGTCACACTTACTCACCAAGCCTGTTTTCGGATCTACTAGGATTGCTCCGAAGGGGCAAGCTGCCATACAAGCCCTGCATTGAAGGCACTCTTTCTGATCAATCAAAACAGCTCCGGTCTTCGGGTCTCGTGAGATCGCGCCGATGGGACATGCGGTGATGCAGGGTGCACCGCCACAGTGCTGACAGACAACTGGAGCGTCCACGCAGAGCTCCTCATGCTTGACAACATGGAGGAGCGCCCGAGCCGGATTGTTCTCTCCGTAGTGGCGATATGCGCAAAAGACCTCGCACGTTCTGCACCCAACGCAGGTCTTGGGTTGAGTGAATAGCAGAACGTAATCCCTAGCTTCGGTCATCGCGATCTTCGCCGCGCATCGCGAATAAGCTTTCGGAACGTTATTTATCTATCCGTTGGTTGCTCGTCAAGGTTTTGATGAGGTCCCTTAGCTTGAAGGTTGATATCCATTCTCATCTAGCTCCTTCCGGGTATGTCAACGAACTTAAGAAACTCGACATGCCCCCGCGAATCATCTCCCTCTCAGACGGCAACATGTGGCTAGATTGCGGAGAGGGGTTATCCTATCCGATTGGCAGTAAAATGGTGTCTATCGGGCCACGGTTGAAGGAGATGGAGGAAAGTGGTATTGATCATCAGGTGCTGAGTCTGCCACTACCTGGAACCGATTTCTTCGAACGAGAGTACGCGATTAAACTAGCGCAATCAGCCAACGACGAACTATCTGAAATGAGCAGGACAAGTGGAGGAAAATTCTCTGCCGCTGCGAACGTGCCCCTCCGGTATCCTGACCTTGCTATCAAAGAACTTTATCGATGCATCGAACAATTAGATATGACGATGGTTGAGGCTTTCTCCAACGTGGCGGGCGAACCACTCGACTCTGAACGATTTCTCCCATTCTACAAGGAACTCGCACGCCTCAAAATTCCACTATTAATTCACCCGGGACGGCCGTTGATGATGACTAATCTCAAAGAATATGGGCTGGCCGGAGCCGTAGGATATCTCTTCGATACGACCTTGGCGATTCTGAGAATCGTCTACTCAGGCCTGTTAGAGAAACTGCCAGACCTACGGATTATAATTCCACACACCGGAAGCACGATTCCCTACCTCGTGGGCAGAATTGACCATCAGTATACACTCCTCGATGCTCGTCAGCGAAAACTCGCGAATCCACCGAGTGAGTACCTTAAGAAAGTCTATGTTGATACTGCTCAATCTCTTTACAAACCAGCCACAGAATGCGCGCTCAATTTCACTCCGCATGAAAGAATCCTATTCGGATCAGACTATCCATTTGTCAGCCTGACCCAATCAGTCTCAATCGTGAAATCCCTGAATTTACCGAAGCGAGATGAAGAGAGAGTATTCAGTGAAAATGCGAAATCGCTAGGAATAATATAGTCAACCGTGTTCGTGGAGTCACCGGTGAAATGAATGATTGAGCGAGTTCGGGTCGACGCAACCGCGGACACGGGAGGCCTCTACTCACAAGCCGTAAAATCGAGCGGATTACTCTTCATATCTGGTCAAGTCGCGCTTGACAAGAACGGAAACATAGTGGGACACGACATCGCAACTCAAACTGATCAGGTCATGAGAAATATGAAATCCACGTTGGAGGCTGCAGGCTGCACATTCAATGACGTCATCAAAATTTCCGTTTTTCTTGTAAATCTCGAAGATCGACCGAAGTTCCACGAAGTCAGGAAAAAATACTTCACCGGAGAACAACCGACAAGTACACTACTCGTAGTCAAGAGCCTAGCCAACAAGGATTGGCTGGTTGAAGTGGAAGCGGTGGCACAGTTGCCAAAATGATTTTCTGCGCGCGAAGATTCAAGCAATCATTCATCCCGATTTAAGGATCCCCAAGGATTATATCGACGTCGAGTCTGCATCGTTTTCTGGTTTCATACGATGGCTAAAAATCGTCGTCTCTTCTTCGCGACTGACCTTCACGGATCAGAAATATGTTTCAGAAAATTCCTGGGCGCACCCGAATTTTACCAGGCCGATGTTCTCATTCTCGGCGGAGATATTACAGGAAAGATGATAGTCCCTATAATCGAAACGGCGCCGGGAAAATTCGAAACTAGTTTTCTTGATATCAAACAAGAGTTCGACAAGGAGAAACTGAAATCGTTCGAGGAGAAGATAACAAACTCAGGATACTATCCTTATCACACCACTCAAGATGAAGTAGACTCGTTGAACAGCGACCGAAGCAAACTCGACAAGCTTTTTCCAGAATTGATGGTCGCGCGCCTCGAATCTTGGATAGCTCTTGCGGAGGAGACGTTCAAAGGCAAAGGCATAGGATGCTACATAACGGGAGGCAACGACGATCCATATGAGATTAGTGAAGCACTAAGTCGATCACAGAGAATCCTAGATCCTGAGGAGAAGGTAATTCAACTGGACGCTGAGCATGAAATGATCAGTCTAGGTTACAGCAATCCTACCCCTTGGAAACTTCCTCGTGATATTTCCGAAGACGCACTCGCCGAGAAGATCGCCGCCATGACTTCAAAAGTTCAGAACATGCCCAATTGCATATTCAACCTTCACGTGCCACCCAAGGAATCAATGCTAGACCAGTGCCCGCTACTTGACGCCTCGGTTGACCCACCAAAAACCGTGACAAGCGGAGGCCAACCAGTCTACGCGGGAGCAGGAAGCCAGGCAGTGGCAGACGCAATCCAGAAGCATCAACCTCTTGTTGGACTTCACGGACACATACATGAGTCGAGAGCAGCACAAAAATTCGGAAGAACACTGTGCTTGAATCCTGGAAGTGAATATTCGGAGGGAATCTTGAGAGGAGTCATAGTGACTTATAATGAAAAGAAAGTTGTCAGCTATCAGTTCACGTCTGGATGAGCTCGGAACGTGAATTAAACTCGTGCTTTGAAGCTTTCATGTAAACCTGCGAACCTGTTAAATATTTTCTTAGAAATCATGCTTCGAACTGGCGGCCCTAAAAATGAGTTTTAGCGGGAAGACTTCTGAGGAAATGAAAACCCAACTACAGCAAGACTTCAGGACAAGCAAGGGTTTCGCAGACAAGCTTCGTAGAGAATGTGACTATATTTGGCGACAAATCGACACGCATCCGTTCCTAATTGAAATAGAAAACGGAAAGCTTCCTTTGGCCAAGTACAGAACATACGCGATCCAAAACTACTTCTATTTCACCGAATGGTTCAGAGAATGTTCTGCCGCGGCCTCAAGAGCAAGAACAATCGCAGAAACACTAACCTATACGAAATGGATGACCGATACAAAGCCAGAATATGAGAGATATGTTTCCATCATAAAGCAGGTTGGCTTAACTGACAAAGATCTTGAAGATGTTACCGTAAACCCTGCAGTACCGTTACCTGGCGCTCGAGCCTATGTTGACTATCAGTATAAAATATACTCAACTGGCTCACCGGCTGAGATGGCAGCGGCAATACTTCCGTGCGCATGGACCTATTCACCTCGAGAAATTGGTGGACTCCTATGCCCTCTTAGAGTGGCCAGAGGTCTATCTGATCACTACGGCGTAGATAGAACACTCGCTCTAGCCTACGGAAACTATTCGAATCAACAACCACACTTCGAATTATTGATCTCTCTAAAAGATACCATAGCGAAGGAATCTAAGGAACGGCCTGAAGCAACCAACCGAATCAGAGACGTCTTTCACAGATGTAGCGAATATGAATACATGTGGTGGGATATAGCGTACAGACATGAACCGGGCAAAGAGAGGCAGATCGGTTCCTATTTCTAGCTAGTGTGCTTTTCTCTATCAATTTAGACTGTATTGAGTTCATATCCTGAATAAACCGTAAACTGCTCTGTTTTCAGATCCTCACGAACCTTTTCTTACGTTCGAGTAGCTGATCTTGGATTTTATCCGAGCACAATTTCCGCTATTGTTTGATCAAATCCTCGAAGGGCGTTCTTGAGTATAAGACATTTCATGTGAACTCAGAAGATTTCGATCTTCAGGTTTCACAGTCGGATTCATTCTAATCTCGACAACGAGAGCAAATCAGAAAATGTCAAGAGCTAGATATATTGTTATTCCGAAAGATAGCATTATTCGTAGATGATTGCGAATGGTCGAGACCATCCTAATAGAAACTGGGCCAATCTTCACGATGGACAGGAGCAATCGAATAATCGACCGCGGCGCCATAGTAATTCAAGGAAATAGGATCGTGGAGGTAGGCGCTGAAGTTTCGAAAGAAAAATACCGAATCGACACACGCATTGATGCAAAAAAGATGGCGGTAATTCCAGGCCTAGTAAATACGCATATGCATTCCATCGTCTACGCGGCTAGGGGAACAATTGAAGAAATGATGATGAGTAAGGGGATGGACAGGACACTGGAGGAATTCTATTATCCGTTCATGAAGATTGTCAGACCTTCTGACGTGTACGATGAAGCGGTTGTCGCATATTTGGAAGCAGTACGTTCAGGTACTACTTGCGTTAATGAAATGTATCGGCACATAACCGCTTGCGCTGATGCAGCTGAACACGTGGGCATTCGGGCCGTAATATCCACTGAATCAGTGGATCTCGTTCCAGGCTTGGAAAACGATCTGCAAGACAATGAGAAAGCCTTCAATGAGAAGAATAATGCGGCTGAAGGCAGGGTAAAGATTTGGTTTGGAGTTGAATGGGTGCCAGTCTGTTCACCAGAATTCATCATGAAGACGAGGGAATTGGCCAACAAGTATCACACGGGCATTCACGTTCATCTGAATGAATCCATCGGCGAGGTTGAGTGGTCTAAGAAAAAATTTGGGAAGAGACCAATCGAACACGTATACGATTTAGGATTACTCGGAAAAGATGTAACCGCTGCTCACTGTGTATGGACGACTGATCGCGAGATACGAATCCTCAAAGAAACAGGGACCAACGTCGCAACCTGCCCGACATCCAACATGAAACTTGGAAATGGCATTGCAAGAATACCTGATATGATAAACGCCGGCGTGAATGTCGGAATAGGAACAGATGCGCCAAACACGAATCTCGACATGTTCGAAGCCATGAAGTACACGTCAATCGTCCAACGGGGAAACAGACTTGATTCAGCAGCCATGCCCTACCAGAAGATCATCAGAATGGCTACCGTTGAGGGAGCCCAAGCGCTTGGTTTCGAAGACGTAGGATCTATTGAACCCGGAAAGAAAGCGGACATAGTTATTGTGAACCTTAACGTCCCAAAGCTACAACCAGTAATAACTCACGGAATATTCGCAAACCTACTTCCAAATCTGGTATATTCAGCTCATGGCGACGTCGTGGACACTGTCATAATCGACGGAAAGATAGTCATGCAAAACAAGGTCATCAAGACTATGGATGAGGAGAAGGCACTGGAACGAGCTGCAAGATCTGCCGAGACATTGTTCGAGCAAATGAATCAACTAGTATAGCGACAACTACTTCGAAGAACCAATGTTCGGCGCTGAGGAATGCCAAACAAACCGAATTCTGGTTTTGGCTAAAAGCTCATACGAACCGAAATTAGAGGAATGGCAGCGTGCGGTCATTGTTGACATACGAAACTAAGAACGCCGATCAACTCAAAACTCAGCTAAGGGACGATTACGTTAACACACGAAGTTTTGCCGATCGCCTTCGTAGAGAGTTCGACTACGTATGGAAGAAGATTGACGTCCACCCGTTCCTAGTGGAGTTAGAAAACGGAAAATTACCAATAAGCAAGTACAAGACATATGCGTTGCAGAATTACTTCTACCTAATTGAAGAGCATAGAAGCGCCAGCGCCGCAATCGCCAGAGCACACACCAGCGCGGATGTACTTCTGCTTAGAAAATGGGGGAAATACTTCGAACCTGAGTTTGAGAGATACGTAGGTATAATGAGAGCTGTTGGTATCACCGAGGAAGAGCTTGAACGCGTAACCATGGATCCTAGGATTCCACTACCGGCGGCACGGGCCTACGTAGATTTCACATACAAAACATACTGCACAGGCACTATGGGGGAACTGGCAGCTTGTCTTCTTCCATGCGCTTGGTCTTACTCAATTCGAGAAGTTGGCGGATTAGGGTGTGCGCCGAGAATTGCCAAAGGTCTTGGTGATCATTATGGCGTGGACAGAGAAGTTGCTTTTGCATATGGCAATTACGCATCGGAAAAACCGAATTTCCTCGAGTTAATTTCTCTCAAAGAAACGATCTCGAAGGAGACCCAGGAAGGTAGTGATGAGCTAGCCGTGAGGATTAGGGAGATTTTCCGTAGATGTAGCGAATACGAGTATATTTGGTGGGATTTAGCCTACAAGCATGATCCCAACAAAGAGAGGGAGCTAGGATCATTTTTCTGAGTGACCTCTCGATCTATCACAATTGTGTTGATAATGTGAAGTCCCGGCCATATCGTGGCAGAACGTACGAAGGGTTAATAATTCTGATACCGAAACCGAAGACAGAACGAGTAATGGCTGTTGGCATACGAAGATAGAACCGCAGACGAATTGATGAATGAGCTGAGGGACCAATTCGTTCAGAGCAAAGGATTCGCAGATACGCTTCGCTCCAACGCCGATCCAATCTGGAGGAGAATCGACAGCCATCCGTTCCTAGTCGAATTAGAGAACGGAAAACTGCCAATCGAAAAGTACAGGACCTATGCTATACAGAACTACTTCTACTTTGCCGAGTCATTTAGAAGCAAATCCGCTGCTGCAGTTAGGGCGCCTACAACAGCAGGAGCGTTAATTTTCAGAGATTGGGCCAGTTACATCGGGCATGAATTTGAGAAATATCTCGCGTTATTAAGAGCCGTGGGCCTAACTGAAGAAAGGTTAAAGCAAGCAACAACCGACCCGACAGTGCCCCTGCCTGCTGCTCGCGCGTACGTTGATTACGTCTTCAAAGTATATTCAACTGGATCTATGGGTGAAATCGCGGCATGCATTCTTCCATGCGCCTGGTCTTATTCACCAAGACAGATCGGAGGTTTAGGCTGTCCCTTGAGGATTGCCAAGGGTCTTGCTGACCATTACGGCGTGGATAGAGGAACGGCGTTGTCTTATGGCACCTACTCTGCCCAGAAGCCCCATCTATTGTACCTGTTATCGCTCAAGAACTATGTAACGGAAGAGGTCAAGAGAGAGAGTCGGGAGACAATCGATCGGATTAGAGATGTCTTTCGAAGGTGCAGCGAATACGAGTACATGTGGTGGGATCTCGCCTACAGGCATGATGTGCAAAAAGACAGGGAGATAGGAGCATATTACTAGCTGCCCTCTTGAATTCAGACCGCTCGGATTTCACCGACAGAGGTAAGTGTTGACTTCCTCACGAAATTTATTCAAAGCTTTTAACGTTGCCACAGAACTCAAACTCCGACTCCCTTGTCTGTTAATCAATCGCCCGATAGGAAATACGCAGTTTGTCTGACTTTTGATTTCGATGCAGTATCATCTTGGTTGGCGCTTGGGTTAACAACTCCGGCTTATCTCTCCAGAGGGGAGTATGGGGCGCGCGTAGGGGTTCCGAGGATTCTTTCTCTTCTGAAGAAATACCAGATACCGGCAACATGGTTCGTCCCCGGACATACGATTGATACATATCCCGAACTCGTGAAAGAGATCAGTCGTGGAGGCCATGAAATTGCTCATCACGGATATTGCCATGAAAACCCTGCGAAACTCAGTGAGCCGGAAGAGAGTGAAATCATACTCAAAGGCATAGAATCAATTCGATCTGTGACCGGACAACCTCCAGCAGGCTATCGTTCGCCTGCTTGGGACGTAAGCAATAATACGATTAGGCTGCTGCGCGATCATGGTTTCAGGTACGACAGCAGCCTAATGGGTAACGACTACACACCATACAAGTGCAGGATAAATGATAAGCCGTGGACAGACAGGGCTGTTGAATTCGGAGAAGAGGTCGACATACTTGAGTTTCCTGTATCATGGTCATTGGACGATTGGCCGCATTTCGAATATGTCTTCTCACCACCCTTTCTCTGGCCTGGTTTGCGTGCAGCGTCTGCAATTCAAGAGAACTGGCTATCTGATTTTGAATACATGTGCGAGAGTGTTTCAGTAGGAGTCTTCGTTCTGACCATGCACCCTCAAGTGATTGCCAGAGGACACCGTATGATGATGCTCGAGAGACTTATTCGAATCATGATTTCAAAGCCGGATGCATATTTCAGTAGACTAGGAGACCTGGTTGATTCATGGAGATAATGCGATCGCGAACTTGCCTAGAACTGCTGGAACGGACTATATTCCTACAGAGAGATTATTGACACCAATTGTATATCGTCAACGCTATTGATTTCGCGGCTATCATTAAATCTGAAATTTCGACATATTCGTTAACGATGTGAGCCTGTCGGAGACTGCCCGGTCCATAAATCACGACCGGTATTCCTGCTCGAGCAAACCAGCCAGCGTCTGTAACGGTAGGTGAGCAGATAATTTCAGCAGCTTTCCCGGTGACATCTTTATGCGCTTGGCTGATAGTTTTCACTCCGATGTGATTGGGGTCTACGTTGGCTGCAGGAAAGATTTCTCCTTTATCTTTCACTAATGATGTTCCACCCCACTTGAATTGAGGTGGGTGATCTTTCAACCATGGATCAGCCTTTGCAGCATGAAGTACTGTTTCCTCGATGTCGCGGGTTACCTCTTCGTAGTCTTCGTTGGGCAAGTAGTGAACGGTTATCCATAGTTTGCATTCGTCTGCTATGAAAGCAGGGTGACGTCCGCCTTCAATGACAGCTGGATTGATGGTTGTTGTACCTACTGGAACCATGGGATGTGATTTCATTACTGCCCAGTGTCTCTCGAGATCTTGCAGTGCTTCGATAATCTTGACCATCTTCTCGATTGCACTTGCACCATCAAGGCCCCCCCCTGCATGGATGCAAAGGCGACGTGCGCCATCGTGGATCGTCTGAGGGCTCTTTATTGTAATCCACCCCGTGATGACTCCACCTTGCCCAGCGATGCTAAACTCTGAAGGTTCCGGAATGAGCGCGAAGTCCGCTTTGTACCCATGTTCGATACAGCGTACGGTCCCAGGTTCGCCTGCCTCTTCGCCAATTACAGACTCGAATATCACGTCTCCGCGGAGTTTGATATTACAGTCCCTTAGTGATCGCAACGCAGCTACGCAGGCCGCAAGCCCCCCCTTCATGTCCGTTGTTCCGCGGCCCCAAATCCTATTGTTTTCAACAGTTGGTTCGAAGGGCGGATGATTCCAGTTCTCGTCCGGTCTAACTTCAGCAACATCGATGTGACCATTCAGGATTATTGATCGGCCTCCGCCTGTTCCTTTCATAGTGCCGACTAAGTCTGGTTCTCCTGGAAAAACATCGAAAAGGTCTGTTGTGAATCCGTTATTTCTGAGTTGTCCAGCAAGCCAGTTCTGTGCTTCGCTAGTGTTCATTCCTGGTGGATTTGCCGTGCTAAACTTCACGAGATCAGACGTAAGTTTGACTAGGAAGTCTCGATTTTTTTCTACTTGAGTGAAGACCCTTTCCTTATCGATCATTGTTACACGTCCAGTCATTTGGCTATTCTTGTAAGCACATCTTTACATGCTTGCGTTGCCTTGTCGATGATCGTATCCTCAGAGAACGTTTTGAGGATGCGGTTCTCCATGACTATCTTGCCGTCGATGATTACTGTATCAACATCGTCACCGTGTGCAGCATAAACTAAGTGTGATAGCACGTTTAGTTGCTTTCCAAGAATGACGGGAGTGAGTCTGAGTTTGTGTGCGTCGACAAGAATTAAGTCCGCTTTCTTTCCTTGTTCTATCGAACCAATTTCCTTATCCATTTGCAGCGCTTTCGCCCCGTTGATGGTTGCCATTTCTAACACTGTTTGAGGTTGCATTAGCGAGGCATCAACTCGATGTGCGCGGTGGATTACCGAAGCCAATTTCATTGCTTCGAATAGGTCAACAGTATTGTTGCATTCAGAATCATCATGACCCAGACCTACTGTGACGCCCGCCGCCTGCAACTCGGGAACTGGACAAATGCCATTACCCAACTTCGCGTTCGAGCCTGGGTCATGTGAGACTGAGGTTGCAGTTTCTTTAAGGAGTCTAATTTCACTCTGAGTTAACCACACGCAATGAGCCGCAACGCAGTCGGGTCCCAGAATTCCAAGATCATATGCGAGCTCAACCGGACGCTTTCCGAATTTCTTCTTGCTCGCTTCGAGTTCGCCTAATGACTCGTTGAGGTGTATGTGAATGCCCACCTTGTTACGATTTGCAACTTCTCTCACTTTACTTAGGAAATCATATGACGATATCGGTACCCATTCTACGCCTATTCTGGTTTGTATTCTGCCGTTGGCTCTGCCTTGCATAACTCGCACGACCTCTTCGTTGTCGCTAAGAGTGTCCAGTTTTTCTGATTCGTCTGCGCAGTCGCATGATAAGACGGCCCTTATTCCTAACGTCTCAGCCGCCTCGCCGCATTTTATCATGTGTCTGTACATATCGTTGGCCGTTGTTGTTCCCGACTTGATGGCCTCACCGTACGTCAGCATTGCAGCCCAGTATGCTTCGTCAGGTTTGAGATTCTGCAGTTTTGGATACCAGAAAGTTTCCAGGTAAGTACCAAGCGGGAGACCGTCAGAAACGCCGCGAGCCAGAGCTGTGTGGTAGTGGAGGTCAATAAGGCCGGGCATAATTATCTTGTTCTTCGCATCGATCGTCTTGTCAACGCGCATCTCTTTGGAGACTTCGTCCGTCTTACCGACTGCGGAGATTCGACCGTCCTTCGTTACGATGGCTCCTTCTTCTATCACTCTACGCTGGGGATCCATTGTGACTATGATGCCATTTCTAATCAGAATCGTCTCTGACATAGTTCATCCACATACGTAGCTATGGAATTGCGACTGATCGGCCGCCAACCAAGCCGTCTTTCAGTGACTCGAGTGCTGACTGCACGCCATCTAAAGCAACACGCTGTGCAACGATTGGTTTTATTTTCCCAGCTTGAGCTAATCTGACAACCGCCCCAAGGTCTTTCTTGGTGTAAGCAACGACGCCCTGGATTTGATTCTCCATAACTACAAGATTCAGAGGTACTACTTCCAGATTGTCTTTAGTATAACCGACGATTGCATACCTTCCTGTCTTTCCAAGGCTGGCGATTGCATTTTGCATGGACACAGATCTTCCCACAAGTTCGAGCGCGACATCAACTCCACGGCCATTAGTGAGTTCTTTCACTTTATCTACTACTTTTTCTGTTTTTGCGTTAATTGCTGCTACAGCACCGAGACGCCGCGCCATTTGCAGCTTATCATCAACGACATCCACCGCCAGCACTTTTGCACCAAAGTTTTTCGCGAGCTGTATTGCGCTTGACCCAAGTCCACCAACTCCATTGATTAGAACTGTTTCGCCTCGTCGAAGGGTCGCGATGTCATGCAACGCATGGTAGCAAGTGGCCACTCCGCATGGGAGTAATGCTCCAGCCTCAAAGCTTATTCCTTTGGGAAGAATCACAAGCGATCTTTGGGGGACCTTGACGTAATCCGCGTATCCCCCATCAATGGTGAAACCGATTTGGTCCAAGTCTGAGCATAAGTTTTCGCGACCCATCTTGCAAAATGCGCATCTCCCGCATGACACACCGTTGTTGACTACAACTCGATCGCCGCGTTTGAATCCTCTAACCTTAGTGCCTAAGAATTCGATCTCTCCCGCAATCTCATGACCTAGGGTAATTGGCAGAGTTCCCTTCCATGGAGCGAGTGTCCCATCCAGGAAATGTAGATCTGTATGGCAGACACCTGCTGCTTTCACTCGAACAATTACGTCTGTGTCTGATGGTTTCGGCATATCTGTATCTTCCACTTTTAGAGGCTGCCCTGCACCGTAGAACCTAACCGCTCTCATGTCCGGATCAGACTGACAAGGATTTGACGAGCATATAATCTGTTCATATATACGATAGCGGGGTTAAACGGTCGAGTAATTACGATATATCGAAATCAATTCGGCTTGAATTTAATATTGCACGGAAGAAAGATACTAGACTCGCGGTTACCGTAGCCCGTATTTAGTCAAGAAAATAAGTGCGTAGGGAGTCATTGCCTCTCGTGAGCGGTTCTATCTCGAGACATCCTCTACCTCAGTATACCAACGTTGTTTGGTACCTATCTTAGAGCGCATCTTCCAGCCCATAGTCTTAGGCTGCCTTTCTATGGCGTCAAGGAGTTTGTCTATTTTGCTCTTGACGACTTGCTGATCGCTTGGTTCGAATATTGGATACTTCTGTGCGGCGTCTCTCACTTTATTGAGATTCTGAGTGACAGTATAATAGAAGCCCCAATCTCGTGATAGTATTCCTGAAACATAGGTTTGGTTTATCGTGTCGTTATCATGCGTGTCTATTTCATGCTCTCGTAACAGTACAAGTGTGTCCTTGAGGTCTTTCTCGTTTATCTCTACGATTTGCATCTTCTCTAGAAGTAAGTCAGCAAGGGAGATCGTTGGAGAGTCAACAGACAATCTCTTCGTGAAATCAATAGTATGGCACATTTGAAGTTTGTCGAAGAAAATGTCTACGTGCATTTTGTTTGTTGGATGTTCAAAAATGTAGCGTGAACTTGAGCTTGTCATGGCGACGGAACGATTTGTTCTATCGTATATGTAGGATTTCTCTTGGAGGAACTCTATGACTTTCTTCTCTTGCTTGCTTAATGCCATGAAGTCTATATCACTTAATTGTCGATTCAACTTGTCAAAGGCGGGCAAGTATTTTGGCGAATGTATCATAATGGCAGTTGCGCCGAGAAGTCTAAGCGTTATGCCGCGTTGATTTGCGTCCTCAACAATCTTTCTTCCTTCGGAGAGTAATTCCTGTGTCAATTAGCGCTTTCCTTGTTTGTTATTCTAAGAGGGGTACGATAATTCTGTGTTTCGACCCCGATCATAACATGGAAAAGAAGGAAAAGTGGAGCGGCCCTAGACAGGGGGCATCTCTTTGAATGC
>Ga0187778_10001717_pt1 | contig 15059 bp, 14 predicted proteins | sample 1015_Q2_SP5_20_M_FD_132418 | JGI IMG/M metagenome (GOLD analysis project Ga0187778, IMG submission 132418) | Tropical peat soil microbial communities from peatlands in Department of Meta, Colombia - 1015_Q2_SP5_20_MG | ecosystem: Environmental > Terrestrial > Soil > Wetlands > Peat | place... | reverse complement strand
AGCTGGCGGCAGAAGATCCGCGAGGCGGCGCTGCGGGAGCGCCTCGTGACCGACGCTCACGCGCCGGACGAGTACCGCGCCGACACCGTGCGCAACCTCGATGCGTGGTACAAGGCCTTCGACGTCAAACCCGGAGAGAAGCTCTACCTCGCCCCGGCCGATCGCGTGCGGGTGTGGTGAGCGGCGCTCGAGCGCTACGCGCCCCGCTGCAGGGGCGCGAAATACACGAGCGAGCGGTAGGGGTAGACGATCTCGCCGTTCCTCTGGTGACGGTCGAACACGCGGTGCAGCGCGGCGATCATCGGCGCGTGCCGCGGCTGACTGGGCTCGGGTGCGTAGGATGAGGACATCAACCGCCCTTTGAGACCCTCGAAGTCGAGCCGCTGTTGGTTCGGGAACGTCGCGAGCTCCAGCGCGCCGCCGAAGAACGCCCGCATGCTCGCCTCGTTGGCGCGGCTCGCGGTGATCTTCGCGTACTCGGCAGCGTGCTCGAGCAGCACGCCCTCGAGATCGGCGAGGAACGCATCGGCCTCGACCGGCCGCTCGTTCCACAGCAGCGCGCCGCAGCCGCCGCGCCGCACGATGCGCAGCGCCTCCGCGCGCGCGCGCGGCACGTCGAACCAGTGGAACGCCTGCCCCGCCACCAGGAGGTCGACGCTCGAGGGCGGCAGCGTCGTCGCCTCCGCAGTGCCTTTGACGCTCACAAAACGGGAGTGGCCGCCGAGGTGCGCCTCGGCGGCCGCGCGCATGCCGTCGTTCGGCTCTACGGCGTAGACCTGCGCGCCGGTGGCGAGAAGCTGCTCGGTCAGGATGCCGGTACCCGAGCCCAAGTCGGCCGCGACGCTGGCAGCGCTGAGCCCACAACGCTCGGCAAGGAGCTCGATGGCCGCCAGCGGATAGCTCGGGCGGTAGCGCACGTAGCTCTCGACGCGGCTCGAGAAGCGCTCGGTCGGGTGCATCAGCCGTGCCCGCGCCACGGATCGCATCGGCGGCGTCGCACGCGTGGCTGTACCGGCCGGCTCCCGACACAGTAGGCACCTCTCGGCGGGCGCGCGTCTCTCCATAATGGCATACGGACACGGTAGCGTATTCGCGTGACAATCACACTTCGGGGCACGCCATGACCGCTCCCTACAGGCATATCGAGACGCAGCTGGTGCACGCCGGCGAGCCGCTGCCGCGTATTGCCGGCGCCGTGGAGATGCCGATCTTCCAGTCGGCGACCTTCGAGTACGCCGGCGAAGGCAGCTACCACGACCTGCGGTACCTGCGCATCAACAACACCCCGAGCCAGCTCGCGCTGCACGGCAAGATCGCAGCGCTCGAGAATGCGCAGGCCGCGCTCGTCAGCGCAAGCGGCATGGCGGCGATCTCGACGACGCTGCTCGCCACGCTCGCGGCCGGCGATCACCTGCTGGCGCAGAGCTGCCTCTACGGCGGAACGCACGATCTCGTCACGAGCGAGCTGCCGAGGCTCGGCATCGCCTGCGACTTTATCGATGCGCAGCGGCGGGACTCCTGGCCCGCGCTGCTCCGACGGAGCACGCGCGCCATCTACGTCGAGGCCATGACCAACCCGCTCCTCGAGGTGGGCGATCTCGAGGGCGTGGTGCAGTTCGCGCGCGCCCATGGACTCCTCTCCATCATCGACAACACGCTCGCCACGCCGGTCAACTTCCGTCCCCTCGACGTGGGCTTCGACCTGTCGGTGCACAGTGCCACCAAGTACCTGAACGGGCATTCCGACATCGTGGCCGGGGCCGTCGCGGGCGCTGCCGCGACCATCGAGTGCATCCGCCACAAGGCCAACCACCTCGGCGGCTGCCTCGACCCTCACGCCGCGTTCCTGCTGAAGCGGGGCTTGAAGACGCTGGCGCTGCGCGTGCGCTTCCAGAACGAGAGCACGCTCAAGATCGCGCAGTTCCTCGAGGCTCACCCCGCAGTGGCGCGCGTGAACTACGCCGGACTCGAGTCGCACCCGCAACACGCGCGCGCCCGGCGGTTGTTCACGGGCTTTGGCGGGCTCTTGAGCTTCGAGCTCAAGGGTCCGGTGAGCCGTGCCGAGGAGTTCGCGCACCGCGTGCGCATCCCCACGGTGGCGCCGAGCCTCGGGGGCGTGCATACGCTGCTGACGCGTCCTGCGACCACCTCGCACGCCGGGCTCTCGCGCGCGGATCGCGAACGGCTCGGGATCGGCGAGAACCTGCTGCGGCTCTCGGTCGGGATCGAGGCTACCGAGGATCTGCTCGAGGACTTGCGGCAGGCGCTCGGGTGAGGCTCGTGACAGCAAGCACCGGGTGGCGCGTCACGGCCTGCGCTGCCATCGTTACCGCACCCATTGCCGTCCGCTGACCCAACACCATGTCGCAGCCTGAGGTCACCAATGCCGCAACTCCCCTCGCCACCGCCGCGCGGCTGCCGGCCGCCGCCGGCGCTGCGGAGCTATCGCCCTGGCGCACGCCGATCGAGCTCACGGCGCTCGGTGCCGTGTGGGGAGGCTCGTTTCTCTTCATGCGCATTGCGGCGGGTGACTTCGGCTTCATTCCGCTCGTTGAAGTGCGCCTCGCGCTCGGGGCGCTCGCCCTCACGCCGTTCCTGTGGCGCGCCCGGGCACAATTCACGTGCGCCCTGTGGCTCAAGGTCGCCGGCATCGCGCTCGTGAACTCGGTGCTGCCCTTCGTGCTTTTTGCGTGGGGCGCCGAGCGTGCACCGGCCGGCATCGGTGCCATCACCAACGCCATGACCGTCATGTTCGCCGCGCTGGTGGCCTTCCTCTTTTATGGCGAGCAGATCGGCGCGCGGCGCATAGTGGGGCTCGTCGCCGGGTTCGTCGGCGTCACCATACTCGCGAGCGGCAAGGTCGCCGGCGCGAGCGTCGGCAGCGCGGCGCTCGCCGGCACGGCCGCTTCGCTCTGCTACGGCTTCGGCATCAACCTGGTGCGCCATCACCTGACGGGCTACCCGGCGGCGGCGGTCGCGGCCGCGAACCTCGGCGCGGGCGCACTGCTCCTCTCGCCGCTTGCGATCTATACCTGGCCGCACCATCCGCTCGCCGCCGTTTCCTGGCTGAGCGCGGTGCTCCTCGGGGTGCTCTGCACGGGGATCGCCTTTGTGTTCTATTACCGCCTGATCGCGCGCATCGGCGCGCCACGCACGGCGACCGTCACTTACCTGATACCCTTGTTCGGCGTGATCTGGGCCTGGCTGCTGCTCGGTGAGCCGCTGACCGTCACGATGGCGCTCGCTGGAGCGCTCATTCTCGCGGGAGTCGCCTTGAGCCTGCAGCGCACGCGCGGAGCTTAGAAGGTTGAGGATTGGTGCAGGAGCGAAGCCGAGCGCTTGAGTTTCCGAATCTGCTGAACGCTCGCGACCTGGGCGGCTATCCAACCACCGATGGCACGCACACCCGCTGGCGGTCACTCCTGCGCGCCGATGACCTTTCGCAGTTGAGCGCCGAGGGTCTTGCTGCGCTCGCCGACTACGGCGTGCGCACCGTCCTCGATCTGCGCTGGCCGGAGGAAGCCGCACGTTACCCGAGCCCACTTCCGGCCGCGCTGCCCGAGGTGCGCTACGCGCGCATCTCGCTCCTGACGCACACCGAGGACGAGTGGCGGCTGCGCAGCCGCGATGCGGCCAAGGAGCTGTGGAAATGCGCCGTGCTCGAGCACGTGCGCCACGAGCTGCGTCACGTGCTCAGCTTCATCGCCGCAGCCCCTCCCGAGCCACTGCTCTTTCACTGTGTCGCCGGCAAGGACCGCACGGGCCTCGTCGCCGCGCTCCTCCTGGCACTCGCCGACGTCACCCCCGAGGCGATCGCCGGCGACTACTGCGCGAGCAGCGAGAACCTGCGCGAGGGGTACCTCAAGCGCTATGCCGACAGCGAGCCCGCGCGCATCCTCGATGCGCTGCGCTGTCCCGAGGAAGGCGCCTACAACATGCTCGCATTCCTCGAGCGCTTGGGCGGCGTGCGCGCCTATCTCGCGCAGATCGGCCTGTGGGAAGATGAGATCGAGCGACTGCGTGCGCGGCTGCGCAGCTGACGCAGCGTCGCGGTGATTCACGCACCGTTCAGTGCCCGGGCAGGATACTCACCATCGCACCGGTTTGAACGCGCTCCCGAGCGGCCCCGCGTTTGGTCTGCCAGGGCACATTTCAAGCACGCTGGGATTTGAGTTCGTCACTCCGGTGCGCTCCCCTCGCGCTATGCTTGCGCCCGGATCATACGAACGCGCCGGAGCTCGCCGCATGGAAATCACCGGAGGCTGCCTGTGCAAGGCGGTCCGTTACTCGATCAGTGCCGCGCCCATCGTCACGCGCACCTGCTGGTGCCGCGTGTGCCAGTACATCGGCGCCGGCAGCGCAACGGTCAACGTCTGTTTCCCGAGCGAGGCGCTGCGTGTCAGCGGCGAGCTGCGTGACTTCAGCATGGTGGCCGACAGCGGCAACGTGGCGCACCGCCGGTTCTGTCCCACCTGTGGGACGCACCTCTTCAGTGCATCAGAAGCGCGACCCCATCTCGTCTTCGTGCGCGCGGGGTCGCTCGATAACCCGGAGGCGGCGAAGCCCGCCGTGACCATCTGGACGACGAGCGCGCCGAGCTGGGCGTGTTTCGACGAGCGCATTCCGAAGGTTGAGCGGCAGCCCCCGCCGGCCGCCTGAGCGAGCCGTGCATCGCACCGCCTAGTGAAGACCGAGTGCCGCCCGCAGCTGCGGCGCGGTCAGCAGCCGCGTATAGACGCTCGTGCCGACGTCGAACTCGCGCGCCCGCGACAGCGGGCCGACCACCACCGGAGCGAACCCGGCATCGATGACGAGCCGCTGTGCCACGGCGAGCGCCTCGGCGTCATCGCCTGCGAGCGGAATCGCGATGGGCTCGCCTTTGCGGTGCGCCTCGCTGCGCAGATCGCCGGAGTTGATGGCATTGAACGCCCGCACCAGGCGCACGCCCGGCAGGAATTCGGCGGAAGCCGCGCCGGTGCCCTTCCGGCGCGCCGCCACCGCCATCTCGCCGTCGCGCTGCGGATAGGGATTGCCAGTTTCAAGCACGATCTTGCCGGCGAGCTCGGACTTGAGATCCCGGCCGATCTGCGGCAAAGCGCCGTAGGGGACGGAGATGAGCACCACCGGGCCAAAGAGCGCCGCCTCGCGCGGTGTCCCGACATGCGCCTTGGCCCCGAGCGAGGCGGCGAGCGGCTCGAGCTCGTCGGGATGACGCGAGGACAGGAGCACCTCATGGCCAGCCTGCACCCAGAGTGTCGCGAGTGTGCCCCCGATGTGCCCCGCCCCGATGATGCCGATCCGCGCCGTAAGCTCAGGCGCAGGCGTCGTGTCGGCAGCGCTCGTCTTGGTTATCACGAGCGGCATTACGCAGACCACGAGCGCAAGCGCTGCGGTAAGCCTCGAGCTCCGCCAACGCGCACGTCCATGCGTTACTTGGGTGAGAACTCCACCTGGGTCTTCCACTGGCGAAGCGCCGGATCATCCGTTTCGATCACCAGTGTACCGCGGGCACGCGGTGTTGCCGATGCCAGGCGAACGTCGACGAGATCGCCGCAGCGCGCCGCGAGCGGCAGCGCCGTCAACACCGAGATCGAGCGGGCCGCAGCGATGTCCTCGGGGCTCGATCCGAGAGGCTCGATGTGCGCGGCAGTGATCTCGACCGCCGGCACGGTAACGAAGCGGTAGTGGACCGCGCCCTGCCAGCCACCTTTGGGCGCGGGACCGGTACTGTCGAAGCGCGCCGTGCGCACGGGCGCTGGCTCGATCAGCCTGATCTGCCGCGGCTGCGGCGGCTGCAGCCTCTGGTTCAGCTCGAAGAGCTGCTTCCATCCGACGAGCAGTTGCAGCGGGAAGCCGCCCTGACAGCGCACCGAGTAGAACCCGTGCCAGTGCGAGCCGTCGCCGCTCGGGGTCAGCTCGATACGCTGCTTGCCGACGACCGCAAACACGAACACCGAGCCGGGCGTCACCAGCAGATCGCGCGTGACGGTGGCCGACACCTCGTAGAGGCCGATGTCGTGGTTGGCGGGAAATTCCGCGGGCGTCGTATCGCGCACCTGCACGTCGCAGGCGGCAAGCGCCAGCGCCAGCAGTACTCCCGTCAGCCGGTTGAGTGTGCGCATGCTGCCAAAGCGACGCGAGCGCCAGCCGCCGCTGGCGGCGCTGTTGTCAGGATGTCAGCCTACCGTGCGCGGCGGCGCGCCGCCAGCGGCAGCATCCGTCGGGACGTCGCAGGAGCGCGCCCGGGACGGCAAAAGCCGGTTATTTCTTGCGCCGTGCCCCGGACCGCTTCGCGGCGCGGAAGGAAATTCCGGCGCGCATGGCCTTCTGCTGGACCGCTGCGGCGGTCCGCCCAAGCTTCTTGGCGACCTGTCCGGTCGGGGTTCCTGACTTCGCGAGCGCCCTGAGCGTCGCCAGTTCACGGGCGCTCCAGGAGGCGCCGTCGTTCGGTGGACGTCGTGCCATCATTCTTACTCCGCCAATATCACCTAACAAAAGATCCGGACGGCGGATCATACACCGATCAGCGGCCGCGCGCTTGTGTGCTTGCGACCCGTTGCATGTTGGAAAAGGGGGCTGTTACCCGACTGTAGCCGAACGGCCGATGATCCAGCCGCCATGTTGCCCCGCAGGCCGGTAAGGCCGCGAGACACGACACCAACTTGTAACTGCAACTGACAGCGGCGGCATGCAAAGCCAGCGCCTGCGCCCGCTGCTGCAGGCCAACAACAAACTGTTGGTCGTCGGTTTACCCGTCGGCGTTCGCCGACAGACTTGACTTTGACTCACAGGCACCTGGCGGACTTCCCGGGACCGCAGCAAGCGCGAGCCGGCCGTGTCAGCGGAGCCGGCGCGGGCCTACTGGACGATGATCGTTCCAACCATGCGCGACTGGATCGGGCACGCGTAGTGGTAGATCCCCGGCTTTTCGCAGCGGAACGACAAGCTCTCTTTGGTGTCGCTGGCAGCGGAACGAAACAGTTCCCTGTCGCTGACGATCGTGTGTGGCTCCTCGTCCTTGATTTGTCCAGGTAACGGTCGAGCCGGCTTTGACCGTGAGCGCCAGGAGTCGAGTTGTTGCCATGTGCGTATCCTCAGGCAACAGCCGCAGCCTCAGCGGCGGCCGTCGGCGCGCAGGCTCGCGGCGTGGACGGTGTTCGAGAGCAGCATCGCGATCGTCATGGGGCCTAAGCCGCCCGGGACCGGCGTGATCCAGGCGGCACGCGCGGCGGCGCTCTCGAACTCGACGTCCCCCACGAGCCGCCCGTCGGCGGTGCGGTTGATGCCGACGTCGAATACCGCCGCCCCGGGACGGACCCACTCTCCGGGGACGAAGCCCGGTTTGCCGACCGCCACCACCAGAACCTCCGCCCGCTCGACCTCGGCCCGCAGATCCCGTGTTCCCGTGTGGCACACGGTGACGGTCGCGCGCGCGAGCAGCAGCTCGAGTGCCATCGGCCGGCCGACGATGTTCGAGGCGCCGACGACGGTTGCGCTCTTGCCGGTGAGGGAAATGCCGTATTCCTGCGCGAGGCGGATGACGCCGAAGGGCGTACAGGGACGCAGCCGCGGGCGCTTCTGCGCCAGGAGCCCGGTGTTGAGCGGATGAAACCCGTCGACGTCCTTCGCCGGGTCGACGCTGTCCATGACGCGATCGGCATTCACGCCCTTCGGCAGCGGCAGCTGCACCAGGATCCCGTCGACACGCTCATCGCGGTTGAGCGCGGCGACGAGCGCCAGGATCTCGTCCTCGCTCGCAGACAACGGCAGGTCAAAGGCGAACGACTCGATGCCGGCCTCGACCGAGGAGCGACGCTTGTTGCGCACGTAGACGCTGGACGCCGGGTCCTCACCTACCTGCACCACCGCGAGCCCGGGTGAGCGCCCGTGGCGCACGGCAAAGGCCGCGGCGCGCTGCGCCACCTCGGTGCGTACCTTCGCTGCGACCGCCTTGCCATCGAGGAGCAGCGCCCCGCCGCCGGCACGCGTGTCGAGTGATCGGGCACTCATCGTCAGTATCGGTAGTGGTCGGGCTTGAAGGGCCCGGTCTTGTCGACGCCGATGTAGCGCGCCTGGGCGTCGGTGAGCGCCGTCAGCTCGACGTTGAGCTTCTTCAGCTGCAGCCGCGCAACCTTCTCGTCGAGGAGCTTCGGCAGCACGTAGACCCCGATTCCGTACTTGTCCGTCTGCGTGAAGAGCTCCACCTGGGCGATCACCTGGTTGGCGAAACTCGAGCTCATCACGTAGCTCGGGTGCCCGGTGCCGCAGCCGAGGTTCACCAGGCGCCCTTCCGCGAGCAGGATCAGCCGCCGGCCGTCGGGCAGGATGATGTGGTCGACCTGCGGCTTGATGTTCTCCCAGCGGTATTGCTTGAGGCTCGCGACGTCGATCTCGCTGTCGAAGTGGCCGATGTTGCACACGATGACGTTGTGCTTCATGCGCACCATGTGCGCGTGCGTGATCACGTGGTAGTTGCCGGTGGCGGTCACGAAGATGTCGGCCTTGTCGGCGGCGTAGTCCATGGTGACCACGCGGTAGCCTTCCATGGCCGCCTGCAGCGCGCAGATCGGGTCGATCTCGGTGACCCACACCTGCGCCGAGAGCGCGCGCAGCGCCTGCGCGCAGCCCTTGCCGACGTCGCCGTAGCCGCACACCACGGCGATCTTGCCCGCCACCATGACGTCGGTGGCGCGCTTGACTGCATCCACGAGCGACTCGCGGCAGCCGTAGAGGTTGTCGAACTTGCTCTTGGTCACCGAGTCGTTCACGTTGATCGCGGGGAAGGCGAGGCGCCCCTCCTTGGCCATCTGGTAGAGCCGCTTGACGCCGGTCGTGGTCTCCTCGGTCACGCCGCGGATGTGGCGGATGCGCATCGAATACCACTGCGGATCGCTCTTGAGGCGCGCGCGGATCGCGGCAAAGAGCGCCGTCTCCTCGTCGTTGGCCGGCTTGGCCGTCACCGAAGCATCGCTCTCGGCGTGCACCCCGAGGTGCAGCAGCAGGGTCGCATCGCCGCCGTCGTCGAGGATCATGTTGGAGTTCCCGCCATCGGGCCAGTCGAAGATGCGGTGGGTGTAATCCCAGTAATCCGCGAGTGACTCGCCCTTCCAGGCGAACACCGCCGTGCCGCGCGTTGCGATCGCCGCGGCCGCGTGGTCCTGCGTGGAGAAGATGTTGCAGGACGCCCAGCGCACCTCGGCGCCGAGCGCCTGCAGCGTCTCGATCAGCACCGCTGTCTGGATGGTCATGTGGAGCGAGCCCGAGATGCGCGCGCCGCGCAGCGGCTGCGTGGCGGCGAACTCCTCGCGGATCGCCATGAGACCGGGCATCTCGGTCTCGGCGATGGCGATTTCCTTGCGTCCGAAGTCGGCCAGCGAGAGGTCGGCGACCTTGTAATCCTCGCGCGCGGCGGGCTTTGATTTCAGTGTGGCGTTCATGCGTTGTGCTCCTCAACAGCAGTGAGCGCCGTGTCAGTGTTCCGACGTCTGCTGAGCCTGGCGGGCCACGCCCGTCGCAACGCTCCTCAGCAGCCGTCGCTGCAGCCGCTGTGGCTGCCGGTGGGGGTTGTCAGTTTACGCCGCGCGTGTCCCCTTGGCCTCGGCGGCCAGTGTCGCGGCGAGGTCGGTGCGCTCCCAGGTGAACTCCGGCTCGGTGCGGCCGAAGTGCCCGTAGGCGGCGGTCTTCTGATAGATCGGGCGCAGGAGGTCGAGCATCTCGCGCAGCCCGTAGGGGGTCAGGTCGAAGTGCTTGCGCACGATCTGCGTGAGGTGCTCGCGCGAGAGGCGGCTGGTGCCGAACGTCTCCACCATGATGGAGGTCGGCTCAGCCACCCCGATCGCATAGGACACCTGCACCTCGCAGCGCTCGGCAAGTCCCGCCGCCACGATGTTCTTGGCGACGTAGCGCGCGGCGTAGGCGGCGGAGCGGTCCACCTTGGACGGGTCCTTGCCGGAGAAGGCGCCGCCGCCGTGGCGCGCGTAGCCGCCATAGGTGTCGACGATGATCTTGCGCCCGGTGAGCCCGCAGTCGCCGACCGGGCCGCCGATGACGAAGCGCCCGGTGGGATTGATGTGGTACCTGGTGCGCTTGTCGAGCCACTTCTGCGGCAGCACGGGCTTGAGGATCTCTTCCATCACCGCCTCGCGCAGCACCTTGGTCGACACCTCGGGGCTGTGCTGCGTGGACAGCACCACCGCCTCGATGCCGACGGGCTCGTGATCCTCGTAGCGCAGCGTCACCTGGCTCTTCGCGTCCGGGCGCAGCCACGTGAGCTTGCCGGCCTTGCGCACCTGCGCCTGGCGCTTGACGAGACGGTGGGCAATCGTGATCGGCGCGGGCATCAACACGTCGGTCTCGTTGGTCGCGTAGCCGAACATCAGCCCCTGGTCGCCCGCGCCCTGCTTGCGCTCGTCCTTGCGGTCGACGCCCTGGGCAATGTCAGGAGACTGCTTGCCGATGATGTTGAGCACGCCGCAGCTCGCGCCATCGAAGCCCATGTCGGAGGAGTCGTAGCCAATGTCGAGCACCGTCTTGCGCACCAGTGCTTCGACGTCCACCCAGGCGCTGGTCGTGACCTCGCCGGCGACGATCACGACTCCGGTCTTGACCAGCGTCTCGCAGGCGACGCGGCCGCGGGCGTCTTCCCTGAGGATCGCATCCAGCATGGCGTCCGAGATCTGATCCGCGACCTTGTCCGGATGGCCTTCGGAGACCGACTCGGAGGTAAAGAGATAGTCATTCGCCATGGGTTCCTGCCGTGCGCGCCTTGGGGGGGGGTGGACCATATCAGTTTAACCCAGGTCGTCCGGCCCCTGCTGCGCGGCGATCAAGAGCCGGCGCGCGGTACCCGTCCGGCGGGGCGCCGCGTTGCGACATATTCAGGACCGCCCGTTCCACAGCCGCGCCGCAAACTCCTCGCGCGTGAAACGGTGATTCTGCGTGCCGCGCGATTCGATCTTGATCGCCCCGAGGAGCGAGGCGATGCGGCCGGTCTCGAGCCAGTCGAGACCGTGCATGAGCCCGTGCAGGAGGCCGGCGCGGTAGGCATCGCCGCAACCCGTCGGGTCCACCACCGCGCGCGCCGGCGCCGCCGGGATCGTCAGCTCTTCACCGCTGGTATAAATCGTCGAGCCGGCCGCGCCGCGCGTGACGATGAGCGCCTCGACGCGCGCGGTGAGCTCGCTCACATCCCAGCCGGTCTTCTGCTGCACCAGCTGCCACTCGTAATCGTTGAGCGCCACCCAGCGCGCCTGCGAGATGAAGCGCTTGAGCTCCGCTGGGCCGAACATCGGCAACCCCTGGCCCGGATCGAAGACGAAGGGAATGCCGGCGGCGGCGAACTGCGCCGCGTGCTCGATCATGCCGTCCCGGCCGTCGGGCGCCACGATGCCGATGGCGATGTCGAGCGCGTCGCTCACGCGGTTGGCGTGTGCGTGCTGCATGGCACCGGGATGGAACGCGGTGATCTGGTTGTCGTCGAGATCGGTGGTGATGAAGGCCTGCGCGGTGAGCTCGCTGTCGATCACCCGCACGTGATCGGTGGGGACGCCCGAGTGCACGAGCCACTCCCGGTAGGGCGCGAAATCGCGCCCCACCGTCGCCATCGGCACGCCGGTATCGCCGAGGAGCCTGAGGTTATAGGCGATGTTGCCAGCGCAGCCGCCGAACTCGCGGCGCATCTGCGGCACGAGGAACGACACGTTCAGGATGTGAATCTTGTCGGGCAGGATGTGATTGGCGAAGCGGTCGCCGAACACCATGATGGTGTCGAAGGCGAGTGAGCCGCAGATCAACGCACGCCGGGGGAGCGGCGCGCCGGAGCTCATGCTCCCACGCCCTTGGTGGGCGCGGCCGGGGGCGGCGCCGCCCCCGCTGGCGCTGCCGGCGCGGCCTTGCTCGCGGCGTGCAGGAGCGCCACGGCGGCCTTGGCGGTGTCGGAGAGTCCCGCCCCTTGCCGCTCCTCGTAGTACTTCAGCATCTGCGCGCGCATGCGCGGCTCCCAGTAACGCTTGAGGTGAGTGGCGACGTCGCGCGCGGCGGCATCCGCATCCGTGGTGCCGGCGAAGAAATCGCCGATCTCGTTCGCCATCTTGATGAGCAGATCGATGTTCATAAGGCCTCGCTCACTCAACGGAGCCGGTGCGCATGCGCGTAGACCACGTGCTGGTCGGCACGCGCGAAGGCGACCAGGGTGAGGCCGCAGCGCTCGGCCAGGCGCACCGCGAACGCCGTCGGCGCCGACAGCGCAACCAGCAGCGCAATACCGACGGTGGCACACTTCTGCACCATCTCGTAGCTCGCGCGGCTCGTGATCAGCATGTACCCGGCGGCAAAGTCGGCCTGCGCCCGCGCGAGCGCGCCGATCGTCTTGTCGAGCGCATTGTGCCGGCCGACATCCTCGCGTACCAGCTGGATGCCGCTGCCCGGCACCACCCAGGCCGCCGCGTGGACGCTGCCCGTGCGGGCGTTGATGGGCTGGCGTGTCCCGAGCTGGGCGATCGCCGCGTGCAGCTGCGCGGCCGTGACGGTGACGCCCGGTGGAACCGGTCCGCACTCGCGGATGGCATCCGCGGCGCTCTCCGCACCGCACAGCCCGCAGCCGGTGCGACCGGCGAGGTTGCGCCGGCGCTGCAGGAGCTGCGTGAAGCGCTCCCACGCGACCGTGATCTTCACGTCCGCCGAATGCTCGCCCTGCACCACCTCGACGCCGCGGATCTCCTCCGCCCGCGCCACGAGTCCCTCGCTCAGCGTGAAGCCGACGCCGTAGTCCTCGAGATCCGCCGGAGTCGCGAGCATCACGACGTGCGGCACGTCGTGGTAGACGAGCGCTACCGGCATCTCCTCCGCCACGAGGTCCGTGGTGTGCTCGACCGTGCCGCGCTTCCAGCGCTCGACGGCCACCTGCGCGGCCACCGGCGCGCCGGCCGCGGCCGGCGGCGGCTGCACCGCGCTCACTTCCGCAGGCGGCGATGAGGTTGGATTGCTCAGGCGGGCGCGCGATCCTTGCTGCGCTTGCGCTGCGGATGCGGCAGCGACCGCTCGGCCTCGGCGCGCTTCTGCCAGGCTTCCTTCTGGTTGACGAGCACCACCTCGACGGCCGTCACCTTGTACTCCGGACAGTTGGTCGCCCAGTCCGAGTTCTCGGTCGTGACCACGTTGGCGTTGGTCTCCGGGAAGTGGAACGTGGTGTATACGACGCCCGGGGCGATCTTCTCGGACACCTTGGCGCGCAGCACCGTCTCGCCGGCGCGGCTGGTGAGTCCCACCCAGTCGCCGTCCTCGATGCCGCGGACCTCGGCATCGTGCGGGTGGATCTCGAGGACGTCCTCGGCGTGCCAGACGACGTTGCCGGTGCGGCGGGTCTGCGCCCCGACGTTGTACTGCGTGAGGATGCGACCGGTGGTGAGAATCAGCGGGAAGCGGCTCGAGGAGCGCTCGCTGGTCGGCACGTACTCGGTCGGCCAGAACTTGCCCTTGCCGCGCACGAATTGCCCGATGTGCATGGTCGGCGTGCCCTCGGGCGCCGCGTCGTTGACCGGCCACTGGAGGCTGCCGTACTGGTCGAGCTTCTCGAACGTCATGGCGGTAAAGGTCGGCGTGAGCCGCGCGATCTCCTCCATGATCTCGCTCGCATGGTTGTAGTGCATCGGGTAGCCGAGAGCATCGGCGAGGAGACAGGTGATCTCCCAGTCCTGGTAACCGGCGAGCGGCTTGATGATCTTGCGCACTCGCCCGACGCGCCGCTCCGCGTTGGTGAAGGTGCCGTCCTTCTCGAGGAACGAGGAGCCCGGCAGGAACACGTGCGCGAACTTCGCGGTCTCGTTGAGGAAGAGGTCCTGGACGATGCAGCACTCGAGCGATGCCATGGCAGCGTTGACGTGGTGCGAGTTGGGATCCGACTGCACGAAGTCCTCGCCCTGCACGTACATCGCCTTGAACGTGCCGTCGAGCGCCGCCTCGAACATGTTGGGGATGCGCAGGCCGGGCTCCGACTGCAGCGACACGCCCCAGGCGTCCTCGAAGGACTTGCGGACTTCCTCGTTGGACACGTGCCGGTAGGCACTGAATTCGTGCGGGAAGGAGCCCATGTCGCACGAGCCCTGGACGTTGTTCTGACCCCGCAGCGGCTGCACGCCGACGCCCTCGCGGCCGAGGTTGCCGGTGGCCATGGCGAGATTGGCGATGCCCATCACCGCGGTCGTCCCCTGGCTGTGCTCGGTGACGCCGAGGCCGTAGTAGATGGCGGCATTGCCGGCCTTCGCGTAGAGCCGCGCTGCATGGCGCACGCGCTCGGCAGGCACGCCGGTGATGCCCTCGGTGGCCTCCGGCGAATTGCGCGCCGCGGCGACGAACGCCCTCCACTTGGCGTAGGAATCGCTCTCACAGCGTTTCGCCACGTAGTCCTCCTTGGTGAGCCCCTCGGTGACGACGACGTGCGCGAGCGCATTGAGGAGCGCGACGTTGGTGCCGGGCTTGAGCTGCAGGTGCTCGTCCGCCTCGACGTGCGGCGAGCGCACGAGCCCGGTCTGGCGCGGATCGGCGATGATCAGCTTCGCGCCCTGACGCAGCCGGCGCTTCAACTGCGAGGCGAATACCGGGTGCCCGTCGGTGGGGTTCGCCCCGATGATGAGGATCGTGTCCGCCTTCATGACGGAATCGAACGCCTGGGTGCCGGCCGACTCACCGAGGGTGTTCTTCAGGCCATAGCCGGTCGGCGAATGACACACGCGCGCGCAGGTGTCGACGTTGTTGTTGCCGAACGCCGCACGCACCAGCTTCTGCACGAGGAACGTCTCCTCGTTGGTGCAGCGCGAGGAAGTGATGCCGCCGACGGAGTCGCGGCCGTACTTCGCCTGGATGCGCTTGATCTCGCTCGCGGCGTAGCCGATGGCCTCCTGCCACGACACCTCACGCCATTCGTCGCGGATGCTCTTGCGGATCATGGGCTTCAGCACCCGGTCGCTGTGCGCGGCATACCCCCAGGCGAAGCGCCCCTTGACGCAGGCGTGGCCGTGGTTGGCCTTGCCGGCGCGATCGGGCGTCATGCGCACCACCTCCGT
>Ga0187778_10001716_pt1 | contig 15064 bp, 14 predicted proteins | sample 1015_Q2_SP5_20_M_FD_132418 | JGI IMG/M metagenome (GOLD analysis project Ga0187778, IMG submission 132418) | Tropical peat soil microbial communities from peatlands in Department of Meta, Colombia - 1015_Q2_SP5_20_MG | ecosystem: Environmental > Terrestrial > Soil > Wetlands > Peat | place... | reverse complement strand
TGCCACCTTGCGAAAGTGCGGCGGCCAGGGTGCGTCGCCGAGACCGGCAGCCTCATCTCTTTCGGCCAGCTCAAGCAATTTTTCAAGCGAACCAGCCGCCGTATCCATGGAAGCGTGGGGATCACCGATTTTCGCGAAGCGCTCGGGAATGGTGAACATCGTGAAATCGGCTGGGTCACTGTCAGGAACCTCGTGCCAGTCAAGTGGTGCCGACACACGGGCGTCAGGGAGTGGACGTACCGAATACGCAGAGCACGTGGTTCGGTCTTTCGCATTCTGGTTGTAATCGAGGAACACCCCATGACGCTCTTCCTTCCACCATTTCGAAGTGGCTAGGTGAGGCACACGACGCTCGACTGCGCGCGACAATGCGACGGCCGCGCGGCGTACGTCAGTGAACGTCCAGCGCGGTTCGATGCGAACATTTACGTGCATGCCGCGCGAACCACTGGTCTTTGGCCAGCCGCGAAGCCCCACTTCCTCGAGCAGTTGCTGCACTTCGAGAGCAACACGGCACACATCATCCCAACTGACCCCCGGACCCGGATCGAGATCGATGCGCAATTCGTCAGGATGTTCTAGATCGCCAGAGCGGACTAGATGCGGATGAAGTTCGATGCAACCCAGGTTGACGATCCAGGCCAAGCCAGCTGCGTCATCGATCACCACTTCCTCCGCAGTTCGGCCCGAAGGGAAAGTGAGGGTGACGGTTCCCAGCCAGGGAGGCCGCTGGGAGGGCGCACGCTTTTGATAAAAGGCGGCTCCCTCAGCACCATTGACGAAACGCTTGAGCACAATCGGACGATCTCGGATTCCAGCGAGGGCGCCCGACGCTACCAACAAATAGTAACGTACGAGATCGAGTTTCGAGATTTGTGCCTGCGATGAAAAATACAGTTTGTCGGGGTGCGTGATCCGAACTTCACGCCCCTCGAGCAATAACACTTCACTGCCTTCTTCCTTCGCCACCAGAAAAGGCTAACACCTCGATGTTGAACTGGCTTGCCGATGGTGTTCGCGTCAAAGCGGTGGACCAATTGGACGATAAGGAGTATCGTGGAAGTCTTTTAGAATGTGGGCGTTTCGGAAGGGATTAGAATCGGCGTTAGCGCCGTAAAATCAGCTTCGTCTGAAATCGCGGCGATGTTCTGTTGTGCGGTGCGATGTGGGTGCAACACAGATCCGAAGATGCGGGTTGGGAGCCGGTCCGGGCACTTCAAGAGAGCTGCTCATCGGATCGTAAAAAGCTTGTAGCCGTACCCTGGCAGGGTAACACTCACAGAGCCGTGCGTATCCTGCGTCTCTCCACTGCGGAGATCGCTGAGGCGAAGTCAGTTTTGGGTGCCGGAGCGTAATGCTGGGGAACACGGTGATCCAGCTTTACCCACTATCAGGCCGGAAGAGCGAGCATGCTCACTTCGGACAGAGTGAGAATTCTAAGGGGGTGTTTTACCGTCCGACCTAATTGGTCCTCAGTCGCACAGCTTGAGCGAGCTTGCGCTGTTGCTGATCGAAGGTATACAGACAGTCTGCCCCGAGCACCTCAGCCGCTGCCACATGTAACAGGTCCGCGGTCCGGGTGCCCAGGCGTGCAGTCGTCTGCCGTGATAATTGACGAGCTCGCTCGAAGATCTGGTCCGACAGAGGACGCAGCTGCAGTACCCCATCGCGAAGATCTCTTTCAAAGTCCTTCAAAGACAACTGTGCGTGAGAGGCTGAAAGCTCGTTGCGAAAGACACGTAGCTCCAGGGCGTTGACCACTTCTAATTCACCGTAGACAGTCATGTAGTGGTCCCCCCTAGAAGACCGCATGATGCCCGCCGCCGATGCGGAGTTCGAATCAAGGCTATACAAGGAAATGAGGAAGCTGGAATCTGCGTAGATCTTCAATAGCGATTCCGATCTTGGGCAATCAGTTCCGCCCCGCTGACCGCAAGAAGCTCATCGCCATAGATGGCTTCCAGCCGCTTTAGGAAGTCTGGCATCGGAGCTCTGGATTCCGTGTTTTCGGGCACCAGACGCGCGATCACCCGCCGCCGTTTGGTGATCTGAATCTCCTCGCCTTGGTGCAGCAGGCGTTCGATCTTCTTGAACCCGTATCGTAAGTCGCGAATCGAAGCTCTTTTCATATGTGATACATTTTAGCATCACATTATAGATGTTGGCAATAGCCGCCGATAGATTGACTATGACCCTACGTCCTATCGTCTCTTCCTCCAATGAATCCGGAAAAAACACTACTAGCGTCTACGCTGTTGACCTGCCTATGTTTATTGTCGATGCGGGTACAGCGACACCTGCGCCGGCTTGAACTCCGACCGCAAGTCGGTGGCCGAGGGACAACCCGGGGAAGGGATCTCCGCTCCCGCCAGGAGGATCAAGCGTCCGCTCATATCATAAAGGACGAGAACAGGTGTGGCGGTTGAAGAACTCCTCTTTTGTCAGCACATCCCGCGGGGCGGTCGTTAACACTTTTGACGATTGGTCATTTCGCACGATCGGGTTTTACGCGAATTATCGGTCGATTAGTTCTGTCTTGGGCGTATTCAAGACCTCCATCTTCTGACGATCAGGGTTTTCTCGCCCACACCTGAGTCACGCGAGCAAGCATCAGAAGGACGGATTCATCCTCAGCAATCTTGCGCATTTCTTCGCAGATAGCGTCGAGTTCCTCCAACGTGGACGCGTCTGCGGCCAAAATCGCGGTCGCTGCTTCTCTCAACGTCAGCTCCCAAAACCGTTTCTCCACACCGCGTAACAGAACGATCTGGTTTACCTCTGCCTCCAGCTGATTGCAGCCCCACTTCACGAAATAGTCGGGGTAGCTTAAGACCGATGTACGAATCGAGCCCATGGCTGCGATTCACAGCATCGCTGATTTCAACGAGTCGCTTGTAGGCGTGGGTCGCGGGTTCCGCGAAGATACCACCGTCGTCGTGATCTTCGCATACCAGGATTCCGCCCCGCTTCAAGAGTGAACTCATTTCCGCCAATGCCCTGGCAGGATCAGCGAGATGGCACAAGAGGAACCGGGAGTAAACAAGATCAAAAGAATTCCGCGGCAAGCCCGTATCGTATATTGCCTTCGCGGAATGAAAGATTGGTGGTGCCGGCTTTTGCCGCGCTTGTTTGTGCGATGCGCAGTTGTTCAGAACTTGAGTCCAGGCCCACCACGGATCCGGCCGAGTTGACCTGCGTTGACACCCATCGTGCTGTGGGGCCGATGCCACAACCGATCTCTGCCACACGCATGCCTGAGCGCAGTCCGGCGGCAGACAGCAAACGACGGGTCGCCGGACCAAAAATTCTGGGTGATGCTCGTTCTGCATAATTCCCGCCTGGAATAGGCGAATCCGAGACGACGCCCAACGGGAATCCTTGGAGTCGCATGAACCGATATATCTCTCTTCAAAGAGAATGATGGGCGCTAGTGCATAGACTCTCGATAACATGCGATTTCAACGTTTTGACCGCTAGTGAATAGCAATGTTTCGACATTTGCCTTAGGGACGTCGATAGACGCAGTTAACTCTCACGCCGCCGGCATAAGCTGCTTAGGAAGAATCCGGGAACCGGGCCTGTGAGGTCGTCCGCCTGCTAGTATCCCGCAGCCTGCGAAAGGCGAGGGTGCTCGTCTTCGCATGATGGAGTGCCCGCAAAAGGTGGCTCCGATGCTTGCGGAGTTGCGGTGCGGCTGACGTTAGCGCCTGCGGGCGGAACACCGAGTAAGCTTTCTGCTCTATCGTGACCTCATTGTGACGGAAAATTCTGGCTGAACATGAAGGGTCAGGTAAGCCCTTGGGATTGTTGGCGTACCACTCGTATAAATTTCGAACCTGCTTCCTTGGCCTGAAGCAGTTCTTAGCCAGTCTTCACACCAGACCGTACTCCTAAGCCTTGGCGGAATTAGAGCCGACCAAAATAGGAGGCTTTACAACTCACTTCTGTCCCTCGACAAAATCCTAGCTTTTCATTCATCTAGCCGACAACCGCGTCAAGATTCTGAAACTGGTGCCTTCTGAAATCGGTGACTTGGCGATGTCCCATAAATATGGGAGCATAGCACTGTGAAGACTACGCTAGAAATTCCGGACGCCATTTTTCGACGCGCCAAATCGGTAGCTGCCGAGCGTGGAATTGCGTTCCGAGAGTTTGTCACCGAAGCGGTGAAGGAGAAACTGGCCGCCAACCGCCGGACGGCGGACAAGCCCTGGATGGCTCCTTTCGGCAAACTTCGACATCTCCGCAAGGAAACAGCCAGAATCAATCGCATTATCGAGGAAGAATTCGAGCAGATCGAAGCTGAGGACCGGCTGTGATTTTGGACACCAACGGACTTTCAGCCGTAGCGGAGGGCGACTCTGCGCTGGAACCCATCCTCCGCAAAGCGGCTCAAGTGGCCATTCCGGTTATTGTGATGGGTGAATACCGATGTGGGATTTCGCGGTCTCGCGACCGGGCGCACTACGAACGGTGGTTAGCCGAATCCTTGCCGAAGTTTCGAATTCTCGAGGTCGATGAACAGACTACCATCTCCTACAGTACCGTCCGAACCGAGCTACGGAAGGCCGGAACTCCTATTCCTTCGAACGATATTTGGATTGCCGCGTTGTGCCGCCAGCATTTTCTGCCGCTGCTAAGCCGCGACCGCCACTTCGACGCCGTTTCCGGAATCACCAGACTTGCATGGTAGTTTTGAGAGTTGGAGCCGATCGCGTCTTTCCTAGGTGGACGAATTGCGCTCGTGTCGAGCCCTGATCCGCCTCCTGGATTCGTTGCTTGAATTCGCATGACTAGGGAAACGGCGGAAAGGGAGATCTAGGTCCTCGAGTCGTCTCTGCCTCTGCCGAGGCATACGTCTCATCAATCTGGCGCCGATATCGTTCCTCCACGGTGCTCCTTCGCACCTTCATAGTGGCCGTGAGCAAGCCGCTTTCACCGGAAAACTCCTCGGCGATCAGCACCACTTTCTTCAACTGCTCATAACGCGCCAAATCCCGGTTTAGCTCCGAAACGAATCCCTCATATAGTTCGCGCACCCTGACCTCTCGAATCAGATCCTGGCGCGAGGAGAACACAATGTGATTCGCCCGTGCCCAGTCTTCTAGCAGGGGAAAACAGGGCGCAATCAGCACTGCCGGGAACTTCCGCCTGTCCCCTAGCACGACCGCTTCCGCAATCAACGCGTTGTGCTTAAGAGAATTCTCCAAGGGCTGGGGCGCGATGAACTTTCCTCCCGAGGTCTTGATCAAGTCCTTCTTGCGATCCGTAATAGACAAGTAGCCCTCAGCATCGAGATTGCCGATATCACCCGTTTTGAACCATCCCTCGGCGAATGCGTTCTTGGTCTCTTCCGGCCTGTTCCAGTACTCACGGAATACCGAAGGTCCATGCACCAGAACCTCTCCGTCCGCGGCGATCCGCACCTCAACATTCGGCAGAGGCTTGCCCACCGTCCCCAGCTTGTGTGCTTTAGGGGTGTTGACCGCTATGACCGGCGAAGTCTCGGTCAGCCCGTAGCCTTCATGAATGCGAATTCCGATGTCGGCGTACCACTCCGCCAATTGCCGTCCTAAGGGGGCTCCACCACAAACGAAGAGTTCCGCTCGCCCTCCCATCCCTGCCCGCACCTTGGAATAGAGCAGCCGATTGGCCATCTTCCAGGCAAGCGACTTCGGTGTTTGCCCGCGCAGGATCTCGGCTCGATGAGCCCTGCCCACAGACATTGCCCAGCGATAAACTTGCCTTTTGAGAAAGCCCTTCGCCTTCTGATCCGCCTGCGCGTATACCTTCTCATAAACTCGCGGAACCCCCACGAAAATGGTGGGGCGTACTTCTACCAGAGCATGCGGAAGTTGATCCATGAAAGAAACGTACGCCAGAGTTACGCCACGGTGGAGCAGGGCAAAATCCACGTGACGCGCCGTGACGTGCGACAAAGGAAGAAACGAAATGCTGATCTCGCCCTGGCCGACGGGAAAATCGGAAAAGGAAACGTTGAGGTTGGCGACCATGTTGCCATGGGTTAGCACGGCTCCCTTGGGTGTGCCTGTCGTCCCAGAGGTGTAGATGATCGTAGCCAAGTCGTCCGGATTCGCAGCTCTTCCAGCTGCGTCAAACCTCGGATCGAACTCCGAGGGACCATCATGCATCCAACGCTGCATGGGAAAAGCGCGTGCTGTTTCAACCGCATCCATGACCACGATCTCCTCGATCGGAGTTTGGTCCCGAATAGTGTTTACTTTCGCCAATTGCTTCTCGCCGGAAACAAATATGGCACGCGCTTCTGAATCACGCAGTATGTAGGCCGTTTGCTCACTCGTGAGGGTGGCATATATGGGTACCACGACCGCGCCGATCAGCAAGCAAGCGAAGTCCGCGATGGTCCACTCCGGGCGATTCTCGCTGAGGATGGCCACACGGTCTCCCTTGTTGATTCCGCAGTCTTTGAGGGCTCTAGCGACACCAACCACATTCCGATACAACTCACGCGCGGAGATCGACGTCCACTGGATCGCTTGCCGATGCATCATGACCACCCGATCGTCGCGGTAGGTAATGGCAAAGAAGATGTCGTTCAGCGTGCTGAGGCTCATGTGACTGAGCAAGCTCTCCTCCAGTCCAAGATACCGGAAGGCCGGTGCGAAGGCCAGTTTTCGGAACTCTAATAGGGAGCAGCGAGGTGGTCACCGGAGTCTCGGCTTGCCACCGCCATGTAAAGCGCTTGCATGGTGGTGTCGGAGGAACTGCGGGCTGCAGCCGATCCGGATCACGAGCTTAGAACTGCCGGGGTAGTGCCGATACATGCCATGGTGACGGTAATCACGGTAGTGGCTGCGGAACGGCCCCGAGAATATACATGTCTAGTCCGGAGGCACGATGTTGACAATCGTGCAGGCTGAGTTCGTTGCTGCCGGCATCAAGCGCTTTGTCATCGAAGCCCCTCGCATTGCACGGAAACAAAAGGCCGGACAGTTTGTAATTCTGCGAATCTATGAACAGGGTGAGCGAATACCCCTAACCATCGAAAGTTCTGATCGCGCGCGTAGCAACATCAGCATTGTGGTGCAGGCGGTGGCCAAGACCACACACGTCCTCAATTCGCAGGCAGAGATGCGGGCGCGCAAGGAAGAAGTTAAGCATGCCCGGGAGGAGGGCATTGCTTTCCACATGCTCACTAGCCCGACCCAGTTTCCGGTTGCGACTCATGCTAGATACATCGCTTAGCAAGACCGATTTAGCTCACTTGACGCCCGAGCAGTTGGGTGCTGCGCTGGCCGACGTTCTGCCCAAAAACGGAACTCGCGCCGAGCGCATCAGTGTCATTGAAAGCGGGCTGCGCAGCCCGATCGGCCAATCCTTGCGCGACGCCATGGCGAGGTGGATTGTCGACGTAATCGTCCCCGTGGAAAGGTTGGTTCCCAAGTCCTACATCAAGTGGCGCGAGCCGGTGCGCGACGCCATGACGTTTGTGGTGGCCCGCTTGTCGCCGGAGCGCCTTGCCCCGAAGCTTCTGGAACAAGTTGAACTTCCGCAAGAAACCACGGCGGAAGACCGTTTACTCCGGCTTATTGCCCAGGTACCTGGATTGCAAAAACTCGGACAAGTGATCGCACGCAACCAACGCCTCCGCCCCGCTCTGCGCAAGGCGCTCGTCCGTCTGGAGAATGGTATTCGAGACGTCAAGCCCGAACAAATACGCGTCATTATTCAAAACGAATTGGGGAGGCGACTCGAACAATATTCAGTCAAGATCGCGCCAACGATCCTCTCGGAAGCCAGCGTCAGCGCGGTCGTACGCTTCACCCGAAGCAATCCCCAGACCGGAAAGCGTGAACGTGGCGTTTTCAAAGTCCTTAAGCCGCACATTCCCGCATACTTCGCGGAGGACATGGACTACTTGCAGGGGCTGGCCCATTACTTCGGGGACCGTCACCACCGGTATGGATTTCCTGCGCACCTGATTCCGGATACGTTCCGTAAGGTTCGGCGGTTGCTGCAGCATGAAGTCAATTTTGTGCGCGAGCAAGAAACCTTACTCGAGGCCTCCGCTCTTTATGCCAAAATTCCTGGGGTGCGCGTGCCGCAGCTGATTCGGCCGCTGTCTACCCCAAGAATTACCGCGCTCACGGAGGAATTTGGCATCAAGGTGACGAACGCGGCTGCCCGCCTGACGCCGAGGGGCCGCCGGAGAATTCGCGAACAACTCATCGAAGCACTGGTGGCGGTTCCTCTTCTTGCGTCACAGGACGACGCCGTCTTTCACGGCGATCCTCACGCCGGCAATCTTCTCTACAACCGACACACCGGCGAACTGACCATCATTGATTGGGCACTGCGGGAGCACTTAAGCCGCGAACAGCGCCGCCATCTGGCGCTGCTGTTTCTCATGCTGAGCCTGCGAGACCCAGTGGGGGCCGCGAATGAGGTTCTGGCCCTTGGCCAGCAGCGTACGCATAGCAGCTCGCGCCGAGCGCAAGTTGTGCGCCAAGCCGTTACCGGTGTTCTTGACGAACTCCCGATAAAGTATTTTCCGACCGGGGCGGACGTGATGCAGTTGCTGGAGAAAGTGGCCATGAAGGGCGTCAGGTTTCCTGCGTCTCTGGTCATGCTTTCCAAAGTAATGTTCACGCTGGATGGCATTCTGACCGACGTGGGAGGCGACGGTACCGGCATGGGTTTTACTGTCGCGCGCCACGTCGCCCAGCATTGGATCACCCCCCGAAGCGGCTTCCGCTCACCGCTGAAGCTGCAGGACTGGGTCACACTCCAATGCAGTGCCTTGCTCTATGCCAGCCGCGTGTGGCTGAAGTACGAACGGAAGCTACTCGATCGCTACTTGCCGAAACCATCTGAGAAAGGCATTGGAACCGTTCATCGTGCTTGATCCCCAAAGATCGTCGAATCCGCTTGGAGGCGATGCGGCTCGTGTCGCCGAGCACTACGACAACTATGTGCAGGCGGAGGCGGAGCGGCTGGAGAAATTCTGCCCGGTGGAATATGCGGTTACGCAACGATACCTGGCGGGCTTCGTGCCGGACCGGTCGACGGTCGGCGAGATCGGCGTGGGCGTGGGACATTACTCTGAGTCTCTGGCGCGGCGCGGCTGCCGCCTTCACCTGGTGGACGTCTCGGGGAGTCTTCTGCGCGCCGCCGAGAAGCGCTTGCGCGCGGCAGGACTCGCCTCCTCGATTGCCGGCCTTCACCATGCCTCTGCGACGACGCTTCCCTTCTCTGACCTTAGCCTCGATGCTCTGCTCGTGCTCGGTCCTCTCTATCATTTACGCGAACTCGAGGAGCGGCGGCAGGCAGTAAATGAAGCCGCGCGAGTGCTCAAGCCGCATGGAATCGTGCTGGCCGCCGGCATCAATCGCCTGACCTTCCTGCGCGATATGTTTCGCTCTCCCGATCCGTTTTCAGCCAAGTTCTTTGGCTCTGAACTGGCGGGCGCCGGGATGTCGTTTGGGCGTGAGTTGGCTAGTCGGGGCAAATTCGGCGCTGGCCAGGAGCCCGGTCCAGGAGAGTTTGTGGCGCAGTTTCTCGCCACCGGAAATCTCGATCCGAAGCACGCGCCTCCGATCGGCTACGCGCACCTCACCACGGTAGCGGAGTTCCGCGAACTCATGACCGCGCATTTCGTGGAGTTAGCTCTGGCAGGGGTGGAATCGTTCACGGGCCCCTGGCAGGACGTGTTTCACTCCAAGACGGCGGAGGAGAAGGCCGGCTGGCTGGACATTATAGAGGCCACGGGAACTACGCCGGAAGGCGTTGCATATTCGGATCACTTTCTCTTCGTCGGACGCTCAGTAGAGATGGGCGAGTCAGCCGTAGGAAGTCGGCATTAAATCCTCGGCTTGGGTGCATCACCACCACTCCCGACTACCGAGTTCCCGGGCGCCCTAGCCCTGCGGTGGGCTTCTTGAAGAACACGGTGGCGAGTGACGGCAGCACGATGTCAGGCTGATTATGAAAGATAAAGCACACTTAAGATGGCTACAGGATGGCTTAGAGATGCAAATGGCCGCTGGCAGGCGGGCTTGGCGCGAATATCGGATGAGACCACCACTACACACCTCAATGGACCTTAGCCCCAGTGGCAATGAAGGAACACGAAGTGCCGGGTTCATACCTATATTTCCGCGAGCTACATAGTGCTGGTGAAAATATTTTCGCCAGCCTTGTGGCCGGCGCGGGGGGACAGGCGCTGGCGTCCGGACCACGTCGCCTGTACGTTTTGATTTCCTACCCGGCCAAGGGGTTGAGCCGGTTCAGCCCGACCCGCGGCATTTGCCTTCCAGGAAACGAGCCTTTGTCTCTTAAGTCGCAGGTAAGGGTTCTGTCGGCAGCTGTACTAGATTGTGCCAGGGAGCTCGGACTTGCTCGAAACCAGTTTCTTCCTTACCCGCGAGGGTTCCTGCCGGACAAGGGCTCATCTGCCGAATTTGCGCCTCTATCCTTCGTGACCTCAGGCCATCCGGCTCAATTCCCTGCCCTATCCTCCCAAGCCACAGCCATCGCTGGACGCACAAAGCTCATCGCTCGCTCGGCCAGCGCAACGATGGTTAGGCTGGGATTGACGCCCAGGTTGGTTGCCACCACCGAACCGTCGCAGATGTACATGTTCTGGTAGCCGAAGACGCGGTGGCGCGCGTCAACCACGCCGTGGGCAGGGGAATCCGCGATCACGCAGCCACCGATGCAGTGCGCCGTGCCCGGAACGTCGAAAAGGATTTCCGGCAGTGTGCTCATCGCCGTGCCCCCGGCAACCTCCGCGAATTTTTTCGCAAACTGGTTAGCTTGCGGAATGTAGGTTGGTACCTTCTGTCCTCCGCTGACAAGAAACTTCCGGAATGGCCAAAACCACGGGCGCCGCCAATGCATTTGGATCTCGCCATCCAGCGCCTGCATGCAGAGCAGAATGACCGCTTCCCGGGCCCATCCTCGAGGGCGAAGCAGGCGCCAGGACTTGATTGGATGGCAGAACAGAGAGGCCAGCAGATTCTTCAACCACAGTCGAATGCGGCCTGAACCAGGAGTACCATCGGTGAGAAATGTGGTGAGCAGACTCATGGTGTCGGAGCCGCACGGGTAGCGGACCGCTTCTACGTGCGTGTGCTCATCAATGTAGACTCCCGAGCCAATGGCAATCCCTTGGGAGAGATCCTCTCGGCAACCCGGCACCCGCGCCCCAATCAGCGATTCAGAATTTGTGCGAACGTGTTGGCCCAACTGCCCGCTGATTGCAGGCAACGAGCCCTTTTCTCGCAAACGGAAGAGAAGCTCCATCGTCCCCAGCGAAGACGCAGCCAAGACCACAGCCCTGCAAGTGAACCGCCGCGGCTCTCGACGAATCCAAGCGGTGGACTTCACGGTTCGCACTTCGTATCCGTCGCCTCCGTCGCTCCTGCCGTCTATGGGCCTGAGATCGATCACTTTGGTTTCCGGGAAGACTTGCGCGCCATGCTTCTCGGCCAGGTAAAGATAATTAAGATCCAGCGTGTTCTTTGCGCCATAGCGGCAACCCATGATGCAACCGCCGCATGCAATGCAGGTGGTTCGCTCGCGACCCTCGCCGCCGAGGAAAGGATCGGGAAGCGTCTGGCCGCCCGGCTCTCCGTTCGTGGACTCAAAGATCCCTACGCGGGTGGGATAAAAGGTGTGGCCGCATCCCGATGCCGCAGCGGTTCTTTGAAGCAGGTGATCGGCGGGTCCGAGAATCCTGTTTTCAGTCATGCCCAGCATGCGTTCCGCAGTCTCGTAGTGCTTGGACATTTCCGTCTTCCAGTTGGCCAAGCCAGCCCAAGTACCCGAATCCCACACTTTGTCGCCAGGCTGGAGCAACGTTGCCGCATACGTGACCGATCCGCCACCGACGGCGCAGCCGTGGAAGATGGTCACATGGCGAAATAGTCGCATGTTGAAAAAGCCACGCAGGCCGAGTTGGGGACGCCAGAACCAGTGATGAATCGACCAACTCGTGGGTGGCAGATTCTCCGGCCCCCAGCGGAGGCCCATTTCCATCACCGCGACCTTGTAGCCTTTCTCCGTGAGCCGGTGCGCACAAACACTACCGCCAAAGCCGGATCCGACGATGACGAAATCGAAATCGAATTGGCCGTGGTTCGACATAAAATCGGACGCGGGCTTTGCCGCCTCACACTTGATTCCAAGGGCACCGCAGGCTGCGCTGGACTTTTCCGTTGCCACCCGCTATGTTGCTCTGGCTACGCGAAAACTTTCCGAAGTCGAAGAAGCTAAGGCACTCATGACGGAGGCGGTTGACTGGTCCGTATTCACCTGGCTTTTTCAAAAGCGCAGAGTGCGAGAAACCGCCGATCGGGCCAATGCAGCTCTGGACAACTTGAACCGGTCCGTGAAAGCCCGCTGGAGCGCTGACGTCAGGTCCGCCTACAAGGAGCTGGCCGGGAGGTCGGACCGGCAGCGAAGGGGAGAAGCCGCCTCCGAGTCTATCGATCCTGAAACCAGAGCCTTTGTTCAGAAAGTGAAAGAAGCCGATGACGCCGCTCACCTTGCCCGCATGACGGCGGAAGCAACGTTCGACGAAGCGGAGCGCCACCTGGATACGGACCTGGCTCGAGAAGGCTGCCAGCAGGCCATTCGCTCTTGGGAGTTGCACGAAAAAGCAATACGCAGGGCGGAAGCGGTCTTGGCTTCTAGAAAAGCCACGACTTAAGGCTTGGCAGTCCACATTCTCACTCCCGCTGCACGAAAGGGGTTGGTTACTTCGCTCGCCTCGAGTTTGGTTTCGCGCGCGTACTCGCGAAAGGGATCTTCCACATTCCTTCGAGTGACTGGCGTCTTGCCCGCCCGGGTGGGCTGCAGCCGGTGTTCGGAACCCGCTTCCAACCAAATGGGCTGGGCCGGAACTGGATCGGCGACCAGGGTTCGCAGTACCCTGTCCCCACGTTGCCACCAGCCATGGAACGCTTGTCCGCCCACATAACGAACCCCAAGCGGACGCCAGCTATTTAGGTCGGGGGAGGTTGCTTCGAGACTAACGATCACAGAGCGGGTGTCGAGGCGCAGCCCCTCATGCAGAGCTTTAAGCGCACTCTCCTTGCTGCTCCAGAATAGAGTCGTTAGCCAGGCTTTATCTCCTGCGGATGTGCGTGCAATCATCCCTTGCTCCTCAGCCGTGAGATAGTCGGCGATGAAAGCGTTGCTGCGGGCTTCGATCACTTCCAGATCGCACCCCAGTTTCGCACCCGAGCACGCAACCGCAGCCAGAGCTCTGCCGGACCTGTGACTGAGGGAAAGGGTGACGCCTGCAGGTTGGTTCTCAAAGAACACCTCGGGCGCGCCAGAGGGTGCCGGACGTATTTCGATTCTCGCCAGAGCCTGGGGGTAGGAGGGCAGGTTCAGATAAGCGGCAACCGCCCGCTTTGCCGTCCACCGCCCAAGCCTCCACTCAGCACGGCGTTTGGGAAAGCGAAGACCGTTTAACCAGAGCGCTTCCCTGTCGCTCAGCCAGCTTTTGTCGCTTGTCACATCTGTCTCTGCTTGCTCCAGACAGTACACGTTCATTAGGTCCCTCAATCCGAGCCCAACCCACGGCTAAGGGCATACTAGGATCGAATCTTCCTAAGCCGCTTGGGTTGCGAGGGTGGATTCCTTCTCTTTGGCCATCCCGCGCTCCACCGCATCGATCAGATAAGGCCGCAGCTTTGCTGGAGGAATGATGCAATCCAGCGCGCGTACCGCGAGGGCCCGTTGCACACTATGGACGCGGTCGAAGTCGGCAGCTGTCTCGCCCAATTTCTCCGAATGCACCACTTTGAATAGTTCCTCCCACTGAGCGCGCAAGCGACCCTTCTCGCCGCCCTCGGCTTGGGAGATGGCTTGGCTTAGGGCTTGCAAGCGCGGATCCTTGCGGGTTTTGGCTTCGACTTCGCCGGCAAAAACCACTGCGGCCGCCGGGGCACCGCCGATGACAGAGGCATAACTGCCTTCCAAGGCCGCCACCTCCAGCTGTTTGTTAAGTGCCCGGGAAAAAACCACGTAAGCGCCTCCGTGGTATCGGGAAATCACGCAAAATATCATGGGTCCTTTAAAATTCACCACCGCCCTTCCGATCTCTGCGCCAAACTCCAATTGCAGCCGGCGCATAGATTCCGGCGAGCCGTCAAATCCCGACAGATTGGCCAGCAGTACCACCGGCCGATTTCGGCTGGCCGCGTTAATGGCGCGCGCTACTTTCTTCGAGGATTGCGGGAAAAGGGTACCGGAGGTCCATTGTTCGGGCCCGTCGGCGGGAATAAAGCCGAATCGCGGCAAGGGGCGCGACTCGAAGCCGATGAGGCAAACCGGATAGCCGCCCAGATGAGCATCCCAAACGACCGCGGTTTCTGCTGCCCTCATCCCGGCCCAGCGCTCCAGAGGCGCATGGTCTTGGTCGATGGTAGCCATCATCACTTTGCGGATGTCGAAGGACTTCTTGCGTCCGGGGTTGGTCTCATCGGAGAAAATGTCGCCCACCCGCGTGAATCCTTCCTCGTGATTCTGGTGAGGATAAGTTTGCACATCGCGCTCGATCGGATCGATGGTCTCCGCCCGGCGTGGGAACCTCTCGCCCGGCGCCACGTAAGTATGCTCATAGTGGCGAAAAAGAATCTCGCAGGCTTCATCGACGTCTCGCGCCCAATACTGCGCCTGACCGTTGATACCCATGATTCGGTCGTAGCCGCCAATCCCTTGATTGTCTTCGGCCGAGATACCGCCCGAGTAGTCGAGCGCGCGTTTGCCGGTGAGCACCATGGCCGCTTTCGGCGTCATCACCAGAATGCCCCGCGTGTGCATGAGCATCGTAGCCTCTGCGTTCCAGTAGGGCTGGGCACCCACATTGATTCCGTTGACAACCAGGTTTACCTCGCCTCCGGCTTGGGTGAACTCGACCAGGCGCCGCAAGACTCGGGCAATCCAGTCCATGTTCTCTACCCCGCTGTTCATCGAGATCTTGGCGCCGGCCGAGATGGGGAACCACTCGAGCGGCACGCCCATCTTCTCGGCCAGGTCCATGGCGGCAATGATGCGCCGGCACTCGGGT
>Ga0187778_10001715_pt1 | contig 15065 bp, 10 predicted proteins | sample 1015_Q2_SP5_20_M_FD_132418 | JGI IMG/M metagenome (GOLD analysis project Ga0187778, IMG submission 132418) | Tropical peat soil microbial communities from peatlands in Department of Meta, Colombia - 1015_Q2_SP5_20_MG | ecosystem: Environmental > Terrestrial > Soil > Wetlands > Peat | place... | reverse complement strand
GCGGGGAGCGGCGGGACGCCGCGGCGGCGGCTCTCAGGTCCGCGTCCACCGTACCGAACCTGTATAGACAAGTAAAGGCACCCGGTGCGACAATTTTAAATTGATTCTGGTTGATTCTGGTCCGACAGTCCCGTTCCAAAGGAGTGCCGCCCGCTTGTCCCTGCCGCCGGCTGCCGCGCGCTACCTCCAGGTGAAGCACTTCATCCTCGAGCAGATTGCCGGAGGAGCGCTGCCCGCGGGCGCCCGCGTGCCCTCCGAGAACGAGCTGACACGCGCACTGACGGTGTCACGCATGACCGCGAACCGGGCGCTGCGCGAGCTGGCCGCCGACGGTGTGCTCGTGCGGATTGCCGGGGTCGGTACGTTCGTCGCCGAGCAACGCGTGCACGCCCATCCGCTCGAGGTACGCAACATCGCCGACGAGATCCGCGCCCGCGGCCACGACCACCGTGCCCGTGTGCTCGCGCTCGGCTCGGTGAGCGCCACGCGCGAGCTGGCCGAGCGCTGTGGCGTGCGGACCGGCGCCCCGCTCGACCATTCGCTCCTCGTGCACTTCGAGGACGGTGCACCGCTGCAGGTCGAGGAGCGCTACGTCAACCCGCAGGTCGCCCCCGGCTACCTGCGCAACGACTTCGCGCGCACCACGCCGCACGAGTTCCTCATCCGCGTCGCGCCGCTGCAGCGCGCCGAGCACACGGTGCGCGCGCTGGTGCCCGGGCCACGCATCCGCCGACTGCTGCGGCTCGAGCCCGGCGAGGCGTGCCTCTTGATCCTGCGGCGCACCTTCTCCAACGGACGCGTCGCGAGCGTCGCCGACCTTTATCATCCGGGCTCACGCTACGAGCTCAGCGCCACCTGTCAGCCGAGGCAACCATGACCACACCCACCGCCCGCTTGCCGCTGCGCGCCCCGCGGGGCGCCACCTTGAGCTGCCGCAGCTGGCTCACCGAAGCCGCACTGCGCATGCTGATGAACAACCTCGATCCGGAGGTCGCGGAACGCCCCGGTGAGCTGGTGGTGTATGGCGGCATCGGCAAGGCCGCGCGCAACTGGCAGTGCTACGAGCAGATCGTGACCGCGCTGCGCGCGCTCGGTGACGAGGAGACGCTGCTCATCCAGTCCGGTAAGGCGGTCGGGGTGTTCCGAACGCACGCGGATGCCCCACGCGTGCTGCTCGCCAATTCCAACCTGGTGGCGCACTGGGCCGACTGGGAGCACTTCAATGCGCTCGATCGCAAGGGACTCATGATGTTCGGCCAGATGACGGCAGGCTCCTGGATCTACATCGGCAGCCAGGGCATTCTGCAGGGCACCTACGAGACGTTCGTGGAGATGGGCCGCCAGCACTACCGCGGCAACCTCGCCGGTAAGTGGATCCTCACCGCGGGCCTCGGCGGCATGGGTGGCGCCCAGCCCCTCGCCGCCACCATGGCCGGCGCCTCGATGCTCGCCATCGAGTGCCGCCCGGAGCGTATCGCCAAGCGCCTCGCCACGCGCTATCTCGACGTGCAGGCGGCCACGCTCGATGAGGCGCTCGAGATCCTCGAGCGCGCGCGTCGCCGTGGCACCCCGCGCTCGATCGGCCTGCTCGGCAACGCCTGCGAGGTGCTGCCGCAGCTGCTGCGCCGCGGGATTCGGCCGGATGCCGTCACCGATCAGACTTCGGCGCACGATCCGGTCAACGGCTATCTGCCGCAAGGCTGGAGTCTCGAGCAGTGGGACCGGCTGCGCGTGGCGGATCCGGCGCAGGTGTCGCGCGCGGCACGCGCCTCGATGGCACGGCACGTCGAGGCGATGCTCGCCTTCCACGCGCTCAAGATTCCGGTGTTCGACTACGGCAACAACCTGCGGCAGATGGCCTTCGACGAGGGCGTGAAGGACGCCTTTGCATTCCCGGGCTTCGTCCCGGCGTATGTACGGCCGCTCTTCTGCCGGGGCGTCGGGCCGTTTCGCTGGGCCGCGCTCTCCGGCGATCCGGAGGACATCTATCGCACCGACGCCAAGGTGCGCGAGCTCTTGCCCGACGATCAGCACCTGCACCACTGGCTCGACATGGCCAGAGAGCGCATCCAGTTCCAGGGCCTGCCAGCGCGTATCTGCTGGGTCGGTCTCGGCGATCGCGATCGCCTCGGCCTTGCCTTCAACGAGATGGTGGCGCGCGGGGAGCTCAAGGCCCCGATCGTCATCGGCCGCGATCACCTCGATTCGGGCTCGGTCGCGAGCCCGAACCGCGAGACCGAGGCGATGCGCGACGGCTCGGACGCGGTGGCCGACTGGCCGCTGCTGAACGCAATGCTGAACACCGCAAGCGGTGCTACGTGGGTGTCGATCCATCACGGCGGTGGCGTCGGCATGGGTTACTCGCAGCACGCGGGCGTCGTGATCGTCTGCGACGGTACGCCCTCCGCCGCACGGCGCATCGCACGCGTGTTGTGGAACGATCCGGCGAGCGGGGTCATGCGCCATGCCGACGCCGGCTACGAGAGCGCCATCGAGTGCGCGCGCGCGAAGGGACTCAACCTGCCCTTCCTCGGGTCTCACGGCTAGGTAACGGCCGCCGTGCGCGAGCCGCTCCAGCTCTGGCGCAACGCGCAGCTCGCGCTCTGCGATGCGGCCGGGCGCCGCCTGAGGCAGGCCGCGCTGATCACCCGCGGCGAGCGCATCGAGTGGGTGGGTGAGCAGTCGGCGCAGCCACCGATCACGGCGGATGAGGTGCACGATCTCGGCGGCGCCTGGGTGACTCCCGGGCTCATCGACTGCCACACCCATCTCGTGTTTGCGGGCACCCGCGCCGCCGAGTATGCCGAGCGGCTGCGCGGGACCTCCTACGAGGACATCGCCCGCGGCGGCGGCGGAATTCTCTCGACCGTACGGGCGGTGCGCGCTGCCAGCGAGGAGCAGCTGTTCGAGGAAAGTGCGCCGCGGCTGGCGGCGCTGCTTGCCGAAGGGGTGACCACCGTCGAAATCAAATCTGGTTACGGACTGACGCTCGCTGACGAGGGGAAGATGCTGCGCGTCGCGCGCCAGCTCGGGCGCGCTTTTCCGGTCACGGTGCGCACCACGCTGCTCGCCGCACACACGCTGCCGCCGGAATACCGCGGCCGTGCGGATGAGTACATCGAGGTGATCGCGCGCGACTGGCTGCCCGCGCTCGCCCGCGAGGGCCTGGTCGACGCCGTGGACGTCTTCTGCGAGGGCATTGGCTTCACCGTCGCGCAGGCGCACGCGCTCTTTGGCGCAGCGCGGGCGCTCGGCCTTCCGGTCAAGATGCACGCCGAGCAGCTTTCCAATCTCGGCGGCACGCTGATGGCGGCCCGTTGCGGGGCGCTGTCGTGCGATCACCTCGAGTACGCCGGCGCGGCGGAAGCCGCGGCACTCGCGAGCGCCGCAACCGCGGCGGTGCTGCTGCCGGTCGCGTATTACTGCCTCGCCGCCGAGCAGCCTCCGCCGGTTGCGGCGCTGCGCGCTGCGGGCGCGGCGATCGCCGTGGCGAGCGACTGTAATCCCGGGTCCGCGCCCGGCACCTCCCTGCTCCTGGCGATGAGCATGGCGACGCGACTTTTCGGGCTGAGCACCGAGGAGGCGCTTCACGGCGTAACGCGCCACGCGGCACGGGCGCTCGGGCTCGGCGGCGAGCGCGGCATGCTCGCGCCCGGGCAGGCCGCCGACTTCGTGGTCTGGAGCGTGCGCGCGCCCGAGGAGCTCGGCTACTGGATCGGGTTCAACCCGCGGCGCACCGTGGTGCGCGCGGCGCAGGTGCTGCCATGGCCGAATCAGACACACTGAAGCTCGGCTCACGGCCGCTGCGCCTGAGCGAGCTGCGGCGGGTGTACGCAGGACCCGTCACCGTGAGCATCGACCCCGCAGCGCTCGGGGCGGTGCGCGAGGCGCACACCGTCACGATGCGCTTCGCCGCCGCCGATGCGCCCGCGTACGGCATCAACACCGGATTTGGCCTGCTCGCGCAGACGCGCATTGCGCCGGCGCAGCGCGCGCTGCTGCAGCGGAACATTATCCTCTCGCACAGCGCCGGAGTGGGCCCGCCGCTCGATGACCGAATCGTGCGCCTGACGCTGGTGCTGAAGCTTGCGAGCCTGCTGCAGGGTTTCTCCGGCGTGAGTGCCGAGCTCACGCGCTTTCTCGAGCGGCTCATCAACGCCGGACTCCTGCCGTGTGTGCCCGCGCAGGGCTCGGTCGGCGCCTCCGGCGATCTCGCCCCACTCGCCCACCTGTCGCTCGCCGTGCTCGGGCTCGGGAATCTGCGCCGCCACGGTGAACTGCTGCCGGCCGCCGAAGCATTGGCCCAGGAGGGGCTCGCCCCGCACGCCCTCGGGCCCAAGGAGGGGCTGGCGCTGCTCAATGGCACTCAGGTCTCCACCGCGCTCGCGCTCGGCGGACTCTTTGAGCTCGAAGCGGTCTTCGCCGGCGCGGTGGTGGCAGGCGCGCTGTCGCTCGATGCGCTGCAGGGGAGCGATGCGCCGTTCGATCCCCGCATTCAGCACCTGCGCGGCCATGACGGCCAGGCGCGCGTCGCCCAGGTGTACCGCGAGCTCCTCGCCGGCAGCGAGATCCGCGAGTCACATCGCGACTGCTCGCGCGTGCAGGACCCCTACTCGCTGCGCTGTCAGCCCCAGGTCATGGGGGCGTGCCTCGATCTCATGACGCAGCAGGCGGCGACGCTCACCACCGAGGCCAACGCAGTCACCGACAATCCGTTGATCTTTCCGCACGAGGCGGAAGTGATCTCGGGCGGCAACTTTCATGCCGAGCCGGTGGCGTTCGCGGCCGACATCCTGGCGCTCGCCTGCGCGGAGATCGGCTCGATCTCCGAGCGGCGCATCGCGCTGCTGGTTGACCCGAAGATGAGCGGACTGCCGGCCTTCCTCACACCCGATAGCGGCCTCAACAGCGGCTTCATGATGGCGCAGGTGACCGCGGCAGCGCTGGTGGGCGAGAACCGCATGCTCGCGCATCCTGCGAGCGTCGACAGCATTCCGACCTCCGCCAACCAGGAAGACCACGTGAGCATGGCGACGCACGGCGCGCGGCGGCTGCTGACCATGACGGGTAACGCCGCCAACGTGATCGCCATCGAGTTTCTCGCGGCCTGCCAGGGAGTCGATCTGCGCGCACCGCTCAAGACCTCTCCGTGCCTCGCAGGTGCGCTGAGTGCACTGCGGCTGAAGGTGCCGTTCGCCTCGAGCGACCGCTTGCTCGCCCCCGACATCGAAGAGGCGGCCCTTGTGGTGCGCCGCAACGAGGTGCAGTTGCTCGCCCGCGGGCTATTGCCGAGCTTCCGCTAAGCGGATATTGCACTGCGGCAAGATTCTACGGGTCAGTTTCAGCGGCTGCCCAGGCATCGCACAGACCCGGGCACTAACCCCAAGCCTTTGACATAATCCTACGCCCAGGTGGACGCGATTGCGGGTCGACGCCGACTCAGACAGGTACGTATTCGGCCGTCTTCGGCTCCTTCGCCGCCTCTTCGGTCTGCTGCTCGCGCTTTATGCGCTCATAGATTTCCTCGCGGTGGACCGCGATGTGTTTCGGCGCATTGATGCCGACGCGGACCTGGTTCCCCTTGACCCCCAGAACCGTGATGGTCACGTCGTCACCGATCATGACCGTCTCGCCGACGCGTCGTGTGAGAATGAGCATCTTCCGTTTCCCCTGGCATTATCGTTCTAGGTCCGCCCGTGCGAACTCGAAGCTCGCTCCCTGGGCATCTGAGGTTACGCTGAAAAAGGTATAAAACAAATCGTAAGCTTCACTTCCTATCATTGGCTTGAACATTCCCGCCATATGTCTAAAGGCACGGTGTCGCGGCCACCGCCTTTAAGTTCGATGTACGTACGGCCACGTAGCCGTCACAGATCAGCAGGCTGCAGGACACAGCGCCATCGTCACGCTCGGGCTAGCGCTCAGTTATGTGCGCCTATCGAACAAAAGTGCGCAGCTATTTTCAGGGCTCCTGAGAACCTGTGCATCGAACACGCGCGGTGCGCGCCCTCTGACGTCGGCGGCCAATGCCTGCGGCGGTGTCGATACGGAACTGATGAGCCTCGATGTACCAACGCGCGGCTGACCGCAGCTTGGCAAACAGTTCGCCGAGCGAGCGCAGCAGCTCCCACCACGCGGGCGAGGCAGAGAGCACCGGCTCGATCGGCTCGAACCAACGTTGCAGGCTGCCGTACAGCGCGTTGTGGGCGGTCGGCTGCCAGCGGGGCCGCTGTCGCACCGCCGCGCGGTCACCCCTACCGCAAAAGGCGGCGCCTGCCGCGGCGCCGAAGAGCGTGGGAGTTGCCGCATCCGCGTGCGATGCTGCAGCCGTGATACGACACGCCACCTGCGCCGCGACCGCCGCGATGCTCGGCACGCTCGGGTTCTTCTGCCATACGGCCGCTGCACGCGCTGACGCGGGGGGGGCAGAGCTGACGGTCGCTGGCGCGACGCTCCGCGTCGAAATCGATCCGGCCGCGTTCAGCGGGGGCGGCGAGCCACTCCTCGCCTGGGTCCGCCGCTCGGCCGAGATCGTCGCGCGCTACTACGGTCGTTTCCCCATGCGCAGCGCGCGTGTGGGTATCGTCGCCGAAAGTGGTGACGGCGTGCGCGGCGGGAAGACCTTCGCCGATCCCGATGCCTTCATCCGCGTACAGGTCGGGCGCGAGGTCAGTGGTGCACAACTTCAGTCGGACTGGGTGCTGGTCCATGAGATGACGCATCTCGCCCTGCCGGACACGGGGGAGGAGCACGCGTGGCTTTCCGAGGGTCTCGCCACTTACGTGGAGGGTGTGGCGCGCGTACAGGCGGGCAATCGTGCCGAAGCCGATGTCTGGGCCGAGGAGCTGCGCGCGATGCCGCGCGGCTTGCCGCAAAGCGGTGACCGTGGTCTCGATCATACGCACAGCTGGGGGCGCACCTACTGGGGGGGTGCCATGTTCTGCCTGCTCGCCGACGTCGATATCCGCCGCCGCACGCAGCTGCGCCTCGGCCTGCAGGACTCCCTGCGCGCGGTGCTACGCGAGAGCGGCGGACTCTCAAGTGACTGGCCCATCGAGCGCATCCTGCGCACCGGGGACGCCGCAGTCGGCACGCACACGCTCGAGGATCTCTACGCGCAGATGAAGGACGCGCCGGTGACGCCAGACCTGATGGCCCTGTGGCGGCAGTTGGGTGTCGTGCCCGAGGGGGCTTCCGTGCGCCTCGACGATCACGCGCCGCTCGCCGACGTGCGCCACGCCATCATGCGCGCACCGTAGCGAGCCGCGCTGAGCGCGCCGCGCCTCAGCCATCCTCGGGCGAGAGCACGCCGCTCATGACGGCCGTGACGGCGAACACGATAGTAAAGAAGAAAGTACTCGAGCCCGATGGAGCGCGCGAGGCGCGCCACCGGCAACACCCATGACTGTTGCCAAGAGCGCCGCCTTGGTCAGTAGCGGCAGGCCGGAGGGCCGGCGCAGCGCGGCCAGGTCCGGCAGCAGGAGCAGCGCCATGGCAGCGCCCGCAAGGGCCGCAGCGAACCAAACCGGAACGCGGCAATCGCGAGGTGCAGGAAGAACCACAGGGCGAGCACCCCGCGTTCGCGATGCGCCACGGTGTGCCCGGTGAGCAGAAACGAGCCGACGGTCAGCAGGCTCCCCAAAGCCGCGAAGACGCGCCCCGATTGGCTGGAAGACCCTGTCTGGCGAGAGGCCAAGCGCCACGCAGGTGACCCCGACGACGCAGGCGCACGGCGCGAGCGTCGCCGAAGAGCTGCGAACACGCACAGCGTCGCGACGCCAATACCCGACCAGTCCCCGCGCAGCGCCATGCCCGCCGCTGAAAGGTGAGCACGAGGCTCGCCGCACGCCGCACGAGTCAGGTGAGACCGATCATCGATTGAACGTAAAGCGAATCTCACCAGGCACGACCTGCCCGTCCGCGCCGCTCGGTACGCTGCTGTCGGCCGGAGTCGACTGCTGCAGATACGCCGTGCGCCTCGGCGCAGCTTGCCGCGAGCCAGAGGAGCAGCAGACCGCCGAGCGCCCGCGCGTGCTTCTCGCGGAGCATACCCGGCGGTGCGCGCGGGCCGGGATCTGTGAATGAATTATGCAAGGAAGCTCATCGATCCATCTTGCGGCGCGTGCGCGCGTTTTTCAGTCGCTGCCGGGGCGGCAAAATGCGACACTCTTCAATGCGGGAACATTTCGATACATTTGTCGGCATTTAGCGCGTTGCGACGTTAATGCTGTCGTAGCATGATCTTCGCCACTTATCGCACAGGGAATTGCATGAGCCATCGCCAGGTGCCCGTATCGCTCGGCGGCATAGCCGGGCTCGCCTGCATGCTCGCCGGTTGCTCGGGGAGTACCCAGGTGTCGCAGGGTGGCAACACTCCGACGCAGTATCAGCACGTGTGGATCACGACACAGGATGTGTGGTTTAACACGAACGCCAGCGCCGGGCCGGACGATGGCGGCTGGTCGAAGTACTCGCTCTCGACTCCGACCACCGTTGACTTGGTCACGCTCAACAGCGGCAACCTCTCGAGCATCGCCAGTGGGCTGCGTCTTGTTCCCGGGACCTACTCGCAAGTGCGCCTCATCCCGCTCGATGCGACCGCAGCGCTCGCCAGCTCGGCGCAGAACGCAGGCGCTCTCTATAACTCCGAAGCCGACTACGTCGACAGCGGCGGCACGACGCATCAGCTGCAGCTGGAACTTCTGAATCCCGACAAGGGGATCGGCATTCAGACCTCGCTCAAGGTCCCGATCGGAAGCGTCAGCGCCGCACTCGCGAGCAGGGGCGCGCTCGGCACGGGAACCACCACCAGCGCCAGCCCATTTGGTGGCACGACGACCAGCACGAGCACGTTCGGCACTACGAGCGGAACCACCACGACGACCGGCACGACCGGTTTCGGCCTCGGTGTCGGAACCACGACGGACAATACCGGCACCAGCAGCGGACCGCAGAACTCGTACGCGGTGTTCATCGACGGGACGAGCGACCTGGTCCCCTTCAGCTACGCGAGCGGAGCCAACGGGATCATGCTGAGCCCGCACGGAGTGGCCTACGATCTTTCGAAATCCGGCGGCATCTCCGGCCAGCTCACCCTGACCAACATCACGACCAGCACCAGCGGTCTTCCGGCGATTCAGGTGAGCGCCGAGACGCTCAGCGCCGACGGCACCCGTCACGTGCTCGCGAGCACGACTACCGTGCAGTCGGATGGAAGCTTCCTGCTCTATCCCCTGGCGGCGGACACGAACGGCGTGTTCTACGACGTCGTGATCCACGGGCCCGGCATCGCGACCATCATCATCAAGGCAGTCGAACTCGTGTTGCCGAGCACCAGCAGCAGCCTGTTTTCTCACGCGAGCACCACCACCACGCCCGCGACCACCACGACATCGACAACGACCTCCGCGACCACAACGAGCAGCACCGCAACGACCAACACGACCGCCAACAACGTGGCCGCCATCGGAACGCTCACCCCGCGCGCGGCGACCTCCTATACGGCCAACCTCGCCACCTCTCCCGCCGCCACCTTGCCCGCGGGAGCGCTGGTCCGGTTTTATCAGACGCTCGCGCGCCAGGGCGAAGTACCGTACCTGATCGAGGTGAGCCCCATCGACCCGTTCAACGAGGTGCTGTTCAACCCGCAGCCGTTGTCGACGGAAACCATCGATACGGGAACCTGGTCGGCCAGCGGCACCAATATCACCGTGGTCAGCGCGGCGCCCGCGGAAGGTGCCGGAAATTACATCGTTTCAGCGGGTGCGCCCTCGTACAGCGATGGACCCCTGACCACTATCATCAAGGCCCCGACTGTGTCGAGCTCGACGACCTCGACCAGCGCGACGCCCGTGACGGTAACCCTGCCCGCCCTGACACTGGCGCCGGGCACGACCGCTGGATCGCTCACCGCTCTCGTGCGCCCCGCCACGCCCGGCAAATATGACGAGGGCGAGCTGCTCGTGAGCCACGACGGCACGCTGGTCGCGACGGCCTCTATCGGTGCTGCCCTCGCCGGCGCCGGTGGCTCGGCTACGGTCAGCGGGCTTCCGGCCGAGACGGCGGATGCGGTCTATTACGTGTCGGTCCGCGTCTGGAACTCGAGCGACCCCGCAGGGACGCTGCAGCGCCAGTGGTATCCCAGTGTGATCGATATGACCGGCAGCACGCGTGGCGCGATCGTGCTGACGATCAACTGAGGCGCGCCGAACCCTGTACACTACGCCGCTTCACGGCGGCGGGCAGGGCGAGGTCGCTGCGCTCGCGAGGGAACGTATTCCGCGTGGGCGCCTCTAACCCACGGCGCCGGTAACACCCGCGCCCAAAGCCACAAATTGAAGGGAAGTCCTGATGACGTTCGTTCGCCCATTCCGGGCCCGCTTGGCGCGGGCGCTGCGCGGCGCCGTCTGCTCCGCCGCAGTGCTGCTCGGCGCCTGCCACGGCAGCTCGATTTCCCCGCCTGGCACGCCGGTCGTCACGATGGGCGACTTCACCACCACCAAGGACTTCGCCGCCTACATCGTCAACATCGACGGCATGACGCTGGTCGATGCCGCCGGCAACATCGTGACTCCGCTGGTGACGGCCGAGACGATCGATTTGACCAAAATCAGCGACATCGGTGAGCTGGTGCAGGCGCCCGCGGTCCCGTCCGACACGTACACCTCAGCAACCATCACGCTCGATTACTCGGCGGCGAGCATCTGGGTCAACCTCAACGGGCAGCCGGTCAAGGCCACTGCGGTCGATCCCACGGGAGCGGTGGTCACGCTCTATACCATCAAGATTACCTTCGACCCCCAGCACCCGCTGGTAGTCACCCAGGGCGTATCGAACCGCATGCATGTTGCTGTCGACCTCACGGCGTCCAACTCGATCAACCTCGCCACCTCGCCGCCCACCGTGACGGTGCAGGACTTCCCCGTGATCACGCCCGCGCCGGCCGACGCTACCCCGCTGCGTGCCCGCGGGGTGTTCGTGGTCACGCAGCCGGAGCAAAGCAACTTCATCATGAACGTGCGGCCGTTCTACGACCTGGTGTCGGCGCTCGGCGCGCTGTTCGTCAACGTGAACGCCAACACGTACTTCAACATCAACGGCGTCAGCTACGTCGGTATGGCGGGCCTTGCCGCCATGAAGACTGAGCAGGTGAACCTTCCGGTCGTGGCCTATGGCACGCTCGGCAATCTCTCGGGCATCACCCCGTACTTCAACGCGACGCAGGTATATGTCGGCACCAGTCAGGAAAGTCCGCTCGCCGAGTACGTGAGCGGCGTGGTCAGCTCGCGCAGCGGCTCGGTCATCAACGTGAGCAATGCAACCTTCCTCCTGCCGGTCGGCTTTCCCTACGCCAATAATGTAAGCATCTATTACGGTTATTATGGCAGCGTCCCGGTCACGCTCGCCGACACCACCATCGTGAGCGAGGACGGCGTCGACGCACAGGACCTGACTACCGACTCCATTTCGGTCGGCCAGCAGGTCATGCTGTCGGGGAGCGCCACCATGGATACCAGCACCGGTCTGCTCCTCAGCATGGATGCCTCGTTAGGCCAGGTGCGGCTGCAACCCACCCCGGTCTGGGGCACGCTCACCTCAGCGACCAGCAATAGCGTGACGCTCGACGTGCTGTCGCTCGCGAACTTCGCCCCGGCGGGCTTCAACTTCAGCGGTACCGGCGCCGCCGGCCAGGCGGTGACGCCCGACAGTTACGTGGTCAACACTGGCTCGCTTGATGAGAGCGCGCTTGCTCCCGGCACGCTGTTGGAGGCGCAGGGGATGGTCGCGCTCTTCGGCTCCGCACCCCCCGCCTTCAACGCCACCACGATCACCTCCGGTACCTCGACTCTGCAGCAGCTCGTCATCTATTGGGAAAACGGCGGCGCGACCAAGCCCTTCAGCAGCGTGAGCGCTGACGGGCTGGTTGTCGACCTCACCAACAGCGATCTCGGCAGCACCCACGTCATCCGCACCGGTCCGGCAAGTCTCGACCTCAAGTCGCTGCCCGGGAGCCCGCTCATCACCTGGGTCGGAGCGAACCCAAGCGACCTGGTGCTGGCGATCGGCAGCAGCACGCTGACAAGCGGAATTTCGGTTTTCAACGAGGCCGACGAATTCGTCTCCGCGATAGGCGCCACGTTCAACGGCACCAACAAGATCTTCTGTCTGGTAGCCTACGGGCAGTACAACGCAACCACCAACACCTTCGTCGCCGCCCGCATCAACGTGGCGCTCGAAGAGACCACGACGACCTAGCTGGCGCGGTGAGCGGGACACGAGTACATGCCCTGGAAACGGCACCCCTTCCGGAGCCGCGATATCGCCCGCGCGCTCAACATCGCGGACCTGCGCGACATCGCGCGCCGCCGACTGCCCGGTTTCGTATTCGAGTACGTCGAGGGCGGTGCCGAGGACGAGCTGACGCTGCGCGGTAACCGTGAGGCGTTCGCGCGCCTGCGTTTCGTGCCGCAAACCCTAGTCGATACCTCGCAGCGCCATCAGCGCACTGCGATATTCGGACGGGAGGCCGGCGCACCGCTCATCATCGCGCCCACCGGCCTCAACGGGCTGCTGCATCCCGACGGCGATGCCACGCTCGCACGGGCGGCACTGCGGTATGGGGTGCCCTACACGCTGAGCACGGTCTCGACCACGCGCCTCGAGGATCTCGTGAGCCGCGTCGGCGGGCGGCTGTGGATGCAGCTCTATGTCGTCAAGGAGCGCGCTATCGCGCGCGGCATCGTGCAACGCGCGGCGGCGGCCGGCTTCGAGGCGCTGGTGTTCACCAGCGACGCCAACGTGTTCGGCAACCGTGAGTGGGATCAGCGCGGCTACCGCCGCCCCGGGCACCCGACGGCCCGGGCGCTGCTGGATGCGATGCGCCACCCCCGCTGGGCGTGGGAGGTGCTGGTGCGCCACGGGATGCCCCGCTTCCGCAATCTCGAGGCGGTGCTGTCGCCTGCATCCGTCACCCCGATCGGCGCGAGCACCGTCGTTCCGCGGCTCTTCGATGCGACCATCTCCTGGGACGATCTCGCCTGGATCCGCGAGCTCTGGCGCGGCAAGCTGCTCGTCAAGGGGATACTCACGGCCTCCGATGCCGAGCGCGCCGCCTCTCTCGGGGTCGATGGCATCGTGGTCAGCAATCACGGTGGCCGCCAGCTCGACTCGTGCGTGGCGCCGATCGACGTGCTGGCGGAGATCGTGCGGGCCGTCGGCACGCGACTCGCCATCATTGTCGACAGCGGCTTCCGCCGCGGCACCGACGTCGTCAAGGCGCTCGCGCTCGGCGCGCAGGCAGTCATGGTGGGACGCGCCACGCTCTACGGACTGATCGCCGGCGGGCAGCCCGGTGTGGAACGGGCGCTCGCCATTCTTACGAGTGAAATCGATCGCGTGCTCGGCCAGCTCGGCTGCAACTCGGTGGCGGACCTTAAGCCGGAGTTCGTGCGGCGCGTGTAAGCAGTGCGACGGCCACTCGCGACTCCTACGGCTCAGCGCTCCGGCGACTTCAGCAGGTCTTCGCGGCACTCCTTAATAAAGCACCGCGTAGGTGTGCGAGCCGCGCCCATGGATACGATCGCTGTAGGCAATGATGATCGCCCGTCCGTGACGCCGGCGCCGGACTCGCGATCGTGGCGGCCGTGTTCGGCACCTGCCGGGCGGCATGCGGGCAGGGGGCAATTATCCGGCGCCGGTTCAGGGTGACTGGCAGCACCACGCCGTACGCGTCCGCGCGCGGCTTGCAAAAGGGCGCCCTAGTGCACGCGGCTGCGTCAACAATTCGCCGGAGGCACAGTGAAAGTCCTTGATGACATAGCGACGCGCCGCCTCGCACGACCACGGTCCGGGTCCGGGCCCGCAAAAGATCACGGCGCCGCTCTGGCGATCAACTCGGCGGACGATCTCGTCAATCCCCGAGAGCTCGGGATCCTCGAGCGGGAGATCACCCGTGTGCCGCGAAGGTGCTGATCCGCCCCAGGGCTCCTTGATCAAGTGCCGCCGCCCTTCGGCCAGTCGTGATCAGTCACGAGACCTCCTTACCTTGCGGAACAAAGCGTCGAGAGAGTTCCACAAACAACTTGCCGGAAGGCAACGTCGATGAGCGACAATGCGACCCGAAGCTTGGGCATTTGCGAGGACTGCAGCCATGGCAGATACGGTGTTCGGCAAGATCGTCCGCGGCGAGATCCCGTGTCACAAAGTCTACGAGGATGAGAAAGTGCTCGCATTCCTCGACATTAATCCCCTGAGCGAGGGCCATACCCTGGTGATCTCCAAGGAGCCCGCCGAGACCCTCGATCGGCTGTCGGACGAGTCCGCCGCCGCCCTGGGGCGCGTGCTGCCGCGGCTGTGCCGTGCCGTTGTCGCGGCCACCGGTTCGAGGGAGTACAACGTGCTTGAGAACAACGGCAGCGGTGCGCACCAGGCGATCGCGCACGTGCACTTTCACATCATTCCGAAACCCAACCATCGCGAGGGGCTTGGCATCGGCTGGCCAGCCCGCAATATCGATCGTGAGGCGGCGGCGGCCGTGGCGCGGAAAATTGCCGCGGCAATTTCCTGATCCCGCACGAGAACCGGGGGCGCAGAATGCCAGAGCGGGACCGCTGCGGCGGACCAGCATGGGAGTGACTCGCCGTGGCACCGCTATGTCATTGATGCGCCGGGATCTGGCATGGACGTTGAAGCTCCCGCGTCACGCTTGTAGAATGCGCGGCCCTCCTGGTGCGGGGTGGAGCAGTCTGGCAGCTCGTCGGGCTCATAACCCGAAGGTCGCAGGTTCAAATCCTGCCCCCGCTACCATTAAATCCGCACTCCCTGGTGCCAGCAGTGGCACCAGGCCAAGCGCGTACTCCGCGATTAGGAATTTGCGCGCGGGGTCGGGCGTGAGCTTGATGCGCTCGCCGCCCAGGACCTGGCGCAGTGCCTCGCGACCACGCTCGGGATCTGCGGTAAGCACCTCATCGAGGCGCTCGAGCAACTTGCCGTATGCCTTCCGGATCACCTGCGCGTCCGGAATCACGATCGCTCCGGGCTTCACGTGCTGTGCTGCCTCGAGCCGC
>Ga0187778_10001714_pt1 | contig 15067 bp, 11 predicted proteins | sample 1015_Q2_SP5_20_M_FD_132418 | JGI IMG/M metagenome (GOLD analysis project Ga0187778, IMG submission 132418) | Tropical peat soil microbial communities from peatlands in Department of Meta, Colombia - 1015_Q2_SP5_20_MG | ecosystem: Environmental > Terrestrial > Soil > Wetlands > Peat | place... | reverse complement strand
TTTCGCCCTGGTCGATGCGTCCGGCACATAGCTCCCACAAATATTGTCGCGCCGCGTGCCGATACTGTCGCACCAGCAGAACGCGCCTTTTAGCGCCCTTGCCATCCACTGCCATAATGACTACCGACCCCGTGTGGCGCACGATGTCCCGCCGCACTTGAACACCCGAGGGCTCTTGCACCGTGTCGGCCGTTACCCAGAACACCGGACCGCGATAGACTTCGCGTGACGACAGCAGACGAGCTTTGGCTTTTGCCGATATCATCGCCATGAGCATCCAATATACGAGAAATCGAAGGCAAAGGCGGCGAGCTGGCCGGCAAATCTGCTGGCGCTGGCGTTTTCCTGCAAGCTATTTTTATCCTCACCGATCAAGTAGACTCTTGTACCCATGCGCGTCTCAAACCTGGTCGTCGCAGTGCTGTTTGCCGTGGCGCAGCCGGCGCCCAGCCAGTCTCCGGAGCAGAACTCTCAGCCGCAGCCCGCATTCGAACAAAAGCTGCGAGAAGTTCGTTTCGACCTTCATATTCAAGATGGCAAATTTTCCGGCAGTGCGGCCCCTCTGCTGCAGGAAGCCATTTCCAACGCACAATATGTGTTGATCGGCGAAGACCACCTCACCCGCGAAATTCCACAATTCACCTCTATCGTGTGCGACGTTATGGCTCCCCAGGGACTGACGGCGATGGCCGTCGAGGCCGGTCCACAGGCCGCGGCGTTCGTCTCCTCGCTGTTCGGTAAGCCGGACCGGCTGGCCCAAACGGCTGCTCTCACGCATCAATATCCCGCCAGCATTGCCTTCCTGGATATGCGCCAGGAGAACGATCTGGCCGCGCATTGCGCTGAAGTCGCTCACCGTTCCCACTTTCATTTTTGGGGTCTTGATCAGGAATTTGTGGGCTCACCCGGTTGGCTGCTGGACCAAATCCTGGCCACCAAGCCTGGCCCTTCCGCCTCGGCGGCAATTAAGCAGCTGAAGCAGGAAGAGCAGCAGGCTGCCGCTCAGGCAAAGGAAACCGGTGATCCGTCTAAACTTTTCCTGTTCACCGCCTCCGATTCCGAACTCAATAAGGCTGCGGCCGCGCTGCAACGCGATGGAAATTCCGTAGCCAACGCTCTCTTCCGTGAGTTGACGGAAAGCCGCGAGATCTACCTCAAGAACGCCCAAGGGTCGCCCGATTCCAATACGCAGCGCGCCCGGCTCATGAAACAAACTTTCAGAAGCGACTTGGACGCCGCCGAACCCGGCCCGCAACGCCAGAGAGTCCTTGCCAAATTCGGTGACTGGCACCTCTACAAAGGGTTCAACCCTCTTCAGCAACGCGATCTCGGAAACTACATCGCCGAATTGGCCGACGGTCAAGGAGCCACTTCGCTGCACATCTGTATTCTCGGGGCCAAGGGCACCCACCGCTTGTTTGCTGGCTACGAGCGCCCGAACAGGCTGGAGAAGTTCGTCATGGACGAAGACCCCGACTATCGCTGGCTCAAACCCGCGATAAACAACCAGCTGCCAAATGCCTGGACGCTATTCGATCTCCGCCAATTGCGCTTTCAATCTTTCAAGGACGTGGATACCGGCATGCAGCGTCTCATCTACGGCTACGACCTGCTTATTATCGTTCCAGAATTGACCCCAGCTGATCCAGTTGAATGAGGATTATTTCGCGTGTAGGTCTTGCGCATGTCATCCCGATGCGCTATTGGCGCGAGGGATCCTACGAACGCGTGGACCCTGCACAGTCGCTCAAAGGAGTGGCACTCCACTGCCCTCATCGGATCATGCAAATACAGGCCGGATTGCGATGACGGTTTGTTCCCATCCAACCCGCCCTGATATGCTGCCCGCCATGGCAGGGAAGCCGCGCATCGCGATCGTTGGCCCGGGAAGGCTTGGCAGCGCCCTGGCGAGACACCTGCGCGGCGCCGGATACACAATCGCTGAACTTATTTCTCCGAGGCGAGCCCGCTCCAATCGCGAAGCTCGCTCTTTGGCCGCAAGCCTGCGGGCACAGGTTTCTAATCCTCACGATGCCGTACTCGATGCAAATTTGATCTGGTTTTGCGTGCCCGATCGCCAGATCACGGCAGCGGCTCGGGTTCTGGCAAGCAAGGTTGAATGGAGTGGCAAAACCGCATTTCACTCCAGCGGAGCATTGCCCAGCTCTGAACTGGAGGTACTGCACCACCGCGGGGCTGCGATTGCATCGGTTCATCCCATGATGACCTTTGTGCGTGGAACTGTCCCCTCCTTGCGGGGGGTGCCCTTCGCGCTCGAAGGCGATCCAGCGGCGCTGAAAATGGCACAGAAAATTGTGCGAGATTTGGGCGGAGAACCTTTCAAGATTTCGCCCAGCCACAAGGTCGCTTACCACGCCTGGGGAGCTTTTGCCTCTCCGCTGTTGGTCGCGCTCCTGGTGAGTGCGGAGCAGGTTGCGCGGGCCGCTGGTCTGTCCGCTGCCGATGCCCGTAAAAAGATGCTGCCAATTCTTAAGCAAACCCTCGACAACTACGCTCGCCTCGGTCCCGCGGGCGCTTTTAGCGGCCCTCTCGTCCGCGGAGATGCCCAAGTCGTGCGCAAGCATCTGCAGCTTCTCAGAAGCATTGCCGGAGCAAGAGATGTCTACATCACATTGGCGCGAACCGCGGTCCGTCATTTGCCGGTCCAGCAACGCAAAATGATCACGCAAGCTCTCAAGCCATAGATCATTCCTCACTCCGGCAGAACTCGGAAACCTGAAACTCGAAACCTGAAACTCGAAAGCTCAGCTCATCATCACTCTCTTGATCTCCCGGGCTTTTCCCGTCGATTCGTCGCAATCCACCACAATGGCGCACAACCGCACATCGCCGGAAGCGGCTTCAAACCGGCTCGGCATGTTGGAAAGAAACTTCTCGACAATCAATTCCTTCTTTACCCCAATCACGCTGTCATAAGGTCCGGTCATGCCAACGTCTGTGATATACGCCGTGCCGCCGGGCAGCACCCTCTCGTCTGCCGTGGGAACATGCGTGTGCGTACCCACTACTGCTGTGACCCGGCCATCGAGATACCACCCCATCGCCATCTTCTCTGAAGTTGCCTCCGCATGAACGTCAACTACCACGACCGCGGCCTTGATCTCCTTCAGAAGCCGGTCTGCCACGCGAAACGGATCGTCATTCGATGCCATGAACACGCGCCCCTGTAAATTCAGCACTGCATAAGCGACATTGTTTTTCTTGCCCTGATACATTCCCCATCCTGGCATGCCGGGTGGATAATTTGCGGGGCGCAGCAACCGGCGCGCGGGGCTGTGCGGATTTCCGTCTGCCGCCCGGAAGTAATCAATAATTTCTCGCTTATCCCAAATGTGATTGCCGGTGGTCAAGACGTCAATTCCCAGCTCAAAAAGTTCTTCCGCCAGCGGCGGCGTAATGCCGAAACCCGCAGCCGCGTTTTCCCCGTTGGCAATCACCAGATCAATGGAGTGCTCTTTGACCAGATCTGGCAGGCGCTCCTTGACAATCGTTCGCCCCGGCCTCCCAAAAATGTCGCCAATGAACAGAATCCGCATATTTATAGCCCCGGCGTCCCGCCGGGCATCGCGATCAAAGCGTAGCGCCGCCGTCTCCCCGGCATTTCCAACCAAAGTTTTGATGGTAGCACGCAGAATTTCGTCCCTGAAGAGCAGCTACCATCGTGTGCTAGGGCTACTTGTCATCCCGAGCAAGCGGTTTTTGCGCAGCGAGGGATCTGGGCGATCCGCGCGAAGCGTCGTGTTCTTTGCGACGCAATAATCGCGCGTTTGGATCGCTTCCTCGTTAATCATTACGATAGAGCGGGTCCTCGACCCGTTGGCAACGGCGCTCTCGATTACTGCAATTCCGCGGTCTTCAGAAAATCGTAGTTCCCCGCAGGATTCAAGGTAAGATTCTTCACCCGCTTCGAATGTACCACCACGTTGTCCCAATACCACAGATCAACGTAGGGCAGGTCCTGCCCCAGAATCTGTTGAATTTCGCTGTAGAGTTCTTTTCGCGCGGCCTGATCCAGTTCACTGCGCGCCTGATCGATTAGCACATCCAGGCGCGGATTGGAATAAAACGTTCGATTTGCCCCGTGAGGCGCGAATTTGTCGGAGTGGAAGACATATTCGAAAATGTCCGGGTCCTCGTTCCCGCCGACCCAGCGCAGCGAATGCACCTGATAGGCCCCGCGCGTGACATCCGCGAAGAACGTAGCGAACTCAAACGTGCGGATGTCGAGCGCGATCCCCACTTGCCGCAACTGCTGCTGTAGAACCGCAGCGATTAATCGCGTGCTTTCTTCGGTGGACGTTTTCATCGTGAGATGAAAACGCACTCCATCGATTTTCGGATATCCCGCTTCTTCGAGCAATTGTTGCGAGAGCTCCGGATTGTGATCATAGTGAGGCAGCTCAGCATCGTAAGCCCAGCTTTCTGGCGGCAGCACGCTGTAGGCCGGACGCGCGAAATCCCGCAGCAGATAGTGGATGAACGGCCTCCGGTCAATGGCATACGCGATCGCCTGCCTCACCCGCTCATTTTTGAGGACCGGATCCCGCACATTGAGCGCCAGATAGGAGAGCACCGTACCGGGTCCTCGCAGGATCTCGAGATTCGGTTGCCGCTCCAGCGCCAGCACCAAATCTCCCGTTAGTGCATTGCTCGCTATGTCAGCGCTGCCCTTCCGCAATTCGAGCGCGCGCGTTGTTGTATCCGGCACGACCGCAAAGCGGACCGTTTTCACATGTGGCTTTTCACCCCAGTACCCATCGTTGCGTTCGATGACCACTTCCTTATCCTGCTCCGCGCTCACAAAACGAAACGGTCCCGAGCCGATGGGGTGTTCGGTGATCTCGCTGCCGCTGCCATAAGGCACTATTCCAATGGCGCCATCGGAAAGATTCCACAGCAGCGTGGCAAAAGGCTCTTTCAAGTGAAAGACAACCGTGTAGCCGTCGGGCGCGTCGACGTGATCCACAAAACGATAAGCCGCAGCTTTGGTGCTGCGAATCTTGCCTTCCAGCAGCGAGTCAAACGTCCACTTCACATCCCGCGAGGTCAGCTGTTTCCCGTCATGAAAAATGACATCTCTGCGCAAATGAAAAATATAGGTTCGCAGGTCGGGAACCTCCCATCTTTCCGCTAGCAGTGGCTGGACGTTCAGATGCTCATCGCGCGTGAGTAGGTCATCAAACAACAGGCTGTCAATTCGCTCTGATTGCGCATCCAGCCCTATCCGTGGATCAAGATTGGTGGGGCTGCTTTCAATAATCATCACCAGCGTATTGGCGTCCGGCTTCGATGCGCAGGAGACCAGCAAGCTCGTAAGCGCGGCCAGCAAAATCCGCACACCCGCTCGCGTACGCCTATCCGCCCCGCAGCGGTGAACGTCGCTAGGCATACGAAATCTTCCCCAGAATCGCGGATCGCTTGGCGCCAGTTGCTGAGGGCACATTCGACGGCTGCCGGTTCCACGTTTGATATGCCAAAACTGCAAAGGCAACCGCTTCCTTCGCCTCCGAAGGAATCCCGAACTCATCCGAGCAGCGAACCTGCAATCCAAGCCCGCCCAACTCGTTCGACAGCATTGCCATCAGCGTCGCATTGTGTGCCCCTCCACCGGAGACCACGAGGTCGCGGTAACTACCTCCTCTGCCCAACACGAAACGCTGTAGCGCATCGCAAATCGACTTGGCGGTTAGGGCGGTCGCAGTGGCAACAACGTCAGCCGCAGCTTTAACGCGCCCACAGCGCTGCATAAAATCTTTCGCGAACTCCCGCCCGAATTCTTCCCGGCCGGCGGTTTTCGGAGGTTTCTGCCCAAAAAAGGGAGCACGCAAGATCCCGGCCACCACGCGATCCAAAACCCTCCCCGCGGCAGCAATCTCGCCATCGCGATCATATGGTCGGCCAAACAAGCATTCCGTCACCGCATCAATCACCATGTTGCCGGGACCCGTATCGAACGCCATCACGCGATCCAGGGATGCACCGGCGGGAATCGCAGTCATGTTTGCGATCCCGCCAATGTTCTGCGCAATTCGCCCAATTCGCTGATCGCGATAAAGCAGGAAATCAAGAAACGGAACCAGCGGCGCTCCTTTTCCTGCAGCGGCCATGTCTGCCGGACGAAAATCAGAAACCACCGGAACCCCCAATCGCGCCGCAATGAGCGCGCCTTCACCCGTTTGCCACGTCACCGCCAGTTTGTGTCCGAGAAAAGCGGCAGCCTCGCCCTGGTGATATAGCGTTTGCCCATGGCAACCCACCAGTTCCGCTTTAATGCGAAACCGCTTCTGCGCGGAAAGCACGGCACCGGCGTACAGCTCGCCAAGCAGGAAGTTCAGCTGTGCCAACTCCGCGACACTGATACGGCGGGCGTTCATTGCCGAAAGGATGAAGGTGCGAATGTTTTTCGGGTAGGGATATTCGGCATGCGCGAGCAGATTCAGCTTTAAATCGCGCCTGGTCTTGCTTTCAATTTTCACTAGCGCAACATTGATTGCATCCGCCGAGGTGCCGCTCATCACCCCCGCCACGATCATACGTTGGCCCGCACGCCTGCCTTCGGCAGCGCCTCCAGCCGCACTTGCTCGCCGAACTCCCACAACTGACGCGCCAATCTCTCGACCTTGGCCGCTCTCTTTGTGCTGCTGAGTTGCATTACCTTTCGGTACTTCTTTTTGAAGGCAAGCACTCTCATTATTGATTGCCTGCACCGTCGCGCAAAGCCAGAATTCTTTTCAGCCTCTCTGACCAGCGCCTCATACGACTTCACTACATGCTCCTCCGTATGGCAGATCAGACACAGGTCGCCGCCAGCCCGAATATGTTCTACAGCCGCACATTCGATCGGTTCCGCCTTCAGCACCGCTCCCATCTCGAGATCATCCGAGATGACCAGCCCGCGGTAGCCGATCTGTTTTCGTAACACATCCGCAATCCATTTTTGTGAAATCGACGCCGGCCTCTGGTCTCTGGTAACAGAAGGATAGGTAGCATGTCCGACCAGCACCATCCCCGCTTCACGACGCAGCGCGCGATATGGCGCCAGATCCTCCTCCCAGAGCTGCTTCCATGAGCGCCGAATTCTGGGCAGTTCATGATGGCTGTCAAGTTCTCCTCCGCCCAACCCGGGAAAATGTTTGAGCACGCCCAGCACTCCTGCCGCCCGTAACCCCGCGAGAAACTCTCGCGCGTACCGCGCAGTTTTCGCGGGATCGGCCGAAACCGCCCTCGAGGCCAAAACCTTGCGCGAGCTCTCGAATGCCAGATCCACCACCGGCGCCAAATCGGTGTTGAACCCCAGTGCGCGGCAGGCCTGGCCGACAATTCTGCCGTGTTTACGAAAAAGCTTGCGATCGCCGCTGGCAAACACATCCGCAGCCGAAGGGGATGGGCCAAGCACATTGCGAAACCGATCGACCTTGCCGCCTTCCATGTCTACGCAAGTAAACAGCGGAGTCGCAACGCAGGCCTTGCAATCCTTCAACAATTCTTGCGTCTGCTCCACTGCGGCAATATTGCGGGCAAAAAGTATCACTCCCGCCGGTTGGATCCGCGTCAGCAAAGAACGGAGCCGTTCAGACATCTTCGTGCCATCGAAACCGATAACTAACAATTGACCGATTCCGCCCGTCGGTTTGGATTCCATTCTTCGCACGGTCACGTTGAGGAAATCGCACAGAACCGACAACCGAGAACTGACCACTGCCCACCGACCACTGCCCACTGACCACTTACCACTGCCCACTGCTCGTTACTCAATCTGCTTCTTCAGTTCCGCTAGCAGATTCAGCGCCTCAATCGGAGTCAAACGATTCAAATCCACTTCCCGCACTCTTTCGAGCACCGGCTGTGAAAGTGGCGTGAAGATCGTCAACTGAGCCGCTCGAGGTGGCTGCAGTTCATCGCTTGCCAACTGATCGCTCAGCCGTTGCTCGGCGCTCTCATGTTCTGCCAGAACTTCGCGCGCCCGCTCAATCACTTCATTCGGCAATCCTGCCAGCTTGGCAACTTCGATTCCATAGCTGCGGTCGGCCGCTCCCGGCTCGACGGTTCGCAGGAACACGATTCCGCCTCCCGTTTCTTTCACCGACACGTGATAATTCTTGACCCCCGAAAGCCGCTCCGCCAATTCCGTCAATTCAAAATAGTGCGTGGCAAACAGCGTCTTCGCGCGTGTGCGCGCGTGAATATACTCGACCGCTGCCCATGCGATCGCCAGTCCGTCGTACGTTGCCGTTCCGCGCCCGACCTCATCCAGCAGGATTAGCGATCGCTGGGTCGCGGTATGCAGAATCGCGGCCGTCTCAGTCATTTCGACCATGAACGTTGACCGCCCCCGCGCCAGGTTGTCGCTCGCCCCGATTCGCGTGAATACGCGATCCACAATTCCCAAGCGTGCCGAAGCCGCCGGCACAAACGAGCCCATCTGCGCCAGAAGCACAATCAGCGCCGTCTGCCGCAAATAAGTCGACTTGCCTCCCATATTCGGGCCAGTCAGTACCAACACCGTATGGGTTGTCGGATTGAGGTAAAGATCGTTGGGCACAAATCTGTCATTCATGCCCTGCTGCTCAATCACGGCATGCCGCCCGCCAATAATCTCAATATCCGCTGACTCGTCGAACTTTGGCCGGCAGTAGTTTCGCAGGCCCGCTATGTGCGCCAGCGACGCAAGTACGTCAACTTCAGCCAGCGCCAGCGCGGTTTGCCGGATTCGCCGCGCTTCTCCGGCGATCATCGAACGCAATTCCGCAAACAATCGCCGCTCGATCTCAACGATTTTCTCCTGCGCATCCAGGATCTTGGCCTCATATTCCTTCAGCTCAGGCGTGGTGAAGCGTTCAGCGTTGACTAACGTCTGTTTGCGCTCATAATCCGCGGGCACCAAATGGAGATTAGGCTTTGAAACCTCCAGATAATAGCCAAAGATCGAGTTGAACTTTACCTTCAGCGATGCGATTCCGGTGCGCTGCCTTTCCCGTTGTTCGATTTGCGCCAAAAACTGCTTGCTGTTTCTGCTCAGATCTCGCAGTTCGTCCAACTCTTTATTTACGCCAGCCCTGATCACTCCGCCATCGCTGAGCGCAATGGGTGGCTCGGGCACGATAGTGTTCTCGATTCGCTCCCGTACATCGCCAAGCTCATCAATCGTTGCATGCAGCGTCTGGAGGCGCTCGGTGGTAAACCTTGAGAGCGCAACCCGCAATCCCGGCAGCTTGGCTAACGACGCCGCCAATGCCAGCAGGTCGCGCGGATTCGCGGTTTCCAGCGTCACCCGGCTCAGCAACCGCTCCAGGTCCAGAATGCCATCCAGCGCGCGGCGCAGCTCTTCGCGGGAGACCAGATTCTTTAACTGCGCTTCCACCGCATCCAATCGCGAGTTGATGTCGCTCAGTTCAATCGAAGGCCGCAGCATCCACGAGCGCAGCAAACGTTTGCCCATCGGCGTGACTGTCGCATCGATCGAGCGGAACAGAGTCACCCCATCATCTGTCCCAGCAAATAGCGGCTCAATCAATTCCAGGTTGCGCACGGTTACTGCATCGAGCAGCAGGCAGTTCTGCCGCTCATAGAAGCCAATCCGGTCCACATGCTCCAGAGTTCCGCGTTGCGTGGAGCGCACATAGTGAACAATCGCCCCCGCAGCCGACGCTGCGGCCGGTTTGCCCGCCAGTCCAAACCCTTCCAGCGACAGCACTCCAAAATGATTTTCCAGCAAAGGAATCGCGTGATCCGCCATGAAAACCCAGTCGTCCAACGGCGTCTCGGACCACGTAGCTCCAGCCGCTCTTGGCTGAGGAGCCCCAGCCTGGGCCGCAGCTCGATCGCCAACCTCGAACAATGGCGCCGACGACCCATACAACAGTTCCTTAGGTCTCAATTGCTGCAGCTCTTCCTGAATCCGCTTGCTCGCATCCTCGCCACGGAATTCCGTCGCACGAAACTCCCCGGTCGATAAATCCAGCGCTGCAAATCCCACCCGGTCTTGCACGCGAGCGACTGCGGCGAGAAAGTTATTTTCCTCCGAGCTGAGCGACGTATCTGCCGCCGTCCCCGGCGTCACAACCCTTGTAACCTCTCGCCGCACCAGCTTCTTGGCCACTCGTGGATCTTCAACCTGATCGCAAATCGCGACCTTGAATCCCTTGCGAATCAGCTTGGATATGTATCCTTCCGCCGCGTGATACGGCACTCCGCACATCGGCACCGCAATGCCTTTTTCCTTATTGCGAGAGGTCAGCGTGATCTGCAATTCGCGCGAGGCCAGAACGGCATCATCGAAGAAAAGCTCGTAAAAATCCCCCAGCCGGAAGAATAACAACGCCCTGGGGTGTTCCTTTTTGATGGCGGCATACTGCCGCATCAGCGGAGTGGACGTCTCGGTCATCTCGGGTGAAGTCGTGCGCGGATTATAACAAAGCGCGCCCCGCTCTTCGGCGGTGGAAATCACAGTTGACGCGGCTCGCGCAACGGTGGTTTCCTTGAATGATGGAGCTGCGCAAGGATCCCATTACCCGCTCATGGGTGATCACCGGAGACGAGGTCTCTGACAACACGCCCCGTTCCGAATCCTTCTGCCGGTTTTGTCCGGATTCCCCTCAGCCCGCGCAGCTCATCACCAACGTCTCTGGCATCTCGGGCGTGCCCTGGGCGGCGCGCTCGGTGGTGCATCCCACTGCGCTCTATCACATCGAAGGCGATCCGGCGCGGCGCGGCGACGGCATTTACGATCGCATGCGCGGTGTCGGTGCCCACGAGGTGCTGGTGGAGAACCCACGCCACGAGCGCCACCTCTGGCACGCTACCGATGCCGAGATCGAGCAGTTTCTTTTGCTCGCCGCTCAACGCATTCAGGACCTTAAGCGCGACGGACGCTTCAAGTACATCAGCGTTTTCAAAGATTACGGCAACAGCGCCGGCCAGGAGTTTGCCCATCCCACCTCCCAACTTATGGCCACAACCTTCGTTCCCCGCCGCGTGCTCTACGAGTTGCGCGCCAGCCGGGATTACTTCGAGCAGAAGGAACGCTGCGTTTTCTGTGACATCGTTTCCCAGGAATTGAAGCAGGGTCAGCGGGTGATTGAAACCCACGGCGACTTTATCGCACTCGGCCCTTACGCCCCGCGCGTTCCTTACGAAAGCTGGATTCTGCCCCGCTCTCACGAAGCCGCATTTGAGCGCATGGCTCTGGCCCGCCCCGCAATGATGCGCGATCTCGGTGCCCTCTTGCGCAGGACTTTGCAGCGCATACGCACCGTCACCGAAGATTTTCACCTGGTGGTGCATACTTCGCCCAACAGCTTGCATGGCTCCGAGAGTCTCGGTTACTGGAAGACTCTCGACGAGGACTACCACTGGCACATCGAGATACTTCCGGTGATCGCGGGAAAGTCGAAGTCATACACCTTTAAGGAGGTGTACTATTCCCCGATAACCTCGGAGACCGCCGTCAAGCGTCTCCGTGACGCCCGTATTGAGTAGATAGTAGCTTGATTCCTAGCTACTAGGTACAAGGTACTAGCTACTCGCTACTACCATGACCATCCGACGCATGAAGACCTACACCGGCGGGCAGGGCTACGTCTATCAATACTATTTTGTAGGCAAACGAGCTGCTGCCAGCACCGGCGATGTCGGTCCAAGCATGGAATACATCTTCGATGTCACTGCCGACCGCAAAACCATTTTTGCAGTTAGCGTTTTTCTGCCGTACGAGGCGCTTGAACAATGGTCTGCCGCTCATCGCCGCACGCTCACCGACGCCGAGCAGTATGGTGCCGTCAAAATGCGGCTATTTCAGGCCTTCGATGAAGTCGAAAACATGCTCTCTTACGGCCGCCAACTCACGGTCGACCGTGAGGTGCTGGAAGACGTGCTCGGCAAACTAGGGGTTGCATAGCCCATCTGGAAACAAAGCTCCTCCTTTGTGATCTCCATCACATTACTTTGTGACCCCGTCCCCTTCCTTCTGCCGCCCCTGCATTGCAGACTATAATCACCCAGTCGGGAATGGGAGAGGATGGCCCATCCGGCAGGGAGATCTTCACCGCCTATGCCCATACTCTGGCTGCGAGTCGCGCTCGGCTGCTACGCCGTCGGCCTGCTTTACGCTCTGGTCGCCCTGACCCGCAGTAGCGACCTGCTTAACCGTATCGCTCTCCACGCCGCCTATTTGGGCATGGTGTTCCATTTCGTTTCCCTGACCGATGCCTTTCTTCAATCCGGGCAAATGGCCATGGTCTCGGTGCACAACGCCGAATCCGTGCTGGGCTTCCTGATCATGGTCGTCTTCCTCCTGGTTTACATGGTCTACAAAACCACTTCCCCGGGCATCATCGTTTTCCCGCTCGTCTTCCTTTTGACTTTCATTGCAGCCACGGGCGAGGCTCCGTTCCTGCTCACCTCCAATACGATGCGCACCGGTTGGTTATTCGCTCACATCGCGCTGATTTTCACCGGCTACGCTGCCCTGGTTCTCAGCTTTGGCGCCAGCCTGCTTTATCTTGTGCAGGAACGTGCGCTGAAATCGAAGCAGCCCAACGGAATTCTTTCCCGCTTGCCGGCCCTGGAGGTCATCGATGAAATCGGCTTCCGCTCGCTGCTGCTCGGCTTTCCATTTATGACCCTTGGCCTGGTTGCAGGCACGGTCGTGGCGCAATCCACTTTCGGACGCGTGGATCTGCTCGATCCCAAGATTCTGCTCTCACTTCTGATGTGGGCGGTTTATCTGATTCTCCTCTATACCCGTTGGAGCGCGGGCTGGCGTGGCCGCCGTGCCGCCTATCTTGCCGCCAGCGCCTTTGTCTTTGCCCTGATCGCCTGGGCCGCCAATTACTTCAGCACTATTCACAGGTTTGCCCAATCATGACCTTCCAGCTCATCGGCGTGAATCACAAAACTGCGCCGGTTGAGGTGCGCGAACGCATTGCCATTCCTGAGTCTCGACTGCCCGAAGCGCTGCGCAGCTTCACTCAGCATCCCGGCGTGCAGGAAGGATTAATCCTGAGCACCTGCAATCGCGTGGAACTGCTGGCGCGCACCCAAAACGGCGGCGCCGATTTGCGCGGCTTTCTCGGCGATTTTTTCCGCATGGATCGCTCGCTCATGGATCCTCACCTCTACGAGTATTGCGAGAAGGACGCTGTCCGCCACTTGTTTCGCGTGACTTCCAGCCTGGATTCCATGGTCGTCGGTGAAGCGCAAATTCTCGGCCAGGTCAAAGAAGCCTATGCCACCGCCCGCGCCGTAGGCGCGGTCAATTCTCAACTTGATCAGTTGCTGACCCGCGCCTTTGCTGTCGCCAAACGTGTCCGCACCGAAACTGCAGTCGGTTCATCCGCTGTCTCGGTTGCTTCCGTTGCGGTCGAACTCGCCAAGAAGATTTTCGGCTCTTTGAACGGCAAGCACGTTTACCTGGTCGGCGCGGGTAAAATGACCGAGCTTGCCGCCCGCCATCTGCTGGCTCACGGCGCCGCATCTATCTTCGTCGCCAATCGCACTTATGACCGTGCCATTCGCCTCGCCCAGAAATTCGATGGCCAGGCGATCGAATTCAACCGCCTCTACGAAACCTGTGATCGCGCCGACATTGTCATTACCTCCACCGGCTCTCCGCACGCCATTTTCCGCCGCGAACATGGTGAACTCTTTCTCAGCCGCCGCAAGAATCGCCCCATGTTCTTCATCGATATCGCCGTCCCGCGCGATGTCGATCCCGAGATGAACAAGCTCGACGGCATCTTCGTCTACGACATCGATGATCTTCAGCAAGCCGTCGCCTCCCACGTGGCCGATCGCAAAAAAGAAGCCGAAAGGGCCGACACCATCATTAACGACGAAGTGGAGCGGTTCCAGGCCCGCATTCAGACTCTCGACGTCGTCCCAACTATTGTCTCTTTGCAGGATCACCTCGAAACCATTCGCCAGGCCGAAATTGACCGCGTTCGCGGAAGGCTGGGCCCGATTTCTCCTGAGCAGGAGCTCGCCATCGAAGCTCTCACTCGCGGCATCGTTAACAAGATCATGCACACCCCCATCAGCGCCTTGAAATCCGCGGCGCGTGATTCCGAAGCCACCACGGTGGTCGAACTTGTCCGGCGCCTGTTCAATCTGCAGGAGAAAAAAGCGGCCAAATCCGGCAGCGACTCCGGAGACCAGAACTGATGGCTCTTCTGCGCATCGGTTCCCGAGGATCGCAACTCGCTCTCTGGCAAGCCAATCACATCCGCGATCTTCTGCGCCAGCACGGCCAGCAAGTCGAGATTGAAATCATCAAGACCACCGGCGACAAAATTACCGATGTCGCGCTCGCCAAAGTTGGCACCAAGGGCATGTTCACCAAGGAAATTGAAGAAGCTCTCGCTGACGGCCGTGTGGATCTCGCCGTCCACAGCCTCAAAGACCTGCCCACCGAAATTTCATCAGAATTTGAGATTGCCGCCATCACCACACGCGAGAATCCACGCGACGCATTTTGCTCACTCACGTACGCCAGCATCGATGGTCTGCCCCACGGGGCGCGCGTCGGCACCAGCAGCCTGCGCCGCCAAGCCCAGCTGAAGGCTCTCCGCCCCGATCTCCAAATTTTCCCTCTGCGCGGCAATGTGGATACGCGCCTGCGTAAGCTGCAAGCCGGCGAGTTTGCTGCCGTGATTCTCGCTGCCGCCGGTCTGAACCGCCTCGGCAAAACTGAAGTGATAAAACAGATTCTCCCCGTGGAAATCATGTGCCCTGCTGCAGGGCAGGGTGCCCTCGCCATTGAAATTCGCAGTGAAGATTCCGGCACGCGTCAACATCTCGCGTTTCTCGACGATGCTGCAGCCCGCGCGACCACCACTTGCGAGCGCACTTTGCTCAACAAATTGGGGGGCGGATGCCAGGTTCCCATCGGGGCATTCGCGGAAATGCGGAACCATCGTCTGCATCTCGAAGCCGTGGTCGCCGACCCGGATGGATCGAAAATCATCCGCGAGTCGCGCGACGGAGACGATCCAGTTCAAGTCGGGGAACTTGCCGGCGAAGCTCTATTGCGGCGCGGCGGCGAAGAAAT
>Ga0187778_10001713_pt1 | contig 15069 bp, 8 predicted proteins | sample 1015_Q2_SP5_20_M_FD_132418 | JGI IMG/M metagenome (GOLD analysis project Ga0187778, IMG submission 132418) | Tropical peat soil microbial communities from peatlands in Department of Meta, Colombia - 1015_Q2_SP5_20_MG | ecosystem: Environmental > Terrestrial > Soil > Wetlands > Peat | place... | reverse complement strand
TGCCCGCGATGTACGCCTTCTCCTTCGTGTTCGCGAACTTCGGAATCGCGATGGCCGCCAGAATGCCGATGATGACCACCACGATCAGAAGCTCGATCAGGGTGAAGCCCTTCGTGCCGCGCACAGGAGACTCCTTGGCGGTTGTCCCGCCGCTTCGGGTGATCATCAGGAGCGCAAGCCACGGTAGGGGCAACCCCTATGCCCGGCGGTGCGGACCCAGCGTCAACAGCCAGCCGCACAACGGGATACGGTGGACTTTGACACTGGAGGAACTACCTGGCGGCCGGTGTTCGGCATTGCGTTCTGCAAGCGGAGCCGCTCCTCGCAAATCGGCACTACCTCGCTCGAGCGGCGCTCGCGCCTCGCGCCTGCAAATTCCGCAGTCCGCTCTGCGCTGCGCTGTCGGCCGGCGAGGCCCGGCGCGCGGAGTCGACCGCGGCGGCCGCCGCGGCGGAATCTCCGAAGCCCGCGAGCAGCGAAGACTGGAGCAGCCAGCCCTCGAACGACGATCCTCCGCGCCGACGGAAGTCCGCGCACGCCGCGATGGCGCTGTCCCGCTCGCCGAGCGCGGCGAAGCTCCCGGCCAGCACGCGGGCGGCGCCGACGTCGAGGGGCGCGAGCGCCACGGCGCGGCGGGCGTGCGGCAACGCCGAGGCGCCGGAGTCCACCGCGAGCAGCGCCCGCGCCGTGAGGGTCTCGGTCGGCGCCCGCGGAGGACCCGCTGAGCCGGCTCGGCGCAGGTAGCCCAGGGCCTGGCGCGGCCGGCCCGCGTCGAGCGCGGCGCTCGCCGCCTCCTCGACGTCGTAGTAGTCGAGCGGGTACAGCTCGACCGCGAGATCGTACTGGTGCAGCGCGTCGGGGAGGTCGCCCATCCGCACCAGGGCGCGCGCCGCGACCTGGTGCTGGCGGTAGGACTCGGGGTGCTCCCCGAGCGCCCACAGCACCAAATCGCGGTTGCTGCGCCACACGGGCTCCTGCGATGCGGTGCGCGCCGCGAACGCGATCACGACGGCGGCCGCGAGCCACGCCGCCACCCGGAGACCACGGCGACGCTCGACCGCCTCGAATGCCGCCGCGGCAATCAGCGCGACGCCGGCCGACGCCAGGTACAACGTGCGCTCGGCGACGACCACACCGGTCGGGAACAGCAGGTTCGACGTGGGAAGCCAGGCGGTGCCAACCAGCAGGAGCCCGACGGCGAGCGGCCGGTGCCTGGTCCACGCCGCCGCAGCGAGGAACGCCAGCGCTGCCAGCAGCAGGAGGCCTGCGACGCCGAGCGGCGTGAGATGCTCGAGCCGTGGCACCAGCGGAGGCAGATAGTCCGGCGACAGGCTGAACGGCCACACCAGCAGACGCACGAGCACGAACACCGCCGGCAGCATGGTGCTCAGGCGCCCCAAGGCGCCGAGGCCGAAGAAGGTCGGCGCCACCAGGGCGAACGAGGCTCCCGCGTCGACGGGACGACGGAGGAGGAACCAGACGACGGTAAGACCGACGACGGCGGCGTAGTCGCGCCACGGCAGGGGCCGCGCGATCCGGCCCCGCGACCCGAGGTCGTCCAGAGCCAGCAGCGCGACCGCCACCGCCGCGTGCTCCTTGCAGAGCAGGGCGCATCCCACGGCGGCCACGAGGGCGATCTCCACGGGCCACGCCGGGCGGCCGTCCCGGAGCCGCCGCCGGACGCTGCGGCCGAGGAGCAGCGCCGCGAGCAGCAGGGTCGCCGCCATCGGTTCGGCACGGCCGACCAGATTGGCGACCGCTTCCACGTGCACGGGATGCACGGCGAACACCACGCCGCCCGCCAGTGCCGCGGTCTCGGGGACGTAGAGCGCCAGCAGCAGCACGACCAGCGCGGTGGCCGCAGCATGCCAGCCGACGTTCACGAGGTGCAGCCACACCGGGCTGCCGCGCGACAGCTGCCAGTCCACCGCGAACGACAGCACCAACAGCGGCCGCCACTGACCGGCGCCGTTCGCGGGCGGCCAGTAGGGCCGGTCGAACGCGCGCACCGCGGCCCGCACCGAGTGCGCCGCCGGGTTCACCTCCACGATCGGCCCGTCATCGAGGGCGAAGCCGTTGCCAAGCGCCGGCAGGTACACGACGGCCGCGGCGGCGGCCGCGAGCCAGGCAGCCCGTCGGCGCGTCACGGCGCCTCCAGACCGCACCGGGGCCCGGGCCGCAGCCCGGCCAGCAGCGCGCGCGGCCCGGCCGTGTCGGCCGGAGAAGCCAGCGCCGCGGCCCGCCCGAGTCGGTCCCGTGCCTCGTCGCAACGGCCGGCCGCAGCGGCCGCGGTGCCGGCGAGCTGCTGGTACCCCCAGCCGCCCGGCACCAGGTAGACGGCGCGGCGCGCCAGGGCGAGTGCCAGGCGAGGCTGCCCCGACGCCAGGAAGGCCTGCTCCGTCACGACGAGGAGCGGCACGGCTTCCGGAAACCGGGTCAGTGCCGCGGCCCCCACGCGCGCGGCCGTGTCCGGGTGCCCGCCCTTGAGCAGCGCGAAGACGGCGCGCACGGCCGCGTCGCTGCGGGTGGTGTCGACCTGGTACGCGGCGAGCAGGAAGCGGGACGCGGGCGCGAACAGCCCCGCCTCGAGATACTGCTCGCCCAGCTCCTGCAGGACGGCCGGATCGGACGGGTAGATCCGGATGGCGGTGAGCATCTCCCGCTCCCCGTCCGCTCGCCTGCCGTGACGAAACGCCTCCGCACCCAGCGCCCAATGCGTCCGATACGACCGTGGCGCGTCCCGCACCATCGCCGCGAGGAACCGGTCGCCGTCGCGCCAGACGGGAATGCGTGCGATGGTGCGCGCGGCGAGCAGGGCCAGGATCGCCGCCGTCGCGGGCCAGGTCCAGCGGCCGCGGGGCACGGCCTCCCACAGCGCGCCGGCCACGATCGCCGCTCCGACCGACGGCAGGTAGGCGAGACGCTCGGCGAGGAGAACGCCGGTCGGGATCACCACGTTCGTGGCCAGCGACGCCGTGACCAGACCGAACACGACGCCCACCGTCACGCCCGGCAGGCGGCGCCTCAGCTTCCACGCCGCCAACGCGATGAGCGCCAGGGCCAGCACGCCTGCCACCTGCGCAAGGCCGAACCGGGCGCTGGGCACGAACATGTCCGGGAGGTAGTCGGCCGAGAGGTGCAGTGGCCAGACCATCCAGCGCAGCCACACCAGCAGCGCCGGCGCCATGACGAGCGCGCGGCCCGCGAGCGACTCGCCCTCGATGCCGGACGCCACCGCACCGCCGCCGAACTCCGGCCCGAGCGCGTGCGCCCGCGCCGCCAGGTAGCCGAGCCCGAGAGCGACGACGGCGATCCACAGGAGCGCGTGCCTCCCGAAGGCTTCCCCTGCCGGCCGCCCCGACCGCCGCGCCTGCCACGCGTCGCCGAGCAGCAGGACCGCCGGGAGCGTGATGGCGTTTTCCTTGGCGAAGAACGCGACCGCCGAGGCCGCGAGCACGGCGACCGTCAGCCACGCCCGGCGCGGGCCACCGCGCGCGCCGGCGCCGGCCGCCGCGCCATCGGCGAGGTACGCCGCCAGGGCGCCGAGGTAGCCGGCGGCGGCCAGCAGCTCCGCGAGGCCCACGCCGTTCGCCACCGCCTCCACGTGCACGGGGTGAACCGCGAACCACAGCGCCGCGACGACGGAGCCCGCGGGCGTCAACACGCGCGATGCCAGCAGCAGCACCAGCGCCACCACGACGAGGTTGACGGCCACGTTGGTCGCGTGAAACACGACCGGCCGCCCGCCGCCCGCCGTCCAGTCGAGCGCGAAGGCCAGCGTGGTGGCGGGCCGGTACGCGGTGTTCCGGTAGTCGCTCCCCCAGAACGGCGCCGTGAGCAGGGCCGGGAGGCTGTCCAGCCGGTGGACCCGTTGATCCCTCTGGATCACCTGGACGTCGTCGTACACGAACCCGTTCGCCAGGCTGGCCGCCGACACCGCCAACGTGACGGCGAGCACGAACGCGAACGCCTTACCGGAGGCCACGGGCCTCCGCCGCTCGGTCGATCGGGGTGAACACCGGGGCGCCGCCGGGCTCCCGCGGCGCGTAGCGATACAGGGCGCGGTCCGGATAGCGCGCGAACAGCGCGGCGTTCCACGGTCCGAGGTCGCGTGCCCACACCACGTCGCCGTCGAGCGAGGGCCGGTTCAGGTACAGGAACGGCGCGTACGCCAGCATGCCTGCCGAGTCGCGCGCGAGCTCCTGGCGGCACGCAGGCGCCAGCTCGGCACCGGCCGGAAGCCGCAGGTTGGGATCCAGGGTCGCGCCGGTCCGGACGCCCGGGCGGCCGAGCGCGGCCAGCGAGTCCAGCGCCGCCACGAGCGGCGCGCCGCCGCGGCCGGAGGACGCCGCCCCGTCGAGGGCCTGCTCGAGGCTGCACGCGTCGATCGCCGCGTACAGCCGCGTCGAGCGGGGAGCGGGGACGCCGAGGGCCCACATCCGGACGATCAGCCGCGATCCCCACCCATCCGGTATCACGACCACCGCGTGACCGATGCCGGCGCGCTTGGCGTCGCGGTCGGGATGGAGGTCGAAGACCGGCGTCGCCCGGCGGTACGCCGCGAGCCGGCCGGGCGTCACGGTGACGAGCCCCAGCAGCATCGCGGTGGCGAACGCGAACACGGCCGCGTGCCCGAGCGTCACGCGGGGCAGGATCTCCCGGCCCGAACGCCGCAGCAGCACCAGGCCGCGCGCGACCAGGACCACGACCCACGGGACGGCGGTGAACAGGAACCGGGGCCCGTAGAACACGTCGCGGTGCCAGTAGAAGAACAGCAGGCCGACGAGAGCGCCGGCGCCGGCGACCGGCACGGCGTCCCGCTCTCCGAGGCGGCGGCGCGCGGCGACGAACGCGACGGCGACGAGGACCAGGACCGGGAACGGCGCGTCGAACAGGTACGCGTCGATCTGATGGAGGTCGAGGCTGGTGAGACCCACCGCCCGTGCCGGCGTGAGCGGCACGCCCCAGGGCACCGGGTGGAAGCCGAGGGAGTGGTTCGGTCCCCACAGATACGTGTAGCCGAGCTCGTGCCAGGACCCCGTGGTGTGGGCGTTGAACCAGAACAGCGGCGTGGTCAGCAGCGCGCCGGCGACGCCCGCGACCATCAGGGCCGCGATGCGCCGCCGCGCCGGGGCGGCCATCACCAGGATCACGGCGACCGGAGCCGCGGCAGCGGCGGCGTCCAGCGGGCGGAACGCCGCCAGCACGCCGAGGAGCGCGCCGCCGACGAGCGACGCCCTGCGCCAGTGATTCCCTGCCCCCGTGGCGCCGGCCGCGGCCAGCATCCCAAGCGCGGCCGCCGGCAGGTGGCTCATCTCGCTTCCGGAGACCGCGACGACGAACGGCGACAGACAGAGCAGGAACACCGCCAGCCGCGCCGCAGCGTCGCCCGCGCACCAGCGGGCGGTGCGGTACGTGCCGGCCACGAGCGCCGCCGCGAGCAGCGGGTTCAGCAGCCACCACGCGCCGGCCGCCAGGCCCAGCGCCAGCACCAGCGACTGTCCGGGCGGGTACTGCGAGAACCAGCGAAGCGGACCGACGATCATGTGCAGCGTGGCGAAGTTGCCGATCTCGCCGTCCGGAGGCGGCGGCACCCACAGGCGACCGGCCAGGAAGATCCGCGCCTGGAACAGCTGGGCGAAGCCGTCGACGTTGCGCGGGTTGCCGGCGAACACCTCCAGGCACATCGCCAGCGCCGCCGCGGCCAGCAGGACCGCGATGCCGGCCACGAACCACGCCGCCTTCGGCCGCGCCGCGAGCCGCCGCCACGCCTCGAGCATCCGGGCCGCCGCCGCGCCGCGGCTGAGCAGCAGCACCACGGCCGTCAGCCCGCCGGCGACGACCGTGCCCCAGAACCACGCCTGCCAGGATGTCGCGTAGTACGCGAGCGGCGCGTCCGCCCACCACGCGCCGACCGGGATCAGCGACCAGGCCGCGGCGAGCGCCAGCGCGCCCGGCACCAGCACCGCGGGCCAGCGTCTCGGGCCGTTCACGGCGTCCTCCCGGTGGAGTCGCCCGCGAGACGCCCGACGAACAGCAGCGGCGTCTCGTCCAGCGGCTGGAGCTGCGGGCTCACGCCCGACGCCGCACCCACACCCGGCAGCACGATGGTGAACGCGCGCGGCGGCTGCCGGACGGGCGACGGCTCGAAGCGCGAGAACACGATCGCGGAGACGCGCTGGCGGCGGGCGTAGTCGACGGTGCTCTCGAACGAGGCGTACGGAAGCACGCGCCAGTCGCGGGACGCCCACAGCGCGACGGCGGGATGCCAGCTCATCACCAGCGAGTCCGGCGGAAGGTGAGCCCCCAGGTACTCGCCAACGACGCGCCGCGCCGTCGCCACCTGCTGCAGCGCGGTGCTCTGGGGCCACGCGCGCACCAGGTCGCGCGCCGCGGGCTCGACCAGCGCGAGAGCCGTCGCGGCGACGAGCGCGGGCCGCGCCCGGGCGCGCCAGCCGGCCGGGATCCGGCCGGCCACCCACAGCACCGCGGCTCCGGCGTAGATGGCAGCGAGCGGAGCGAGCGGCAGGAGACTGCGCGGCTCAACGTACGTGAGCAGGGACGGCAGCAGGGCGCAGACCGCGAGTGGAGCGATCCAGATCAGCCCGGCGCGCCCGACGGCCGCCAGACCGCACAACCCCAGGAGAGCGAGCCACCACGGCACCACCGCCGCGAGCCCGCGCCGCCAGATGCCAAAGGCGCTGCGCCTGACCGCAGCGGCCTGCGGGGGTGCTCCCGAATCAGTCCGGATCGCGGGGATCGCCGCGCCGCCGCTCGCGGGCGCGGCGTCCCGGTGCACACCCCAATACTGCGACGCCATCCGCTCGCCCGACGGGTCGAGCCCGTACAGCGCGCGCAGGAACGCGTCCGGCTCGCCCTGCCACACGAAGCCCTCGAGCACCCGGCCGCCCGCGCGCGCACCCTGGACGGCGGACGGCAGCTCCACGTTCGCGGCCGCGGCCGCCGCCTGCACGCGGCCGCTCAGCGCCCAGCGGCCGAGTGTGGCGCGGAGGTATCCGAGATAGGGGGCCGTGACGACCAGGGCCGCCACCGCGGCCAGCGCGTACCGCTTCCAGTCGGAGGCCCGGGCCCGCCGGGCCGCGAGAACGGCCGCCAGCACGATGAACAGGGCGGCGCCGAGCACGGCGCCCTCGGCGCGCGCGAGGTACGCGGCGCCGGCCAGCAGGCCCGTGGCCGCCCACCAGCGCCAGCCGGTCTCACAGGCGCGCGCCGCCGACGCGACGGCGCCGAAGGCGAGCAGCAGGAACAGCGGCTCGCTGCCGAAGTAGAGGTTCCAGCTTTCGCGCGGGAAGAACGGCACGAAGCTCATGAGGGCGGGGCTCGCGGCCGTCAGCACCGCGGCCACGAGCGCGAGCTTGTCCGCGCCCATCCGGCGGCCCAGCGCGGCCACCGGCAGCACCAGCAGGCTGCCGCAGATGGCGGCGAGCAACCGGGACGCCCACACGTCGGGCATTCCCGTCGCCGAGACGAGCGCCACCAGCACCGGCTGGAGTGGAGAGAGCGCCACGTGCGGCAGGCCGTTGAGCGTGAAGCCGTGGCCGGCCCGCAGGCTCCGCGCCAGCAGCAGGTAGTAACCCTCGTCGTACACGATGTAGTCGCCCCGCGCGACCAGCAGCACGAGCCGTGCAGCCAGAGCCGAGAGGACGACCAGCCACAGCGCGCGCCGCTCGCTCACGAGTCCCTCCCGGGCTTCGCGCCCCGCAGCCTCGCCACCAGCAGCCGGAGCGCGCGGCCGAAGTCGGGGCTCGGATCCTGCAGCAGGCCCGTCAGCCGCGACACCGGGATCCGGCGGCCGCGGTAGGTGCGCCGCCGGGCGCGCACCACGTGCGGCACGAGCGGCCAGAACTGCAGCCAGCCCCGGAGCGTGGCGCGATACGGCCAGCCGCTGAACAGCGGATCGAGGAACGGCCACGCCAGCATGACCGGGCCCCACGGCACGAGACGCCGCAGCGGCATCGTCTGGAAGAACAGCAGCAGCGCGTTGCGCACCATGTAGACGGCCTTGGGGATGCTGAGCTGGCCCGCCGATGCGTGCGCGTGGTGCCGCACCTTCGCCGCCGGCTCGTACCAGCACCCGAAGCCGGCGAGCTGGGCCCGGATGCCGAGCTCGACGTCCTCGAACCACGCGAAGAACGCCTCGTCGAAGTCACCGATCGCGTCGAACAGCTCGCGCCGGTAGGCCGCCGCCCCCGCGCAGGCGCACAGCACCTCCCGCGCCGCGTCGAACGGCGGCCCGTCGGGCCGGCCGCGTCCCATGTCGTACGCGAACAGCCCCATCGCGGCGCCCGCCGAGTCGAGGATCGCGGGGTCGCGCGCCGTCACCATCTTCGACGCCACCGACCCGACCTCGGGCCGCCGATCCAGCACCGCCACCAGCGCCTCGAGCCAGCGCGGATCCGCTTCGGCGTCGTTGTTGAGCAGCATCACGTACCGGCCGCGCGCCGCGCGGACCCCGGCGTTGACGGCGACCGCGAATCCCCGGTTCTCCGGGAACGCGACGACGACCACGTCGGGAAACTCGCCGCGCAGCATCTCGACCGTGCCGTCGCCGGACCCGTTGTCCACGACGACGATCTCGAAGTCCCGGAACGTCTGCGTCCGCAGGGAAACGAGCGCCGCCCTGAGCAGGACCCGCCCGTTCCAGGTCGGTATGACCACGCTCGCCCGCGGCGCCCGCCCCCCGGGCGTCGCGGCTTCGTCGCCACCAGCACCAGCTCCTCGCCCGCCGCGATGCCGAGGAGGGTGAGCGCCCACTCCGCCAGCTGGAAGGCGCGCGCGCGCCTTCCGGCCCAGCCGCCGGGCGGCCGCTGCCCCGGCTCCGGCCAGGCCGCGAGCTTGCCGCGCGCCAGCAGCCACGAGAACTCGGCGTTGCGCACGCTGCTCCTCGCGACGAGCACCCGCAGGCCCGCCCGCTCCGCGAGTCGACGGAGCGTGTCCCGCGAGAACAGGTGCAGGTGGCGCGGCGGATCGAGGCCGATCCAGCCGGCGCCGAGACGGTGCCGACCGAGACTCCCCGTGTTGGGCGTCACCACCACGACCCGGCCGCCGGGCCTGGTGACTCGCGCGCACTCGGCGAGGAATCCGAGCGGATCGTGCACGTGCTCGATGACGTGGCTCGACGTCACGGCGTCGAACCGCCCGTCCGCGAAGCGCTGCTCCTCGAGGGTGCCCGTCCGCACGTCCAGGCCGCGCCGCACGCGCGCCACTTCCACCGCGCGGGGATCGGGTTCCACCCCCACCGTGCGCCAGCCCAGCTCGCGCATCCGCTCGAGGAAGGCCCCTCCTCCGCACCCGACGTCGAGCACCTCGCCGCCCGCCACGCGCGGCAGGTACATGACCGAGAACCCGGCCGCCTCGGCGCCCTCGGGATAGGGCACCGCGAGCAGCGCGAGCGCGCGCTGCCACCGCGCGAGGCCGTCCGGGTAGCCGAACCCGTGGGCGAGATAGGCGAGCGGCACCGCGCGCGCGAGGCCGCGGGGCGCGGGACTCGAGGCGGGCAGGGACAGGTTGAAGGGGTAGTTCTCGTAGGCCTTCGCGATGTGCGCCGCAGGATAGCGGGGATCGAGGATCAGCAGACCGCACCCGTCGCACCGCCTGAGCGACCACGTGCCCGGCGTGCCGCACAGGCGGTCCGTCAATCCGGCGTACGCCTCGGCCCGCTTCGTGGCTCCGCACACGGGGCACGCGCCGGCGGCCTCGAGCGGCATTGCCCCGGCAGACGGCAGACCCGTCGTCACCGGCTCCCCCGCCGTGCGCGCGCGCTGATGGCATCCGCCACGGCCGTGCGCTCGTCGCGGCGCAGCACCACCAGCCAGCCCGTGACCGCCGTCGCCGCCGCGAGCAGCGCCGCCCCCGCGACCCGCGGTGCCGCTGCGGCGCCGCTCTCCGCGACGAGCCACGCGGCGAGCAGCGCCGCGACGAGCACCGCGCCGAACGCCCCGAGCCGCCGCACCTGGCCGACGTGCTCCCCCGCCCCCACCAGCCGGCGGGTCGCCGCCAGCAGCAGCGCTCCGTCGAGGGTGACGCGGATCGTCCAGGCCATGGCCGCACCGGTGATGCCCTGCCACCGCAGCAGCACGAGCAGCAGGGGAACGTAGAGCACCAGCTCCAGGACGTGGAACTTCGCACACACGTCGGGCCGGCCGATCCCCTGGAGCAGCCAGAACGGGACCATCGCCACCGCGTTGACCGTGACGCCGATCGCGAGGAGCTGGAGGACGGCGTGCGAGCGCGCGGCGAACTCGGCGCCGAGCCACAACCGCAGGAGGTCCGGCGCCAGGGCGACGATCAACGCGGCCAGCGGGCCCATGACCAGCGCGATGGCCCGCGCCCCGTCCACCGCCAGCCGCCGCGCGTCCCGCACGTCGGCCGAGCGGTCGGCGCTGAACAGCGGGAACAGCGCCCGCATCATGCTTGACGGCACGAGCGAGAGACGGGTCACCAGGTCGTACGGCGCCGCGTAGAACCCCACGGCGCGCACCGAGAGCATGGCCCCGATGACCAGCCGGTCGGCGTTCACCATCAGCGGCCCCACGACGTTCGACACCGCGACCCAGCGGCCGTAGCCGAGCAGCGCGCGGACCACGTCGAGCCGCGGCCGCACCGGGCCGCGGACCTCCGGCACCGCCCGCCGGCACACGGCGAGCGTCACCGCGCAGGCCGCGCACTGCACCGCCGCGATCACGACCACGACGGGCAGCAGCCGCGTCGTCCACGGCAGCACGGCGAGCGGCGCCAGCAAGCCGAGCGCCGCCGTCGGCACGGAGATCGCCGCGACCAGGTCGAACCGCCGACGGGCCTCGAGCGCCCCGAGCAACGCCGGCAGCAGCACCACGAATGGCGCGGCGAGCGCGAGGGCGCGGAACGCGGCCTCGGCGTCCGCGGCCAGCTCCGGCGGGATCCGGAGGACGTGCCGCGCCAGCGGGCCGGCGACGGCCAGCATCGCCACGCCGCCCGCGGCACCGATCGCCGCTGCCAGCGCCGCCACGGTCCAGAACGTCTCGGCCACGGTCGCCGCGTGCCCGTCGAGCAGCCGGGCGAGGAACCGCGTGCTCGCCCGCCCGAGCCCCACGTCGAGCAGCGCCAGATACGCCAGCACGACGCCCGCGGTCGCCAGCACGCCGTAGCGCTCGATCCCGAAGCCGCGGATGACGGCCGGCACCGTGACCAGCGCGAGCGGCAGCGGCAGCAGGCTCGCCGCCAGGTTGAGCCCGGCGTTGGAGAAGACGCCGCGCGCCGGCCCGGCCGGGCCACGCTCCGGCCCCGCCGCCGCGGGTGCCCGGGGTTCCGTCACGGGCGGGGCGCCTCGCCCAGCCGTCGCGCGAGCGTCTTCGGCAGCAGGCGCTCGAGCCGTCCGCACTGGAAGCCGAGCATCCGGACGGCCTCGAACGCGACGGCGTGAGGCAGCGCGGACGCGCCGCGCCGCGAGGCTACCCAGCGCAGCTCGCGCACGAAATGACCACCCCCGCCCCGCCACGCGCTCCCCGCCAGGCCCAGCGACTGGAGCGACGAGCCGCTGTCGAAGTTGCGGTGGAAGGCACGCCGGAAGCCGGACCGGTGGCCGTGGTACGCCTCGGCCCGGGGCTCGTAGCGGATCTCGTGCCCCGCCCGGAGCGCCGCCAGCGCCCACGCCTGGTCCTCGCTCATGATCACGTCGGGAAACGGGATCGTCCTCCAGACCGAGCGCCGCACCGCACCGAAGGCGTTCGAAAAGAGCGTGGTCCCCGGCCCGAAGGCCGCCTCCGCGTCCGCGCGCGTCAGCCGGCGCGGCCGCCCGGCGTAGTTCACGCGGGCGAGGAATTCCTCCTCGGGCGACGCTCCGCGCGGCACCTGGCGGCCGAAGGCACCCGCGACCACGGCGTCCTCGAGCGCCGCGAGCAGCGGCGGCAGCCACGCGTCGCCGGCCGGCTCGACGTCCTGGGTCAGGAACAGCAGCACGTCGCCCTCGGCCGCGGCCGCCGCGCGGTTGCGCGCGCTCGCGTGGCCGAACGGCGCGCCCCCGAGATCGAGGAGCCGCGCGCCCGCCGCGCGGAGCAGGTCGACCGTGGCGTCCCGCGACCCGGAATCGATGGCCACGATCTCGACCAGCCCGCGGCCCGCCGCCCGCTCGCGGCCCAGGGACGCGAGCAGCGCGGGCAGGGTCGCGGCGCCGTTCAGCGTCGGGACGATCGCCGAGACGCGCGGCGGCGGGCTCACGGAGCCGACCCGACGACCACCGGGCTCCCCGCGGTCCTCGCGCCGCCCGCACGATCCCGACCCGAGCCGAGTATCACCGCGCCGACCTGACTTCGACCAGGCTACCCGCGGTCCTCGCGCCGCCCGCACGATCCCGACCCCAGCCGAGTATCACCGGCGCGGATCGTCGCGCAGCACGCTGATGAAGAACGACCCGAAGACGACCTGGGCGCCGACCACGATGAGGCTCAGACCCACCAGGGCCGGCCGCACCGCGAACAGCTGCCCGCGGCCCGCCCCGAGCCAGCTCTCGAGGATCCACGCGTCGATGCCGACGCCGGCGGCGGCCATCCCCAGGCCCACCAGCAGCCCGCGCTCCAGCGTGAAGTGCCGGTCCAGCCACGCGACCCACCGGTCGCCCCGCACGGCGAGCTCGCCCCCGGCGTACGATTTCGCCGCCAGCCCCAGGACCACCAGCTGCACGCCGAGCACAGCCAGGGCGCTCGCGACGAACATGAAGTGGTAGTCGAACCGCAGGCCGCCGACGAGCAGCGGGCCGGGCAGCAGCGCGAGCAGCGCCGCGAGCCCCACGAGCAGCGCCACGAGCCCCGGCACCAGGAACAGGGGCGTCGGCGACAGCAGCAGCATGAAGCGCAGGTGGCGCCAGCCGTCGCGGAAGCTCCGCAGCTTCGACTCGCCGCTGCGCGGATAGTAGGTGATCGGAATCTCGGCGACGGCGAGGCCGTGGCGGAGGGCGAGCGCCACCATCTCGGAGGCGAACTCCATCCCGCTGGAGCGCAGCCGCATCCGCTCGGCCGCCTCCCGCGTCATCGCCCTGAGGCCGCAATGGGCATCCGACACGCGCCGGCCGAAGAACAGACTCAGGATCCCCGAGAGCACCGGGTTCCCGACGTAGCGGTGGAGCCACGGCATCGCGCCGGGCAGGATGCGGCCGCGGAACCGGGACCCGAGGACGACGTCGCTGCCCGCCTTGAGCGCCGCCACGAACTCGGGCACCGCCGCGAAGTCGTAGGTGTCGTCCGCGTCGCCGAGCACCAGCAGGGCGCCGCGCGCCGCTTCCAGGCCGGCGAGGTACGCCGCCCCGTAGCCGCGCACCGGCGCCGCCACGACGCGCGCGCCGGCGGCCTCCGCCAGCGCGGGCGAGCCGTCGTCCGAGCCGTTGTCGGCCACCACGACCTCGCCCGAGAGCCCGGCCCGCTCCATGGCGAGGCGCGCCTTCCCGACGCAGCGCGCCACCGTGGCGGCCTCGTTCAGGCAGGGCATGATCACGGAGACTTCGGGCGGCGGGCCGCTCACGGACCGGAGCCCTCCGGGGTGCGGAACGGGTTGCTTCGATCGACCGCGAAGGCCATCGCGCTCGCGGGTGGCGGCCACATCTGTGCCAGGTGCAGGTACCCGTGGTAGCGCCCGAGCAGCTCGTTGATCGTGGGCGCCGCCTCCGAACCGGCGCTGCCCAGCAGCACGTAGCTCACGTGCGCGCGGTCGAGCCACGCCTTGAGCGAATCGGGGCCCAGACTCTCGTCGGCGCGCCCGCGGTACCGCCACACGTACGAGGGAACGGCGCGCCGGCCCGTATAGAGCCACAGCAGCGCCTCGTCCTCTCCCGCGATCACCGCGTCCGGCGGCGTGTGCTCGCGGACCCAGGGCAGCAGCTGCGACACGGTGGCGGAGATCCCGCGACCGAGGTCGGCGGCGTCGCCCCGGACGTATCCGCGCACCTGGTAGAACACGTACCCGCCGACGACCGCCAGCACGGTGAGCACCACGGCCCAGCGCCCGGCGTTGCGCACCGCCGGCGCGGCCGACCTGGCCCGCTCGGCCACCTGCATTGCTCCGGCGAAGAACGCGACCGCCAGGAACGGCCACGCGGCCCACAGGAAGCGATCCGGGCCGACCGGCCAGACGACCAGGACGGCGACGTAGCCCAGCAGCGTCCAGCCGAGCGCGCCGGCCCGGCGCAGCAACGGACCGAAGCCGGCCGCCACCAGCGCCAGCGCCGGGATGCCGAGGAAGAACCGCAGCCAGCCGTGGAAGGGCGCAAGCGCGACCGCGCCGATGGGCCGCAGCAGGTCGCCGACGTTCGCCGGGGAGAGCGCCGCCCAGCCGGCCTGCGCCAGCAGGGCACCGTAGGTGCCGTAACCGGCCAGGATCGCCGGATCCACGTCGCCGCGGTGCCGGGCCGCCCACACGAGCCACGGTGCCAGGCACAGAGCGGCGGCCCCCAGCGCGACGACCGCGGCGCGCGGCCGGCGCGCGAGCGCCAGCGACAGCGGGATGCCGATCACGGCCGTGATGCCCAGCGACCGTGCCAGCGCGGCGAGGCCCGCGAGCAGTCCCGCGACGGCGGCGAGCAGCCACGCGCCCCGCCGCGACTCCGCGTCGCGCGCCGTGTCGCCGGCCCAGCAGGCAGACACCAGCAGCACCAGGAACAGCGGCTCCGCGAACAGCACCGAGGCGACCGTCACCAGCGGCAGCGCGGTGGCGGCCGCCGCGACCAGCACCGCCAGGCGCCACGGCCGGGCGGCGGTCCTCCCGCCGAGGTAGAGCACCAGCAGTCCGGCACCCAGGCCGAGCAGTGCGGCGTTCGCCGCCTTGAAGACGGCCACGTTGGCGGGGAACACCGGCGCCAGCTTCCACAGCACGGCGAGGAACAGCGGATAGAGAAACGGATAGTGCACGGCCGCGGGCGCGCCGGGCAGGTAGAGGAGGCGATAGCCGTGTCCCTCGGCGAGCGCCTTCGCGAGCGACAGGTAGATGCCGTCGTCGTAGAACACGCCGACCAGCGCGTCCGGCATCACGGACGCCACCAGGCAGGAGACTGCAACGGCCGCGGCGAGCATCAACAGGCGCTGT
>Ga0187778_10001711_pt1 | contig 15070 bp, 7 predicted proteins | sample 1015_Q2_SP5_20_M_FD_132418 | JGI IMG/M metagenome (GOLD analysis project Ga0187778, IMG submission 132418) | Tropical peat soil microbial communities from peatlands in Department of Meta, Colombia - 1015_Q2_SP5_20_MG | ecosystem: Environmental > Terrestrial > Soil > Wetlands > Peat | place... | reverse complement strand
CAAGAAAGTCACCGGCTTCAGCCAATCGTTCTGGATGCTGGTGGGGTTCGGGATCGGGATGTGGGGCTTAGCAGATTTGGGTTGGGCGTATTACGAAGTCTTCTTACATACTGAACCTCCGCCGGGGTCAATGATCCGCTTCCTGTTCGACACCCAAGGCATGTTTTTCGTAATGGCGATTTTCCTGGATCAGGAGAAGGTCACGGCCCAAGTGGAGCCGGAAGAAGCTCTGGATTTTGTGCAGATCGGAATTCTCTTCTTCCTGGTCTATTTCGGAACGTATTACTTGCCCGCGTTGAACCTGGCGCGAGAAGCTGCCTTGGAAAGAGAAGTGTGGGTCAACGTGTGGGGCGACGCAGGCATCATTCTCCTCGCCGCGTTGCAATGGCGGCGCGCCAGGCTTCCTGAGGTGCGACGCCTATATGGAGGAATGGCGCTGTACCACACCATCTACACCGGAGGCTGGCTGGCTGCCGATATTCTTCACCAAAATCAATCAGTGCAGACCGGCAACTGGTTCGACCTCGGGTGGACTCTGCCTCTTTTGTACGGCGCTTTCTGGGCAGCAAGCTGGGAACCCAAGCCCCAGCGCAGCATCTTCGGCCGTTCGCAGCAGAAATCGCTGGCCAGCATTGTGCTGACGAATGGGATGTTTGCGTTCATTCCCCTGGCGATCCTGTTCCTGGTGGCCGAGTTGGGCCCGGGTTGGAAGTTCCTCCGGTTTGGGTTACTCGGAGTCTCCTTCGTCTGTTATGCGCTCCGGATTGGGCTCTCGCAGTTCCAGCAACGAGAGGACGAGGAAACGGTGCGGCGCCAGACGCTGGCCATGGATTCGTCCGTGGATGGGATCGCGCTAATTGACGAGAAAGGCCAACACGTCTACGCGAATTCTTCTTTTGCGGCCATGCTGGGCTTTACAGGGCCCCAACAAATCCTGGGAAAGCCCTGGCGGGTTGTCTATGCATTCCAGGACATGGACCGCCTGGAACCGGAAATCCGGAGGTCGCTGGCGCAAAATCAAAAATGGACATCCACGATCGACCTGAAACGTCCCAACGGCACCAAGCTTGCGGTGGAATTGACGATTGCCGCCATGCCCGACGGCGGGACCGTGAGCGTTTGCCGGGACCTGTCCGAACGGCAGCAGGCGGAGCAAGCGCGAGCCGAGGCGGAAGCCAAGTACCGCACGCTCGTCGAGCACGTGAATGCCATCACATACATTGCGGAAATCGGCATCAATGGAGAGTGGCATTACGTCAGTCCACAGGTGGAGGCGATCCTGGGGTACTCGCAACAGGAATGGCTGGCCCAATCGCGGAATTGGGCCCAACATATTCACCCCGATGACATGCCGATGGTGGAACGCGCGGAAGAAACCAGCATGCGGGGGGAACCGTACCAGGCGGAATACCGCCTGAAGCGGAAGGATGGCCGCGAAGTGTGGCTGAACGATACCGCGGTGGTCGTGAATGGCAACAGTGCGCGTCCGGTCATGGAAGGCATCATGGTTGACATCACCGAGCGCAAGCTGCTGGAGACCCAGCTCCAACAATCAAGAAAAATGGAAGCGGTGGGGCGGCTGGCAGGTGGAATCGCTCACGACTTCAACAACCTGCTGACGATTATTACTGGTTATACGGACATGGCCCTGAGCCGGCCTTCGGTGCCGCTGGAATTGCGCTCGGACATCGAGCGGATTGAGAATGCCGCCGGACGCGCGGCCGCCTTGGTGCGGCAGTTGCTGGCCTTCAGCCGAAAACAGGTGCTTCAGCCAAAGACGCTGGATTTGAACGCGATCGTCGAGAACATGGACAAACTGTTGCGTCGGCTGATTGACGACAACATCGAAATGACCACGAAGGTACAGGAGGACTTGGGCAAGGTGAAGGCAGACCCTGCGCAGGTGGAGCAAGTGATCATGAATCTGGTAGTGAACGCGCGCGATGCCATGCCGAAGGGTGGCATGCTGGTGCTGGAAACGTGCAACACGGACTTGGATGCGAGCTATGCCTTGGCACACCCGAGCGTCAAAGCGGGAAGGTACGTGATGCTCGCTGTTTCGGATACGGGAGTAGGAATGGACGCGGAAACCGTGGCGCACATTTTCGAGCCGTTCTACACCACAAAGGAAAGCGGACGCGGGACGGGACTGGGACTCTCTACCGTCTACGGTATCGTGAAGCAGAGCGGTGGCTACATCTGGGTGTACAGCGAGCCGGGCAAGGGCAGCACCTTCAAGGTTTACCTGCCGCGCGTGGAAGAATTGGCCGAGGAAACCGCGCCGGCAAAGTCCCCACTTGGCGAACAGCGCGGGTCGGAAACAATTCTGGTGGTTGAGGACGAGGAAGCCGTTCGGGAGTTGGTCCGGACGATTCTTGTGGGTCAAGGCTATGAGGTGATCGTGGCACGCAATCCCCATCACGCTGAGGAAATTGCCCTTAAATTTCCGAAAGAAATTCATTTGCTCTTGACCGACGTGGTAATGCCGGGCACCAGCGGGCGCGAGCTGGCGGCGCGCATTATGGTGAGCCGACCCGGCATCCGCGTGCTCTTCATGTCGGGTTACACGGAGAACGTGATCACCAGCGGAGGTTTGCTAGAAGAGGGCTTGGCCTTTCTGCAGAAACCATTTTCACCCGCAGTGCTGGTGCAAAGAATCCGCGAAGTGCTCACGCACGCCCCTGCAAATTGAGACGACCGCACAGGCATGGAGTTATTGCTGCTTTGACGATGGCTCCACAGCTTCTTTTGGCTTGGCGATGGAATTCAGCGTTTCCACGTTGAAGCGTTTGTAGTCGGAATAGCGCGTGGACACGTTCACTCTGAAGCCCTTCACCAGGAGCACTCGCACGCCGATGTGGGCTTCGACGTAGGTCGGCAGCCACACTTCATCGTTCACGTAGGCCTGCTCAAACGTGAAGCTGGTTCCCTTTTGCAAGTTGGCGAGCAAGCCCCCGGCAATGTGCACGTCGCCCACAAAATAGGCTTCTAGGCGCACGACGTCTTTGGCCTTCTCGTCAATCCAGATCACCCCGGCAAGCTGTTTGACGACGTGTTCCACGAAGTGCTTGGGCTTGTATTCCGGGTTGGGCTCAAAATCAAAGACCAGGACGTCCTGCCCGCGGAATCGCTCGTGCCGCGGGTTCACGAACTGCGAGACTCGAAGAAAAGTCTCGATACCTGGATCGTCTTTCTCCTTGGACTCTCTTCCTTCTTCCTTCGCCTTTTCCTTTTTTTCTTCCTTTTCTTCTTTCTTCTTTTCGTTCTTTTGTGCTGACTCAATGCGCTTGCGGGTCTTCTCGTTTTCCTTGCTCTGCTCTTCGTCGCTGAGGGGCTTGCCGTTCTTTTTCACGAGCGTCGTAATCTCATCGCCACCCAGGTAGAAAAAGGTGTATTCGTTGGTCTCATTCTTTGTCACTTTCCCGGTTTTATCGTATTCAGTTTCTTCCTCGACCTGGGTTCCGGCGTATTTTTCCTTCAACTTGTCGATCTGCTTTTGATTGGCATCGAGCTCCTCGAAAAGTTGTTTCAGGTCGGGCAGCTTGACCTGGGACTTGATGGGGAAATCAAAAACGCGTTCGCCGACCGTTTCGTTAATCGCGGCGCGGGTAACACTGACCACGTAGGTTTCCGCTCCACGCTGAAGTTCCACTTTGTAAGGGATCTTCACTCCGTCCACGGCTCTATAGTCGTCATAGTAGATTTCGCGCGGGACGCCTGCGATCGCGGCCTTTTCCGCGACAATCAGATGTGTCTGCTGGTCGAAGAACACTTCCCACTGCACACCGGTGGGATGGGTCAGCTCCACCTGAGAAGTCTCATGACCGCGGAGTGAAACCGCACCCTTGTACGCTGCGCCAATCTTTCTCTTCGAAAGAGCGAGCATCCGCGCGTTGTAGTACTGCGCGGCCGCTTCCACTTGCTGCGCGTCTGAACCCAGTAACGTGGAGAGTTCTCCGGACTCGGCCTGATGCCAGGCGGACTTGCCGTTATACGCTTCGATCGTCGTCTTTCCATCGTTTCGCAGTTCCGTGTAATAGCGGTTCGGCAGTTTGGCGCGGAACGTGTAGGTGCCAGGATTGTCGGAACTGGAGCCGGAGATCGTTCCGTCGAACGAGAAAGTCCGGATCTTCGCGAGAGCTTTGGTTCCTCCGGCAGACTTCAGGTACTGATCAATGATTTTGGAGGCGTCCTGCGCCGAGACGGAAGAAGCAAATACAAGGGCCACACCGATCAGGCACAAGAATCCACTCAGGCGTCGCATGGCGTCCCTCATAGATACGTTAAGCAGACAAATAAAGTTGCAAGTGAAAAAGACGAGGCTCCGACGAAGCAGCCGAGGTTGGCCGCTCTTCCCTCAACCTATCTCTTTCATGGATCAGGGCTTTTTCTTTTTGCCTAGGAGGCCTCCCAGTTGGCTGAGGGCACCCGCCGCATCTTTGCCCGTAGTGCCGCCCAACCCTTTGGCCAGAGACTCAGCACCCCCAACCGCTCCGCCCGCACAAGTCAGTTCGGATTTGAACAGGCTGGCCGTGGCGCCGCCGATGTCCGGAACGAACTGGGGATTTGAGGTAGTGCCATGAATCTGAAATGGCACCTTGATGCCTCCGTTCTTGCACTTGGCTCCGCCGCCAAGGACTTTGACAATATCCCCTCCGGGCGAACCACCCGCACTGGACAGCATGGCCGCACTCACAGTGGCTACAGCCTTGAAATCCAGATTGTTCTTGGAATCGAGCGTGCCGCCGCCCACCACCGTTCCAAGCGCAGGCGCGACCAAATTCAGGTTATCGGCCTTGAGCCCGGTCGGCGCCATGTGCACGTCAGTCGTCAGTTTCTCAATGTCCAGATCCTTGCCGGTCTTGATTCCCGCCAAGGCTGCGACTCCGGTCATTTTCTGCCCGAGGTCGAATCCGGAAAGCTTGCCGTTGTACAGGCCGACGGAACCGTCAATGACCAGCTTGTTGGTGGGACCAGTTATGTGCAAGTTATGGCTCAACGTGCCCGCAGAGAGTTTTGAGCCTTCGGGCAAATTAATGCCCAACGCGGGCAAAAAGGACTCCAGGTCGGTGGCAGGCAAGCTTTCTCCAGTAACCTTCATGTCCACGCCAATCTCATCCCCCACCGATTTGTAGACGCCACTGAGATTGGACTTTGCATTACCCACCTTTAGCGAGGAGGGATTGAGTACTCCGGACTCGGCTGCCAGATCGTAGGTGGTGTCGAAATCAATCACCGCTGGCACGCCTGCAGCCTTCCCGCCTTGAACGAGAATCGCTTTGGAGAGCTTCACCTCACCTTTCGTGGCCACCTTTCCGCCTTTGCTTTGCGCGTTGGCATCCATGTCCACGAGTCCCGCCAGCCCCAAACTGGGATCGAGGATTCCGGTGGAAGTAAGATTCAGATCGCTGACCGTGAGCTTGACGTCTCCGGGGGTGAACGCCGCATCCTTCTCGTCCACCGGCCCGACTTTTCCGGTCATCTTCATGGTTCCACCACCGGGGAGCGCCATGGAGAAATCCACCGGGAAGTTGGTGGTCGTGGAGACGTCGCTGGCCTTCAGATTGACCTTCGTATAGACGCTACGCTTTTGCGAACTGGTGCTTCCGATGGACACCTGCCCATCTTCGAGGTTCAGTTCCTTGATCGAAATCCCCTGCATGGACGTGCCGGAAGAGCCCGCAGCCGCAGGCTTCTTGGCTGCAGGCGCCGCAGCGCCTCCAATCGAAGAAAAGTTCCATCGCCCGCCGCGATCCTTCAGCAGCACCACCTGCGGATTCACGATGGTCACCTGAGTGACATTCACTTTCTGCGAAAAAATGAGCGGGATTAATTCGACCCCCACTTTCACTTTCTTGGCAGTGAGGAAAGGACCGGAGTTGAACTTGGGATCGTCGCTGACAGACAGATCGTCAATTCCCAGCGAACCGCCCAGAATCGAGAGGCTCAGGTTGCCGAGCTGGACTTTCCGGCCCAACGCTTCAGAAGCTGTCTGCTCGATCGTTGGCCGAAACTTGTTTACGGGAATCAGGAAAGGCAGGATGAAAAGAATCAGGATCACCACCAGGATGGCGATGCCGACCCACTTTAGCGTTTTGCTCATGAGAGCCTCCGGAGGGAAGGGCGTAGGCGGGCGCCTAACTGCTCTGCGGCTGAATAATATCACATCGCTTTCATGGCGATGAACGCGCGGAGCGCGTTCGAGCGCACGCGTGCAGACACAATGATACTGGTCGCGTTGCAAATCGTGAGATCTTCTTCTCGCTAATTCGAGACGCTATCTCACTTCACCGGGTTGCCGTCGGCATCTACCTTGTGAACTTCGCCGAGATTCAGATCGCGAATGCCGGCTTCCACCTTGCTCATGTCTCCTACGACAACCCACACGAGATGGTCCGGCAGAATGTACTTGCGGGCAATCTGGTTGGCACCCTTCTGCGTCAAGGCCATCGCCTTCTGGGTGAACGTATTGAAATAGTCTTCCGGAAGTCCGTATTGAAGGATCGTCCCATAAGCACCGCCAAGCTGCTGGACGGTCTCAAATTCTCCGGGCAGGCTGAGGGTCGCGTTGGTTTGCTCGTCCCTGAGTTCTTCCGGCGTGATCGGCTTATCCTTCACGATCCCGTTGTATTCCTTGACGAGTTCGGCCACGGATTCCTTGGTCTTGTCCGTCTGCACCGGCGAAATGCTGATGTAGGGGCGCTGGCCTCTGGCCGACGGCAACACGCTGAACACGCCATAGGACCAGTGCTTGTCTTCGCGCAAGTTCATATTGATGCGCGAGCTGAAGGTCCCTCCAAAAATGTCGTTCACGAGCAAGAGAGGAACGGCGTCGGGATCATTGCGTGGAGGCCCCAACTGCGCGCCGATGATCACGCTTTGTCCAGAACCTGGCCGGTCCACGAGATAGACAACGTCTTTGGCGGGCTGCTCCACCTTGGGGATCGTTCTCTTGGGCACGTCGCCCGGCTTCCACGAGCTGAAGAGCTTCTCCAGCCTCGGTTTGATCTCCGCCATGGTCGTGTCGCCCACAACCAGCAGCGTAGCGTTGTTGGGCTTGAACCAGGTCTCATGGAACTTGACCAGATCCTCGCGCTTCATTTTGCTCACGCTCTCTTCCGTTCCTGTGCCGGTGAAGGGCACCGCGTAGGGATGGCCTTTGCCGTAGACAAGTGCGGGCACCACGCGCAGAGCCATCGCTTGCGGCGTCACCTTTTCGCGCTTGATGCCCGCGAGGCGTTCCTTCTGCAGCCGTAGGAACTCCTTCTCCGGAAATGCAGGGTGCAGGATCAGGTCGGCATAGATGGCGAGCGATTTGTCCATCGTGCTCTTCAGCGTGTTGAGGTTGACCGTGGCCCAGTCCAGATTCGCGCCGGCATTGAAATTGGCGCTCAACGCTTCAAGCTCCTCGCTGATCTTCAGCGAATCACGTGTCGGGGTTCCTTCTTCCAACATGCGCTGCTCGAAACTGGCTGTGCCCAGTTGATTGGCCGGGTCCGCGGCGTATCCGCTCTCCAACAGCAGAGTGAAGTTCACCACCGGGGCGGAGTGGCGTTCCGCCAGGACAATCTTCATCCCGTTGGCAAGCGCGGCGCGCTGCATCGCGGGAAGGTTGAGCGACATGGGGCCGCCTTCTGCGGGTTCTTTTGCACGGTCGAGCTTGGCGGCAGTTTTCAGGTTGGTGGGATACGGCTGCACTTCCAGGACGTAGTCGCCATCGCGCAGCCAGTCATTCGCGGCCTTCTTCACGGCAGCGGCCGTGGCAGCCTTGATGCGCTTCAGATAGCCCTTGTAGCATTCCGGATTGCCCGTATAGGTTTGGCAGCGGGCCAGCAGGTCGCTCTTTCCGCCGAAGCCGCCGATGCGTTCGACAATGCGCGCGTACCTGCCGAGAATTTGTGTTTTGGCCAACTGTAGCTCGGTCTCGGTCGGGCCGTTCTTCAGGAAATTCTGCAATTCTTCGTCCGCGGCCTTTTCCACCTTGCTCAGGTCACCGCCGGGTGTCGCGGTCAGGGTGAAATCGAATTGCCCGCCAATTTCGTTTGTGTCATTCGTCGCGGTGGCGCTAGTGGCAATCTGATCTTTGTAAACCAAGCGCTTGTACAGGCGAGAGGTCTTGCCGCGGCCGAGCACCTGAGCGGCAAGATCCAGCAAGGTCTCTTCCGGAGAGTCAAACTCGGGCACATTCCAGATGCGATACAGCCGCGCTTGAGGCACGCGATCCTGGACCCAGCCGCGATGCGTTCCGGTGCCCTTCGCCACCCAGGCCTGTTGCTTGGCGATGGGCGGACCGGCGGGAATTTCGCCGTAGTACTTTTCCACTTTCTCCTTAGCCACTTGCGGCGTGATATCGCCCGCAATCACCACGGTGACGTTGTTCGGGCCGTAATACGTTTTGAACCACTCCTGCACGTCGCTCATTGACGCTGCGTCCAGGTCCTTCATCGAACCGATAACGGTCCAAGAGTACGGATGGCCGACGGGATACGTGTTCTCGACAATCAGCTGCTCGGTAACACCGTACGGCTGGTTCTCTCCCTGGCGCTTCTCGTTCTGCACCACGCCGCGCTGCAGATCGAGCTTCTTCTGATCGAGCACACCCAGCAAATGTCCCATGCGGTCGCTCTCGGCGAAGAGCACGTAGTCCAGCATGGAAGTCGGCACGTCCTCGAAGTAGTTGGTGCGATCGTTGTTCGTGGTGCCGTTCAGGTCCGTCGCTCCGATGCGCTCCATGGCGTTGATGTAGGTGTAATTGAAATTATCGCTCCCGCTGAACATCAGGTGCTCAAACAGGTGGGCAAAGCCAGTCTTGCCCGGCTTCTCATTCTTGGAGCCGACGTGGTACCAGGTGTTCACCGCAACGATCGGGGCCTTGTGGTCCTCATGCACGAGGACGGTGAGCCCGTTGTCCAGCACAAATTTCGTATACGGAATGTCGGGAATGGGGATATCTACGCCGCTAGCGGCAGCGGGCGCTTTCTGCGGAGTTGGGGCGGGCTGCGATTGCGCGTTCGCTGAACAACTGCCGAACAGCATCAACGCCACCGCGAACAGAATTACCACACTGATTCTCAGTTTGTTTTTCAAGATTGCCTCCATATGTTCAAACTAAGGAGAACTCCTCGGCCTTGGCGAGCGGGGACACCTGGAGATCACAAACTCTCTGGGAATCGCGTTCCCTCAGATCCGAGCGGTGCAATGCCGGCTTGTGGGACTCGACCCTCAAATGAGGGCGAGCTAGGTCACATCACCCAGTCCGGTGAATTGGACCCGCGCAGCCAGGCATGGCACTTGAATCCCTTACACAACTTCAAGGCGGTTACGATTGTACTCCCGTTTGGCTTGTTCGCGCCGGGCGGGGAATCATTCTTCGTGAGCCGAGTTCCTCTGAGATTCCCGACGGGCTCCAAGGAACGTTATTTGACGTAAACCCACAAGGTAAATGTGTCGGAGAGAGTTGCCGGCCGTGGCCACGGATTTTCCGAAGTGTCCGCAAAGGACGGGGGTCGGAACATTTTGAAACGGTTTAAATAAGACGAGCTGCAATTTACTCGGGGTTTTTGGGTGTACCCTTGTACGAGATTCGTCCGCCGCACGCGGCAAACTGTCACAGCGTGCCGACATGACAGAGCACCTCACTCCGTCGGAACGGGACCTAGCTCTGGAGGAGAAATCCATGGCGAAGAGAATTCCAGGATGGATTGCAGGAACGGGAATTGCGATTGGTGTGTTCTTGTGCGCCGCAAGCGCCATCGTGGCACAGAACATTGTTGTGGATGCCACGCCCAGTCACGTTGTGAACACGTTTAGCCCGCCGCACGCGCTGGGCGGCGCGATTGACCGCCTGCGCGCAGGCACGGGGGCCCCCGGGAGCGAAGAAGGCCCGCGCCTGACCAAGGAGCAGGTGGACAAGAACACCGACACGCTACTGAGCGACCCGGTGCTGAGGGAAATCCTGGGCGCCGGCTGGCAAGCGGTCACCTACCGGCAGAACACCGAGCTCATGGTCGAGGCGTGGCACTGGAATGCTGCTGGCACCTGGAGCAATCCGGAGAAGAAGGAAGGATATTTCACAGGAAGCACGGATTTAGGGGAGCCGATTCGCCACTCGTATGCCTATCCGCTTCCGCATCGCGGCTTCAGCCGCGGCGACGGCAATGGCTGGTCGCGGCTGACGGATGGCAATCCGAACAGCTATTGGAAGAGCAATCCGTACCTGACCAAAGCGTTTACGGGCGAGGACGACGCGCTGCATCCGCAGTGGGTGATGATTGACCTAGGCGCAAAAGTGGACGTCAACGCAATTCGGATTGATTGGGCAAATCCCTACGCGAGGCGCTACGCCGTCCAATTTTGGACCGGCACGCTCGAGCCTTTCTACGACGGAACCGAAGCGGGCGCCTGGCAAACCTTTCCGCAGGGATACATCACGGAAGGAAAAGCTGGCTCGGTCACGCTGAAACTGGTGACGGGCACGATCCCGGCGCGATATCTGCGCATCTGGATGACGGAATCCTCCAATACCTGCGACACACACGGGGCCGGGGACAAGCGCAACTGCGTAGGCTACGCAATCAACGAACTCTACGTGGGAACGCTTTCGTCCACCGGCTTTTTCAATGACGTAGTTCAGCATCTGCCTAGCCGCCGCCAGACAGTGACCTGGCCTTCGTCGGTCGATCCCTGGCATGCGGAAGCCGATCTGGACTACTCGCGCGGCGATCAAATTGGATTTGACCTGTTCTTCAAGAGCGGCATTACCCGCGGGTTGCCTACCATGGTGCCAATCGCGATGCTGTACGCGACCCCGGAAGACGCCGCGGCGGAGATCGCCTATCTCTACAAACGCCACTATCCCATTTCCTGGATCGAAATGGGCGAAGAGGCCGACGGGCAACACATGTTGCCGGAAGACTACGGCGCGTTGTACATCCAGTTCGCCGACGCGATTCACAAGCTCGTGCCGGAGGCAAAACTCGGCGGGCCCGCGTTTGAAGGCACGTTCGGCGACGTTGACGTCTGGCCGGATGGGATGGGCCGCGTCTCGTTTCTCGCTCGCTTCCTGGATTACCTGAAAGCGCATGACCACTTGAACGATTTCACGTTCTTCTCCTTTGAGCACTATCCGTTCCAGGAGAAAGGCATCACCGCTTCCTGGGGTGATTTGTACATTGAGCCGATGCTGGTGCATCACGTTGTGCAAGCGTGGAAGGACAACGGGCTGCCGCCGAATCTGCCGTTCTTCATGACCGAAGGAAACATGGGCGGAGGCAGCGGGCCGCGAGACGTGAAAAGCGCGTTGTGGTTGGCGGACTATGTTGGCTCGATGATGAGCGAAGGGGCCAGCGGCACGTTCTATTTCCACTACATGCCGACACCGGGCGGCCGCGGCGGGTTTCTGGCGCTGGACAAGGAGTATCGCGTGGTGAACTACCCACCACAGTATCTGGCGGCGCAGGTCATCACCAAAGAATGGGTGCAAACCGTGGATGCGCCACACCGAATGTTTCGCGCTGCGAGCGACGTGGTGGATGAAAGTGGGAACGTGCTGATCACCGCCTACGCGCTGCAAAGGCCGGACGGGCAGTGGTCCGTCATGCTGGTCAACAAGGATCACGACAACGACCATGCCGTGAGCGTGTCTTTCGCGGACAGCGACGCGAAACGCACTCGCCATTTTTCCGGAACGGTGGACCGCATCACGCTCGGTCCGAACGAATACCAGTGGCATGGCGACGAGAACGGTCGTGGCCACGCAGATCCCGATGGGCCTCCGACAAAATCAACCGCTCAGGGCGGCGCGAACGCCATTTTCCAATTGCCGAAAGCATCCATCATCGTGCTGCGAGGCCGCGTCGCGGATTAGCGTGGACGCGTGCACCGGCGCGAATCTTTCGCCGGGCACGCTTACTTAACATAAAATCAAGGTGTAAACGGCCCTGGGGCTGTAGCTCAGACGGATCGAGCAGCAGATTCCTAAACCTCCCCGCATTCTTGACCGATTCTGAAAATTTTGGCCTTTACTATATTCTCAAGCAGTTACAACGTGGAGGAGTTGACCCGTTCGTACCGATTTGAGCCGTTCTGACCATAGAACTACTACACTTTTACTACAGTAGAACCCATTCGCGCTCTGGCTTGCCTTCCAAGCGGGTCTAGTACGTACTTGTCCGGTTACCGCTGCCGGGACTTGAGGTCGGGTCCGGTTTATCCGACACGTTCGTCCAATTCGGAAGAATTGAACTTTGTTGAAATTGATTCCGCCGGCCACGCTTATGACTTAATCCCCATCGATGATGATTGAGCGTGCAGAACATGGAGTTGTGTCAGGGGCTGTCAGTCCATCTTATTGCACAATCAGTGGAGAGTAGTGGTTGAGAACCAACCGCCAGTGCCCTTGCTGCTTTACCCATACTCTCGTAAAGCGGTTGTCACGGGGGACAGCTTTGCCTCTGTCTTGCCCATTCATTGTGGAGCGGCCAGTCTCGACAGCCGTGTTTCCGTAGACGCGCACCTGAACCTCGTCGGTGGTGATGGACTGAAATTTCAATTCACCGGACGTAAAATCTGAAATTACCTGCGGCTTGGTTCTCACTGCGCCGCTTGGCCCTATGCCGATAAAATCATCAGCATAAATGCGCTCAAGGGCCGCCGCATCAGCATCGATCTGCGCCTGAATGCGTTTATGATCCAGTTGCCTTATGACCTGCTCAATGCTTCCTCTTCGATCCCGGCTTGCGCTCGGTCTTTGTCCTAGGGCGATAGAGGCCGTCGTAAGGACTAGGGCGGCTGTGACAATTGTTCGTCTCATGGAAAGTTCACCTTTTAATTACGCACTCTCGTGCTCGTTTCTTCAGCACATAACGGTTGAGTTGACGCGGCGCGCGATTTTCATTCAAGCATCGCCAGCCCCGAGCGGTCAATGCGATGGACGAACTCTGAAGGTCCTGTGTAAGCCCTAACTGCGTCTTCGACGCGTCGCTAGTGCCGTCCAAATGAACAGGGTAACAAGGTATGAACAAACAGACGCACAAGCGGTCAGGATGGAGATAACGAGCATATCCTGAAACCTGCGGGGCTCGCTGGAACACACGTGAAACACGGATACACACTCATCGTCATCGGGCTCGGCGCGGTGGCGTATTATCTGTTCCGTCGTGCAGAGAGTCTGCACTCCGTCGGGCTGATCGTTCTGGCCTTGATCCTTATCGGTGGCGCACTAATTGTCAGCATGTACACCCACCCGAAGATATCAGCCGAAGAGCGTAGACAGCGGCTCTATCAGCTGCTCGATATCCATCGACCGGAAGAGTCAAAACAAAAAGTCTTTGAATTATTCCTGTGGCTTGTCTATATTTTTGCTCCAGTCCTGCTTTTCCTCCGCATTCTCCCAAAATATCGCCTGCTGGACGACCTCCTTTACCTGTGGCTGCTCTATGCAATTCCAGCGTTCTTCTTACTTACATTTTTGGTGCCGAAGTTCAGAGACCTGCGCCGCTTCCCGTTTGTAGTCAATCTACTTGGCCGACTCGGACTCTGCATTCCCGCAGTCACACTGGTCTTCTCGCTCTTGATGATTGTCAACTGCGCTGGTGATAAATCCAGTCAGACTAGAACGGTCGTCTGTCTGGCAAAGCGTGCCACCAAAGGCAGTCATCCGAGTTACTACATGCGGACAAAACCTTGGAACGAAACCGAGAGAGATGTTGAAGTCGACGTGCCAGAGTTCGTGTTTAGCGACACTCCCAGCGGAACGCAATTTCAGATTACAACCGGCAAGGGGAAACTCGGCATCGAGTGGATTCGTTGCTTTGACTCATTGAAGCGAACCTCGGAACTTCCAACACCAAATTCGCACTAGCGGCTGACTTACATGGAGAGTATGGGAATACATTTAATTCGGATGCTGAAAGAGGAGGCACGCAGACTTCTCGTAATTTTTCTTGGCCTTGAAGTTTTGCTTTTTCTGCTCCCGACCACCGGCAGGGTAGAGGGACTTGCTGCTGGATATTGGGACGGCGTAAGGTTAAGGCTTTTAAGTAGCAGGTATTGGGAAATCGCGATTGGAGGTGGAGTCGGAGCTATCCTACTTCTGGTGGCCCTCATCGCTTTTGCCAATCATCTCGCTAGGCTTGCCCCGCCACGCGAAAAATGAATCTCAGATCCCGATTAGCCTTACCGGTAAAGTTGCTCAGAGTAGTGAGCGAATTTACTTTCGAAAAGGAACATGATTTTCGACGCGAGCGAGACAGAACTACTACACTTTTACTACACTCCCAGCTTGTAAGGGCCCGAAATGGCTCACACTCTTCAACTAACGTAATATAAAATTAAGGTGTTAGCCGCTGTGGGGCTGTAGCTCAGATGGATAGAGCGTCGGTTTCCTAAACCGTAGGTCGGCGGTTCGAATCCGCCCAGCCCCACCAGTACTATTTCCGTGCATTCCCTTCCGTAAGAGACTGAGCATTTCCTGCCCTTGGCTGAATCAACATGCCCGTGTTACAGCCAGGGCGCGGCTGCGACTTGATTTGCTATGCTCGTTCTGGGCCTGACTTCCCGAAGAAGGAGATCGCACGATGAAACTGTTGGCAATAGCTGCGGTTGCGGTATTTGTGCCGGTGTCCGCTTACGCGCAGGGACCAAAGTCCTGCGATGAATTGAAGTCGGAAATCGCGAAGAAGATTGAAGCAAACGGCGTGAAGACGTACACGCTGGAAATCGTGGACAAGGATAAGGATGCGGAAGGGAAAGTAGTCGGTACCTGCGGAGGCGGGACGAAGAAGATTGTGTACCGCAAGACGGCGCCTCCGGCGCAAGCCCCGGCCAAAGAAACAAGCAAGCCCTGACCCTCGAACGCCTCGACAATCGCGTACAATGTACGCCGCATGAAACGGCCATTTCTGATTGACACCGATGTTGCGTCGGACGATGCCGTCGCGCTGATCATGGCGCTGCGCTCGCCTAAAGTGCGCGTTGTGGCCATCACGACCGTAGCGGGAAATGTGGATGTGCGGCAGGCGAGCCGCAACGCCCTGTACACGGCGGAGTTGTGCGGCGTGGATGTGCCGGT
>Ga0187778_10001710_pt1 | contig 15071 bp, 10 predicted proteins | sample 1015_Q2_SP5_20_M_FD_132418 | JGI IMG/M metagenome (GOLD analysis project Ga0187778, IMG submission 132418) | Tropical peat soil microbial communities from peatlands in Department of Meta, Colombia - 1015_Q2_SP5_20_MG | ecosystem: Environmental > Terrestrial > Soil > Wetlands > Peat | place... | reverse complement strand
AGAAGGGGGGCGGCACACACCGTTCTTTAATGGGTACCGGCCGCAGTTCTATTTCCGGACCACGGACGTGACGGGGGTGGTGCAGCTGAATCCGGGGGTGGAGATGGTGATGCCGGGGGACAACGTGAGTGTGACGGCGGAGTTGATCAGCCCGATCGCGATGGATCAGGGGTTGCGGTTTGCGGTGCGCGAGGGCGGCAAGACTGTCGGCTCCGGCGTCGTCACCGAAATCCTGGCGTAACGGCTGGTAGCTGTCCGCTAACAGCTGAGGAGTATTGGAATGCGAGAAATTATCGACCTGGCGTGTACCGTATGCAAGCAGAGGAACTATTCGACGACCAAGAACAAGAAGAATGACCCGGACCGTTTGGAGAAGAATAAGTTCTGTAAATTCTGCCGGAAACAGACACCGCACAAGGAAGTAAAGTAAGTGCTGAAGTGCTGAGTTGAGGTGCAGGCAGTTCAATCACTCAAGACTCGCACTTGGTGCTCAGAACTGGGCATAGGGGCATGGTGTTAATGGCAGCACATCGGTCTCCAAAACCGAGAGTCTGGGTTCAAATCCTAGTGCCCCTGCCATTCCGCAGATAGTTGATGGGAAAGGCCTGGGGCTCGGAGTTCGATGATCGCACGGTTCAATGTAGGGAGAGATCAATGATCAGGAAGATGATCGAATCGGTTCGAGAGTTTTTCGTCGACGTTCGGGGGGAACTCAAGAAAGTGTCGTTCCCCACCCGCGCCGAGACGATTGGCTCAACGACGGTGGTGATCGTTTTTTGCGTCATTGTGTCCCTCTACCTATCGGTAATCGATTCGTTTCTTGTATGGCTTGTCGGCAAACTCCTGTGAGGAGCCGACGTAACAGAGAGCATATGCTGGGGCGTCAACAAGCTGGGATGCAAAGGTAGGTAAATGGCGAAGAGCTGGTACGTCATCCACACCTATGCCGGGTTCGAGGGGCGCGTCAAAACAAGCTTACTGGAGCGGGCGAACCAGATGGGGATGACGGAGAAACTCGGTCAGGTGTTGGTGCCGACCGAGGATGTCATCGAGATTAAAGACGGCAAACGGCGCACTTCTCGGAGAAAGTTTTTCCCCGGATACGTCTTGGTGGAGTTGGAATCACCGCTGGCCGATGACACGTTACAGATGATCAAGGAAACGCCGAAGGTTACCGGTTTTGTCGGCGGCGGGGCTCAGCCGACACCATTATCACAGGAAGAAGTAGAGTCGTTGCTGAAACAAGTTGACGCCGGTGCGGCTGGGCCGCGCGAACAGGTCAAGTTCATCAAGATGGATAACGTGCGCATCATCGATGGGCCGTTCTTGGGATTTAATGGTCTCGTTGACGAGGTAGATCAAGATCACAATCGTCTGAAAGTGATGGTCAGCATCTTCGGACGATCAACGCCGGTCGAGTTAGGATTTTTGCAAGTGGAGAGGATTTAAACAGCAGACAGCTGTCGGCCATCAGCTCTCAGCTCATGCTGAAGGCCAAAAGCTGAATGCTCATGAGGGAATCATGGCAAAGGAAGTATCCGCGCAGATTAAATTGCAGATACCGGCGGGAAAAGCCAATCCGGCACCCCCCGTCGGGCCGTCGCTGGGGCAGCACGGCGTCAACATTATGGAGTTCTGCAAACAGTTCAATGCCAAGACTCAGAAGGAAGGTGACAGCATCATCCCGGTCATTATTACGGTGTACAAGGATCGGAGCTTCACGTTTGTCCTCAAGACACCACCTGCGTCCGATCTGTTAAAGAAGGCTGCTGGGATTATCAAGGGGTCTGGCGTCCCCCAGAAGGATAAGGTGGGGAAAATAACCAAGACTCAGTTGCGTGAGATCGCGCAAAAGAAGATGGCAGACTTGAATGCCGCTGACCTTGAGGGTGCGATCAAGATCATCGAAGGAACGGCCCGGAGTATGGGGGTCGTGGTCCAAGGTTGAGAGCACAGGGCCGGGACCCCTTCATTGCTCGCGCAACGCGAGGCCTCAGAAGGCCCTCGACGGGACAGGGCAAGTCTCGGCGAGCCTGGGGTTGGGCGGGTGATAACGAATGCGCGCAGTCGAAGGGCGCCGACCCAATATGGAGCTAGGGGGGAGGAGAACTAATGGGGAAGAAAATGCGAGCGGCGGCGGACAAAATTCAGCTGCGCCTGTATGCGCTCCGTGAAGCTGTCGACGCAGTGAAGGGAGCGGCCTATGCAAAATTTGACGAGTCTGTCGATTTAGCCATTCGGTTAGGCATCGACCCCAAACGATCTGACCAGATGGTGCGGGGGACGACGTCCTTGCCCCATGGAACGGGGAAAAAGCTTCGGGTGCTCGTCTTCGCCAAAGGTGAGAAAGAGCAAGAGGCGAGGCAGGCGGGAGCAGATTTCGTCGGGGCGGACGACCTGATGGAGAAGATCAAGGGCGGGTGGATGGACTTCGATTGCGCGATCTCCACACCAGACCTGATGGCGTCGGTCGGTAAGCTGGGGAAGGTGTTGGGACCGCGAGGGTTGATGCCGAATCCCAAAACTGGAACCGTCACGTTTGAAGTCGGCAAAGCCGTGGCGGAAATCCGGAAAGGCCGCGTCGAGTATAAAGTGGAAAAGGCCGGCATCGTCCAAGTCCCTGTCGGAAAGGTGTCGTTTAAGGCCGACCAGTTAGTTGACAACGCCTCTGCAGTGCTCGAGGCAGTCATTAAAGCGAAGCCGGCCTCCTGCAAAGGGCGCTATCTGAAGAGCGTGACGATCTCCAGCACGATAGGCCCTGGCGTGAAGCTCGATGCTATGGCATTGACGAAACAGTGGAGTTAGTCGCGGTCTGACCGTTGTAAGGAGAAAGGGTTAGGTTATGAAGAAGGAAGAGAAATCGACCGCGGTCGCGGAGTTGACCGAAAAATTCGGCCGCGCTCGGCTCGCCATTCTCACGGAATGTGCCGGGCTCCCTGTCAATCAGATTACGGAATTGCGGAAGCAATTGCGCGGGGCAAAAGCCGAATACAGGGTGGTGAAGAACACGCTGGCAGCCCGTGCCGCCGAAGGGACTACCCTTTCAGGTGTGAAAGGGTACCTGAAAGGACCGACGGGAATGGTGATCGGCTATGACGATCCTGTGCTGCCGACAAAGGTGCTCAGGGACTTCATACTGGCAGAGAAGCGGGTAGAGAAAATCAAGATTACTATCGGTGTCTTGGAAGGGAAGGTGTTGCAGCCGGCCGAGCTTACCGCGGTCGCGAAGTTGCCGAAGAAGGAAGTGCTGATCGCGATGCTGCTGTCGGCGATGCAGGGGCCGGCACGTGGGCTGGTCTATACCTTGAGTGCAGTCTTATCGAAATTTGTCAGAGTCATTGCGGCCATTCAGGATAAAAAGAAAGGGGAGGGGGACATGTCAGCAACAGCGTCTAAATTATCACAGGAAGAACTCATCAAGGCTATCGAGAGCATGAGCGTGCTCGAATTGGCTGAACTCGTGAAGGGACTGGAGAATAAATTCGGCGTAACGGCCGCTGCTCCGGTCGCCGTTGCCGCGGCGCCGGCTGCCGGTGGGGCCGCAGCCGCTGCAGCCGCCGAAGAGAAGACGGCGTTCGACGTCATTCTTGCATCGGCTCCGGCGGACAAGAAGATTCAGGTCATCAAGGTGGTTCGCGAATTGACCAGCCTGGGATTGAAGGAAGCGAAGGATTTGGTGGAAGGCGCGCCCAAACCGGTGAAGACGGGCGTGGCGAAGGAAGAAGCCGACACTATGAAGAAGAAGCTCGAAGAGAGCGGCGCGAAGGTCGAGGTTAAGTAGCCTCGACGTAGCAGTAAATCCGGGAGTGCCTGTCTTCTCCAGGCACTCAAGCCCAACCATATGTAGTGGAGGACTACCGAATGTCCGAAACGACTCTACAAGAGTTCGTGGAACGGAAAGACTTTTCTCGCATTCGCACTAGCATCGATATCCCGGATCTGATCGAGATCCAGAAGCGCTCCTACGAAGAGTTCTTACAAATGGAGGTGGAACCGGAGCGCCGCAAAGATTACGGTCTTCAAGCGGCACTGGCGAGTGTCTTTCCGATTCCTGATTACAACAACACGGCGGTGTTGGAATACACCAGTTACACACTGGGGACACCCAAGTACGATGAGCGCGAATGTCTTGAGCAGGGGATGACCTTTGCCGTGCCCCTCAAGCTGCGCGTCCGGCTGGTGGTGTTCGACAAGGAAGACAAGGGGCCGAAGAAAAAAGTGCTCGATGTTCGCGAGCAGGAGGTCTATGTCGGAGAACTGCCGCTGATGACCGAACGGGGCACGTTTATCGTGAACGGCACGGAACGCGTGGTCGTCAGCCAATTGCACCGTTCGCCCGGCGCATCGTTTACTCACGACAAGGGGCGGACCCATGCGAGCGGTAAGGTGTTGTACTCCGCCCGCATCATCCCCTATCGCGGCTCGTGGCTCGATTTCGAATTCGACGCCCGCGACATTCTCTACGTGCGCATCGATCGCCGTCGAAAAATGCCGGCGACGATCCTCCTGAAAGCGTTCGGATATTCCAGCGACGATCTCTTGAAGATGTACTACCCGGTCGAGGAAATCCGGGTGGTCAAAGGCAAGTTGATGCGGAAGCTGGACCCCGAGATCCATCACGGTCTGCGCTGTTCCACGGAAGTCACGGAGAAGGGTGCGAAAGATCCGCTGGTCCGTGAGGGAGGAAGGCTGACCAAGGGTCTGATCGCGAAATTGAAATCGGCCGGCGTGAAGGAGATTCCCGTGTCGCCGGCTGAGCTGGTCGGTCGCGCCGTCTTGACCGAGCTCGTCGATTCGAAAAAGCACAAGATCGCTGAGAAAAACCAACGACTGACGGCGGAGATCGTCGAAAAAATTGCCGAGAGCGATATCGAAGACTTCAAGGTCATTTACTTGGACACCGCAACGGCGACTCCGGTGATTCTGGATACGTTGGAGATGGAGCGGACTGGTTCGAAGGAAGAGGCGATGGTCGAGATCTATCGCAGGCTTCGTCCGGGCGAAACCCCATCGGTCGAAACGGCCCGGGCGCTGTTCGACAATTTATTTCTCAACTCGAAGCGGTACGACCTGTCTCCTGTCGGGCGTCTGAAGCTGAACAAAAAACTCGAGCTGGACTTGCCGCTGGAACAGCGGACGTTAACAGCACAGGACATCGTCGAAGTCATTCGCTACCTCGTCAACCTGAAAATGGGCAAGGGCGAGATCGACGACATCGACCATTTGGGAAATCGTCGAGTCCGGTCTGTGGGCGAGCTCTTGGAAAACCAGTTCCGCCTCGGCCTGGTCCGTATGGAGCGCAGCATCAAAGAGCGCATGAACCTGCTCGATATGGAAACCGTGCTGCCGCACGACCTCATCAACGCCAAGCCGGTCGTGGCCGCCGTCAAAGAATTTTTCAGCAGCAGTCAGCTGTCGCAGTTCATGGATCAGACGAACCCACTTGCGGAGATCACGCACAAGCGGCGCCTTTCCGCATTGGGGCCTGGCGGGTTGACGCGTGAACGGGCCGGATTCGAAGTACGCGACGTCCATCCGTCGCATTACAGCCGCATCTGTCCCATCGAGACACCGGAAGGTCCGAACATCGGTCTGATCACGTCGCTCGCGACCTACGCACGGATCAACCAATTCGGGTTCATCGAGGCTCCTTATCGAAAGGTCGTCAAGGGAAGGGTCACGGATGAAATCGAGTTTTTGTCCGCAATCGAAGGGGATCGATACATCATCGCCCAGGCGAACTCAAAACTCGACGGGTCCAATCGGCTGGTCTCGGAAACCGTCTCGGCCCGGTCCGGCGGTGATTTCGTGACGGCCACTCCAGACAAGATCGAATACATGGACGTGTCGCCGAAACAGGTGGTCAGCGTGGCGACTGCGTTGGTCCCGTTTTTGGAACACGACGACGCAAACCGGGCTCTGATGGGATCAAATATGCAACGCCAAGCCGTGCCGCTGTTGAAATCGGAAGCCCCGCTGGTCGGCACTGGGATGGAGGCAGTTGTCGCGCGTGATTCCGGCTATGTGGTGCAGGCCAAGCGGACCGGCGTCGTGGAAAGCGTCGATGCGACGCGCATCGTCGTCCGAGCAGACTCCAAGGAAGGTCGGAGAGGGAAAGATTCGGGTTTGGATGTCTATGACCTTATCAAATTCCAGCGATCAAACCAGAACACATGCATCACTCAAACCCCCGTCGTTCGGATCGGTCAGCCAGTCAAGAAGGGCCAAGTGTTGGGTGACGGTCCGGCGATCGATCAAGGTGAGCTGGCCTTGGGCAAGAATGTCCTCGTCGCGTTTATGCCGTGGGGCGGGTACAACTTCGAAGACGCGATTCTGTTAAGCGAGAAACTCGTGCGGGAAGATGCGTTTACCTCGATTCATATCGAAGAGTTCGAGGTCGAAGCGCGCGATACGAAGCTGGGCAAGGAAGACATCACACGAGACATTCCCAACGTGGGAGAAGAGGCGCTCCGCAATCTCGATGAGAGCGGCATCATCCGTATCGGCGCTGAAGTGAAGCCGGGGGATATTCTCGTGGGAAAGGTCACGCCCAAAGGCGAAACGCAGCTGACCCCAGAAGAAAAACTCCTCCGTGCCATCTTTGGCGAGAAGGCCGGAGACGTCAAGGACACGTCGTTGACGGTGCCCCCCGGTGTCGAGGGCATTATCGTCGACGTCAAGATCTTTTCCCGCAAAGGCCTCGACAAGGATGAACGGTCCAAGACCATCGAGAGCGAAGATCAGATGAAGCTGCAGCGCGACCACCATGAGGAGCTGCGGATCATCGACGAGGAAAAAACGAAGAAGATTCGCAAGTTGCTCTTGGGGAAAGTCGTCGGCCGCGATCTGATGGATCCGGAGAGCGGGGATGTCATTCTCAAAAAGAAGGGCAAGCTCACGGCCGAAATCCTCAAGCGGCTTCCGGATGAAACCGTCCGGTACATCATCCTGAGCGATCCAGAAGAACAGAAGGAGCTCGAGGACATCGAGCGGCGTGCGAAGGAGCAGATCGAAATTCTCCAAACGCTCTACGACGAAAAGGTCGGTCGGTTGAAGCGGGGTGATGAGCTGCCGCCAGGCGTCATCAAGCTGGTGAAGGTGTACATCGCCATGAAGCGGAAGATTCAGGTCGGCGACAAGATGGCCGGCCGCCATGGCAATAAGGGAGTGGTTTCGCGTGTGTTGCCCGAAGAGGACATGCCGTATTTGCCGGATGGGACTCCGGTGGAGATCGTGCTGAATCCGCTGGGCGTGCCGTCTCGTATGAACGTCGGTCAGATTCTAGAAACACACCTCGGATGGGCGGCCAAGGCTCTGGGGATCACCGTTGCAAGCCCGGTATTCGACGGGGCTTCTGAGAAAGAGATCAAGGATTTGCTGAAGAGAGGCAAATTGCCCACCAGCGGACAATCGCAGCTCATGGATGGCAGGACCGGTGAACCGTTCGGGAGTCCGGTCACGGTCGGATACATGTATGTGCTGAAATTGCACCACCTGGTCGACGATAAGATTCACGCTCGTTCGATCGGGCCCTATTCTCTCGTGACCCAACAGCCGCTCGGAGGGAAGGCTCAATTCGGCGGGCAGCGACTGGGTGAAATGGAAGTCTGGGCCTTGCAGGCCTATGGAGCTGCCTCCACGCTCCAGGAGTTTTTGACGGTGAAGTCTGATGACGTGCCGGGCCGGTCTCGTATGTACGAAGCGGTGGTGAAGGGCGAACCGTTCTTAGAACCGGGACTGCCCGAGTCATTCAACGTGTTGGTCAAAGAACTTCAAAGCTTGGGGCTTGATGTCGAGTTGGTGAAGTCACAGGAATAAATTGAAATCAACTGACGAGTGACACGCACGGCTTGCATCTTTTGTTGAGCCGGACGATCGGCACTCGAACTGATCACTCCTCTCTAAGCAAGGAGGGATACACCTTGGAAGGCGTCTATACACTGTTTGAAAAGCCGCGGGATTCGGTCTCCTTCGATGCGATGCGCATCCGGATCGCCTCGCCCGAGAAAATTCGATCGTGGTCCTACGGCGAAGTGAAGAAGCCGGAGACGATCAACTACCGGTCATTCAAGCCGGAGAAGGATGGCCTCTTCTGTGCCAAAATTTTTGGGCCGATTAAGGACTGGGAGTGCAACTGCGGCAAGTACAAGCGCATGAAGCACCGCGGCATTGTCTGTGACAAGTGCGGTGTGGAAGTCATTCAATCAAAGGTCCGCCGCGAACGGATGGGCCATATCGAACTGGCCGCGCCAGTCGCGCACATCTGGTTCTTGAAGGGTGTGCCCAGCCGGATTGGCACGCTGCTCGACATGAGCCTGAAGCAGCTGGAGAAGATCCTCTATTTCGAGAGCTACGTCTGTGTGGATCCCGGGACAACTGATTTGGTGGAAAAGGACCTCGTCTCCGAAGAGAAGCTGCGGTCGTTGCAGTCGGAGTACAGCGCCGGCTCCTACAAAGTTGGGATCGGTGCCGATGCCATCCGTGAACTGCTTCGGAAGATCGATATCAACACTCTGTGGGATGAACTGCATGTGAAGGCGAAGGCGTCGGCCTCCGCGGCGCTGAAGAAAAAGTACGCGAAGCGACTGAAAGTCATCGAAGCATTCCGGAAATCTGGGAACAAGCCGGAGTGGATGATCATGGACGTGATTCCCGTGCTTCCTCCGGAGTTGCGCCCATTGGTGCCGTTGGATGGCGGGCGGTTTGCGACCTCGGATCTCAACGATCTCTATCGGCGCGTCATCAACCGGAACAATCGCCTCAAGCGGTTGATGGAATTGAAAGCGCCAGGCGTCATTATCCGGAACGAAATGCGGATGTTGCAGGAAGCGGTGGACGCGCTCTTCGACAACGGGCGCCGAGGCCGTGCCATTCGTGGACCTAACAAGCGCCCGCTGAAGTCGCTCAGCGATATGCTCAAGGGCAAACAAGGGCGGTTCCGACAGAACCTGCTCGGGAAGCGCGTAGATTACTCGGGGCGAACCGTGATCGTGGTGGGGCCGGAGTTGCGTCTGCACCAGTGCGGGTTGCCCAAGAAGATGGCGCTCGAACTCTTCAAGCCCTTTATCTTCCATAAATTGGAGGAGCGCGGCGCGGCGACGACGATCAAGAGCGCCAAGCGTCTGGTCGAAAAGGAACGGCCTGAAGTGTGGGATGTACTGGACGAAGTCATTCGCGAGCACCCTGTGCTCTTGAACCGCGCTCCGACATTGCATCGATTGGGAATTCAAGCGTTCGATCCTGTGTTGGTCGAAGGCAAGGCAATCCGGCTCCATCCGCTCGTCTGCGCTGCGTTCAACGCTGACTTCGACGGTGACCAGATGGCGGTGCACGTTCCACTGTCGGTGGAAGCGCAGGTCGAAGCCCGGGTACTAATGATGTCCATCAACAATATTTTGTCTCCCGCGAATGGAAAACCGATCGCGGTGCCGTCGCAAGACATGGTGTTGGGTTGCTACTGGTTGACGAAGGAACGGGTCGGAGCGAAGGGCGAAGGCAAGGTGTTCGGCTCGCCGGAAGAAGTGCGTATTGCCTTTGATGCCCGGGAAGTCGAAGAGCATGCGCGCATTAAAGTGCGCATCGAAGGGGCACTCGTACAGACGACGGTTGGCCGGGTGCTGCTGTCGGAGGTTCTCCCTTCGGGTATGCCGTTCGTCAATGCAAACAAGGTGATGACGAAGAAGGAAGTAACGAGGCTGATCGATACGGTATATCGCCAAACCGGTCATCGGGAGACCGTGACGTTCCTCGACAAGATCAAGGACATCGGCTTCCAATATGCGACGCGCGCCGGTGTGTCGATCTGCATCGACAACATGCACATCCCGACGAAGAAGGAAGATCTGATCGGGAAAGCGCAGCGTGAGGTGAATGAAATCGAACGGCAGTATGCCGAGGGTCTGATCACGAACGGTGAGCGCTACAACAAGGTCATCGACATTTGGGCCCATGTGACCGAACAGGTAGCCAACGAGATGATGAAAGAACTCGGGGCAGGAGGCGACCCGACAAAAGCCGAATCGTTCAACCCGATCTTCATGATGGCCGACTCGGGCGCACGGGGCAGTTCACAGCAGATTCGTCAGTTGGGTGGTATGCGCGGCTTGATGGCCAAGCCGTCCGGGGAAATTATCGAAACGCCGATTACCGCGAACTTCCGCGAAGGATTGACCGTGCTGCAGTACTTCATTTCAACACACGGTGCGCGTAAAGGGTTGGCCGATACGGCGTTGAAGACCGCCAACTCCGGGTACCTCACACGTCGCCTCGTCGACATCGCGCAGGATGTCATCATCAACGAAATCGACTGCGGAACGACGGACGGCATTATCGTGAGCGCGCTCGTCGAGGGCGGTGAGATAATTCAGCCGATCGAAGAGCGCGTGCTTGGTCGCTTGGCAGCCGAGGACATTCGCGATCCGGTGACAGGAGAAATCATCGTGTCCCTCAACGAAGAAATTGACGAGGACCGGACCAAATCGATTGTCGAAGCCGGTGTCGATCGGGTGAAGATTCGCTCGGTGTTGACCTGCCAATCGCGCCGAGGGGTCTGCCAGTCCTGCTATGGACGGGACTTGGCTCGTGGGCGTCTGGTCGAAAAAGGTGAGCCTGTTGGTGTGATTGCGGCGCAGTCGATCGGCGAGCCGGGCACGCAGTTGACGATGCGTACCTTCCATATCGGTGGGACGGCCAGTAAGGTGGTCGAGCAAACCGTTCTCGAAGCCAAGCATGCCGGGCATCTGAAGTTCATGAGCTTTGATGCGAAGAAGAACGCCGATGTACACAACGGCGGTATTGCCGTCAGGAACAAGGAGGGCGAGTGGGTTGTCATGAACCGCAATGCAAAGATCGCGATTGTGGACGACAACGGCCGTGAGCGCGAAAAATATCCGGTCGTGTACGGCGGAAAAATCAAAGTCAAGGACGGTGATCGTGTTGAACTCGGCCAAAGGCTCGTCGAGTGGGATCCTTACTCGCTGACGATCCTGACCGAGGTCGGCGGGAAAGTTGCCTATGGAGACATCGTGGAAGGTGTCACGATGAAAGAAGAGTTCGATGAAGTGACGGGCCTTTCCCGGAAAGTCATCATCGAACATTCGGGTGCCACCCTCCGTCCGCGCGTATCGATCAAGGATGAAGGGGGGAAAACAGCCAAAGTGTCCGGGAGTACAGCGACGGTGGCGCGGTATCTGCTGCCAGTGGGCGCCCACATTTTCGTGGAAAAAGGTGCGACGGTCCACCCGGGAGATGTCTTGGCCAAGATTCCCCGTGAGACGACGAAAACAAAAGATATCACGGGTGGTCTGCCGCGGGTGGCCGAGTTGTTCGAGGCACGGAAGCCGAAAGAACAAGCGGTCATCAGCGAAATCGATGGCGAAGTCTCATACGGAGGCTTCGTCAAAGGTCAGCGAAAGGTGCTCGTCGATAACAAGATGGGAGACGTGAAGGAGTATTTCATTCCAAAGGGCAAACACGTCAATGTTCACGAAGGTGATTGGGTCAGAGCCGGTGAGCCCTTGATGGACGGGTCGGCCAATCCGCATGACATCCTGGATGTGCTCGGACCCAACGAGTTGCAAAAATACCTTGTGGATGAAGTGCAGGACGTGTATCGGCTGCAAGGCGTCTCGATCAACGACAAACACATCGAGATTATCGTTCGCCAGATGTTGCGAAAGGTGCGCATCGAGGAACCCGGAGATACGACGTTCTTGCCCGGCAGCCAGGTCAGCAAGATGGTGTTCGAGGAAGAGAATGATCGTGTGTTAGCCAAAGGCGGTAAGCCGGCGCTCGGTAAGCCGGTTCTTCTTGGCATTACGAAGGCGGCATTGACCACCGACAGTTTCATCTCGGCAGCCTCCTTCCAGGAAACGACGAGAGTGCTGACCGAAGCGGCCATCAACGGACGTGAAGATAATCTGCGAGGCTTGAAAGAAAACGTGATCGTCGGCCGCTTGATTCCCGCCGGCACAGGGTTTGAGGAGTATCGAGATACCTTCGTGATCAGCCCTAAACCGGAGCCTGTTGCAGTTGGCCAAGGTGAGCCGGCCGCGCTGGTTCGGGAGGGTGCCACCGCTTCTTCAACCGAGGGGAGATCATAGGAAGCTTCACGGAGCGCGCGTCGCTTGACACTCAGCAACGCGGTCATTATAATCCGCAGGCTTTGCCCAGAATTGAGTTGTACGACGGTGTGTTGTGCGCAACGCGAGAGTAATTGAATCGTGCCAACAATCAATCAGTTAGTCAGAAAAGGGCGTCAGCTGGCGCATGCGAAAACAAAGAGCCCGGCACTGAAGTGCTGTCCGCAGAAACGCGGGGTATGTCTCCGGGTCTATACCTCGACTCCCAAAAAGCCGAACTCGGCCTTGCGAAAAGTCGCGCGCGTACGGTTGACGAACGGAATGGAAGTGACGACATACATTCCTGGCGTCGGACACAACCTCCAGGAGCACTCCATCGTATTGGTGCGAGGTGGTCGGGTGAAAGACTTGCCGGGTGTCCGCTATCACATCGTCCGCGGTGCGTTGGATGCCGTGGGTGTGACGGACCGAAAGCAGGGTCGTTCAAAGTACGGGGCAAAGCGCCCCAAATAGGCTCAGCGCCGTCGACGAACAGTAGGGAAGCAGAATCGTATGCCACGCAGCAGGTTTTTACATCAGCGGGAACCGCTTCCGGATGTGCGGTATCGTGACAAGCTTGTCGGGAAGTTTTTGAACATCTTGATGGAGCGCGGAAAGAAGAGTACGGCCGAGCGCATTTGCTACGGAGCCTTCGACATGATTCAGGAGAAGACCGGCGGCGATCCGCTCAAAGTTTTTCGGACGGCGATCGATAACGTGAAGCCGATCGTGGAAGTCAAGTCACGTCGGGTGGGTGGTGCATCGTATCAGGTGCCGGTGGAAATTCGCCCCGCTCGTCGCATGTCATTGGCGCTTCGATGGCTGTCTGAGTTTTCACGGACGCGTGGCGGCAAGAGCATGCGTGAAAAACTTGCCGCAGAGCTGCTCGACGCGTCGAACAACACAGGGGCGTCGGTGAAGAAGCGGGAAGACGTGCATCGGATGGCGGAGGCCAATAAGGCGTTCGCGCACTATCGCTGGTAACGTCGTTCTGTGCTGCAGTTGGGCCGTGCTGCGATCCGCAGACGCGGGTGCCCCTGAATCGCAGCGATTGTCCGGCTCATTCTGCAGCACGTGTGTTTTTAAGGGATGAATTGTGGCTAGACAAACATCACTCGATCGCACGCGCAACATCGGCATCATGGCGCACATTGATGCCGGAAAAACCACGACCACCGAACGTGTCCTCTATTATACGGGGATGACGCATAAAATGGGCGAGGTCCACGAGGGCGCGGCGACGATGGATTGGATGGAGCAAGAGCGGGAGCGCGGGATTACGATCACCGCGGCCGCCACGACCTGTTTTTGGAGAGACCATCGCATCAATATTATCGACACGCCCGGGCACGTCGACTTCACGATCGAGGTCGAGCGGTCCCTTCGCGTGCTCGATGGCGCCGTCGCCGTGTTTGATTCCGTACAGGGCGTGGAGCCGCAATCGGAAACCGTGTGGCGGCAAGCCGATAAATATCGAGTCCCTCGTATCGCGTTCATGAACAAGATGGACCGGACCGGCGCCGACTTTTACTTCAGCCTGCAGTCGATCGTGGATCGACTGGGTGCCAATCCTATCCCGATTCAGCTTCCGATCGGACGTGAGGTGGAGTTTCGCGGGTCGATCGATCTGGTCACGATGAAGGGGTTCTTCTACGACGATGAAACACTGGGAGCCAAATACAAGATCGACGAGATTCCTCCGGACATGGTCGGTAAGGCGAAAGAGTATCGGGAGAAAATGCTGGAGGCAGTTGCGGAGTTCGACGACCACGTCATGGAGAAATACCTCAATGGACAATCCTTGAGCGAGGAAGAAGTGCGGCGATGTATTCGAGCCGGGACGATTGCCATGAAGATCACCCCGGTGCTGTGCGGCTCGGCCTTTAAGAATAAAGGTGTGCAGCAGCTCCTTGACGGGGTCATTGATTTTCTGCCGTCGCCGCTGGATATTCCGCCCGTGAAAGGGGTTGACCCGAATTCTGGCAAAGAGGTGGAGCGGAAGCCATCGGATAGCGAGCCTTTTGCCGCGCTGGCTTTCAAAATCATGTCCGATCCATTTGCAGGACAATTGACGTACTTCCGTGTCTATTCAGGCACGCTCAAGACCGGTACACCGGTGCTCAATATCACGAAGGGGACAAAGGATCGCATCGGGCGCTTGTTAAAAATGCACGCGAACAAGCGCGAAGAAATCGATACCGCCTATGCAGGAGACATTGTTGCAGCGGTGGGTTTGAAGGGAGCGACGACCGGGGATACGTTGGCCGATGAAAAACAGCCGGTCCTCCTGGAAATCATGAAGTTCCCGGAGCCAGTCATTGCGATGGCCATTGAGCCGAAGACAAAACAAGACCAGGAAAAGATGGGGTTCGCGTTGCAAAAGCTCGCGCAGGAGGATCCGTCCTTTCGTGTACGGACTGATGAGGAGACAGCGCAGACGATTATCGCGGGGATGGGTGAGTTGCATCTCGAGATCATCGTTGATCGCCTGCTCCGCGAGTTTAAGGTTGAGGCCAATGTCGGGAAACCGGAGGTTGCCTTCAGGGAGACCATTCGCCGCAAGGCCGAATCAGAATCTAAGTACATTAAGCAGACCGGCGGCCGCGGACAGTATGGCCATGTCGTGTTGACGGTGGAGCCGTCGGATCCAGGCAAAGGTTTGGAGTTCGTGAACAAGGTAGTCGGCGGGGCGGTTCCCAAGGAATATATTCCGGCTGTTGAAAAAGGGGTGAAGGAGCGAATGGAGACCGGGGTCATTGCCGGTTATCCACTTCGGGATATCCGCGTCACGCTCATCGATGGGTCCTACCATGAAGTGGACTCCAACGAAATGGCGTTTAAGATTGCCGCCTCCATGGGCTTTGCTGACGCCTGTAAGAAAGCCGATCCGGTCTTGCTCGAGCCGATCATGAAAGTCGAGGTCCTGGTGCCTCAGGAATTCATGGGAGACGT
>Ga0187778_10001708_pt1 | contig 15075 bp, 16 predicted proteins | sample 1015_Q2_SP5_20_M_FD_132418 | JGI IMG/M metagenome (GOLD analysis project Ga0187778, IMG submission 132418) | Tropical peat soil microbial communities from peatlands in Department of Meta, Colombia - 1015_Q2_SP5_20_MG | ecosystem: Environmental > Terrestrial > Soil > Wetlands > Peat | place... | reverse complement strand
TTACTTGGACGCATTCCGGCCGCAGAAGGTAAGAACGCCGCAGGGAGGCTTCGAACCAAACGAATTTGGGAGTCTCAAACCAGGTCAGTGGACGATCCCCCTAACCGAGGAAATCCTTGACAACATCGGGAAAGATGTCGAGGGTCCAGATCGAAAGTGGATGCTGTCCAAAGCGACGCCTTGGCCATTGAAACACTCGACCGATCCCGTGACCCTCTCTAAGAATTTTGATTCGGTGAAGAGTGCCTACATATTCTGCACGGACAGCGGCGATCCCGTCGACGAGATCCTGAACGGAAAGTGGGGAAAGCTAGACGGCCCCCACAAGGTCATAGAATCAGGGCACTGGCCGATGATAACGAAACCCGACGAGTTGGTCAAAGACATGCTCAACTTATCCGGTTAGATCAGCCCAGCAACGCTAGGAAATACGTCTTCACACATAAGAGCGGGAGAGAGTGATTTTGAAGAATTCTGTTATTGATTGGCTCCTTGAGGAAAATCAACCTTCCGTAAGATACCTTACGCTAACTGAATTGCTGGGCAGATCAATGAGAGAGTCCGAGGTAAAGTCTGCTAAGAAGAATATCTCGAAGGTTGGCTGGGCTTATGATATTCTTCGCACGCAGCAGCGAGAGGGATATTGGCAATCTTTGAAATCTCTTTACTTGCCAAAATACACGGCAACGAACTGGATGTCTCTAATCCTCTCCGATCTAGGCGTAACAATGGAAGACAAGCGAGTGAGAAAGGCAGCGGATCTATTCTTCAAGCAATGGATGGCAATACCATCAGCGGAAAACATCTTCAACGACGAAGTATGCATCGTCGGGAACACAGCGAGGATGTTAACGCGATTCGGATTCGCGGATGACTTCAGAGTAAAAAAATTGTATGACAGACTCGTTGAAGATCAGAAGGAAGACGGCGGCTGGCACTGCTTTGAGTCAGGGACAGGAACTCTAGACTGCTGGGAAGCTCTAGCGGCATTCTCGGCTCTTCCAAAAGAGCATCAAACGAGAAAAATCAGAAACTCAATCGAACGAGGCGCGGAATTCTATCTTGAGAGGCGCTTAATTCACGAAGGTCGTAAGAAGTATGCTCCATGGTATCGTTTCCATTATCCAAACCATTACTACTATGACATCCTCGTTGGGCTGGATGTTATCACACGACTCGGCTACGGGGGCGATAGACGGCTAAGACCGGCTCTCGACATATTAACTGAGAGGCGCCTAGGAAACGGAACTTGGCTTCTCGACAACGTGCACCCCGACGTCGGTCCTGGAGCTCAGTACACACTTCGTAAGAGGCCAACTCCCTTCGCGTTGGAAGAGCCCGGTAAGCCAAGCAAATGGATCACGTTGACCGCGCTTCGAGTCTCGAAGAGAGTGGAAGATGCCAGCTAGAGACTTACCCTACTCAAGGACCGCGTCCGAGGGCAGCCCTAGGATTAAGTGAGCGCGCATTATGGCTTGCGAACGTTAACCACACAGAACAGATTACCGTCAGGATCTTCCAATACAACAAAATCATCGCCTGGTCCGTAGGTCTGAGGATGACGCGTAGCTCCTATCTTGAGCAAACGTCCAATCTCCTCCTTTTGATCGGTTGTATAGAGGTCGAAGTGTAACCAGTTTCGGCCGATGAGTTTCTCTGAGGCTGAGACCTGATTCAAGGACACGTTAGTGTTTCTTCCCGCCGGATCTCTAAGAACCACCCAGCCATCGTTAACTGGCTCCCTTGGCTTGTAGTGGAGCGCCTCTTGCCAAAACGCCAACATCTCAGCGAAATTAATGCAGTCAATAACAACTGACCCAATCCTCAAATCAGAGGTTTGTCGCAATTTAGGCCCGTTCTCAATCGAACCTGAACCCGGCAATCAAGTTTCCGCTCGAGAAAGTAGGGCGCACAGAAACAGATTAAAGGAGGACAATGAACACCGAGGTTTCTGGCGAGCCAGTGTCATCCTCTCAGACAAACGAGTCCAAGAGTGATTTGGTTTACCTACTAGTCATCTTAGCGGCGATCGCAGGGTCACTGTTTACGGAATTCACTTTTCTAGCTACTACGCAGCTCGGTGAGACGTTAGCCTTAGTGTTGTTTCTAGCCGCGAGTTGTTTGCTTGTCACGGGATATATGGTTGGCCTAATGATTCTTGGCCTACTGATCGTACCCCTTGCAAGGCATGTCAGTGGTCCACGCGACCAACGTTCGGTCACGTAGCGAGGCTAAAGGTAGAGGAGTATTCAAATAGCATCGTCTTTTCTCTACGAACCTGGCGCCGAGGTCGTGCATGGCAAATGCCTGATGGTTGGTCCCCTCCGAAAAACGCGAAAATTTGGGGACACTTGTTCAATGAGGTAGTGCGCGCCAACCACTGCATGATGTGTGCTGCCTGCGTCGCCTCATGCCCGATCAACGTGCTCAACGTAAATGTGAACGAGGAACCCGTAATCAAAGGTCCCTGCGCAGCCTGCCAAGTCTGCTACTACAGCTGCCCTAGACTTGAGTTGCCTTTGGACGAGATAGAATACTACCTCTTCGGTCGGACCCGGAAGCCGAAAGAAGAGTCGTTAGGAATCTACAGGAACATATACTCGGCACGAGCGCTCGATGATGAAATTTGGCATGCGGGACAAGATGGCGGAACTACCATAGCGTTGATGACGCATGCGCTTCAAATCGGATTGATCAACTGTTTCGCCACTTCTGACTTTACTAAATCGAATTCAGTCTTCGTATTAGGGAGCGGGATGCCGCTCAAGACCGTCCCGGTCGTCGGGGATACGGCCGGCGACGTACTTCGCACGGCCGGCTCAAAGTATACTCATGGCGGCGTTCTTGGAGTCCTTTCGGATGCTGCAGCATCGTATCCGGATGCTCGGGTTGGCTTGGTCGCGTTGCCGTGCGAATTACAAGGACTCTGGAGAATGTACACCTCTCTTCAGGCCACGGTCAAGTTCACCGGATCTTGGATTCGAGGAGGCCGCCCCGTTTTCACGATCGGCCTATTCTGTTCGAAGGTCTACACACACGACAAACTCGTGACAGAATTCATACAGAAACAGCATGGAATTGACCCGACCAAGATCACGCGAACAGTCATCAAACGAAATCGGTTCAAAGTATACGTCGGAGCCGACTGCGTCCTAGATGTTTCAACGAAAGAACTTGAGCCGTACATGAGCCACCCATGCCACTATTGCATAGACTACGTAGCCGAACTCGCCGACATCTCAATAGGGGCTGTCGGCTCTGAAGATGGGTGGACCACCGTTATTGTCCGCTCAGAGCTGGGCCAGAAGCTCTACGACAGTGCCGTCAAGGCGAAAGCGATCGAATCCGTTCCGATAGACACCGTGAAGAAGACCGGCCTGCCTTTCGTCGTCAAGCTATGCAACAAGAAGAAACGGGAACGCAATGCATACTACATCAGACGTGGCCTGCGCGAAGGGTTCCTAGAACATCGAAGAAACGAGTTGATACAAATCGCTTCTACACCACCGGCATAAACGAGGAAAAGAGGTTACACGAATTAGACTCGGACTCTGAAAATCTGTACAAACCATCAGTTACGGTACAGCTTCTTGACTATCTGATCAGAAGTCAGGACCATAGCAAATCCCTTCCTCAAAGTCTTCAATTCCGCCTCGTGTAATTGGAATCATCGGTCGCTGTCACGTCGCTTCCGACAATCACTTTGAATCCTCGCTCGTAGGCCTGTCGAGCTGTGGTTCCGCAACAAAAGTTCGTGAGAGTACCGCAAACGATCACCGTCTCTCTCTCTAAGTTCTTCAGAATACTCTCCAGCGGAGTGTCGAAGAATGCGCCATATGATGGTTTCAGGATCACGATCTCGCCCCTACGAGGTTTAAGTTCGCGCCAGATCGATCTTTCCATCTCTGAAATGTGCGGGATCGTCCGGGATTTTCCCAGTGTAACGGTTAGGCATGAAGGCGCCAGATTTTGGTCTGTCGAGACGAGAATGCGTCCTCGCGTAGACTGTAAAGATGATTGGGATCTCCCTCCTCTTGCAGTCGTCGATGAGGCTTCTCACCCGCTTAACTATCCGAGTTGCTTGAGGAACCCAAAATGGTGTCCAGCTAGGCTTGACGAATTCATACTGCATATCAATAACGAGCAGAGCTGCTTTTTCTGGGCGAACGTCGAAGGTAGGATTTTCGAAATATGCGGTTCTCGCTAATCGCAAAACTTCCTGCTGACCGAACTTCTGCCTCTCAACCCGCTTTCGGCGACTCACCGAAGGTCCCGCGTTACCGCAGAAAGCTTAGCAACATTGATTCAATCTTTGGTAATCGCTATGAAGTATTCATGGTCACGCTCTTGATTCGCGTGTAGTGGTTGACCGCCTGCAGGCCACTCTCGTATCCTATCCCACTGTCCTTGTATCCACCAAATGGCGTCTGTGGATACGCAACCAAGTAGTCGTTTACCGCAACGACACCGGCCTGGATTTCACGAACCACGCGGTGAGCCAGTTTGAGGTCGTTCGTCCAAACGCCTGCGTAAAGGCCGAACTGTGTCTCATTTGCCATCCTGATCACATCTTCAACTGTCGAGAAACGGAAGACGGTCAGCACTGGGCCGAAGATTTCCTCGCGGGCAATTTTCATAGTCGGCTTTACGTCCGTGAAGATTGTGGGTTTCAGGAAGAAACCGTTTCTGAGAGCTAGATCGTCCGGCGGCTGACCACCAATAATCAGTTTTGCGCCCTCCTCTGTACCTGACCTAATGTAACCCATCACTCGTTCCTGCTGTTCCTTCGAGACCATAGGTCCAAGCTCAGTTTTTTCTTCGAGGCCGGGACCGATCCTAAGTGATTCTGTCTGTTTCTTGAGCTCCTCTAGGAATTTCTCGTAGATTTCTTCGTGCAGAAATAGACGAGACCCAGCCCAACACATTTGGCCTGCGTTTGTGAAAATCGCATACTTCGCCATTTGAACGGCACGTTTGAGGTCGGCGTCTGGGAAGACTATGTTTGGGTTCTTGCCGCCTAACTCTAGGAGGACCGGAGTCACGTTCTTCGCTGCATCCTCCATTATGTGTGCACCAGTATCCGTCGAGCCGGTGAATGTTATCCCATCTACGTGAGAGTTTGACACTAACGCTCTGCCAGCGACTGCACCGGAGCCCGTTACTACGTTGAAGACACCATCCGGCAATCCGGATTTTTGAGCAAATTCAGCTACACGAAGGAGCGTGAGCGGGGTAAGCTCAGCAGGTTTCGCGACTACGGTATTACCCGCGGCCAGAGCCGGAGCTAAGCTTCTCACCGCGAGCGCAAGGGGGTAATTCCACGGGATGATATGCGCCGTTACGCCGAGTGGTTCGCGTAAGGTATAGGTCACTCGATTCGCAGTTACTGGAATCGTTTCACCCTGAATTTTGTCCGCGGCTCCGCCCCAGTATTCGAACGCACGGATGGCCCAAGCCACGTCGCCTTTCGATTCCCGAATTGGTTTTCCTTGATTGAGAGTCTCAAGCTTGCTGATTTCCTCAAAGTGTTCGCGCATGAGAGCAGCAATTTGCAATAGGATTTTGCCACGTTTCGTCTGCTCCATATCTCGCCATATCGGAGCGTCAAACGCTTTGCGGGCAACCTCAACGGCCGCGTCAACATGCTCTTTACTCGCCCTCGGAACATGCCCGATGACGTCGCCCGATGCTGGATTCACTAAATCGAAGGTCTCAGACGACCCAGTCCATGCGCCGTTCACGAAGAACTTGTAGGTTTGAACTTGTGAAGTCATTTTTCGAACTTAAACGCTCCTGCTAAGGAGCGTTGCATTGTGATTCTTAAGAAATTGCTCTCAAGCCAGTTTAGCGTTGGCCTGTGCAACCAGTTCTACTGTTCCGGTTTCCTTGCAGAGTTCCGGCGGCAAACCGGAAATGCACAGCAATGCCGAGATTACATTTGCTTCCTCATCAATCGTTTTCCTAATCTCCGATTCAATCTTCTTGAGTTCCGTCTCGGTCTGCCTGAACGTGTGCCCTATGAAGATCTTTGGCGGGAACCCGGAGCCGACCTGCATGAACCTACCTCCGATGAGTAGGAAGGGTATTTCCTTCTTCGGATTGTATTTTCGGACAAGCTTATCCTCTGTCTTCAAGAGTTTCTGCAGAGGCCTGAATTCGCGATCCTTTATCTCGCGTGCCACAAATTCGATGTGAGAGCTGTTGTAAGTGGTTTTGGTGAAGTCATAGGTTGGGAGGTTTAGGAACGGTTGGTTTCGGGCTGCGCTTATGGTCTGCTTTAGCCCATCCCACTGTCCAAATTTTTGGAGACTTCTAACTATAGCCCAACGCTCAGCGGCACAGTATGGACAATATTCAGCGCCCATGAAGAATACGAAGAGCTTCCCGCCCCGCCGCGTCGTATCCTTGGAAACCTCGACAAACCTGCCGAGGACCTTGGGCTGCTTAGTCATCTCTTTGCTGCGCCGCCACGGCATACGGGGGGACATCATTTATCCCTACCTCTATACACCAACAGAAACTAGCTAACTTTTACTATACATGAAGCCGCGCAAGAACATCGCAAAATCATTGCATTACACACACAGATTGCGGAACGACAGGCCTGAGAGACCGCCGTAGTCAGGTCGTGCAATACAATTCGAGAACATTATTGTCGGGATCGGAGTAGGAAACCGAGTAGTATCCGGCGGCGAATTCTGGATGTCCCTCTGGCGGGAAGAGCGCGCCGAAACCGCATTTCTTCATAAATGCGGCTATCGCGTCGACCCCATCCCGATCGTCAAGAAGGAACGCAACGTGATCCGCTATCACAAATTCGTCCTCGCCGGGCATGTTCTTGCTAACCCGTCGATGCTCGGGTTTCGCCAGAAAGATTGCGAAACTCTCGTTCCTCCAGCCTGCTGAGTCTCCTTCCTCAAGAATCATCTCGAAGCCCAGTTCGTCCAATAGGGGAGCGTAGAACCCCTTCGCGGCCGCAATATCAGATACTTCCAGGCATATGTGACCGACGCGTACAGTTTTCTTGGCGTTCAACACGGTATTACTCTTCTTGCTCTGAAGCCTCTCGTTACGCCATAAACGTTAGCCAATATCGTCGCCTTTCCGCTAACTGGCCAGAAGGGGCGATTATAGGAATTAGCAACAGCTCTTTTAAACAAAACGAGGATTGAGTTAAGCTGTGAATAATCTTGTCAACGCGAGAGGAAGATAGAGTCAAACACGTGATGAGTGGTCCGGTTATAACAATGGAGTCGAAGGGCAACATTGGCTCTGCCGCAAGAATAATGGTTCGACACGAGATTGGATCGGTCGTCATTGTGGAAGGAAAGCAACCGGTGGGAATCATAACCGAACGCGACATAACGAAACAGGTAATCAAAGGAAGCGCCGTCATGAGGAAGCCGGTGAAGAACGTAATCAGGAAAGCTCTTGTCACCGCGCCACCAGACATGTCAATTCAAGAGGCGTTCGAATTAATGCTAATGAGCAAGATTAGACGGCTCCCGGTCCTCGAAAACAACAAACTGGTAGGCATCGTCACGGAAAAGGATCTTATGCGTTGGGTCCTTCGCGTCTCGTATGAGCCAAACATACCCAAACACATTCAAATGATTCTAGACGCAAAGTGAGTTTCCGCCTTAATCGGCAACCGCCTAACGGGCTTCGTGATGTAAAGGACAAAGGTTTTCGATCGTTAGCTTGCTAGAACTTATGCAAACCGATCACGACCAGTTAGAGGACCAAGGCAGCTTAAACCTCCGAATCTGAGTTATCAAGGGATAAACCATGAGAGTATCCATTTTTGGTTCGGGTTTGATGGGAGCGACGATCGCCCGAGACCTGGTGAGGGCAAACGAAGTTGACCAGGTGACAGTCTACGATATCGATCGACGCAGGTTGAGAGCCCTAACGCGGCGCGAACGTTCGTCAAAGCTCGCTACCAGAGTTCATGATGTTAGCAATCATGGCAAAACCGCACGCTTACTGAAGAAATGCGAGGTGGGCGTCGGAGCACTTCCGCATGGTCTAAGTGACCACGCGATCAGTTCCACCATCAGTGCACGCGTGAATTTTGTGGATCTGATTTTTGGCTGGCGATTTGGTCAAGCCGAGATAAACTCGGCCTGTAAGAGGAAAGGGATAACAATCATACCCGCATGCGGTTTGGCCCCAGGCCTGACAAATATACTCACAATGCAGGTTGCGGAGCAGATGGAAAGGGTGGAGGAAGTTCACATTAAAGTGGGTGGAATCCCCGAGAAACCTAAGCCTCCCCTCAACTACCGAATAGTATTCTCATTCCAAGCAGTATTAGAGGAGTATCTTCGCAAAGCCAGAATAGTAAAGAACCGAAGATTAGTCGATGTGCCGGCACTTTCCGGCCTTGAAACAATAAACTTCCCGGCACCCATAGGTAGATGCGAGTGCTTCTATACCGACGGCCTCTCAACTCTAGTTCAGACAATTAGAAACGCGCGCGAAATGGACGAGAAGACTATACGATGGCCTGGACATGCGGAACAGATTAGAACCCTGATCGAATGCGGCTTACTTGAAACCAAGCCTATCACCTATCACAACCAGTCGATAACGCCACGCGAATTTGTCTCGAAAACCCTCTCAGAGAGACTGGCATTAGGAAAAGAGAGGGACCTCACACTACTCAGGGTTGAAGTTTCGGGCAAGAAAAACGGAAAACCGACACATCATCGATACCAAATGATAGACCATTATGACAGCAGGCAGGGAATCACATCCATGGCCAGAACCACCGCGTTCCCATGCTCCATAGCCGCACAAATCCTAGCCTCAGGAAAAATACAACAAAAAGGCTTGATTCCCCCGGAGATCGCCCTCAAAGGCAATCTAAGGAACGAGCTACTGGACTATATTGGAGAAAGAGGCATGAAGATCAAATCAATATCACTGTGACCTCCTGACCATCTTTCCGTTCGAATCTTTCGGCACCAAAAGTTCAGTCATGGGAATCGCGAGTCCTACTTATATCAAAACATCAAGCTAACCTCTCACGATTCCTCCAGCGGGAGTGCCTGGTTGATGGTGACCAACTCATTCGAAGTCCATACTGTCAACGACGTTATGACTCGATGGGTCGTAACCATCACTCCATCAGATTCGCTCTTCAAAGCAAGAGACGTAATGATTCAAAACCACGTGTCCCAACTCGTGGTAGCCGACCAACGCACTCGACCAATTGGCCTCATATCAAAGCGCGACATAGCAAGATTCCTGCTAGAGGACACAACGTCCCGCGAGGCAGAAGATATACCGGTTTCCGAGGCTTCATCCAAGTCTATCTTCAAAATCAGACCTGATCTGCCCGTAATCAATGCCGCTAGATTATTCGACACAGACAACCTAGCCTACGCAGTCGTGACCAATGATAATCCGCTTGCGGGAATAATCACAGAAACGGACCTCTCTCACTATTTCTCACAGAAATTCCCGGGTCGATTCAAAGTCAACGAGTTCATGGAGAGGGACTTCATCTTTGCAAAAAGTACTTACCCCGTCGTTCACGTGGCGCACGCAATCGTTCTCCGACAATCCGCCGTTCCGGTCATCGATCAAGAACTCGTTGGCATCCTAACACTGTCGGACATACTGTCAATCAAAGGAAAAATCACGCCGAACTCGACAGGAAAACCAAAGTCGGACGACAAAGAGTACGCCGCGCTCATCACAACAAAAGATGTCATGTCAGTGAATCCCATTACAACCACTGAGGACACCGATTTGGCTCAAGCTGCCCAAATAATAATCACCAAGGGCGTCGGCAGCCTGCCGGTAACTGACAGCGGATCTAAAGTCGTCGTAGGCCTACTTGCAAAACATGATATTGTCAGAGCGCTTGGTCAGATCGGCGGCGGACTGATTGTAGAAGCGAAAAGCAATTAGGTCATAGGTCAGCGGAAGAGCTTGGCGCCTGAATCTAGCTTCCCCGCGACACGTAAATAGACTTCCGATCTTTCTAACCGGCTTTCTGCCTATAGTGCCCCTATTGCGTTTAGACTTCCTTCGCCGATAGCAAGAAGCAGGACGGTGGCTGGGCCCGCTGATTTTTTTCAGTGTACGCGGTACATTTGCCGGATGAGGTTTTGTATTCGTGACCATCGTTAGCCTTTCCCTTTCAAATCGACCCGTTTCCTGGCGGCCTCTAGCTCACCTGGAGTGTTGACGTTGAAGACGACATCCGCGCAATCAATAACCAATTCAGTCTGCTCTAAGCTGCCTTCGTTGATGCGCCCAGCGTCTAGAATGTTGATTCCCACTGGCACAAGTTTCCGACCATTTATGTTGAAAACGTAGCTCGGTTTCAAGTCGAATCTCTCGTAGAGTTCAGGTGGCGCCATGACCGCGAGGGCCGGCTTTCTCTCATCCCGGTACTTGCGAAACGCCCCCTCAATTACGTGCGCAGTAACGAATGGGAGGTCGGAGGAAATTACCAGAACCTCGGTTAACGATAATTGACGAATGGCGAATCGCATATCTTCCTCGAAACCTTCGCCCGGCGTGATTATGCTTTCAACTTGCAACTCGCCTGCTCTGATAGTAGTCGCGGGCGTACTCCGGCTTGAAGCGACCACTATTCGCTCTATTGAGCTGCAGGATCTAAGAACGCTGACTACGCGTTCAAACATTGATTCGCCGGAAATCTCGAGAAGCGGCTTCTCTACGCCGCCCCCCATTCGGTTTCCACGCCCGCCGGCCATCACGAGGGCGGTCAGGCCCACTTCAAAAACACCAGCACAAGAAGAAGGGACGAGGCGCGTGCAATCTCATTAGTGGCTCCCAAGACATCCCCTGTCAATCCGCCGAAGTTTCGGTTGGACACCGCTACCATGACTGAAGCCGTAACCGCCGCACCCGCGACGACGATTATACCGGCACTCATAAGAGCCAAGTAAGAGATTGTGATGAGAATACCGAAAGACACGCCGAGGCGTAAGCCTCGTCGGCTGTGCATGCTTTCGACGAAGATAGTGCTCATTCCTTTGTGGGCTGATTTCCCAATCGCTGTTGCCAGAACCATTGCAAACTTCGCGGATGCTTCGGCCACTAGCAAGCCCGCCATGATCAGCGTCGAAGGTATGGCGGCAATTGAAAAGACTGTTACCAACAGTACTACGGATCCGACGGCAAATCCGCCTGCTCCGGTTGTCGGATCTCGCATGACCCTTAGTTTTCCACTCCTTGAACCGTGAAACATGACTCCGTCTCCAAAATCAAGCAGCCCGTCCATGTGCTGAGCGCCGTTGATCAGAAGAAGCAGACCTATTCCAACGGCAGCTGAAATAAGCTGAGGCAAGATTAATCGCAGCAACCAGACTCCAATACCAGCGAGGAGGCCGATTATTGCTCCAATGATGGGGTAGAGTGGCATGTAGGATGCGGCTTGAACAATTCCATCTTCGTCCATTCCGACTGGAAGGATGGTTAGGAAAGCGATTGAGTTTTTCAAGCCGCTTAGGATCCCCAAGGGGGTTCATCTTGCACTCTGTCGTAGAGCTTCAGAATACATATTCGATGAACAGCCCGCTATCAGCCCACCTACAGCATCGTTGGTTATCGGTCCCAGTTTTGCGAGTATACCTGGTTTCTGTTTGTCGAATCGGATGAATTCGAAGATCCCTTTGGCGCCGGCGATGTAATTCGCGATTGTCATACCCAGAAGTTCATCCGTCACTAAGCCCGGTCGCCCCATGAACCTCTCCTTCGTAAGGTTCGGAATCAGCCCCTCCTTCGCGTCCTCTTCAGCCCTGTAACAGGCGACTACCAGCGTTGAGACATTAACATCAAACAGAGCTTCGCGAAATTGTTTCAGAATTATCTCTATCGCCTTTTCTCTGTCTGGCACACCGGGGTGGGGAACGAACAGTTCCAGCGCTGCGTCGACCATATCCGTCAACGTGACCCCTTTCTTCTCCAAGTAACCGAGTAGAGGTGGATTGCCGATCATCCCGCCGCTCAAATCCGCCAATCAAATGCACCCACAATGCTTTATCGTTATGGATGGATTATCCAACCAGGCCTTCCTTCATGCTTCAAAATTTTAGATTCACTTCAAGACAGGTCGCTTTGATTTCTACATTTATCGCTATTGGTGCCGTAGTGAGGATAGGCGTTGACCAAGTCGGTGACATGGTGCCCGGCACTGCCTTCGCCATTGTAATCAAGCTAGGTTTGAGTGAAACTCTGAGTTTTGTGAGTGGTTTCGTTTACGGCCCTATAGCCGGATTCGTGACCGGTTTTTTGATAATCGTGCTGTCCGACATCGGAACACCTTACGGTGCGGGAGCTTGGACCCCTTTCATTGCATCTATCATTGGCTTACTAGGCATATGTGGTGCATACATAGGTCGAGTGCGCCCGCGCCCGACGGTGCTTATGATGATCATCTCAGCTATCGGACTCACTCTTCTCAGTGAGACACTTCAAAATTTGTACGTCTCGTTTGCATACGGAGTTCCAATAATTGTGTCGATGGTTTCAGGATTGCCGAGCTTAGTTTCTGCCCTGGCGAATAACCTCGTTTTCTTCCCAACTGTCGGCATTAAGGCGATCGAGTTCATTCAAGCGCATCACCTTAACGGATCGCAAAACGAGTCCGGCCTAAAGAGTAAGGAAATTGTGACTTCATAGCGTCATCGCGGATCCTCGATCAAACGACAAGTCATAATAGTTAATCCAAGAATCCTGTTCAATCGAGAGCTTATGTCGAAGAGTAGACGACCGACAGCGGTTAGGCACTTTTCAACTGAAACGCTCGGTGGTTTCTAATGAGTAGCGTTAACCTAGCGGATTTCGCGTATGAAAGTGCCGTCGACGAGCTCACTGATAGCGTCGTCTACAAGAAGCTCTCAGCTCTGGGTTTTGAGAAACGTCATCGGTTCAGCGGGACATTGAAACAACTATCGTCCATGGAGTATGGACACTACCGCTTCTGGTCAACATATTGCCCTGATCGACAGGTACGGGTTAGCAACTTCAAAGTCTACTCAACCATACTGATACGCTTACTACTAGGCGTGACGTTTGCTGTCAAACTACTCGAAAGAAATGAAACGAAGACGATAAAGAAGTACAGGGACGTCTCACGCCGCATCCCGCAAAAAGACCAAGCACAATTCAAGAAGATGATAGCCGACGAAGTAGGGCATGAGAACGAATTTGTATCACGATTTGATGAACCGCACATAAGGTACATCTCATTCATTGTGCTTGGTTTAGCCGACGCTCTTGTAGAAATCGCGGGTATACACGCTGGCTCTCTGGGAATCTACGACAAGACCGAGTTGGCCGGGTTGGCGGGCATTATAGCTGGAGCAGCCGCCTCAATAGCAATGGCGTCAGCTGCTTATGCTCAGGCTAAGACGGGATTCAAGGGCTCCGCGACGCTCTCGGCGATCTATACGGGTATATCATATTTCTTTACGGCCGTCATCCTAGCCACGCCGTATTTTCTAACGAATGTAATGATCTACGCGCTCACCGCTTCGTTGATTTTCGCTGTCGGGCTTACGGCGTTCATAAGTTTCTACGGGTCGGTAATCTCAGGTGCTGATTTCAAGAAGGATTTCATCGAGATCACGAGCATTGTCTTCGGCGCCACGGTTGCGCTATATCTAATCGGAATCGCTATTGGATACTTGACTGGAGTAACCAGGATAGGCCTCTAGCAGAATAAAGCTCATAAGAGGAAAACCTGCTTAGGATATGATGCGGCATAGCCCGTGTGGTCCGTTTGACGCATAAACCACAATGTATGGAGGAAATTCGGCCGGCGTTGGCCGACTAATTCCCCTCTTTTCTTATTCCGCCGCTCAGTCTGACTCTTTGATTAGGTCAGCCCAGACCTTTGCCGGTCTCCAATTATAGACAATAGTCTTCAGCCGTGTCATTTCCTCAATACTATATCCGATTCCTTCTCTTCCCATTCCCGAGTCCTTGTTACCACCGAACGGGTAGTAGCCGACGCCATGGCGGGGGGCAGCGTTGATGGTAACTTCACCGTCTTCGAGACGCTTGGCTACCTTCCTTGCGAGGTTGATGTTGTTCGTGAAGACGCACGAGTCTAATCCGAAGCTGGACTTATTGGCTAACTGAATGGCTTCGTCAGCGTCCTTCACATGCCCCATGGGTATCACCGGTCCGAAGGTTTCTTCCCACATAACCCGGGCATCCATCGGCACCATGTCTAGGACGGTTGGTTGGTAGTAGTTTCCTTCATGCTTCCCTCCTGTGAGTAGCTTTGCCCCTTTCTGCACGGCGTCCATGACTAATCCGTGAACTCGCTCAACCGCGGTGTGATCTATCAGGGGCCCTAGTTTGACAGTCGGGTCGCGTGGATCGCCCATCTTGTACGTGGCGACCTCGGTCATGACTTTCTTCAGAAATATGTCTGCGACGTCCTGCTCCACGAACACTCGTGATACAGCGTCGCATCTTTGGCCGCTGTAGCTTAGCGAGCCCTTTACGGTTTCGCTCGCCGCGAGGTCGAGGTTGGCATCTTTCAGGACAATAGAGCATCCTTTTCCTCCAAGTTCCATGTGTAATTTCTTTAGGCCGGCGACTTTTGCAAGGGTTCGGCCGATTTCTGTGCTGCCGGTGAAAGTGAGCATGCTAACTTTGTCTTGGGCCGCGATGTGTTCACCGATAGGACCCCTACCGGTAATCACGTTTAGACAGTGCGTGGGAATTCCGGCTAACTCGAGTATCCTTGAGAACATTAGAAACGAGAGTGGGTCCTTGCTAGAGGTTTTCACCACTACTGAGTTTCCGGCCAGTAGAGCTGGGATGACCTTAGTAGCCGTAATGTAGAGGGGGTAATTGAATGGCGATATCGCAAATACGACGCCGAGCGGTTCACGAAGAACATCCGCGTCCGTCCCAATGGTTTCGTCTGACCAGTCTCCGGGGATGTGTTCTCCTCGAATCTTGCCGTATTCCTCGGGGGTAAGTTTCAAGCGCTCCGCAGTCGCTTTGACTTCGCCCTGTGCATTGGAGCGTGGCTTCCCGGCCTCTAAGCCAAGAATTGAGACAAATGTTTCC
>Ga0187778_10001705_pt1 | contig 15081 bp, 16 predicted proteins | sample 1015_Q2_SP5_20_M_FD_132418 | JGI IMG/M metagenome (GOLD analysis project Ga0187778, IMG submission 132418) | Tropical peat soil microbial communities from peatlands in Department of Meta, Colombia - 1015_Q2_SP5_20_MG | ecosystem: Environmental > Terrestrial > Soil > Wetlands > Peat | place... | reverse complement strand
GCTGCGTCCCGCTGCTCGTCTCCTGCCCTTTGGCAAGCGGAACCGAGAAGGCCAACCCACTTAGAATCACAACTGCGATCGAGAATTTGTATAACATGGCAAATCCTAAGGCACTACGATTGTGTCTCCGGCTTTAAGAGCAATATTTTGCTCAGGTCTCTGCTGGTTCAGCACTGCTTTGTAATTGAATGGTATGCGGACTTCTTTTCCATTTTCCTTGCGCAGAATGTATATCTTTGATTGCTTGGCAAATGGCGTGCAGCCTCCCGCGCTGGAGATCGCCTCGAGCGCGGTCATATTAGGTAGAAGCGTATAGGCACCAGCTCGGGCTACCTCGCCAAGAAGAAAGATTCGCTGGCTGTTTACACGTGTGACGACAATCGTCACCTGCGGATCAGCGATGAACTTTTTTAGCCTGGTGGTAATCTCGAGACCAAGCTGCATCGGAGTCTGTCCCGCTGCCTGGACATCGTTTAGCAGCGCAAGAGAAATTTTCCCGTCGGGCCGGACTGGAACCGTACGCGATATCTCAGTCTCCCGCCAAACAATAACGCTCAATTCGTCTTCCGGACCGATAACATAGTTGGGGTCCCCTGTTGCCGGCCTGGGCGACTGGTCGTCCGCGGTGGTATCGACAGTCTTGGATTTGTCACTCACAAGTGGGCTTGTTTGCCGCACCTTCACAGATTCGCTTTGGCCGCGCGCGTTGATCGCAAGAATTGGCAGCAAAACTAGGACTCCCGTAAGCATTGATTTCCTCATCAAATTTCCCCTATTCATCTACACTTGTTCCGTATCGGGCACCTGAATCTGTTTCAGTTTATAGAGCAACGATTTGTAGCTGATCTGCAGCGCCTCAGCGGCCCTCCTTCGGTTCCAGTGCGTCCGCTCCAACGTTTCGAGTATCAGTCTTCGCTCCGCCCGGTGAGAAGCTGTTCGCGCAGTCGCCTTCAAGGAACTTGATATGAGACTTGGATTTTGTGGGGGCGTTGCTTCAGGCCGGACCCTTAGATCCGCGAGCCCCAATTCTTCGTTCTCAAGCGCCACAATCTTCTTCACGACGTTTTCTAGCTCCCTGATGTTTCCAGGCCAGGGATATTCCATCAGCGACTGCAGCGCCTTTTCACTCAAGTTCATCTCTGCTCGGCGGAATTGCCACGCGTACTTGTTGAGAAATGACTGAACCAGTCGGGGAATGTCTTCCTTTCGGCGGCGGAGGGGCGTGAGCCGCAGGTAGGTGCCACTTAGACGGTAAAGGAGTTCACTTCGAAATCTCCCACTCTGTACTTCTGCCTCGAGGTCGCGCGTCGTACACGAAACGATTCGGCCTGTTAGTGCTTGATTCGTGCGTAAACTGTCGCCATCGGGGAGAAAAGACAATAAGCGGCGTTGAGAGCTCGAATCGAGTTCGCTAACCTCGTCGAAAAAGATGGTGCCTACCCTGCTCTCCCTAGCGCCGCTGTTGTTTCCCAAACTGTGCAGTTGCAATCCGAAGGGTTTCTCCGCAAAGGTGCCGCAACTCACTTTGACGAATGGTAGCTCTTGATAGCCTGATAATTTGTGGATCTGCAAGGCTACCATCTGCTTGCCCGTCCCAGTCTCTCCCACGATTAGAACGGGGATGTCTGTTGGCGCAATCTCAGATATCAGCCTCTCGATCGGCCGCATCTCTGGGCCTATCCCCGGGACATAAGAGAGGCCCTCGGAGAGCAGGGAATCAGTTGCCTCGGCGGTAGATGTTGTGCCCGGGTTCATCCTAGACATTGGCACACTCCAAACTCCTTCGTCTTATCTAAGCAAGTAGAACCAAAAAAGACATAGTCAGCTCTAGTGCATGAAGCATGCCACGGGGAAGCCTCGGAGGGATCCAACCAATTCTCACATTTTGTTTAGAATCAGGATCTTATGCTTGGCTCAACATTAGAGAACGGTAGCCCAGGGGCCAGAATGTCTAATGAATTTCCACTTTTTATCCTTTTAGTGGCTCTTCCAAGTCCGAAGTCGAGTGACAGCTCGCTTTGGGATAAATACCTTGACTCCCTCTTCACTGCGGCGAAGAGGCGTGTGCCTCTGCTAGTTTTGAGCGTCACCTTCGCTCCGATGCCGTCTCGGTTGGATCGAGTGTCCGCGGTCTTGACGCGTAGCACGTCGTTTTGATTTTCGTTGTCATTGCGCAACAAGCGCGCCGGTCCATTGTTTGCGGTGATCACTTGACCGAGATCGCGGTCATTGTCTAAATCGCCGTGCGCGGCGCCTCGCCCCACGACCGATTTTTGCAAGACGCGGCCGAGCTTAGTTGAAACCTCTTCAAGCTTTCGATCGCCAGTATTCTGGAAAATGCCTGGAGGCTGCGCGTATCTGACGGTGGGCTGCACCGCGTTTATGTCATCGGGCCGTGGCCGTTGACAGCGAAAATGTCAAACAGCCCATCGTGCGCGAGCGTCCTTTGTGTGCACCTCGCGACCCCTTAACATGTTTCGGAACCTCCTCCATGCGCAGTGGACCCCGTTTACTCCGTCACAGGATGGGGAATATTCAACCGGAACTGGGGGGATTTTTGCACCGGCGCGGGCAGTTGTGTATAAAAATGGTATGATACCTATGAGGACCATGAATTTGTACTTCGTCCCTTGAGGTGACGTGAAATCCGTTTTTCGTGCGACTACCGCGCAGGATGCGCCCCAACTCATTTCTTTTCTGGCACGAGTTTTCTCGGTGTCTCCGCAGAGCGAATTCTTGCGACCGGACTTGTTGCACTGGAAATTATGGGCTCCGCGCGAGGATTACTTCGCGTCGCGCAGCTACGTTCTAGAGCGCAATGGCGAAATCGTAGCGCACTCAGGGATTTGGCCGACGGCCCTTCGAACAGAAAGAGGAACGCTTCAAGGTTGCCATATGTTTGATTGGGGTTCGGACCCTCGTGTGCTCGGATCCGGTGTAGTGCTCCTACGAAAGCTCTCTGAGATGTTCGATTTTTTATACGCAAACGGCGGTTCGGAAATGACGAAGAGGATTATTCCGACTATTGGTTTTAAGAAGGTCGGTGAGGCTTGGTCGGCGGTACGACCGCTTCGTCCAATGCGGCAAATGCTTTCTCATCGATACCTGGATTGGAAAACTCCAGCCCGATTTGTCCGAAATACGATGTGGTCTCTGATTCCCTTCTCTACCCTGCCCGAGGGATGGGCGATACAGGAAGGCTTAGACGAAAACGAAGTCCATTCGCAGCCCTCAGACGCTCTACTGTGGGCATTTCGCTCAAACGCCTTTTTTAGATACTTGCAGAGTTGTCCCACTGCCCACATCAGAGTTTTCCAAGTTCAAAAGGACGGCCACAATGTGGGCCGAATTGCGCTAAGCCTGCTGCACACCAGGTACGAGTCGTGGGAGTATGGTTGAATGATCCATCGCCAGAAGGCCTGTGTGCTAGTTATGGCTTGGCACTACGAGCAGCGCGTGCGATGGGCTCAGCATTTGAGATCGTTGCCATTGGATCTACACCGTGCAGTGAACGCGCCGCGGTCTCTGCAGGTTTGATAATTCTCAACCGCACGCCCATTTACTGGTGGTCTCGGAAGATGATCCTTCCTCCTATCCCATTGGAGTTTCAAATCGCCGACAATGATGCTGTCTTTCTGTCTTCGGGAGGACCGTCGGGTAAGGCGTGAGGACCGATTCCCTTTTACTCCCGTTGGTCACATTCATGCCGGTCAGGTCAAAGTTGCGACCGGTGTATTTTAGGTCCAGCAAAAAATTATCCAAAAGGAGAATCAATTTATCCCTGGCTGAACTTTCGATGCCGTCGAACTCGGCCATCTATGACTATCCTATTTATTATCAACGAGATAGAAATAAGTCTATCGTCCCGTGATAAGAAGTTCGGTCCATGACTTGCTTGAATAATTAAGGTAACGTGTGTCACCGACCCCCTAGGGTGAGCGTAAGTCGCTTCCGGCGATTCATGAAGGCGGTTCTTCCAACCATAGGAGCAAGAAACTCATCTCCTAAGGTGTTTGTCCGCTAGGTTGATCAACACGTTGACGAGATGAAAGGAAAGAGGACCTGACCATGGAACAACTGCTGCCGCCAGTGCGCACCGCGTTCAAGTCCGCGTTCGACATTGATCCGCAAAAAATCACCATCGACACTACGCCGAACGACATTCCCGCGTGGGATTCCATGGGGCATGTGACGCTAGCGAGTAGTCTAGAGCAGGTATTTGGGCTAACGTTCGACGTGGATGACTTGATGGAAATGGAAAACGTGAAGGGGATTTGCGAGGTCGTGCAAGCCAAGCTCGCCAGGATACATGGTGCCAAACCACAATGAATGCAATTTCGCTAGTCTCCTCGTCCAGCGTTTGGGACAAAACTCCTGCCTGATTGACGCCACAACCGGACAAACACATCGAGGTCAAGACCTAGCTAATTTGATCGTCGGCTTCGCTGTTGGACTTCTGTCGGCCGGATTGCGACCAGGCGACCGCATGTTAGTTAGCTGTGGCCTGAGCCCGGCCAGTACACTGGCCTACTTAGGTGCCATGTATGCCGGCATTATACCTGTGCTGGTGGATGAGCGCTTGCATGCAACTAAGGGGAATTTGGTGCTCGCGAAGGCACGCGCAAAGGCCGTTTGGACCGCCGGGGGTTTTCTCGGGGATTGGGCGGAACGGAATTGCATTCTGCAAATCGAGGGCAATTGTGACGCCTGTTCCGCAGACTCGTTACAACCGGCGCCAGTTGCGGAAAGCGACCTCGCGGCCTTAATGCCTACCTCAGGCTCCACGGGCGTACCGCGGCTGGTCATGGTTAGCCATGGCAACTTGAGAGCAAATACAGAAGCGATCATTCGGAGCCAATATTTAGGAACAGATGAAAGGGCCATGCTGATCATGCCGGTGAGCTACTGCTTCGGGGCGAGCGTGATGCATACTCATTTGTATCAAGGAGGCGGAGTCGTATTTGACTCGAGATTCATGTTCCCGGACAAAGTGTTGCATGCGATCAACACCTATGGTTGCACGACCTTCTCGGGGGTCCCGGCCGTTTGCAATATTTTGCTCCGGCGCTCGACCCTCAGGTCCCTCCCGCTGCCCGGTTTGCGGCGTTTCCTCCAGGCGGGAGGCGCGCTTGCTCCTGAAAGCGTCCGAGAGTTGTGCAACATTTTGCCAACAGCGGAGTTCTTTGTCATGTATGGTCAGACCGAGGCTACAGCCCGCATTTCCTGTTTGCCTGCGGCTCGCTTATGCGAAAAGCATGGAAGTGTCGGTCTGCCCTTGGACAATCTCAAAGTCCGTATCGTTGACGACGCAGGAAAGGAGCTTCCGAATGGGCAGATCGGCGAGATTCAGGTCCAGGGTCCTTCGATCTGCTCGGGATACTTTGATGATCCTGAATCCTCGGAACGCAAATTCAGTGACGGCTGGCTCAAGACGGGCGATTTCGGATGTTTTGACGACAAGGGATACCTCTGGATCAAAGGACGCACGGACGAGTTCATCAAGATTCGTGGTTTCCGGGTGGGCATGGGCGAAGTGGAAGAAAAAGTGGTGGCCATTCCTGGCGTTTACGAATGTGCGGCCGTAGCGGTGCAGCATCCAGAAGCCGGAGAAGCGCTAGCGCTCTACATCGTTGCGGACAAAGGTGCAAGCGGTCTCGCTGAAAGAGTTCGGCAGGCGCTCCCTCCCCAATGGACATGTGCCTCAGTGAACATAGTTGCCGAATTGCCGCGAACAGATAACGGCAAAGTTGCCCGCTCTCAGTTGCGGACACTCACATGAGCGCATTGGTAGACCTTGAGCGGTCCATCAACAACCTGTTGACGGCACCGCCTTATCGGCTGGATCCCGAGCAACGGCACTGCGCCTTGCTCGCCCTGCTGAAACAAGAGATAGCTTATGCTTCTGACCGAAATCCGCGCTTTCGCAATTACGTGGAGCATTGGCCGGTCGACTTTCGCTCCGCAGACACAATTGCCGATCTCCCCTACCTGCCGGTCGGTGTGTTCAAGGCGAATCCGCCGCTGGCTTTGGTTGCAGCCAGTGAGATCAAGCGTACTCTTACCTCGAGCGCGACAAGTGGCCAGACGCCCAGTCGCGTAGTACTGGATGCCGCAACTGCCAGACGGATGACAAAAGGTGTCATCACGATCATCCGAGATTTCATCGGGCCGGCGCGCAGACCTTATCTGGTCATCGACCTACCCGAGAACCTAGCGGCACAGGCTGAACTGGGAGCACGCGGTGCCGCCATCCAGGGTCAGGGGTCTTTCGCCACGGAAACCGTGTCTTGTTTGTGCCGCAACCAATTGGGAGATTCAGATGTTGACCTAGAGAAGCTTCTTGCTTGTATTGAGAAGTGGAAAGAGACCGAGGTCTTGGTTTACGGGTTCACGTATGTGATCTGGACCCATCTCGTGCAGCCTCTGCAGCGCCAGGGCATTACGCTGGGCATGCCCAACGTCCATGTGCTGCACAGCGGTGGGTGGAAGCGGCTGGAACAGCAAGCAGTGACTAAGGATGCATTCAGACGCGACCTAGCATCGGTCTTTGGCTGCTCGGCAGATCGTGTGATTGATTACTACGGCATGGTCGAGAATGTCGGTGTTGTTTATCCGGATTGTGAGCGGGGCAACAAGCACGTCCCCGCCTTCGCAGAGGTGATCGTCAGGAATGCTTTGACGCTTGCCCCCGTTGAAGCTGGGCAGCAAGGCCTAGTGCAGGTTTGTAGCGTCCTGCCAACGAGTTTCCCCGGGTTTCTCGTGCTGACCGACGACATGGCCGAAATCATCGACTACGACGGGTGCCCTTGCGGACGGCGCGGCACCTATTTCCGCTTTGCGCGAAGGGTGCCAAAGGTCGAGATCCGCGGATGTGGCAACTTGGAAACCACGCGCTACCCAGTAGGGCACGGGAGTAGCCAGGCATGAGTGATCTGATTCAAGCAGTCGCTTCTCCTCAAGAGATCATCTGTGCGGCCGAGCGGCTTCGGGAGACTGCACGCCAAAAGGCAATTGTTCCTCAGATGGTCCTCGAGGTTTTTGATCATTGGGCTGCCGCTCTGGATGCACGCGAGTTGCGCGAGGTTCCTGGCGTGGCGTTTCTCCGCCTATGGCTCCGCCGTGGTACATTGGAGCCGATTTTGCTGCGCGAACTGGGCCCGGATTCGCTACATGGCGCTTGGCGGGATGAGGGGCGCGCAACGCTGCGGGCGTTTCCGCTGGGAGTCGTCGGTCATTGGCCAGCCGGGAACATCGAGATCCAGCCCGTGTTGTCACTGACCTGCGCCTTGCTCGGCGGTAATGGCTGCCTGGTACGCGTGCCAAGTGGCTTGCTCGAGCCGACACAGCTGTTCCTCGAGAAGCTGCAAGAGGTCGATCGCATCGGCTTGTTAACGGAGCGCATTTTCATGGCGAGCTTCGATCATTCACGCATGGACCTGCACGAGGCCATGGCGCGGGCGGTGGACGGTGGTATGATCTGGGGCGGAGCGGACGCGGTTTCGCAGGTACGCACGTTGCCTTTTCCTCACTGGGCACGCGTGGTTGTTTTTGGCCCACGGTTATCGGTTGCGGCGATGGACACCGGCGCGTGGGGCGACCCGGCTGAACGGTCTTCGTGGTGTCGACGGATTGCACGCGACGTTTGGCAATTTGAGCAACAAGCCTGCTCATCGCCCCAGGCATTGTTTCTCGAGCGCGGTGCCGGATGTGATCCCGCTGAGTTCATTGAAGACCTGAGACAGGCATTTCAGGAGGAGAACCGTCTGCATCCACGCCAGGAAATCGAACCGGCATTGACTTCAGCAATTTGTCAGGCTCGTGCGTCGTGGCTGCTTGATGACGCCGCGAACCGTGCAACGTTTCCCGCGTCGCCGGATTGGACCATCCTACAGGGAAGCCGTGTGGACGTGCCCAAGCCAACACAAGGTCGAACGCTGAGCGTGCTCCTGGTGGATGATCTCCTGGCAGTGATTTCGAGGTTCGATGGAACCGTGCAAACTCTGGGGTTAGGAGCTAAAGATGCCCAAAGAGAAGAAACACTAGCCCAGGCTGCGGGGCGTCAAGGAGTGGACAGGATCGTGAGGCTCGGCCAGATGCATGTCTTTGGCTCCCCATGGGACGGGATGGATTTGGTACGTCCGATGGTACGCCTTGTTCGTCATGTGCGTTCACGAGATTAGGAGATAGAGGATCAAAATGAAACAAGCGGAACTGTTTCTGGAAGCCTTACATCGAAAGGCTAGGTTTTTGGCACCCAGCGCAAGAGCGACTTTCGAAGCCAATCGGGAACTGTGCTCGTGGTTGTTGAATCCCCTGGCGCGTTGGTCCGAGTCTGCCTATGGGAGCGACGTATTCGATGTGGCGGCGCGCGGCTACGCGGAATACTGTATCGGCGTGGGTAAGGCGAAGCAGCTCTATGAGCGCGCGGGCCGCTACACTCCCGAAGATATGCCGGAAATCTTGTCTGGGGTCTACGAGCACGAAGGCTATATGGTCCCTTACATGTGGGCCGCAATTCTCATCTACCCGTTCTGGCCGTCCATGGTCAGCCATATCGCGATGTTTCGTGACGAGTTCGTGAGGCGATTGCCCCGAAATGCGACTGTGCTCGAGCTGGCAGCCGGCCATGGCGTCCTAAGTCTTCTGACCGCAGAAGAGCGACCAGACATTCAGATCGAAGGTGTAGATATCAGTCCGCCGGCGGTGGCTGTGGCCAATCGCCTGCTAGCCGTTTCCGGACATGCGGATCGTGTTCGGTTTGCAGTCAAGGATGCACTGAGAGCGGACAACTTGGACAGTGACGGAAAATGCCAAGGCATCATATCGGCGATGCTGGCCGAGCATTTACTCGATCCGAGGCCGCTCTTCAGGACGATTTCTCACCGGCTCTCGCCGGAAGGAATAGTGTTCTTCAGCACGGCCCTCGAGTCGCCGCAGCGAGATCACGTTTTTGAATACAATCAGGAAAGCCAACCGCTGCAAATGGCTGAGGCTGTCGGCCTGCGGGTCACCCGGCTCGTGTCCGATGCCGGCACTGTGCCTCCGGCCTCGCGGTTTCTGCCACGCGCTACCGCCATGACTCTGCGGTTACGTTGAAGTGGGAGCGTTGTGATCAGGACATAGGTCTTGCGTCATGAAAATTAGCCTAATGCAGGGCTTGCTTATGCAATCGTCCGATTTCAGTCCGGTTTATCTCCTCGCCGTGCTAGTTCCTCCGAATTGGGCGAGAGACGTGTTGGGCAGGCTTGCTGAGCGGTTTCGCAAGAATAGGATAATTCAAAGATGACAACGCCCTTGATGACATTTGAGGAAGTGCGAACAGCTCTAAAGCAGCGGTTTCCCCTGCTAATGGTAGATTGCGTAATCTCGCTGGAACCTGGCAAGAGCATCCGAACAACAAAGAGTGTGACGGGAAACGAGATCCAGTTTCTGGGTCATTTCCCTGAACATGCCGTGATGCCAGGAACCATGATCGTGGAGGCGATCGGTCAATCGGCTTCCATTCTGTTCGCAAAAACGACTGGAACCGGAACGCGATCAGGAGAGTTCCTGGTATTGGGCTCCATTAATGACATGAGGTTCTTGGTGCCCGTTGTGCCAGGAGATAGAATGGAAATGGACGTACGAGTTCTCAAGTTTATTGAAGATTTCGCGCTTGTGGAGGCGGCGGCGACAGTGGACGGCAGGGTCGTGGCCACGGGTAAGTTGGGTTTCGCCAGACGGGCTTTGGCAGTCCCACAATCGGCATGACCGGTCGCCGGATCATGCTCTTCAGACTACGCTCAAGACAGTATACCTTCGGTAAGCCCGATCAATATCATGTAAGATATACGTGACGGATAATGGCTGATCTAGTAAGCCTATATTCCGGCGCTAGCTTCCGCAGCTGTGCGCGAATAAGTCGTTTATTTTCAGTAAGGACATGGCATTTCCAGCGCGGAAGATGAGCTAGTTCCAGTAACTGGAGTACGGGTTTCATCAGAGCAGTTTCATATTAGAACAGATCCTTGATTTCATTAAATGCCGATTTTCCCAGTTTGTGACAAAATGGCGAGTTGCGTATGCGGACAGGCCGCAGATTTAGGTACTGCAGTCAGCAAATCAAAAAGAAAAATGCCCCGTAACGATCATTTGTCTTGCAGTTCTCGCACCATGCTCCCCTCATTTGTTCGAGTTCCACCTGTTCTGCAGCTGTTGTTTCTGGTCGAAAATGTTAACCCACCACTTTCGCGGCAAGGAGCCAGAATTGATCAGTCGCTTCAGGAAGCTAAACGGAGGGAACCCCCCTCACGTCCTGTACTTGATTGACACTTACTTCGGAAGAACGGCGGGTGCCGAGGGTGCTTTGTTAAAGATTGCGCGTTTTCTGCCACCTGATCGATATCGATGCTCATTAGTGACCTTTGCAACCGATCTAGAAGCTTCCAACCTGTCACGCCAATTTGGCTGTCCCGTACACGTGTTGCCGCTGACTTGCACGTATAACTTGGAGGCATTCCGAGTCGCCTTGCGATTACGTCACATTATTCGCTCCGAAAACGTTAAGCTTGTCCATACGTTTTTCCCGATAGCTGATCTTTGGGGCGGGATTGTCTCAAAGCTTTGCGGAGTTCCCATTCTATTTTCTAGTCGCCGTGATATGGGAATCTTCCGCACCGAACTACACAGCCTCGCTTATCGCCTCCTTGGAGGGCTCTACGATAAGGTTCACGCAGTTTCGGAAGAAGTTCGCGCATTCACGATCCGCGAAGACAGGCTTAGACCTTCCCGAGTGGTGACGATTCACAACGGGGTTGACTTGGAAGAAATAGACGCTATCCGATTGCGAGGACGGACGGAACTTTTACCGAGCTTAGCAGGAGCCTCTCATTTAATCGGCAGCGTCGGGAACGTTCGCAGAGTCAAAGGCGTCGACATACTCGTGCGCGCGGCCGCAGTGGTTTGCCAAAAATTCCCTAGGGCTGTCTTCTTGGTGATAGGCAACATTCACGATCCGGAATATCTCAAGGAATTACAGACCCAGATTCAAAACTTAGGACTCTCGGAAAATATCTTTTTTTTAGGGCGTAGGTGGGATGTTATCTCCTTACTTAAAGTCTGCGATGCCTTCTGCCTTCTATCTCGCAGTGAGGGCCAATCCAACGCGATCTTGGAAGCCATGGCTTGTGGGCTCCCATGCGTAGTGACTCGCGTCGGGGGTAATGCTGAGGTAGTAGCTTCTGGGGAGAGCGGGTTTCTTGTTCCTAGCGAGCAGCCAGAGTCGGCGGGCAAACATCTCCTTCGGCTGCTTCAGAATCCAGATATGGCCGAAACTATGGGAAAGCGCGGTCGGCAAATCATCGAATCGCGGTTTACGATGCAAGGAACGATTGAACGGCTCATGCAGGTATATGACGAGCTTCTACTGAATGATGCATATTGACTTGCGCATAGAGCTTTTGGGGTTCACAGTTGTTCTGCCTACTCGCCAGAGAAGCGTAGCCACCACTCTCCTTCGAGCCTCGAAAGGAAGGCATCAGCGTGCCTCAACGCATCCAAAACATCTGCTCTTCGCCAATGCACGAGAGTCCATTGTTGGCCATAACTGAACACGCAGCGCATTTGCAAGAAATCCACAGCGAACTGCAAATCCAGACGTCCTGATACTGCAATGGCTCCTTGGCGCCGAGTAGGAGCCCCCGAATCGGCCCCATCCCACAGCGGGCTGTGGGCGCTGTGAAGGAGTACCTGCCCGAAAACTGTCAGAGCGACCGTTGATGTCCGCGAGGAGTATAAAAGCCTACTGCCCGCCATAACTTACTTGAATACCAGCTTTAACGTGAAGGGGCAGCCGATCGTGAACACGCCACGAGAGGCAATCGAAACGTTTTTGCGCACGGGGATAGAATTTCTTTTCCTGGAGAATAATTTGGTGAAGCGCCGTTCCTCCACAAAATGAGAGAAGGCTCCGGCACAGTATTGGATCCTTCTGGCTACACCCACTTTTCTCATGGATTCAGAGATTTGGTGTTCACATCAACCACGGGAGTAGCGAAAGCGAAACTTCAGGTGCAAGAAAAGCTGTGTTCGAAGACTCGCTCTCCCATCAGATTCTGTCGACACTTGAACGTCGCTTGACGACGCAGGGTGGCAGGTAAAGTGATAGATGCGGAGTTAGTGGAAGCTACAGAGTCTCGGATGTTCACCAAGTCTAAGCTTAAAACGGCAAATATTAGAGAGGCTGTCACTCTCTCCTCAAATCAAGGGATGACCGCCGTCACTTGGTTCGAGTAAACACTCTCATTGCCACTTCCATCAACCGCGGTCGCCACGTAGAAGTAAGTCTGCCCTGCCACCACCGATGAGTCCGTGAACGTCAGCACGGTGATGAGCGAGGTGTTGACCAGGGTATACGGTCCGCCGCTCACCGAGCCTCGATAGACGTTATATCCGGATACCGTTGAGGTACTCGCCGTCCAGCTAAGTGTCGCCGAATGAGCCTGTTGCGCGGTGGCCGCGAAATTCACATTGCCGACGTTAGCGCCGTTAACCGCGACGTTCTGGCTCGGGGGAGTGAATGTATAGCCGGTATTGCTCGGTGTGACTGTATAACTGCCGTTTGCCAACCCTGTAAAGGAGTAGGCCCCCGAACTGTTGGCCGTGGTCGTGTTATTCGCCGCACCGCTCAAAGTCACTGTGGCCCCACTCCCACCCGCTGTCGGACTGATCGTTCCGGAAATGGTGTAGGTCTGTCCCCCTTGTGCTGTGGCCGTGAAATTGACGCCAGTTGCATTGGCCCCACTAATTGTTACAGTCTGGCTGGTCGGGTTGAAACTGTAGACCCCGTTACTCGGTGTCACTACATAAGTCCCGTTGCTCAATCCAGTAAAGGAGTAGTTGCCTGAACTGTTGGCAGTAGTCGTAGCAGTCGCGGCTCCGCTCAAAGTAACCAAGGCCCCACTCCCACCCGCTGTCGGACTGATTGTTCCAGAAATGCTAAAGGTCTGAGCAATGGCGGTGGCGGTGAAATTCACGCCCGAGGTGACATTGGCTCCTTGGATCGTGACGCTGGCACTCGTGGGGCTAAACGTGAAACCGGCGTGCGTCGGGGTGATTGTGTATTTTCCGTCAGCCAAACCACTAAATGTGAAATTGCCTGAGGTATTGGCACTCGTAGTGGCGTTCCCGGCCCCGCTCAAGGTAACCGTTGCTCCGTTGCCGTCTGCCGCCGGGGTAATGGTCCCTGAAATACTGTAAGTCGTCGGTGGCGGAGTCGTTTGGCTGGTATTTTGCCCACTAACGAAGCCTGCGCATCCCCACAGAAATGCTGAGGGCGCTATCATTGCCGCGCACGCGAGAATTAGCGGCCACCGAGATACTCGTGTATTTGCGTTTACGAGTTTTACTACTGAAGCGATCTTTCGTCGAAGCGTCATCGTCCAGGCCCTCAGAACCACACTGGACGGAAGAATACGTCTAGAGGGGTTTTCAAGAAACTGGTAAGAAGTCTAATTGGGGTACAGGTGTTACCCTGACCATAAGGGTCTAGGTCTGTCCTTCCATAACCTACTTCCTATCTCCTCTCGCTCATTAGCTGAGGTTAAGGAGTCGGGTCCTTAAGTCGAATCCAGGCGACGGGCTATACGCCTTGATTTTCCAAGTTCCAAGCACAAAATTAAGATCTCCAAGGTCGGTCTGGCGACTAAGGCTGTGTTGTCCTGCACCACGGGCTTTCGCAAACTGTCGCAGGTAATCCGAAGCTGCAGTTTACCCCTATGCCTACGGTATCTGCGCCGAGACTTCGTTCGAGTACACGCTCTCTTCACCACTCGAGTTCACCGCCGTTGCGACGTAGTAATAGGTGGTCCCACTCACCACCGTCGAATCCGTGAACGTCAGCGTCGTAACAAGCGAAGAATTTATCAACGTATAGGGGCCCCCGCTTACCGTGCCGCGATACACGTTGTATCCGGCCACTGTGGAAGTACTGGCATCCCAGGTCAACGCCACTGTGTGCTGTACCGGCGCGACTCCCGTTCCGGACAAAGTTATGGCTGTTGGGGACCCACTCGCATTGCTCACAATGGAAATACCGCCGCTTGCGCTACCTGCCACGGTTGGGCTAAACCCTATGGACAAGACGAGATTCTGACTGGGAGACAGTGTCACTGGCGTGCTTACGCCGGTCATTGTGTAACCTGCCCCGCTCAATGTGAGCTGCGAGATCGTCACGTTTGAATTACCTGAGTTAGTAATGGTGACGGTTTGTAGCGCGGAAGACGTCCCGGTTGTAACGCTACCGAAGTTCAGGCTCGTCGGGCTGATTCCGAGAATGTACGCAGCCGCGATTCCGGAGCCGCTGAGACTAATTGCCGTGGGCGAAGTGGTGGCGTTGCTGACAATAAAAATGCTGCCAGAAGCTGTGCCGACGGACGTCGGAACGAATGCTACAGTAATTGTGGCCTGTTGCCCTGCGTTTATGTTTAACGGCAGTGAGAATCCGCTGACCGTGAATCCCGCCCCGGACTCGCTTATTTGGCTAATGCTCAACGTAGCCGTGCCCGTATTGGTGATGATCAAGCCTTGCGATGTGCTGGTCCCAACTACATCGCTTCCAAAGTTGATGGAATTTGAACTCACCTGAATTGCGGGTGCGGGAGCAGGATTTACCGTCAGCGTCGCCGCCGCGCTGGTCACCGTCCCCGCCGCGTTGCTCACCACCACATCAAACGTCGACCCGCTGTCCGACGTCGTTGTTGCCGGCGTTGTGTAGCTGCTGGAAGTCGTCCCCGCAATGTTCGCCCCGTTCTTCTGCCACTGATAGCTCAACGGAGCCGTGCCGCTCGCTGTTACCGTGAATGTCGCCGTCTGCCCCGCCGTCACCGTCTGGCTCGCCGGCTGCGCCGTGATTGTCGGCGCTACTGCCGCGGCATTCACCGTCAGCGTCGCCGCCGCACTCGTGACCGTCCCTGCCGCGTTGCTCACCACTACATCAAACGTCTCCCCACTGTTGGCCGTCGTCGTGGCCGCCGTCGTGTAGCTTGAACCGGTCGCCCCCGCAATGTTCACCCCGTTCCTCTGCCACTGATAGCTCAGTGGAGC
>Ga0187778_10001701_pt1 | contig 15096 bp, 13 predicted proteins | sample 1015_Q2_SP5_20_M_FD_132418 | JGI IMG/M metagenome (GOLD analysis project Ga0187778, IMG submission 132418) | Tropical peat soil microbial communities from peatlands in Department of Meta, Colombia - 1015_Q2_SP5_20_MG | ecosystem: Environmental > Terrestrial > Soil > Wetlands > Peat | place... | reverse complement strand
TGTTTTTTCCGAGCAGACAGAGCGGTTCGTAGCCCAGCTTGACGCCGCCATCGGCGCGCACTTGGAGTGGATGCGCCGCGTGTTGCGCTGTGCGCTGCTGCAGGTAGATCCAGGTGCCGACATTTTGGCCTCGGATGCCTCGGCGCGGTGCCGATTCGGGCACTGGTTCACAAAAAACCGGGAGACCTTTGAGCAGATCGACGCGGCCGCAACCGCAGTTGTACTGCGCGAGCACGAATGCATGCACGATGCGGTGCGTGCGCTGTGTTCCTCGGTGCTGCACTCGGGTCGCGCGACGCAAGCCGATTTCGAGGTCTTCGAGCGCGCGCAATCGACCCTGATTCGTTCTCTGGAGCACCTCAAGACACAGCTTCTGACGCGCAGCGCGCGCCGCGACGCGCTGACAAACCTGCCCTTACGCTACGGTCTGGAGGAGGAGTTTCTGCGCTGCCGCGCGGTCGCGCAGCGGCATGGTGCCCACCTCGTGCTGTTGTTGGCCGACGTGGACCAATTCAAAAACGTCAATGACGAATACGGTCACGCCGTGGGCGACCAAGCGCTGCGGCACCTGGCATTCATTTTCTTGCAGCATGCGCGCGCGGACGAACCCGTGTTCCGCATCGGCGGCGAAGAGTTTCTCGTGCTTTTGCAGGCGAGCAGCGTTCCGGGCGCGAACCAGGCGGCCGACCGGCTATTCCAGTCCCTGCGCGACTCGCCGCTCGTGCTCGAAAACGGCTCCGTCGTGAATCTGCGCATCAGCGCGGGTTTGGCCGCTGTCGGCGCCGCCGAGAGTCTGGCTGAGGCGATCGACCGAGCCGACCGCGCAATGTATGCAGCCAAGGCGGCGGGTCGCGATCGCTGGCTCTGGGCCGAGGTGTAAGCGCGGCGCGCCGGCGCGTGCTAGCGCACGCGCGACGCCTCAGGCGGGGCGTTGCATGCGGAACAGTTGCTCCGGACCGACATAAAAATAATCAGCCGCTCCGCCGCCACGCAACACGTGCCCGGCCATAGCCGTGTCGTACACGCCGTCTTTGAGCAAGCGGCCGTCGATATGCACGCCAACGACTTCTCCCAGAACGAGCCATGTCTTCACCCGCACGCCATCAGCGCCTTGCAGTTGGACTATCTGCGTGCACAAGCACTCGAAGGAAACCGGGCTTTGCGCCACCCGCGGCACGGCGATTAAGCGCGAGGGCTCGGGCGTCAGGCCCCCCAGTTCAAACTCGCTCACCTCCGGTGGCACGCTGGCGCTCGTCCGGTTCATGGCCTCGGCCAGGGTACGCGTAACCAGGTTCCATCCGAACTCGCCGGTTTGCTCGATGTTGCGCACCGAGTCCTTGTAGCCGATGCTCGCGAATCCGATGATGGGCGGCGTGTAGTTGAAGGCATTAAAGAAGCTGTAAGGCGCCAGATTGAGGTTGCCGGCGGCGCTCCGCGACGAAATCCAGCCGATCGGTCGTGGCGCAACAATGGAATTGAACGGGTCGTGCCGCAAGCCGTGACCTTTGCAGGGTTCATAAAAAAGCCGGGCGTCGGTCACGGCGGAACACTCCATTGGGTTGACGTCCGCACCACGATAACGCAAAACGTCCTCGGGGCACCGCCGCGGTGATCGGGCCTGCTTTTCGGCGACCGGCTGAGGCAGTCGCCGCCGGCGGCAGCGACTCCGCCGCCCGCTTACATGCCCAATTTAGCGCGCAAGTACCCAAACAAATCGTTGAGGGTGCGCAATTTGCGGTAGTCGCCCTCGGGGATGTCGACATGCAGCTGCTCGTGCAGGCCGACTAAGAAATTGAGCCAGTCCATCGAGTCAAGATCCACCTGGTCGCGCAGGGGCACCGCGGGGTCGATTTCATCGAGCGATACCTCCGGCGCGATGCCGGAGAGAATTCGGGCAATGGTGTTGCGAAGAGTCGGTTCGTCCATCGGGTTCAGCGCCTCAGCGTTGCAGTGGGTGGCACGTCGGTTCGCCTTAGAGCGATTCGGGTCGTTGCAGCAAACTGCGCACCTCGGCCAGGAACAGCGAACCCCGATGACCGTCGCTCGCACGGTGATCGGCGGCAAGCGTTGCGGTAACCACCGGCATCAATTGAAGCTCGCCGTTTTCGGCCCACGGGCGCTCGCGCACGCTGCCAAATCCCACCAAGGCGACCTGTGGCGGATAGATGATCCCGAACACTGCATCGACGCCCTGCTCTCCCAGATTGGTGAGCGTGACCGTAGGCGCCGACAACTCCGAGCTGCGCAGCGTAAATGCGCGCGCGCGCTTGACCAAGTCCCCGAGTTCCCGCATGAGCTGATCGATCACCAGCCGATCGGTGTTCAAAATGGCCGGCGCAATCAGTCCTCCCTGCCGCAGCGACACCGCCACTCCAACGTGCACTTGCGCCGAAGGTTCAAAGCGCCCCTCGCGCACAAAGCCGTTGAACTCCGGGAACCGCAGCAGCGCTCGGGCCACGGCCTTCACGTAGAGCGCGGCCATGAGCAGCCGCTCGGTGACCGGGCGCTCGGCATTGCGCTGCTCGAGCCAGCGGCTTGCCAACGCAAGAGGAATGTCAGTCGCAAGATAGTAATGGGGAATTTCGCGCTTGCTGCGCGCCATCGCAGCCGCTATGGTGCTGCGCATTTGCGCGGCGCGCTCGGCAGCCGGCACCACTGCCCCTGGGACTGGAACGACTGGCGGCGCCACACCCTTTGCCGCGCGCTCGACGTCTTCGACCACGATGGCACCCTCCGGCCCCGAGCCAACGAGCGCGTCGAGCGCAACACCCCGCCGTTCGGCCAGCTTGCGTGCTGCGGGCGAAATCCGGCGCCGCTCCGCCACCGGTGCCACAGCAGCGGCACCGACCGGCGCCACCGAAGGCGCCGGTTCGCCGGGAGCAAAGGCAGGGGCGGCCTCCGGCGCGGCGCGGCGCTGCGCCTTCCAGCGCGCGGCCTCCTCGGCCGATTCGCCCGGGGCGCGCAGCAGCGCAAGAACCGCGTTCACAGGCACCTTGGTTCCGGGCGCTACGAGGAATTCCTCGACCGTGCCCTCGTCCCAACATTCGACGTCGATCGCCGCCTTCGTGGTATCCACGATCGCGACGACCTGACCGCGCTTTAGGACGTCGCCCGGCTGCACGCACCACTCGAGCAGCGTGCCCTCGTCCATGTCCGCACCGAGGGACGGAAGCTTGAATTCGATCATGAACGGCCAAGTAACGCCCTGGCGGCGGCAACAATCCCCTGCGGCTGTGGCAGTGCCGCGTCCTCCAGGTGCTTGGGATACGGTATCGGAACTTCCGCGCTGCAGACGCGCGCCACGGGCGCATCGAGGTCGTAGAACGCCTGTTCCATGATGCGCGCCGAGATCTCCGCGGAAAGACTGCCACTGCGCCAACCCTCGTCCACGATCACCGCGCGCCGGGTCTTGCGCACCGAATCAAGAAACGTCATCTCGTCCAAAGGGCGCAGCACGCGCAAGTCGACGACTTCCGCGCTGATGCCCTCGGCGGCCAACTGCTGGGCGGCATCCAGCGCTTTGCTGAGCATGCCGCCGTACGTTATGACCGTCAGATCCGATCCGGTCCGCTCGATGCGCGCGCGGGTGATGTCCCCTGGTTGCGACGCATCGACCTCGCCCTCCGTGTTGTAGAGCAGCACATGCTCAAAAATGAGCACCGGGTTGGGATCTTGCAGCGCGGGCCAAAGCATGCTGCGAGCGTCTTGCACGGTCGCCGGAGCCAAAATGCGGATTCCCGGTATGTGCGCATACCAGCCTTCGAGGCTGTGGGAATGCTGGGCGGCGAGCTGGCGCCCGGCTCCCGTGGCCATGCGAATCACCAGCGGCACGGAAACCTGGCCGCCCGACATGTGTCGCAACAAAGCGGCGTTGTTCAGGATCTGGTCAAGCGCCAGCAAACTGAAGTTGACGGTCATCACCTCGACGATGGGACGCACGCCGCCCAACGCGGCGCCCACACCACAGCCAACGAAGGCCAGCTCCGAGAGCGGGGTGTCCCGAATTCGCTCGGGGCCGAACTGCTCGAGCAAACCGAGCGATACAGCGTAGCTGCCCCCGTACTTGCCGACATCTTCACCCATCAGGAACACGCGCGGGTCACGCTCGAGCGCTTCCCGAATCGCCTGACGCATCGCTTCGCGATAGCTGGTCTTCATGGTGCGGGCGCCTGCGCAAACACATCTCGCGCCAGATCTGCGACGGGCTCCCAGTGGCCCGCCTCGGCGTAGTCAACGGAAGCAGCGACTTCCGCCAGAACCTCGGCGTCAAGGCGCAGAAAATCGTCTTCGGTCATCAGACTCAGCGCCTTGAGCCGGTCGCTGAAGCTGTGCAGCGGGCCGCGCTTCTTCCATTGCTCGACTTCCTCCTTGTCGCGATACAAATCCGGGTCGAACATGGAGTGCGCACGAAAACGGTACGTCTGGAATTCGACAAACATGGGCGCTTGATTCTCGCGCACGAACGCCACGGCTTCGCTCGCGGCCTTGTGCACAGCCAGCACGTCCATGCCATCGACCTTCACAGCTCGAACCGCGAAACTCGCCGCCTTCACGGTCAGGTCGGTTTGCGACTCGGAGCGATCCAGCCGTGTGCCCATCGCGTAGAGGTTGTTCTCGCAGCAAAACAGCACCGGCAGCCTCCAGAGGGCGGCCAGATTCATCGATTCGTGAAACACACCTTCGGCCATCGCACCTTCGCCGAAGAAAACCGACGTGACGCGCCGCCTGCGCTGCATGCGGTCGGCGAGGGCGAGACCCACCGCGAGAGGAATGCCGCCGCCCACGATAGCGTTTCCGCCGTAGAGGCGTCGTTGCGCGTCGAATATGTGCATCGAACCGCCGCGCCCACGCGAGCAACCCTCGACCTTGCCGTACATCTCGGCCATGACGGACTGCATCGGCACGCCGCGCACGAGGGCGTGGCCGTGCTCGCGGTACGTGCACACGAGAGCATCATCGGGTTCCAACGGGGGGATGGCGCCGGCGGCGACCGCTTCTTCGCCGATATACAGGTGCAGGAAGCCCCGGATCTTCTGCTTGCCGTAGAGTTCTGCGCACTTCTCCTCAAAGCGCCGAATGCGCAGCATCTGGCGCAGCAACTCCAACGCCTGGGCACGATCGCAACCCAGCGGCTCGCTCATGGCTCGCTCGCGCCAAGGAAGTGTGGATGACGCGCGGACGGTTTCCGCCAACTTGGCGCGCAAGGACCTCGGGCTGCCGGACACCCCCGGCGTCTGGTCGCGTTCAACTGTCGGCCTCCAAAGTCGAGGTGTCACCCTCCGGCAGGCCCAGTTCGCGCGCCTTGAGCAATCGGCGCATGATCTTGCCGCTTCGCGTGCGCGGCAGCGTCGCGACGAAGGATATTTCTTTGGGCGCAACCGCGGCCCCCAGCCGCTTGCGCGCATGACCCAGCAGTTCCAGTCGCAGCTCCTCGCTCGCCTCGAAGCCTTTGCGCAACGAGACAAACGCCTTGACCGACTCACCCACCGTCGCATCAGGCTTGCCGATGACGCCCGCTTCGGCCACGGCCCTGTGCTCCATGAGCACGCTTTCGACCTCGAAGGGCCCGATCAGGTGGCCGGCCGACTTGATGACATCGTCTGCGCGACCAACAAACCAAAAATAGCCGTCGGCATCGCGCTTGGCAAGATCGCCCGTCAGGTAGAGGTCGCCGGCAAAGCACTTGCGATAGCGCTCTTCCATCCCCAGGTAGCCGCGAAACATCGAAGGCCAGCCGCGTCGCAGCGCCAGTTCCCCTTCCACGTCGGCCGACTCCACGAGACGTACGGCGCCGTCTTTTTCACGCTGCACGATGCAAGCGTCGATGCCCGGCAGCGGCCGGCCCATCGAGCCGGGCTTGATGTCGAAGGCGGGGGTATTGGCAATCATGATGCCCCCGGTTTCGGTTTGCCACCAGTTGTCATGAATCGGCAAGCCGAGCACTTCGGCACCCCACCATACCGCCTCGGCATTGAGCGGCTCCCCGACACTCGCAACGAACCGCAACGCCTCATGCGGATGCGCGCGCGCAAGCTCCGGCCCGGCCTTCATTAGCATGCGAATCGCCGTGGGCGCCGTATACCAAACCGTCACCCGCTGCTCATCGAGAATCCGATACCAGCGCTCGGCATCGAAGTCTTCCTCGTCAACGATGCTCGTCACCCCGTGCAGCAGCGGTGCGATGATGCCGTAGGAGGTTCCGGTGACCCAGCCGGGATCCGCGGTGCACCAGAAGATGTCCTCGGGGTGCAAATCGAGCGCGAATTTGCCGGTAGCGTAGTGCGCGACAACGGCACCATGAACATGGATTGCGCCCTTCGGCGTACCGGTGGTGCCGCTCGTGAAATGCAGCAGCGCCATATCCTCCTCGCGAGTCGCCTCTACCGGGCATTCCGATTCGGACGCGGCCATGAGGGAAGCGAAGTCTTGCGTGTTTGGGATCGGTTCACCGCCTTCGCCTATCACCAGGACATGACGCAGCCCCGGCAGCGCCGCGATGACCTGTGCGGCTTTACGCCGGTACAGGGACTCCGTCGTAACCAGCACGCGCGCGTCGCCCGCGGCCATGCGCGTGCGAATCGGGTCCGGGCCAAAAGCCGAAAACAGCGGGCAGAGCACGCTGCCGTTACGCAGCGTGCCGAGAACGGTCACGTAAAGCTCGGGGATTCGCCCCGCAAGCACAAAAACCCGCTCACCCTTGCCGACACCGAGGCCGCGCAGCACTCCCGTGAAGCGCTTTGCCTCGCCCGCGAGTTCCTGATACGTGATGTCGCGCGTCGTGCCATTGCGCCCCAGCCAGCGCAGCGCCACCTTGTTGGCCTGCGCGCCGCGCGTGTGGCGGTCGACCGCTTCCCAGGCGATGTTGATGCCGCCGCCCGGCAGACCGTCGAGATCGCGTTGCGCGACATCCCAGGAAAATGTGCTTCGCTGCGTCGCGTAGTCCGACAGATTGGGACTCACCTGCAATGCAGCGAGGTTTTTGCGGATGACCGCAGGCCGGGCCATAAGCTTTACTCCACTGCGGCGCAGCGACGCATTTCGGAAATGCAACTGCACGCAGCCTACCGTGCGGACCGGCGCAGGCGTTGATCGGTGTCAAGCCGCACGGAGCACGGCCATCGCCGCGGCACGCTCATCGGTCGCATGCGGCCCAGCCACGGGCTCGGCAACGCAAAAGCCGTCGCCAACCATGAGCGCCTCCGGGCGATTGCGACAGAACGCGCGCGACGGTCTGCAGGCGCTCCCCTGGAAGCGGGACCAGACCCGCAGGCGGTGATTCCGCGGGCCCACCGGCCAAGCGCCTATTCCCCGGGCTCAGGGGTACCGGACCACGCCGCCAGAGCCTGCGCGATGAGCGCGGTTTCCCGACCCTCATAGCGCGGCGAAAAATGAAACGGGACAAGTGCCTTGGCTCCAACCGCGCGGGCGATCCGGCCGGCCTGTTGCGCCGTGAGGTGATTTTTTCGGGCCGCCTGCGCGGCATCTTGCTCCAGAAACACACTCTCGATGTAGAGCACATCGACCCCGCCCAAAAGCGACTCGAGCGCCTGCACGTTGGAGTCTGTGTATCGAAGATCGGTCACATAGCCGACACGCTGGCCAGGCACGATGTCGAGCACCAAGTGGCGCAGTTCGCCGACCGTTCGGGCCATTGCGTGATCGCCCTGGCGGTCGCGCCACTGTACCAGGATCGGCATCGCATCGGGTGCGCCCGTGATGATCGCCTGCTTGAGTTCGCGCAGCCACGCCCCGGTCGAAACGCCCAGCGCGAGCAGTCTCTCCTTGTCGACTTTCACGCGCGCTTTTTCCTCGATCAGGTAGGCGAGGCACGGAATCCCGTGGTCGACGAAGCGCGCACGCACGCGAAATATTGCCTCCTCGTGGAGCACGTCCTCGTGGCACTGTAACGGTGCAAGCGCGGTGCGCGCAAATCCGTTTCGACTCGAGAACCGGGCGCGCTCGCAGCGTGCGTCGGCGCCGATTTCGTGCACGTCGATCGTGAGCTCGATCTCGTAGCGCTGCACGACATTCCAGCTGTAAGCGCACAGCTTGTGTTCGACTTGCGCGATGAACTGCGGACCGCCGAACAGGGCGATGGCTTCCTTTCGACCCAGTACTACCCGCAGGAGGTGATCGAACCCCGCGAAGTGGTCCATGTGCGCGTGGGTGACGAAGACCTGGGACAGACGCATGAGTTTGCGCGGCGGCAGCGCCGCAATGTCGCCTAGATCAAAGAGCAGAGCGCGGCGTTCGTCCCGAAAGTCGACATACAGGCCCGGGTCCCCAAAGGCGCCGTTGACGAGACGCGTTTCAAAAAGATTGCGCATAGTGCCAACGCCCACTGTCGGTCAAAAAGTCCCGCTCGCCGCCCAAAAAAAGCATCATGACACCCCCGGGGCGGGCGTGCGCCTGGCGGCGCGGCCTGCCCGCCGGCGCTGCGGCCCTTCGCGCACGGCGGCCCAAGAGACGCTGCAAACGACCATGATCGCCGAAAGCTGGCCGCCCGCAGGCCCTGTTTCCGCGCATTCGACCCTGCAGACTGTGCAAGACTCCGGCGGCCGTGCCCACGCGGCGCGATGGATTCCGAGGGACCCTCATGCAAGAACCGTCCAATGGCGAACGAGCCGCTGCCAGGCTGTATCGGCGCATAGCCGTCACGCTCATTTCCTTATTGCTTCCGTGTTACGTGGTCGCGATGGTCGACCGGCTCAATGTCGGGTACGCAAAACTGCAGTTCATGACGGACCTGCAATTTGACGAAGCGGTCTTCGGCATCGCCGCGGGCAGCCTCTACCTGGGCTACATACTCTTCGAAATCCCGAGCAACCTCATGCTCAAACGCATAGGTCTGCGGCTTACGCTCCTGCGCATCATGTCGCTGTGGGGACTGTTTACCATGGCCATGGCCTTTGCCGGCAGCCGCTGGAGCTTCTACGCGATCCGCTTTCTGATCGGCGCAGCCGAGGCCGGTTTCTTTCCAGGCTTGATCTACTACTTCACCTTGTGGTTTCCCAATCGGTACCGTGCGCGCATCATCTCGGTGTTCGCGATCGCAGTGCCCGTTTCGGGGGTCATCGCCGGACCTCTGTCGGGCGCGATCATGACGCACTTGGCAGGCCTCTGGGGACTGCGGGGCTGGCAGTGGCTGTTTCTCATCGAAGGCGCACCGGCCGTTTTCCTCGGCATAGCCGCGTATAGGCTGCTGCCCGACCGGCCGGCGAGCGCCGGCTTTTTGTCCCCGGAGGAAAAAAGCAAAATCGCGCGCGACCTGGACCAAGAGCCCGTTGCGCCCCACAATGCGGCCACGTTTGGCCAGGCGCTGCGGCGTCCGAGAACGTACCTGCTGGCGGTGGTGTATTTCGCGTTTTATTCGGCGCAAAGCATTTTGTTGCTGTGGGTCCCGACGCTGCTGCGCAATGCCGGTGTGCACGACCTTCTCGAAATCGGCTGGCGCTCGGCTGCCATCTTTTTGGCCGGTGCTGCGGGCATGGTCGCCGTGGGCTGGAGCTCCGACCGCACCGGCGAGCGGCGCTGGCATCTCATCGTTTGCGGGGCAGTGGCCTGCGGAGCCTTCCTGCTTTTGCCGGAGTTCGCCGACAGCCCGGATGGCACGAGTCTGTGTCTCATTCTTGCTGCCGTCACGATGTTCGCCTTTTTGGCTCTGTTTTGGACCGTTCCCTCCTCCGAATTGGGCAAGGAGGCGCGCGCTGGCGGCATCGCGCTGATCAGCTCGATCGGCGCCTCGGGCTCGGCCTTGAGCCCGATGTTCATCGGCTCGATGAAGGTGGTCACCGGAAGCCTGTTCGGCGCAATCGCAACGCTCGCACTGGTCTTTCTTTGCAGCCTGGTTGCCATTTATTTCTACGCGCCGCCACGGGCGAGACCCGTGATGGCGTGAGCGGCGAAGACTCGGTCCCGACCGCCCGGACGGGCGCGCCTTACACGGAGCCCTGCACCGCGAGTCGCACGGGCACGCGGCCTCGGGACGTTTGCCCTTCATAGGCGCCAAATTGCCCGGGAATCCGCGCAGTGCAGTGTCGGCACAGCCCTTGCTCGGTCAGTTCGTAACTCAGAATGTCGTGCCAATCGCGCACGATGAGCGGTTCTCCACACCCCGGGCAAAACGTCGTCCCGCCCGTTGTGTCATGCACGTTACCGGTGTAGACGTACTGCAGTCCCGCGCGCAGCGCGATGTCGCGCGCCCGCTTCAGAGTGGCCGCGGGGGTTCGCGGGAGCTCCGTGAGCTTGTAGTCGGGGTGAAAAGCCGTGAAATGCAGCGGCACGTCGCCTCCGAGCTCGCGCGCAATCCAAGCGCACATCGCCTCGAGCTCCTCGGTCGAATCGTTTTTACCGGGGATGAGCAGCGTGGTGATCTCCACCCAGACATCGGTGTGGTGACGCAGATACACGAGCGTATCGAGCACGGGCTGCAAGTGCGCCCCGCACAGCTTGGCATAAAACTCGTCGGTGAACCCTTTCAGGTCGACATTGGCCGCGTCGATCTTCGCGTAGAAGTCGCGTCGAGCCTGCTCGCCCATATAGCCGGCGGTGACCGCAACCGTCTTGATACCCAGATCGTGACAGGCGTCGGCCGCGTCCATCGCGTACTCGGCGAAAATGACCGGGTCGTTGTAGGTGAAGGCAACGCTTTGGCACTTCATCTTCGCAGCCGTGCGCGCGATTGCCTCGGGCGATGCGGCATCCATCAAGGTGTCCATCTCGCGCGATTTCGAGATGTCCCAGTTCTGGCAGAACTTGCACGCGAGATTGCACCCGGCGGTTCCAAAGGAAAACACCGTCGAGCCGGGGTAAAAGTGATTGAGCGGCTTTTTCTCGATCGGGTCGATGCAAAACCCCGACGAACGGCCATAGGTGGTAAGCACGATGGCCTCGTTTTCGCGCTGGCGCACGAAGCACGCGCCTCGCTGCCCTTCGTGCAGACGACAGTCGCGCGGACACAAATCGCATTGGATCCGTCCGTCGTCCAGACGATGCCACCAACGCCCGGGGTAATTGCTCATTGCTGCATCTTCCTTAGAGCGCGAAATCCAGATCCACCCACTTGGTCACGGAATAACGCGACACGCTCAATCCGGCGTGCCAGAAATCCTCGGGCAGTCCGGCTTTTTGTTTGAGCTCGCTCAGAAACTCCCGCGGGTCGGCAAGGGACTCCCAGACCTGAGGCAGAAACGTCGCGCGATGGCGCCCGAACTCCAGAATCACCCCATCAATGCCGGGGCGAAGATTCGCCAGGAGTTCTTCTTCGCTACCGGCCTCTAGCCGCTCGGCGGCCGATAGCAGTGAAACCTCAACGGATGTCGCCGGGAACTCCACAGCGGCCAACGGTTCGAAGCGCGGATCCCGGAAGGCCGCGGCAATTGCGTTCTCGCGTACATCAAGTCCCAGCGGACGAACCGCCTCGAGCGATCCGATGCAGCCACGCAGCTGCCCGGTCTTGCGCAGAGTCACAAAAGTCGCCGATTGCTGGTGCAGCGCGCCGTGGTCCGATGCTTCGAGCCCGCCCAGACCCAACCGCTCCGCGATCGCGGAGCGCGCGATCGTCAACAATGCGCGCCCAAGATCACTGCCGGACATGCGCAGCCTCCCCAAAAGCAAACGAACCGTACCCCACCACGCGGGACCGATCTCCGGCCGTATCCCCCGAGTTGCGCAAATCGAGCAACGCGGGCGCAAGCCCCCGTCGACGCGCGACCGTCAGCAGGCCATTGACGGGCGTAGCACCGCAGGCTTGCTCGTCGTGCAGCGTGGCCGACAGCGCCAGAACCGTGTCGGCCGTCTGGCGGTCGATGGTGCGCGCGTCGCCGTAGCGCAAATAGTGCGACATGTCCGAACTCACGACAATCAAAGTTTGTGGCCCGTTCCAAAGCAGTTCCATGACTTCGGCCACCTGCGCTGGCGTTGCGTCGCCCACGGCAAAGGGCACGATCCGAAACTCGCGCAGCACGGTCTGGAGGAACGGCAGCTGCACTTCCAAGGAATGCTCCAGGGCGTGCGCGGCGTCGCTCGTGCTCACTTGCGCCAGCCCCAAGGCTTTCGCGGTCGCATCGCCATCGATTTCGACGACGCCGAGCGGTGTGGCGAACGCCTGTGCAGAAGGAAGCGCCAGACCCCGTACCGGCACGCGGTGAGCGGGGCCAAACAAGACCACGCGCCGGATCGCGTCGGCCTGGGCTGCCAACTTTCGGTAGGCCGCGGCCGCAACGGGCCCCGAATACACGAAGCCGGCATGGGGAACGACGAGAGCCTTGATCGGGATCTCGCCGCTGTCCGGCGCTGCGGCCTTGTCAAGGTAGGCACGCACTTGCGCGGCAAGCGTCGCGGGCGCCTCGGGGTAGAACAGCCCGGCGACAGCGGCTGGTCGTATGGCGGGCATCGAACTCCTTTGCAATGGGACCAAGGGTTAAGGAAAGTGTCTGGCCGCAAACAAACAGCCTGGTGCCTGGTTTCCTCGCTCCTTGCACCGACCACCGTAGTCCGCGATTGGTACCCCATATTGGGCATTTGGAGGCGAAAATCAAGTCTCTAGGGCGTCCGCACCCCCGGGGTGGGTTTGGTCCGCAATCAAATTCCGTGGACTTCGCGCCGGTGTCGGCTATGGCTGTCTAGAGCGCGTCCCCCCAGGGCCCAAACTCTGGCCTTCGGCGCGCCCGCGCCCGTGCAATCCGCCGCCAAGCCCCGGGATCGTTTTCTTGTTGCTTATCAAAGGTCTCGCACGAGGCGAAATCCGCTGAACTGCCAGCGGGCGTGCGGGTGGAAAAAGTTCCGGTAGCTTGCCCGCATATGGTCGGCTGGGGTCGCACACGATCCCCCGCGCAGCACCATCTGGTTCACCATGAACTTTCCGTTGTATTCGCCTACCGCACCCTCGTTGGGCTCGAACCCCGGGTAGGGCAAATACGCACTTTGCGTCCATTCCCACACATCGCCAAAGAGCTGGGTCAGTCCGCCATCTCCGTTTTGCGCACCCCCGGGCACTCGCGGATGCATCGACCCGCTCTCCAGAAAATTTCCGCGCACGGCGCCGTCCACCGCCGAGGCCCCCTCGAGCTGGGACTGAGCCGCATGCTCCCACTCGCTCTCCGTGGGCAGTCGCGCCTTTGCCCAGCGGGCAAACGCATCGGCTTCGTAGTAGCTCACGTGGCATACCGGTTCGGCTGGCTCTAGCGGCTGCCTGCCCGCCAGCGTGAACACGTCGCCGTCGGCCAGCCAGTACAGCGGTGCGTCCCAGCGTTGGCGGCACACGGTATCCCAGCCGTCGGAGAGCCACCACTGGGCACTGCGATAGCCGCCATCGCGAACGAACTCCAGGAATTCACCGTTGGTGACCGGGCGATTGGCCATTTCAAAGGGTTCGATCCAGACCCGGTGCCGCGGCCGCTCGTTGTCAAAGCAAAAAGACTCGCCGCGATGCCCGATTTCGCTCACGCCGCCCGCAAACGCAACAAAGCGGCCCTCGAGCGCCGCGCCCGGCGGCGCCTCCGAGCGCCTCGGACAAAAGGCGGGCAGCAGCGGGTTGCGCGAGAAATGGTGCTTGAGATCGGTGAGGATCAGTTCCTGGTGCTGCTGCTCGTGGTTGATTCCCAGAGTGATCAACCGCGCAAGTTCCGGGGCGCAGTCGGCCGACAGCATCAGCTCGAGCATCTGATCATCAATCGCCGCCCGGTAGGCACGCACCTCTGTCAGGCTAGGGCGCGAGAGCGCACCGCGTTCGGCCCGCGGGTGAAACGCACCGATCCCGACATAATAGGAATTGAACAAGGTCCGATACGCCGGACAAAACGGGCGAAACGCGCGTCCCATCCTGGGGAGCCATGTCTCGAGCACCAGAGTTTCGAAAAACCAGGTGACGTGCGCAAGATGCCACTTCACGGGGCTTGCATCTTCCATCGACTGCACCATGCAGTCTTCGGGCGACAAATCGGCAACGAGCATCGTCGATTGATCGCGCACGCGCCGGTACGCACGTGCAAGTTCCTTGTAATTGCGCGCCCGGGCGTGGCGGTCGGAAGCGTCCATGCGTGTTACGGACTCGCGAGAAACACGCCGAACCAGCCCGCAGCATCGGTCCAGATCCGCTGACGCGCAAAGCCGGCATTGCGGAGCAATTGGCCGAATCCCGAAACCGTGTACTTGTGCGAATATTCGGTCAGAATGCTCTCGCCGACACGGAACGGGCGCTCATCGGACCCGATGCGGACGCGGTGCTCCACGATGGATCGCAAGCGCATCTCGACGCGCGCTGCGCGCTTATCGTAATGGGCGTGGTGCCGGAATTTCCGGGGGTCGAAATCCGCATCGAGCAGCCGATTGACCACTCGAAGGACATTGCGGTTGAACGCGGCGGTGACGCCCTGCGCGTCGTCATAGGCGGCTTGGAGGATGCGCGCGTCCTTGACAAGATCCACGCCAATTAACAGACAACCGCGCGACCCGACCGTCTTGCGAAAGGACTTGAGCAGAGCGAAGGCCTGCGCGGTCGAGAAATTTCCCAGCGAAGATCCCGGGTAGAACAGTACAGGAGGCGCGGCCGGTCGCTCGCGAACGATGTCCTCGATTGGCAGCAACCGCGAGAAGTCGCAGACGACACCCGCGCACTCCACGGCGGGGAACCGTGTCCCGATCTGCTGCAGCGCCCTTTCAAGGGCCTCCGGCGCGATGTCAAGCCCCAGATACCGGCGCGGGCGCACCGTCGCGATCCATGGCTGGGACTTAGCTCCATCGCCGCAACCGAGGTCGATCCACTGGGCACCCCTGGGCAGGTGCCAGACGATCTCGGATCGGTGATCTGAGAAAATCCGCGCCTCCGTACGCGTGAGGTAATACTCGGGTTGCGCGCAGATGTCGGAAAACAGCGCGGAGCCGGCCGTATCGTAGAAATACTTCGGGTCGATGCGCGCCCTGCGTGCCAAAAGCCCGTTTTTGAGCCGCAGCAACTCCTCGGGCTCGTCGGCCCGCATGCGGTTCAGGATTCGGTAGCGGATTTCATCGCGCGATGCCGCCGACGGCATCACGCGTTGCGCACGCTGGGCCGCAGCCCACTCGGATTCTTGCAGCATCAGCTCGCCCTTTCCTAGA
>Ga0187778_10001700_pt1 | contig 15098 bp, 14 predicted proteins | sample 1015_Q2_SP5_20_M_FD_132418 | JGI IMG/M metagenome (GOLD analysis project Ga0187778, IMG submission 132418) | Tropical peat soil microbial communities from peatlands in Department of Meta, Colombia - 1015_Q2_SP5_20_MG | ecosystem: Environmental > Terrestrial > Soil > Wetlands > Peat | place... | reverse complement strand
GGGACGCTATCACACCAATGCCGCCGAGATCCTGGACGCGAAAGGTCAGATTCTGGCGCACAGCGAAGGAGTATTCGTTGCCATCGATCCCGAGCGCAGGTTCCAGAAGTTCGTGAATCGCTAGGGGCCGGCTGGCACACCGTTTGCGGCAGTAGAGACCGCCCAAGAACAGCGGCCCCTCCGACCTCCCGAGCTCAAGATCGACCTCGCAGGCACTGGTTGAGTGCCTGGGCAAGCCGCTCGACGCCCCGCCTCAGCTCGCGCCCGTCCACGGCTGCAAAACCGAGCACCAGACCGTTTCTGTACGTCCTGCCATAGGCGTAGCGGTTCAGGGGCACGACCTCAACCCCATGTTCGGCGGCGGCTCGTGCCGCCCGCTCGGCCGAAATCCCCGGCTGCAACCATCCCACCGTCCGCAATCCCGCCTCGACGTTCGGGACATCGAGCAATCCGGCGAGCTGTTCCTTTGCGGCTTCCACCAGCACCGACAATCGTTCGGCATAGAGCTCGCGCATGCGGCGAACATGGCGGGCAAAATGTCCTTCGCGGAGGAAGTCGCAGAGAATCGCCTGGTCGATAAGCGGCGGGTGATGCGTACTGACCGAACCGGCTGCGGCAAAGATCTCTACCATGTCGGCCGGCACTACCAAATAGCCAAGTCGCAAGGCGGGAAATAGAGCGTCGGTGAAACTGCCAGCAAAGATCACCACGCCTGCCCGGTCTAGGCCCTCGAGCGCCGGGATCGGCCGGCCGCGATAGCGGTATTCGCTGTCATAGTCATCCTCAAAGACAAAACTTCGCGACCGGCGTGCCCACTCGAGCAGAGATAACCGCCGCCGCAAGCTCATCGTCACTCCCAGAGGAAATTGGTTGGCCGGAGTGAGGTACACCAGACGAGGATTCGGCCACCGCTGCCGCCCAGCCTCGAGGTCCAATCCTTCCGAGTCGACCGGTACCGGACAGATGCGGGCGCCCACGGCACGAAAGGTGGAGACCGCGCCGGGGTATCCCGGCACTTCCATCCAGACCGGGTCTCCCTCATCAAGCAGAAGATGAGCCGTGCGGTCCAGGGCCTCCTGCACGCCGGAGATAATCAGCACCTGATCGGCGGAGCAGCGCACGCCGCGGGAGGTGTTCAGATAGTCGGCAACGGCTTCGCGCAGCGGCCGATACCCCAGCGCTTCGCCGCCGGCGAGCAGATTCGCCGACACCCGCCGCAACCGCCGGGCGGCCACTTGTGCCCACAAGCCCATGGGGAACGCATCGAGCGCGGGCTGGCCGGCGCGAAAGGCCCGCGCCGCTCGAGGCTCTGCCGTGGGCAAGGGGTGCAAACGGCGGGCATAGGCCGAAAGCGGGATCCTCGGCCGTCGTGATTTGGCAATCAGATGGGACGGGGGTGCTTGCAGCAGCTCTTCGGGGAGGGTTTGGCTGACGTAGGTTCCCGATCCTATCTTGCCCTCCACGTACCCTTCCGACCGCAGCTGCTCAAAGGCGGCAACCAGGGTCGGACGGGAGAGCCCGTATTCGGCCGCCAGTTCGCGGGTAGCCGGCAGTCGTCCCCCGGGGCGCAGCCGACCGGAAAGAATCGCGGAGCGCAGCTCCTCGTAAAACCAGCGATACAGGGGTGTCCCCGCCCGCGGCTCGTGCAGGTTCAACAATAGCGTGCTCGGTCGCTTGGCCATCGGGGCTTGCTTCCCCGCCCGGCTTGCGGAGGCTGCGCGGGAGCCGGCGACTCCCCCACCCGCAGAAGTGGTATGTATAGAATACAGCAAAATGGACATATGCAGCTATCCACTTGTGAGCTATAGTAACGGCAGTTCTGCACAAGAAGAGAGGACTTATGGCAGAGAAGCGTGGGAATTCGACCAGCCTTCGTCTCAAGACTGGCCTGGCAGAAATGCTCAAAGGCGGGGTGATCATGGACGTCACCAACGCCGAGCAAGCCGAGATTGCGGAGAAGGCGGGAGCGGTGGCGGTGATGGCACTCGAGCGGGTGCCCGCCCAGATTCGCGCCGAGGGAGGCGTTGCCCGCATGGCTTCGCCCAAGAAGATTCGCGAGATCATGGCTGCGGTTTCCATTCCGGTGATGGCCAAGTGCCGGATCGGCCACTTTGCCGAGGCGCAGATTCTCGAGGAATTGGGCGTCGATTACATCGACGAATCCGAAGTGCTGACGCCCGCCGACGAGGCACACCACGTCGACAAGCATGCCTTTACCGTTCCTTTTGTCTGCGGGGCTCGCAACTTGGGGGAGGCCCTGCGGCGAATCGCCGAAGGCGCCGCCATGATCCGCACCAAAGGGGAGGCCGGTACCGGGGACGTGGTGCACGCGGTGAAGCACATTCGGCAGATCGTCGAGGAGATGAGAATTCTGACCGTGCTCCGGGAGGAAGAACTCTACGGCAAGGCCAAGGAGCTCGAGGCTCCCTATGAGCTGGTCAAGCTGGTGGCCAAGGAAGGAAAACTGCCGGTGCCGAACTTCTCGGCGGGGGGAATTGCCACTCCTGCCGACGCCTCCCTGGTCATGCAACTGGGCGCCGAGGCCGTGTTCGTCGGTTCGGGAATCTTCATGAAGGATTCCGTCCATTTCGCCGACCCCGGAGAGGCGGCCAAGCGGGCGCGCGCCATCGTGCAGGCTGCCACGCACTACAACGATCCTAAAGTATTACTGGAGGTGAGCGAGAATCTCACCGGGGCGATGAAGGGCTTGGCCGTGGCCGCGCTCGAGGAAGCACAGATGCTGCAAACGCGAGGCTGGTGATCGAAACCGGCCAGCGGCTTACCCAGCCGGAGATGCTACCGGCGAAGATGGAGGGGAGTGGTGGGGGGGAAGGATAAGCGACTGCCATGAAAATCGGGGTTTTGGCTCTGCAGGGCGATTTTGACGCGCATCGTAAGCGACTCGAAGAGTTGGGCACGGAGGTTGTTCTGGTTAAGAACACCGAACAACTGCAAGGAATCGACGGCCTGGTGATCCCCGGTGGGGAATCGAGCACCTTTCTGAAGCTGCTTGGTGATCATGGAATCGAGAGGCTGAAGCAGTTTTCCCGCGTGAAGCCCACGTTTGGAACCTGCGCCGGCGCGATCCTGTTGGCCAATGAAATCGAAAACCCTAAACAAGCTGGGTTGGGTGCGCTCGACATCCGCATTCGCCGCAATGCCTACGGCCGCCAGATCGATAGCTCCATCCGCCAAGGCCGGTTCGGCAGCTCTCCTCTTGAAATGGTCTTCATCCGCGCCCCAAAGATCGAGCGCATCGGTCCGGAAGTCGAAGTGCTAGCCACCGAAGGCAGCGACCCGGTGGTTGTCCGCCAGGGAAGGGTGATGGCGGCGACTTTCCACCCCGAGCTGTCCGCGGACAAACGGGTGCACCAGGTGTTCCTGAGTCTGGTGGAGGAGTTGGGGGAGAGGTCCGACGCGGCGGCGGAATGATCGGAAGGAGTTCTCGGCGCGGACCGCGAATGAGAACCTTGCTACCAAACAGCTCGGTTTACCGCGGTGGCGTCGCTCATCCTGCGCCCCTGCCGCGGAGTTCATTCCGCTGGGTCAGGCAGACAATCCGCATCCCCTCTCGTCGTAGGATGAAGCTGAAGTCTGCGAACTCTCCTCGAAGCGGAGCCCTGCATGCGGGTGGCTGCCATCTACGATATTCACGCCAATCTCCCCGCCCTCGAGGCCGTGCTCGACGATATTCGTCATTCGGAAGTAGAGCAGATCGTCGTTGGGGGAGATGTGCTGCCCGGCCCGATGCCGCGTGAGACCTTGCGGTGTTTGCTCGACCTTAGCATTCCGCTGCAGTTTGTCCGCGGCAACGGGGAGCTCGCAGTCCTCGAACAAAGGGCGGGCCGGGCTCCAGTCGGTGTTCCCGAACAATATCGAGGGATTGTGCGGTGGAATGCCCAGCAACTGGATGGCGAACTCGAGCGTCTGCTGAGCGGTTGGCCGAAGACACTGCGGACAGCCATCGACGGCTTGGGCGAGGCTTTATTCTGCCATGCCACACCGCGCGACGAAAATGAGTGTTTTACTCGCCTGACCGCGGAAGAGCGGCTTCTGCCGGTTTTTCGAGGACTCAACCTGCCCTTGGTTATCTGTGGTCATACCCACATGCAATTTGATCGAACCATCGGGAACATTCGCGTGGTGAACGCCGGCAGTGTCGGAATGCCGTTTGGAGAGCCAGGCGCGTATTGGCTCCTGCTGGGTCCCAAGGTTGAACTTCGGCGCACCGCGTACGATCTCCCGCATGCCGCCGACCGCATTCGCGCCACCCAGTACCCGCAAGCGGAAGAGTTCGCCGCCCAAAACGTCCTCAGGCCGCCGGCCGAGGCGCAAATGCTCGAATTATTTGCGCGCGCGGAATTGAAATGACAGCAATCATAGACCGGCTTGGGCAGCTCGGAATCCAGGTTGTAGCCCACCATTGTGAGCCTGGTTCAGACCGGATTCCTCACGTGACGCCCACGCTCAATTCCTCATGGTGCGCTGCTTTCAATTTCGCGACTACGGTTTCGATCATCCTCTCTTTGTCCTTCAGCGCGGATTTGAACTCATGATGCCGTGCCCGCGCGATCTCCCTGATCAACTGGCGATGGTGTTCCTCGAGCACTTCCCGCATTAATTCTCCCTCATCGGGTGTGAGCGTCAGTTCCATAACTCCTCCTTGCAGCTCAATTTCCGACGGTAGGATGCGTATTGGCCCCCTAGCCTGCTCTGGCCAGTGTCTTTCTGGTCGTCAGTTCTGCGATTTTCGGATGCACCAAACTTTCCAGGTCCTTCCACGCCATCCGAATCAGTTCTCGATGGGAACCTGCATTGAAGGCAATTTCTTCGTCGTGCTGCAGGCTCTCGTCCGCGAACACGGACATTCCGTATAGGTTGCCAAGGGGTGGCATCGCGCCGGTTTCGCAATCCGGGAACCTGTCTTTGAATTCTTCTTCCGCGGCCACTACCACCGTTTTCGCACCTGCTGCCGCCTTCAAGAGCTGAAGATCAACATGACAGGATGCGGGAACTACTGCCATGGCCAGAGTGCCGTCGATCTTCACGATGACGGTCTTGGCTAATTCGTTTCCTGATATATGCGCGAGGGCAGCGATTCCCTGGGCTGTGTATGCCAGCGAGTGGGAAATCACCACGTACTTAATCTTGTGTTGGTCGAGATATTCTTTCATTCGGATGAGTGTCATGGAGACCTCCTAGGGGGACCCTGGCGCCGTGCATGCTTCGCGCGAGAAGCGAAAGCGACCGCCATCTGCGCATCGCCTGGGCGCAAGGCGATGCTGGCGCGCAACGGAGAGCCGGGAGGCCGGAGTCTCGAACGCAGATGGAGCCGGCTTTGCTGATTTACTCCAGCACGAAAATGTTTCTCATTGCGCACATTTCTTTCAAAATCTTCGGCCACACCGTTACACTGACTTCGCCCAGATGCGCTTTCCGCAAAAGCAGCATCAGTGTTCGTGACTGGCCGATTCCGCCACCAATCGAGAGTGGGAGTTTGTGGCTCAGGATCGACTGGTGATATGGCATGTGCAAAAGATCAAGTTGACCTGCCATCTTCAGCTGTTTCTTGAGAGTTTCCGCCGTGACGCGAATTCCCATCGATGTCAGTTCGTGGCGTCGTTCGGTCACATGGTTCCACACCAGGATGTCGCCGTTGAGTCCGTGCGTGTCCCGCCCGGTCTCGTCGTGGGTGTCCGTGATCCAGTCGTCGTAGTCTGCGGCACGCATCTCGTGCGGATAGCCATCTTTCAGCGGCCATCCAATTCCTATGATAAAAATCGCCGGATGTTCCTTGAGGACCGCCGTCTCGCGCTGCTTGCGGGGCAGGTCGGGATACATGTCAAGGATGTCCTCGGCATGGAAAAACTTGAGCTCCTGCGGGAGATTGGGGAAGCGGTAGTCATTGAGCTGCGGAAACAAGGACTGGGCAAACTTCTCCGCCCCCACTAGGACCTTCCAGATCCTGCCGACCATAGCCTTCAGAAATTCCAGATTCCGCTGTTCTGCGGTGATCACGCGCTCCCAATCCCATTGGTCGACATAAGCAGAATGGTCGTGATCGAGAAAGTAATCCTTGCGCACGGCACGCATGTTGGTACAGATGCCCTCGCCGACCGTGCACTCAAACTGCTCGAGGGCAAGTCGCTTCCATTTCGTCGCCGCCTGTACGACCTGAGCCTCAACTGGATGAAGGTCGTGATCGTTGGAAATATGGAACTGGATCGGCGTGCGCGAGCCATCGCGGTCAAGCATGTCGTTCACGCCGCTCTCCGCATCCACGATCAGCGGCACCTCGACCATCATCAGGTTCAGTTCCCGGCAGAGGTGGTCTTCGATATAACGCTTCACCTGAAAAATGGCCTGCTCTGTCTCTCTTGGCGTGAGGAGGGAGCGGTAATTCTTGGGGAGAATTCTCTCCAGTTCTTGGTAGTCGCCGATGCCGGGCCCGGCCAAATCGGCCTTCTTGTCCAATTTCCCGTCCAGAACAAGAGTGCTCATAAAGCCATCCTCCTTGGCGAGCGGACTGCTGCGCTGACACGCTGTTGTCTAACGTTTCCATTTCAGTACCGGGTTGGTCGCAGGTCTGTGCCCGGCATCACAAGCGAGGGTGAGATCGAGCTCATCATGCGAAGCCGCTGGATCTGCAGGAGTTCAGCCGCCGGTCAGAAGGCCAGGAAAGAATGCTCTGGTTTCTCGGCTTTCCGCGGCCCCTTAACTTCCATCAGCTCGATTGCTTTTCTTGCGATATGCTCGGCGCTGAGTTCGAATTCCTGGATCAGTTCCCAGGGTGCACCCGACTCGCCAAAGCGATCGTTTACGCCGATCGCGCCGGTAAGTACGGGCACTCCGAAGAGCGATGGAGTTTCGGTGATCACACCGCTGACTCGCCAGGCCAGCGCTCCGATCTGATGCTCTTCCGCGGTCACGATCACGCTCGTTTCTCGGGCCGCGCGCACAAGGGTGGCAGCGTCGATCGGTTTCAGCGTGTGCAGATTGACCACTCGAGTCTCATACCCGAAGTCATTCTTCAGAATCCATGCGGCGCGCATCGCCTCCGGCACCATCGGGCCGCAGGCAATGATGGCCAAGTCCTCGTTTTCGTTCTGGTACTCGGACGCCAGCACGGTTTCGAAGGCTTCGGCAAAAGTGGGGTTTTCCCCGCGGAAACGGATCACATTGGCATGGCCGAACACGAAGGGGGTGCGGTCGTCGCTGATCACCGGGGTTGCCTCCCGCGCGAAGCGAATGTATTTCGGCCCTTGATGGTGAAGCAAGAGATAATCGGTGGCCTTGCGAGTCTCGACCACATCGCTCGGAACCACCACGGACATGTTCGGCAAGCTACAAACGGCGAATAGATCTTCGAGTGCCTGGTGCGTGGCGCCATCCGGGCCAACCGAGACACCGCCGTGGGCGCCGGCAATCAGCACGTTGAAATTTCCGTAGCACACCGAAGTGCGAATCTGGTCGAGATTTCTGGCTGCCGCAAATGTCCCATAGGTGCCCAGTACCGGTAACTTTCCCTCTTTCGCCAGGCCGGCAGCCACAGAAGTCGCCGATTGCTCCGCGATGCCCATGCTGATCCAGCGCCGCTTCCGCTCGGGCTTCGCGGTATAAAAGTCGCTGATGGTGATGGAGCCGGAAATATCCAGCCCAAGACAGACCACGCGCTCATCGTCCCCATTGTGCGCCAGCGACTGCCCAAACCCTTTGCGTGTCGGCTCCATCTTGACCTTCATATTGTCCGCTGCGTTCCACCAGTAATTGCGGCTGAATTTCGGCATTTTGGCGCTGAGGCGGCGATCCACTTCATCTTGATAGGCCCGCGCTCTTCCCAGGAGCCGCTGGTAGGGAATTCTCCCGGTCAGCCCCAGTTCCGCCAGGCCTTGGATCAACTCATCGTGGGTGGGCGCCCTCCCGTGCCAGCCCGCGATGTCTTCCATGAACTTCACGCCTTTGCCCTTGACGGTATCCGCCAGGATCACCACCGGCTTGCCGCATCCCGCTTTGGCGTGTTCCAAGGCGGCCACCACTTGCGGCATGTCGTGGCCCTTAACACGCAGCACATCCCAACCGAAACTACGGTATTTCGCACCCAGCGGGTCGATGTTCATGACCTGGGAGACCCAGCCATCGATTTGCAGCCGATTGCAGTCTACGATTGCTATCAAGTTGTCGAGCTGGTGATGAGCGGCTTCCATAGCCGCTTCCCAGACCTGACCTTCCTGCTGCTCACCGTCACCCATAATGCAGAAGGTTTTATGGCTCTTGCCATCGAGCTTCGCCGCCAATGCAATGCCCACCGCGATACTGAGGCCTTGTCCGAGCGATCCCGTAGAAACCTCTACCCCTGGCAGTTTGAGCCAGTGCGGATGACCCTGAAACGCCGACCACAGCTTGCGCAGAAGGACGACCTCATCGAGCGGGCAGAAGCCGGCAAAAGCCAGTCCGAGATATAGGCTTGGCGCCTTATGCCCTGTGGACCAAACAATTCGGTCGCGGGCCGGCCAGGACGGGTTCCCGGGGTCGTGGTCGGCGATTCTCAAGTAGAGTGCCGCCGCGATGTCCATGATGGAAAGGGTTCCGCCGGCATGCCCCGACCCAGCGGCGCAGAGCGCCACCAAGTTATATCCGCGCATCAAGTTGGCAGCGTCTTTGAGATCGTCAATGGAGTATTCGCGAATGGTCTTGCCGTTTCGGGAATCCTTAATGGCCATCGCTTCCTCCTTCCGTGCCGGTCCGGACAGCACAAGGTCTGCCCCGACGTGTGGCCCGGGCGTCCAAATAGGAGTCTAGGTTCGAAACTGCACCGGCTCAGTGTGGCAGGTCACAAGCGGGTGTGATAGGAAACCGATCCGGCCTCTGCGAGGGTTGAGCGGCACGCTGGCGAGTCGAGTGCTGGGAATGGCATCACCATATTTCTTCCGCCAGCATGTGGCCAGCTCGCAGAACCCTCTCTCGTTATCCCTCGAGAAAATCCTTACGCAGGGGGTTCGCGTCTTGTGGATCGGGTTGCGATCTCTTGAATCAACAGGGCAAGTGCGTCCGTCCACGCCAGAGACGAGACCGTTACCCAGGCTCGTGATCGCGATCACCGTGGGTGCGTCCATTTCGGCTTATAAGCAAAGCAGACACAGGAGGGATACTATGGAGACCCTAGACCTTGAACAAAGTGTCTCTTTCAAGAACCTTCTGCTGGCGACCGATTTCTCCTCGATTTCGAAATCTGCTTTGGCCTATGCCGCCGCGATAGCCAGTCGATACCGGTCCAAGATCTATGTCGTCCACGTCATTCCTCCGGAACCACGGATGCCCATCCCCATGGAGGTATCCTTCCCCGAGTTGGATCGTGATCGCCGCCAGGCTGAACTCGCCATGCAAGCTTTTGTGAGCGGGGATCAGCTCAAGGCAATACGTCACGAGACACTCTTGCCACGGGGACCAATATGGCTCGAGCTCTCGGAGCTGATCGAATCGCACGACATCGATCTGTTGGTGGTCGGGACGCGTGGGCGCGCAGGGCTGAGGAAGGTCATCCTGGGTTCGGTTGCCGAAGAACTCTTTCGCCAAGCTTCGTGTCCGGTGCTGACCATCGGACCCGCCGTGCCCGCCGGAATGGGAACGGAACTTCGTCGAATTCTTCTGGCGACAGATTTCGGAGAGGCGTCTCAGCAGGCGCTGCCCTATGCCTTCGCGCTGGCTGCGGACAGCAACGCGGCGTTGACCTTGCTCCACGTGTTGATGCCGAGTCCCTTCCGCAATATCGGGCCGTACTGGTACATGGGGCGGGACGTCGTTGAAGCCCATGAAACAGCCCAACGGAACACACTCGGACGGCTCAAGCAGCTCATTCCGCCTGAGAGGAAGCTGCGTTCGGATCCGGAGTTGTTGGTCGGATTCGGTCTGGTGTCCCATGAGATCGTCCGGATTGCTGCTGCCTCCCAAGCAGATTTGATCGTCATGGGCGTGAATCGAGCTGCTTCGGTGCGTGTTTCCGCGCATTTGCCGTGGGCAACCGCCTATGAGGTGGTAGGTCATGCGAAATGTCCGGTTCTCACCGTGAGAGCGTGACTCGATGTCCTGACGTCGGAAGTGAGGCACATGCGTGGTTGGAGAATCGTATCGCAGAGTGAATCCTTGGATCGTCGCATTCTCGGTGATGCTCGCGACATTCATGGAAATACTCGACACCACGGTCGTCAACGTCTCCATTCCCCACATTGCCGGGAATCTAGCCTCCACGATTGAAGAAGGCACGTGGGTGGTCACGTCCTATCTGGTTTCAAACGCCATCATCTTGCCCATGTCCGGCTGGTTAGCCAACTACCTAGGCCGCAAGAGGCTGCTGCTGAGTTGCGTCGCCGGATTCACGCTGACGTCGTTATGCTGCGGCTCGGCCACGAGCCTCTCCGCGTTGATCTTCTTCCGGGTACTGCAGGGACTTACCGGAGGCGGATTGCAACCCCTGGCCCAGGCCATTCTTCTCGAAACGTTTCCCCAACGGAAGCACGGCCAGGCCATGGCAGCCTTTGGGATCGGAATTCTCCTGGCGCCGATTCTGGGGCCGACCCTGGGGGGCTGGATTACCGACAACTACAGTTGGCGCTGGATCTTCTACCTCAATCTTCCGGTCGGAGTTCTTTCTCTCCTGATGACCAACCGGTTCATCTTCGATCCACCCTATATTCGGCGGGCGGAGGGACCCGTGGACCGATGGGGAATCGGCTTCCTCGCCCTCGGCTTGGGCAGCCTGCAGGTCGTCTTGGATACCGGAGAGCGCAAAGACTGGTTCTCGTCCAACTACATCCGCTTTTTTGCCACCCTCTGTATTGTGGGGCTGGTCTCGTTGATCCTGCGAGAGCTGAGAACGTCGACGCCCGTAGTGGACTTGCGAGCCCTGCTAAATCGCTCTTTTAGCACGGGCGTGTTTCTGATCAGCATGCTCGGTTTTGTCCTTTACGCCAGCCTCGTGCTCTTGCCGATTTATCTGCAAACCCTGTTGGGATATCCAGCCTATAACGCCGGTTTGGCTCTCTCTCCTCGCGGCGTCGGTTCTCTCGCCACGACCCCGTTGGCAGGGTATTTGACGAGCAAAACCGATCCCCGACGACTGCTCGTATTTGGCCTGATCCTGGGCTCGCTCACGATGTTCGATCTGTCCAACCTCAACCTGAATGCCGGTTACTGGAACATTCTATGGCCGCAGGTTTTTCAGGGCATCGCGCTAAGCTTTTTGTTTATTCCGCTGATGGCCCTGAGCATGGCGGGCATTGCGAAAGAAAAACTGGGCAACGCCACCAGTATTTTCAACCTGATGCGCAACATCGGCGGCAGCGTTGGGATTGCCGGCATGACGACATTCCTGGCGCGGCGAAGCCAGATGCATCAGAACCGTCTCATCGAAAACTTCACGGCCGGTAGTTTGAAGACCAGAGAAATGCTCGCAGGCCTGGAAACCTGGTTCCACACGCATGGGGCGGACAGCGTAACCGCGTCCCGGAGGGCTTGGGCTGTCTTCTATGGAACGGTCCAACGGCACGCCTCCATGCTCTCGTTTGTCGAGGCGTTCTGGGTCATGGGAGTTCTGTTTCTGGTCATGCTGCCCTTTATCCTGCTCCTGCGGGATGTTCGGCCGAAGCCTGGGACGCAAGCTCCCCCGGCGGCTGCCGAACCAACCGTGGAAGTCCCTCAAGAATTGCCGGAGAGCGAACTCCTTGCGGTTCACTGAATCACCCATCGAACCGAGGAATCTACCACCCATCGCCCGGTCGGCCTGGCACTGAAAAGGCCCCGTCGGACGGGCCACTCTGCCGTACGGCTGCACCACGTCGCACAACAGCTGTCGGCGCGGACTACATGCGAAGACGCTACCGGGCAGCACTGGGTGCCGGCGGAGGCGATGCCCGGGAAATTCCTCTTGACACGCAAACTATGTAACCGTATAGTTACGCATTATGCGTCACCGTTCGGTTACATATTCTCCGGAGGCGACTTTCAGCGCGCTGGCAGACCCCACCCGTCGCGCGGTGCTCGATCTGCTGCGCCAGGGGAGCCAGCCGGCGGGCCGCATCGCCCAGGCATTTCCCGTCTCCCGCCCGGCGATTTCCAAGCATCTACGTCTGTTGCGGCGAGCTCATCTGGTGGAGCAACAGCGCGCCGGCCGCCTCCGGGTTTATCATCTCAATCCTGAACCCCTGAAGACCGTCGATGCCTGGTTGGAAGGATATCGGAGTTTCTGGCGTACCCGCCTCGCCGGCTTGAAAGCCTTTGTCGAAGCCGAGTACGCCCAAGAACAATCCCGGGGCCATAAGAAATGAGAAAGATGACATCAACTTTCGAGGAGAAAACGACCATGAAAGCAAGAATCGTTCCTGTGGTATCGACCGCTCTGGTCGTGCTGCTGTCCACGCTTGCTCCCGCGGCCTCCGATGGCTCGCAAGCTTTTGAGAAGCTCAAGTCACTCGATGGTTCCTGGTCGGGGAAGGCTACCAATGGGCAAGCCGTGCAGATATCCAATCGGGTTACTTCGGGCGGCTCGGTTTTCATGAGCGAGATCACGGGCCATGAAGACATGATCACCATGTTCCACTTGGATGGCGGTCGCCTGCTCATGACTCACTACTGTGCTGCCGGAAATCAACCACGAATGGTGGGGACCTTGTCCCCCGACGGCAAAACCATCACCTTCGATTTTCTGGATGCCACGAACCTGCTCCCGAGCCAGGGCGGGCATATGGATCGCGTCGTGTTTACCTTGATCGATGCGGACCATCACTCCGAAGACTGGCAATTTGCGCAAGACGGCGGGCAGAAGCTGCACGAGAAGTTCGATCTGGTACGGCAGAAGTGACAGTCAGTTCGGACGCAGGGAGGAGAGCCTCTTCGGCGGCATCAACCTCGAGGCCGTAGTGGAGGGGCTCGTACCTCGCGAGGTCGCGAGGGGAAAGGCAGGGTCATGGCAGGCACGGTTGTTACCCCGGATCAAGATGCCATCGTCAGCGAGATTTTTATCGCCGCACCGCCGGGGCGGGTATTTCAGGCTCTCATCGATCCCCAGCAGGTGTGCCAGTGGTGGACCTCGAAGGAATGCCCGATCGAGTCCTTCGCGCTCGACGCGCGGCTAGGCGGGCGTTGGTCCTACGACACGAGCCACGGCACGCTGACCGTAAATGGGGTTAGCAAATTCCACTGCGAGGGTGAGGTTGTGGAATTCGATCCGCCCCATCGGCTGGCCTATAGTTGGATCGCCAACTGGCACGACCAGCCCAATCGGCGGACGGTGGTGCGGTGGGAACTGTTCCAATCGCCAAAGGGCACGCGGGTGAAGATGACGCACAGCGGCTTGGCTGACCTGCCTCGGGCTCGCCTGGACTACAGCGGCGGATGGCCGGGTGTCGTCGAATCGCTCAAGAATTTTGTGGAAAGACAGCCGGCATAGTAAGGCAAGCCGGTCGTGGGAGTCGGAATCTCTCGGCTGATCGGGATTTCGAGTCCTGGAGGCTGCAACGCGAGCGCGGGAGAGTCAACCATGGCCACAGCGAGCAATATTTCTGACGAGAACACCATGGTTGCGGAAATCTTCATTGCGGCGCCTCCGCAGCGCGTATTCCAAGCCATCGCCGACCCCGATCAGAGGCGACAATGGTGGGGACAGCGAGGTTTGTATCGCACGACGGAATCGCAGAGCGACCTGCGCCCCGGGGGGAAATGGTGGAGTGTGGGGGTAGGCGCCGACGGCACGTCTTTTCGGGTCGAAGGCGAGTATTTGGAAGTCGTCCCGCCTCGTCTGCTGGTCCACACCTGGATGGCCAGCTGGACGCATTCACTCGAGACCGTTGTCCGCTGGGAACTCGAGCCCCGTGAGGTCCACGGTCTCGAAGGCAAAGGGCCGGTGAAGCAGGGCACGCTGGTGAAGGTTCGCCATGAAGGATTTGCGAATGCCAAGATCGCGCTCGATCACGAAAGCGGGTGGAAGCGCATACTCCTCTGGATGCAAGGATTTGTGGAAACGGGTGCCACCGCGGATACACGCCCGCCGCTAACTCGGTGAGGGCAATCCGCGATTAGCGGCTAAGCGCGTGAGCGTTGGTGCGCTCGGCAACGATGCGGCGCGCGTTTTCCGCGAGCGCCTTGGCCTCGGGCATCAGTTCCAGGGCTTTCAGAACCAGCGGATCGGCCTCTTCCTTCACCTTTAACCCTTCTGTCTGGCCAAAGGCGTCGGTAAAGATCTCACTCTTAATGTTAGAGCGGATCCAGTCATTGTTCTCCATGAGGTCCGCCTCGGTGTACGGGATCTTTTCTGCGTCGAGGAATTTGCGGAATTCCTGCATGGTGTTATCGTCCACTTCGAATTTCTCGGTGGGATGGTGAGTCTGCACGTAGCGGCTGGCGAAATTGAAAAAGGCGTAATGCTGGAGCAGGGAATCCTCAAAGCGATTTGTCTTGACGGGAGGGACGTCATGATCCGGGCGAATGCCACCGCCCCCGTACACGGTTCGTCCGCTATCGGTCAGTTTTACTTCGTGGTTAGCGGTGTTATTCTCGGTGTCCCGTTCGAAGTAGTAATCGTAGAGTGAGATATTGGAGTAATCCCGCTGAATCAGCCGCCCGCTCGGCGTGTAGTACTTGGCCGTAGTCAGGGCGAGTCCGGTGTTTTCCGACAGGGGATAGACGGTTTGCACCAGGCCCTTGCCGAAGGTGGTTTCACCCACGATCAGGCCGCGGTCATGATCCTGAATGGCTCCGGCGACAATCTCCGCCGCGGAAGCCGTGCCGCGATTCACCAAAACCACCAACGGATAATCCTTGCCCCCGTTGCCGTTTCTCGCCACATAGCGCTTCTCGGGTGAACTCCGGCCGCGATGGGAGACAATGACTTGGCCTTTATGCAGGAACTTGTCGGCGACATCGACACCTTCACTGAGCAGGCCGCCAGGATTCGAGCGCAGATCGAGAACCAAGCCCTTCAGGTCGCCCATCTCATCCAGCGCTTTCTGCACTTCCTGCTCGGTTTTATCGTTGAATCCGGTGATGTGCATGTAGCCGACGCCCGGTCGAAGCAGAAAATGCAAATCTACGCTGTAGCGCGGAATCTC
>Ga0187778_10001699_pt1 | contig 15103 bp, 12 predicted proteins | sample 1015_Q2_SP5_20_M_FD_132418 | JGI IMG/M metagenome (GOLD analysis project Ga0187778, IMG submission 132418) | Tropical peat soil microbial communities from peatlands in Department of Meta, Colombia - 1015_Q2_SP5_20_MG | ecosystem: Environmental > Terrestrial > Soil > Wetlands > Peat | place... | reverse complement strand
CGGGGCGTTCTTGACGCACTCGCAGGCTTTGGTGAAGATTCCGACGCAAGAGAGCGTGAACCAGTTCCTGCCTCGCTACGATCGTAAGGATCTTCTGCTCCATCCCGACAACCCGATTACGGTGGCGCCCCAGGGCAATGAGGACTGGGTCATGGAGATCCGCCGGCAGAATTACGCGGCCATGGAGCGCGTAACCGGGGTATTGCGGGAGGCCTACGCCGATTTCGAGCGCGTGTTTGGGCGCTCCTACAACAACCCGTTCTTCGAGGAGTACGAAACCGAGGACGCCGACATTGTGCTGATGGGCATGGGCACGCTGTCTACCCCGGTGAAGGTGGCGATCCGGCAGATGCGCAAGGAGGGTAAGAAAGTAGGATTCGTCCGCATGCGTTGGTTCCGGCCCTTTGCGGCGCAGGAACTGGCTCGCTCCTTAAGCCGCTTCCAGGCGATCGGGGTCATCGATCGTGACTACTCCTTCGGATCGCCCTACATGAGCGGTGTGCTGACCAATGAGGTTCGCAGTGCGCTCTATTCCGCCCCGGGGCCCAAGCCACCGGTCTTAGGCTTCATCGCCGGACTGGGAGGGCGAGAGGTCACCGTGCCCGACGTGGAGAAGGTCACGGAGTGTGTGTATCAGGCTGCAGAAGGCAAGTCGCAGCCCTTGACCCGCTGGATCGGCCTGCGGGAATAAACCTAAAGTTTTGCGGATGTGTTTCACGCATCAGAAAGGATGTAGCCGCAATGGCAACCTACGTACAGATTGATCCGACGCAGAAACTCGATCCCTTCAAGTCCGTGAAGAAGCTCCCACTCGATGAGTTTTTCACCTCGGGACATCGCACTTGCCAGGGCTGCGAGTCGGCGCTGGTCATGAAAATGATGGCGAAGGCCGCCGGTCCCCGCACCATTGTGCTGGGCAGCACCGGATGCATGTATGTGGCGAACACCACCTACTACAGCACCTCCTGGGTCGTGCCGTGGATGCATACCCAGCTCGGCAGCAGCGGTTCGGCGGCTCTAGGTGCGTCGGCCGCGCTCAAGGCGCTCATGCGCAAGGGCAAAATTAGGCGGGAACCGATCAACGTCATTGCCTTTTGCGGCGACGGCGGTGGGGCGGATATGGGCGTGGGAGCAATTTCGGCCACTCTCACGCACCCGGATTACAACTGCCTGATCTTGATGTACGACAACGAGTCTTACGCCAACACTGATATTCAGCTTTCGGGCAGCACGCCTTGGGGCGCCAACACCACCTTCAGCACTCCGGGAAAAGTCAAGCGAATTATGCACCGCCGCTGGAAAAAGAACATGGCCGGCATGATGGCCGCGGGCCATCCCGAGTGCAAATACGTTGCAACCATTTGCATGTCCTATGGCCTGCACGGCATGAATTCCATCCGTAAAGCGCTGGCCATCGGGGGACCGACCTTTATCCATTCCCTCGATCCCTGTCCAAAGGGTTGGGATTACGATCCTTACCTGTCCCATGAAATGGGCGAATTGGCCGTCAACACCGGGGTCTGGCCTCTGTACGAGGTGGAAAACGGCGTGCTCAAATTAACCGGGCGGACGCAACAGATTGCCCGCGGCAAGATCAAGCGGCAGCCCGTCCGGGATTACTTGCTGAAACAGGGGAGATTTGCCCACTTTACCGACGACGACATCGACTACTTCCAGAGTAAGGTTGACGACATGTGGAACAAGTGGCTCATTCCCGGGGTCATTCCATTCCGCCAGGATGTCGAAGGGGAGCCGCCGCCGGCAGAGTGAACTGAGCCGGGACGTTGCAGATCACGAAGGAGGGAAGCGCGAGAGCGGCCTAGATATCGCAGGTACGGGCGGCAGTAAGAATCAAATCCGACGGCATGCGCGAAGGAGAGCCGGAGGAGTTTCTCGGTCTTTTGGGCCGCTTGACGAAGATGGAAAACACCACTCAAAGCTCCTCGGTTCCTTGCTGAGGAGCCTGAGTTTTTTGCGGCTAAGAAAATGGTCTCAAGCGATCAGCGCCTGGCAAGAATGATTGATCACACGAACTTGCGCCCGGAAGCGACCGAGGAGCAAATTATCCGCCTCTGCCAGGAAGCGCGTGAGTTTGACTTCGCGGCCGTGGTGGTGAATGCCGCCTACGTAGAGCTGGCGTCGACGCAGGTAGCGGGATCCTCGGTAAAAGTGGCCTGCGTGGTGGGTTTTCCTCTGGGCGCAACGCTCTCGAGCGTCAAGCGATTTGAGACCCGCGAGGCCTTAACGCTGGGCGCACGGGAAATTGACATGGTCCTGAATCTGGGTGCGCTGAAGTCGGGCAAGCACGACTTCGTTCGAGGGGAGATTCAGAGTGTGGCTGAGGTGACGCATGAGCGGGACGGATTGCTCAAAGTCATCCTGGAAACCGGCCTTCTGACCGAGGACGAGAAGAGACTGGCGTGTGAGCTGAGCGTCCAAGCCGGGGCAGATTTTGTGAAGACGTCCACCGGATTTCTGGGCGGAGGGGCAACGGTGGGCGATGTCCGCAGGATGCGGCAGATCGTGGGACCGAGCATCGGCGTGAAGGCGTCGGGAGGAATTCGAACCGCGGCTGACGCGAAGGCGATGCTCGAGGCGGGGGCGAATCGCATCGGCACCAGCAGTGGAGTGAAAATTATCGAGGAACTGCGCGAAGCATTGCCAACTACCAGGTGATCCGTTGTCGACTGAAGAAATGGAGGCCTCTGGCCTCTGCAGTTACGGTGCGCCACTGATAACGACATTAGCATCTCGTTCCGGCTGGCTAGCGATCTCAATTCCCCCATTTCCCCCTAGTTGTTTTGTTACGAAGGGCCGCAAGGCTTCGAATTGTAGATAGAAAACGCTGGTCGCGGTATCGGACCAGAAGGAGCTCCGGGGGTATCTATGGCTACTTCTCCAAAGTCAGTCCGTCCCAATCTTGAGACAATCGATTCCCAGCCCCAAGTCATCAACCGCTGGATTCAGATGGTCTCTTGCATCATCGCCATGATGGCGATTGCTAACCTTCAATACGCTTGGACACTATTCACCAAGCCCTTAACCTCAAGTCTGCACGCCACTCTGGCCGGGGTGCAGGTTGCCTTTGCTGCCTTCATATTCTGCGAAACCTGGCTGGTACCCTTCGAGGGGTACCTGATCGATTCCCTTGGCCCGCGGCTGGTCATTGGAATCGGCGGCCTGCTGGTTGGGGCCGGCTGGATCGGATCAGGTTACGCTACAACGCTCAGCCAACTCTACATCTGGTACGCCATCGGCGGGATTGGGGCGGGAGCGGTTTACGGTGGATGCACCGGGAACGTCCTCAAATGGTTCCCCGACCACCGCGGACTCTGTGCCGGGATTGTGTCTGGCGCTTACGGCATCGGGACGGCCCTCACGGTCGCTCCGATTGACACGATGATCAAGGCTTCCGGCTACCGCCATGCCTTTGTTTTTTGGGGCATCCTGCAAGGCATTATCGTGACCGTCGCCGCCATGTTCATCGTCGCGCCCCCCAAGGGTTGGCTTCCCAAGAATTGGAAGCCGTTGGCCAAGGTGCGCCAAAGCATGCGCGACTTCACCTGGTCGGAGATGGTGAGGCAACGATCTTTCTATGCCATCTACATCATGATGACGCTCGTGGCTTTCGGGGGCTTGGTGGTCACGGCGCAACTCAAGGAGATTGCCGGTTTCTACAAGGTGGACAAAACCATCGTGGTCTGGGGTCTCTCGGCGTCCATTCTGGCGATTCAGTTGAACCGGGTGGTGAATGGACTCACCCGTCCACTGTGGGGCTGGATCTCCGACCACATCGGCCGGGAAAACGCCATGTTTGGCGCCTTCATGATAGAGGGTCTGGCGATCTGGCTGTGGCTACAGACCATCCATCGACCCGTGATGTTCGTGTTGTTGTCGAGCCTGGTATTCTTCGCCTGGGGTGAGATCTTCTCGCTCTTCCCATCCCTGACGGCGGATCTGTACGGGAGGAAATGGGCGACGACGAACTACGGAATCGTCTACACCTCAAAGGGCTTGGCTTCTATCTTTGCTGCACCAGTCGCCGCCTATGCGATGTCGAAGACGGGCTCGTGGGTGCCGGTGTTCTACGTCATGATTAGCTGCGATATCATCGCCGCCCTCATGGCGCTGTTCTGGCTGAAGCCGTTGTCGGCACGCACCCTTGCCGGTGTGGAATTAGGACCAGCACCGAAACTCGAGGAGGCCAGGGCCACCAGAGGTGTTGCCTGATTGACCGACGTGTAGCGGTGCCGGACCGCTGCGGAATCGCGGGAAGGCCAGGTCAGACGGAGCGCACGGTATCGGGGAGAACTAACATTTGTTAGGACTCCTCGACCGTCAACTCCGTACCTTCTTGTCGTAGATCCACAAGCTGGCCGCTGTAGCCACGCCTACAGCGGTCACTGACCACCAGATGCGTCCGCTCTGATGTCGGACTTCGCCCAACTGGTGAATGAGCATCCCCCCAAACCAGCCACCGATCAGAGACCCGATGCCGATCGGCAGAAAGGCAAATCCCATGTACGTGCCCTGTTGGCCCGGGGGTGCCAGCCGCGAGATATATTCGTAGTAGCGCGGGGATTGAATGATCTCGCCTAAGGCAAGGACAAACAAAGCCAGCACGGCCGCCCACACGGTGGGGCGGAAGGCAAGGATCAGCCAGGCCACCGACGTGATCACGGTGCCCAGTATCACCGCTTGCAGGGCGGGAATCTTGCGGGTCAACAAGTTCAACGCCAGCGTGAGGCAGATCACGGTCAGCCCGTCGGTCACCAAAATGAGTTCGACAGGCGCATGGGGGTCGATGTAGGCATGGATGAAACCCGGTAAAGTGATGTACTGCTGCCAAAACACCACCCAATAGCCGGTGAAGAGCACGAGGAACCACATGAAGCGGCTGATGCCTGCAAGCACCACCAGCAGCAGTCCCACCCAGAGCCACCAGGGTACGTGAAGTCCGGGATAGAGCCACAGGGCGATGCGGAGTAGCGCGGCGACGAACAATACGGGGAAGACCAGGCGATAGTTGCCCACCACCACACAAAAATTGTGAGCCACGGTTCGTATCGAAGGTTGCGGGCCATCCTGCGCCCGCCGTGGCTCTTCGAAGAACCAAAAGACCACGAAGAACATCGCAAAGACGCTGAGGGCAGCCACCCGGTACACATTCTCAATTCCCAGGTGGCGGTGGGCCCAGGACGCAACCAGGGGTCCAGCTGCGCCGCCAATGTTCACCATGGTGTAGTAGATCGAATAGCCAATCGAGCGAACTTTTTCGTCCGAAGCCCGAGCCGTGGTGCCCACCACGCAGGGCTTGACCAGGGATATGCCCAAGGCAGGAAGCACGAGAATGCAACCGACAAACAGATCCAGGGGCAGACGATCTCGGATGGGCGCCAGCCACGAGGCTCCGATCGAACCGATCAGAAAATACGCGGCGGATAGAATCAGGTAGGCGAGAGACAGCGCACGGCGGAACCCCAGGCGGTCCGCGGCGGCTCCGCCAAAAATGGCGAGAAACCACACCATTCCGCCGAATATGCCGGCCAGAGTTCCGGTCTGCTGGGCCGAGAAATTTAGTCGTTCCTGGAGGTACAGGGCGAGCGAGGCAAACGCCCCATAATAGGAAAGGCGCTCGAAGATTTCGCTAAGATTCGCGATCCAGAACGACCGCTCGAAGCCCGTGCGAATCTCCTCCAGCCGCTCGGAGAAGCTCAAGCGCCGCTCCTTGGACAACACTGGGAATTCCCTCTAGTTGTCGTCCCCGGGCTCGCGGGGCGCGAGCGCCAGCCATGACCGACGGGGGAGCTGCGTTTGTCTCGTGGGTTCAGATGTTTGTCGCGGTTCTTTCGCCAAAAATTGCCGTGCCGATTCGCACACACGTTGACCCCTCTTCGATGGCGACCTCAAAATCGTGCGACATCCCCATGGACAGTACGTGCATACCGACGGAGGCCAGCTTGCGAGCGGCGATTTGATCGCGCAACTCCCGCAGGTGCCGGAAGAAGGGTCGAGCTTGCTCCGGATCTTCGGTGAATGGCGGAATGGCCATCAGCCCGCGAAATTCCAGGTGGTCGAGCTCCGCGGCTTTTTCCAAGAGTTCGTTCAAGGCCCGCGATTCCGGTGCGACCCCGCTCTTGGCTGCTTCTTCCCCCATATTAATCTCAACCAGAACCGGAAGCTTTCGACCGAGAAGCCGGGCCGAGAGATTCAGCTTCTCGGCCAACCGCACAGAATCGAGCGAGTCTATCCCGGCAAACAGCTCGGCGGCCCTTGCGGCTTTGTTGGATTGCAGATGGCCGATCATGTGCCACTCGGCATCCGGCAGATCCCGCAAGGCCGGCCATTTGTGAGCAAACTCCTGCACCCGATTTTCGCCGAACAGCCGCAGACCTGCGTCGTAGGCCTCACGGATTCGCTCCGGCGGGAACGCCTTGCTTACCGCCATACAGGCAACTTCCCGGGGATCACGTCCGACCCGAGAAGCCACAGCTCGAATGCGAGCTTGTACCTCCTTCCAGTTGTCGGCAACCATACTCACGCGAGACCAGACGCGACACTGTAGTTGGTTCTGAAACCTAGGCGCGGTCGATCACATGATCGCAGTTGGTGGCGCCGGTTCATCCGGGCTGCCGGCATTGGCCAGCGGTATCTTCACCATGACGAAGATCAGCACCGCCATGCCGATCAATCCGGAGAGGACAAAATTGCCCGACTCAATGTGCCAGAGCGTGTGATTCGTTCCAACAATGGCGGCGATGACCAGGCCGCATAACGCCTCCCCGGCGATCAGCCCGGAGGCGGTGAGTACCCCGGCATTATCCACTCGCGCCTTTTGCGCGTCGTTGTAGCCGCGCCGATCCCTCAGTTTGTCGGTAAGCCAGCGGATGAGGCCGCCGACGAAGATGGCGAAGGTGGTTTCGAGTGGCAAATACATGCCGACGGAAAACAGCATCGGACTCTTGACTTCGACCAAAATCATAGCGAAGCCCATCAGGATGCCAACTACCACCAAGGGCCACGGCATGTTCCCCCCGACGATACCTTGCGCGAGCATAGCCATCAACCCGGCTTGTGGTGCCGGCAGGGCAGCACTGCCAAAGTGGTATGCCTTATCGAGGATCATCAAGGGCAGAAATAGAACCAGGGAGGCGACCAGGATGCCGAAGATGTCGCCCAGTTGCATCTTGGCGGGCGTTCCGCCGAGGATGTGTCCCACCTTCAAGTCTTGCAACATCTCGCCGGCCACCGCCGAGGAGACACAAACGACGGCAGCGACTCCGAGTACGGCCGCCACGCCGCCGGTTCCCGAAACGCCGAGCGCCACCATCATGAGAGCGGCTACGACCAGGGTGCACAGGGTTAGGCCGGAAACAGGATTGTTGGAGGAGCCGATCATGCCCACCAGGTTGCCCGACACCGCGGCAAAGAAGAACCCTAGGACGACCATCACGGCGGCGGCAACGATCGCGCCGGCAATCGCCTTGTTGTCGGACAAATTATGCGCGCCCACAATAAAGAAGTAGTACAGTCCGATCATAGCCAGAAACACCAGGCCAACGCCCAGGAAAACGACCTTGGCGCTCAGGTCGCGATCGGTGCGGTCGGTGGCTTGATGGGCTTCGGCGGACTTTCGAAGGTCGGAAACGGCCCGCCTCATGCCGGCCATTAATTGTTTGCGCATACGAAACAGAGTGAAGCCCGCTCCCACCAGCATGCCTCCGACGGCGATGGGGCGCACGATCGAGTACCAGACGCTGAACGCGATTCCACTCCAGTAGGCGTCGGCGCTGGTGTTGACCGGCATGGCGGGAAGACTTGGGCCGAGAAAATAAATCAAGAGCGGAACCAGTAAACCCCAGGCAAGTACACCTCCGGCGAAGTTCAGCGATGCCAAGCGCGGTCCGATAATATAGCCGACGCCCAGATAGGCGGGACTCACCGCCGGCGAGGTGAACGTGCTCATGCCTCCGGTGGCGAGCAGGGGCGCCGAGGCACTACGCCCGAGACGTAGACCGGCGGGCATTTTGGGAATATCGATGAGAAACTCTTTGGTGTACCAGAACAGATTGACCTGCGAGAGGAAGTACATGACGGCGCCGAAGCCCATGTTGGCGAACAGGATCTTAGCAGCCTTCGAACCTTGCTGTCCGGCCTTATGGATTTCCGCGGCGGCTACCGACTCGGGAAAGGGAAGCTCAGGGTCTTCGACCATGACGCGCCGCAGCAAGGTGACGAACAGGATCCCCAGCAGGCCACCAATGACCATCAGCGCCACCGACTGCCAATACCTTTCCACCCCGAGACTCGGCCACAGGCCAGCGAGAACAAAGGCCGGGATGGTGAACACCGCGCCCGCTGCCACGGATTCCCCGATCGCGCCCACCGTTCTGGCGATATTCTCTTCGAGCAGCGATCCCTTCATTAAGCGCAGGATCGACATACCAATGACTGCCGCGGGATAGGTTGCCGCGATCGTCATCCCCGCCTTCAAACCGAGATAGGCATTGGCGGCGCCGAGAATTCCGGTCATGATCATTCCCAGAAGGACCGCCCGGAAGGTGAATTCCCGCATCTCCATGCTCTGCGGCACGTAGGGCTGATATTTTTTCTGCGCGGGCGGGAGCGTAGTGTGAGTGCTCATCCGACAATCCTCTCGAGAATGATCGCCAAACTTTGGACGGCGCACGTTACCATGCAGACGGACTGTTTTACAAGTGCAAGAACGGCTCGCCTAGCCTGCTGCGGCCGATCCCAAATCGGCGGCGGAAAGAAGTGTCCGATCCGCCAGAACAGGTCTTGTGGAGGTATCGGGATCCCCACGGGAGGGCCCTTTCTCGCCTTCCGGGCTTAGCACTGGCGTAACGCCCGTCCTCTGACCCTTGTACCCTCCAGTCGCGGTATTGCGATTGCGTGTCGAATCCGCCATGGCTATACTGGGGGCAGTCGCCCGGCCCGGAGCCTCCATTTGAGAGGTCGAGCGAGGGAGGGGTGTCTTCAGCAGTTGCAGTAACCCAACTCGGCTCACGGGTGGCAAAATTCCACAGCGGGGTCGGCTGTTGTTCTCTTCCAGCTTGGGAGCTAACCTCGTTGCCCCGGCATGCGTCTCTCTGTTCCCTGGTAAGCCTTTCCTTCCTATAGGTTCCCGATTTCCCGAAGCAGGCCGATCAGGCAGGCGGTCACTTTCGTTACGAGCTGCCTCTTTTGGCTTTTCGGAGGTGAGAACAGGCGTGGCATCATTTCGAGGGTTGGGGCCGCGCGCACGTCTTGACCGAGCGTGCGAGCATCCAAACGGTAGGTGGTGGCGGTAAGGGACGGACATGTCAGGGAAATGGCACAACTCGCCGAATACGCTAGAGCGGACGACGGCTTCGCTCCCGGCCGCAGGGTCTGGTGAAGGCAACGGGCCCGTCCTCCATGCTCCCGTGCTAGTGCTCAATGCCTCCTACGAGCCCATCAATGTCTGCGCCGCCAGACGTGCCATTGTCCTGGTTCTCAAAGGTGCGGCGATCGCCGAGGAAGAGAATGGCCACTTTCTGCATGCCGCGCGTCTTGCGATTCGTTTGCCCTCGGTAATCCGGTTGCTCGAATATCGGCGCATCCCCCACCAGACGCGGGCTCTGTCGCGCAAGAACATTCTGCTGCGGGACCGCAATACCTGCCAATATTGCGCCGAAGTGTTGCCCTCGGGCGACCTGACCCTCGACCATGTAGTCCCTCGTTCGCGGGCCGGGGCTTCCACTTGGGAAAACTTGGTGGCCTGCTGCCATCCCTGCAATCGCCGCAAGGGAAACCAGCTTCCAAGTGAGGCGGGGATGAGGCTGATGCGGGAGCCGCGGGCCTTCAATCTTCACACCAGCCGTCACATCATGCGGCTCATGGGCCGTTCCGACGATAAGTGGCGCAAATATCTTTTTTATTGAGCAGTCTTCTTTGGACTTGACCATTTCCTAGCCCAGCCGGTTGCGCTTGGCCGTTCTCTCAGAGCGGCACGCGAGGAGCGGCTTGCGGCCATCGCTCCGGAAGCCATCTCAGTAGGGAATTTTGTCTCGCCTGTCCTGCCAGGCACGGAAGGCGGCGAGCGCCTGCTCGCGCATCATCTGGACCATGGGAATCGCACGCTCGGAAAGGGGCTTGGCGAGTTGTTGGTGGATGAACGAGTCATCGAAGCCGATCTTGGAGGCGTCGGCGGCAAAGTTGGCGAAATAGACGCGAGCCAGGCGAGCCCAGTAGATTGCCCCCAGGCACATCGGGCAGGGTTCGCAGGAGCTATACAGCTCGCAGTCTTTGAGCTCGAAGACGCCGAGTCGGGCACAAGCTTCGCGGATCGCAACCACTTCGGCGTGTGCCGTGGGATCAGGGGTAGCCGTAACCCGATTGACGCCCTCGGCTACGATCGTGCCATTCTTCACCAGGACGGCGCCAAACGGGCCTCCCTGGCCGCGGAGAACGTTGTCGAGGGAGAGCTGAATGGCGCGCGCCATGAAAGCATTGTCCATAGGTGACACTCTGCACCGTGCCCAGCCGTTCCGGGTTGGCGGCAGGTGCCAACCGCGAGTTTACCCCAAGAATCGGTGGCAAGGGGCTCGCTCGAGCCCGCCCCGCCCTATGTTTCTGTTCCCGCCGCTGTGGCACGGACCATCGGAGGCTGGAGTCGATGTCCTTCGTCACGCTGGCCGGCGCTGTTGGCCAGCAGCTGCTCGACTTTGTCTGCGTCGAGCGGAGGCGAGAAGAAATAGCCTTGTCCGAGTTTGCAATTCAGTTGCTTGAGCTGCTGGACATGGGCGGGCGATTCAATTCCTTCCGCGATTACCTTCAGGTTAAGGTTCTGGGCCAAGGTGAGGATCAGATGAACGATGTCGCGATTGATGTGATCGTCATCCATGTTGTGGACGAAGGAGCGATCGATCTTGATCACATCAACAGGAAAGCGCCGCAGTCGACTCAGAGACGAGTGCCCGGTGCCAAAGTCGTCGATGCCGATCTGAATTCCGAGCTCTTTGAGCTGGAACAGAACGCGATCGGTTAAGTCGGGATCCGCCATCGCCATGCTTTCGGTGACTTCTAACTGCAGCAGGTTCGGTTCTATCGCTGTCTTCTGAATCACCGCGCGGGCATCACTGACCAGCAGAGTATGCGCAAACTGCTTCGCCGAAACATTGACACTGATGCCGAGCGGAGGATGGGAAGGGAACTTTGACTGCCACACGCGAATTTGTTCGCAGGCGGTGTCCAGCACCCATCGCCCGATGGGAACGATGAGGCCAGTACTCTCCGCGATCTCAATAAACTTGTCGGGTGCGAGTAGACCCTGCTCGGGGTGTTGCCATCGCAGCAGGGCCTCGAAACCAACGATCAACCCTGTTTCCACCTGGACAATGGGCTGATAGTGTAGACGAAGCTGTTGCTCCTCCAAGGCGATGCGCAACTCTGATTCGAGCTTGAGTCGGCCTACGACTCGAGTATGCATGTCGGTATCAAAGAGCTGGCAGCGCGATTTTCCCAGAGCCTTGGCTCGGCGCATGGCGATGTCGGCATCTCGCAGTAGATCCTCAGGCCGCTCGTGGGGTGTGGTGTTCAGCGCGATGCCAATGCTGGCCGAGGTGAAGATGCCCCGCCCGGCGATGTGGAACGGTTTGCCCATCGCCGATTGGATACGCTTAGCCACGCGCATGGCATCACTCGGATCCCTCAACCCGTCCAGCAGAATGGTGAATTCATCTCCGCCCAGCCGGGAGAGAACCGGATCGCCGACTTTCTGCTGGTCTTTGGGAAGAGTCACCGTATCGTCGTAGCGGAGGCAGGCCGACAGCCGGCGACCGATCTCAATGATCAGTTGATCGCCACCTTCATGACCCATCGAGTCATTGAACACCTTGAAACCATCCACATCGAGAAACAGAACTGCATACTTGTAATCGGGATTCCGTCGAGCTCGAAGCCAACAGTGTTGTAGCCGGTCCACGAAGAGATTGCGTCTAGGAAAGCCGGTCAGAGGATCGTGAAAGGCGTTGTACTCGAGTTGTTCTTCGGCTCGCTTCCGGTCCGTGATGTCACGGGTTACGATGACGATTTCTTCCACCTCTCCTTTATTATTCTTGACGGCATTGGCGGTCGACTCGAGAACACGCCAGGTACCGCTCTTATGGCGGATGCGGTATTCCAATCTTCGTTCGGTGGCGCCGTCACGGGCTAGGCGGGCCGCCTCCATCACGTTGAAGCGGTCTTCGGGGTGGACTTGCTCAAAGGCGGACGTTGCCTCGAGTTCCGTAGGAGAATAGCCGAGAATTTTCTTGTAGGCAGGGTTGTTGTAGAGGCGCCTGCCCTTGGTGTCGACCAGGGCGATCATGTCCGCCGCGTTTTCTGCCACCAGTCGAAAGAGCTCTTCCCGTTTCCCGGCCGTCTGCCGCATCCAGCGGAGCCGGAGCTGCTGATAGCCCGCGGGGAGGGCCAGCACAGAAAATAAGCCGGCCAACAACCACGGCGAATATCGGACCGCGGACGCCCACACCGTCCGCGAGTGGTAGGCACAGGAACTCTGGAGCAGACATTCGAGCAGCAGCAGGCCGCACAGAACCGGGCGCCGAAGGGAAGCAAACCAGCCTGTCGCCCGCGGGCAGGAGCCTCCAGAAACGGAACAACGGCAACTGGTTCGGGAGACACCGGGCGGATGGTACCCATGGTGAACTTCCGACAGTAAGAACAGGCACCCCTCCTAAGTTGCATGGCCTGAGACGGGCACGTTTGGATGTGCCCAAACGAAGCGCCGCCCCATCGCGTGTCGCGCCCCAAATCAAGACAAGGCGAAAGACTTGCTCTCTGAGAGTAGTATAGGGCCGCTTGTTCCCCGGGATAGTCTCAGCCACGAATTCGACCCGGTACTTTGGTACCCAACACCTGAATCTATCCGTCACGCGGTCTGCGTCGTTCCCGCGAAAAACCGCCGGGCTTGCACATCCTTCAAATTGCTTGCCATTCTCGTCCTGGTTTGGGAAACTGAAGCGGCATGAAGAAGATACTACTGGTCGATGACAGCAAGTTGCTGCGCACGGCGAACGCCAGAATGCTAGCCAAGGCGGGCTACGAAGTGTTGACCGCTGGCGACGGCGAAGAAGGCTTAAAAATCGTTCAGAGTCAGACTCCCGATCTGTTGGTGCTGGACATGATGCTGCCGAAGCTCTCGGGGGTTGAAGTGCTGCAAGCTGTGCGCAAGAACCCGTCCACCCAGGCTCTTCCTGTCATCGTGTTGACCAGCCTCTCGGAGATGAACCGAAAAAAGATCATAGAGGAAGGTGCCACCGATTTCGTAGAAAAGTCTAAAGGGCTAGCCGATCAGAACTCATCGGCCCTTCTGCAGGCGATCGCCCGGGTCTTCCAAAAGGGATAGATCGCTCTCCGCCCTCCAGCCGTGCACGGTTGGTCCGAGATTGTTCCCGTTATCCGAAGAGCTCCCACCCGCCCCAAAAGCTGAAATCATCCGCCGCCAGACGCTATGCGGTGGCGGCTTATTCCACGGTGGTGATCTTCGAGGCCAGCTCGAATCTGCCGGCTTCGCGTCCGCGGGATGCGGCCAGGGCCAAAGTGATCATCTGCACGGGAAGAATTTCGAGGATGGGGAGATGGGAAGTCGGGACTGCCGGCAGGCAGTACGGCAGGCCGGAGCCTGTTTCACCTACGATTTCCGCCTTTCCGTCCTTCTCCCGAATGTCCTGCCAGAGCCGGTCATTCAATTCCTTGGTCTTGGGATCACCGGCAAAGACCAAGACAAAGGTTTCGCGGCTGAGCATCTCAAGCGGCCCGTGGCGGAAGGCAGCGCTGCTCATGCCCTCGGCGTGAAAATGTGCGGATTCCTTGATGATCAGAGCGCCCGTGCCCACGGCAGCCAACGAGGCACCCCGACCGACCAGAAACAAATGCCGTATCCGGGTGAGCTGACCTGCTAAGGAACGAACGTTCTCTTTCCAGTTGTCTAGATAACACTCGACAGCCAACGGCGTCTGCGCCAACTCCTGCCGCGTTCTGCGGAGATTGCGCTCGCACAGAACATCGCCCAGCCACCTTAGGGCCAGCAGGGCCGTAACATAGGTCTTGCAGGAGACGGAGAACTCCTTTCCAGCCTGGGTCAGCAGGGTGGCATTCGCACCGGTCGCCAGAGGGCTTCGCGGACTGTTGGTGACGGCGATGATCGGTGACTGCCGGCGATTCATCGCGAGCAGCCTCACCATCTCGGCGCTCTTGCCCGATTGGGACACCGCCACCACCAGCGTCTTCGCATCGAAGAGACGATTCGCATAATGAATCAACTCGGAGGTTTCGATCGGGACGGAGGTGAAACCAGCGGCGACGAGCGCAAGGTTGAGAGGATGCAAGACATGGAAAGACGAGCCCATGCCGGTCAGCACGATGCGCTCGAACTGACCCCGGTTGAGTTTCGCAGCCAAGCGCTTCAGGTCTCTGGGCGAGCCGAGGTTGGTGAGAGTTTTTTCGAGGGCGGAAGGCTGATCGAGGATATCGCGCACGTATTGGCCTTCGATCATTCTCAGGTCAGGCACGCGATGTTCCTCTCTCCGGAAAGCGGTGATGCCAAACCCTGGCAGCGCCGATCAGATTGGCATCTTCCCCGAGTGAGGCTAATGCCAACTCTGTCTTTTCAAAGGGAACATACTTACAGCTCTGTCGGATCAGGTTGCGGATTCCGGGGAGGAACAGGTCGGAACTCTTCATCAGGCTTCCCCCCAGTACGATGGCATCGGGAGCGAACAGCGTGACCAGGTTCGCCAGGCCCAGTCCGAGATATTGCACTTCGTGCTCCACCGCCCGGCGTGCCAGGGTGTCCGACTCTCGAGCCAACTCGCAGATTCGTTTCGCCGTCAAGGTCGCCAGCTCGGGGTGCTCTGCCGGCGCATTGGCTCGAAACCACTCCACCATAGCCGGACCGGCGGCCAACGACTCCCAGCACCCACGAAAGCCGCAGGTGCAGGGTGGGCCGGAGGGATCGACGAGGTGGTGCCCAATCTCAGGATGCGCCTGGTCGACGCCGCGATAAAGCTCACCATCGAACACCAGTCCGGCGCCGATGCCGGTTCCCACCGTGACATAGATT